>Ga0209401_1000596_pt1 | contig 24432 bp, 18 predicted proteins | sample M_140807_MF_Meta_FD_187318 | JGI IMG/M metagenome (GOLD analysis project Ga0209401, IMG submission 187318) | Freshwater microbial communities from Lake Montjoie, Canada to study carbon cycling - M_140807_MF_MetaG (SPAdes) (version 2) | ecosystem: Environmental > Aquatic > Freshwater > Lake... | reverse complement strand
CCACCGTAGGCAGCCCCCTTGGCAACGTCAGTACCTCAGCTACATTCCGACCGCCCGGCGCACGGGCCTGTTGGTTCACATCAACCAGGTCGAACTCCACCACTTCAAGTCGTTCGGCGGATCGATGGCGATCCCGCTCGAGCCGGGGTTCACTGTGGTCACCGGACCGAACGGTTCGGGCAAGAGCAACATTCTTGATGCGGTGCTCTTCTGCCTCGGCCTGGCCACCAGCCGCGGCATGCGGGCCGAGCGCCTTCCGGATCTGATCAACAGCGCCGTGCAGCGGGAGGGCCGCGCCGCTGAAACCACCGTGACCGTGCGCTTCGACCTGGGCGACTGGCAGCCCGATGAAGCCGAGCAGGGTTTGGAGGCGGCTCCGGAGGGTCCCTGGATTCAGCCGGGTCAGCGCGAATGGAGCGTGACCCGGCGGCTGCGGGTGGCCCCCGGCGGCACCTACAGCAGCAGCTTCAGCGCCGAGGGCGTGCCCTGCAACGCCCAGCAGCTCCAGACCCAGCTGCGCCGCCTGCGCATCGACCCCGACGGCAGCAATGTGGTGATGCAGGGCGATGTGACCCGCATCGTGTCGATGAGCGCCCGCGACCGGCGCGGCATCATCGATGAGCTGGCCGGCGTGGCCCTGTTCGATTCCCGCATCGACCAGACCCGCGCCAAGCTTGAGGAGGTGCAGGAGCGCCAGGAGCGTTGCCGCATCGTGGAACAGGAGCTGCTGGCTGGCCGCCAGAAGCTGGAGCGCGACTGCGCCAAGGCCCGCACCTACCAGGAGCTGCGCCAGCGCCTGCAGATCGGCCGCCAGCAGGAGCAGCTGCTCGCCTTCGAGGCCGATCGCGCCGCCCTGGCCGCCCTGGAGCAACGCCGCTTGGAGCTGGAGCGGCGCCAGGCTGGGGAGCGGGAGTCGATCGCCGCCGCCGATCGCGCCGTGGCGGCCGGGGCCCAGGAGCTTGAAGGGCTTCAGGCGGAGGTGAAGGCCCTCGGCGAGGACCAGCTGCTGGCGGTGCAGGCTGAGCTGGCCGGCCTGGAGGCGGCCGAGCGGGAACAGACCCGCCAGGGGGATCGACACCGCGAGGAGGCAGCCGCCCTGCAGCAGCGCCGCGACGACCTGGGCCGCCGCCAGAGCGAGCTGCGCCAACAGCGCCAGCAGCTTGAGGGCAGCCCGAGCGGTGATCTTGAAGATGCGGAGCGCCGCTGCGGCGCGGCGGAGGCGGCGGTGGAGCTTTCGCGCCGCCGACTCGGGGAGGTGGCCGACCGCTCCGGCAGCTGGATGGAGGAACGGCGCCAGCGCGACCAACAGCGCCAGGAGCTCCAGGAGCGGCTCGGGCCGCTGCAGGCGGAGCAGGGCCAGCTGGGGGAACGGCTGCGCCAGGCCGAGGCACGGCGGCTGGAGCTGGAAACGGAGGCCGAGGATGAGGCCGGCGGCAGTGGCGAGGCCGAATCCCGGCTGGCCGCCCTGCAGCGGGAGGAGGCCGCGCTGCAAGACACCCTGGCCACCCGTCAGCGGCAGCTCCAGGAGCAGGCCGAGGCCTTGGCCCTCCAGCAGCGCACCCGCAGCCGGCTGGAGCAAGAGCAGACCGGGCTGGAGCGGGAGATCGCCCGCCTCGACAGCCGCCGCGACACCCTGCAGGAGAGCCGCGGCACCGGTGCCCTGCGCTTGCTGCTCGAAGCAGGCCTGGAGGGCATCCATGGGCCGGTGGCCCAGCTCGCCGAGGTGGAGGAGCGCCACCGGGTGGCCCTGGAGGTGGCGGCCGGCGCCCGCCTCGGCCAGGTGGTGGTCGAAGACGACCGCATCGCCGCCCGGGCGATTGATCTGCTCAAGCAACGCCGGGCCGGCCGGCTCACCTTCCTGCCGCTCAACCGCATCCGCGGCGGTGGCGGCGGCACGGTGGCGGCGTTTCAGCGCGGTCCCGGCCCGGCGGCAGCGGGCTCCGGCGGGGCGAAAGCCGGCGGCCTGGTGGGTCGGGCCGTGGACCTGATCCGCCATGAGCCCGTCTACGCCGAGGTGTTTCGCTACGTCTTCGGCGACACCCTGGTGTTTGACAGCCTCGACAACGCCCGCCGCGAACTGGGCCGCTGCCGGGCCGTGACCCTCGATGGCGAACTGCTCGAGAAGAGCGGCGCCATGACCGGCGGCAGCCTGCAGCAGCGCAGCGGCCAGCTGAGCTTCGGCAGCAGCCAGGAGGGCGACGAGGCCGAACCGCTGCGCCGCCGGCTCCTGGAGCTGGGCGAGAGCCTGCTGGCCAGCCGCCGCCGCGAGGCGGAGCTGGCCCGGGCCCTGGAGGAGAGCAGGCCCCAGCTGCTCCAGAGCCAGCAGCGCCAGGCCGCTGTGGAGGCCGAGCGGCTGGCGGCCCAGCGCCAGCTCACGCCGCGGCAGCAGCGCCGCAGCCAGCTCACCGCCCGCTTGGAGCAGCTGCGCCAGGCCACCACCGCTGACCAGGAACGCCTGCAGCAGGTCGAACGTAGCCTCGGTCCCCTGCGCGAAACCCTCGCCGCCCTGGAGGCCTCTGAAGCCTCGATCGGCAGCAACGCCGATGCCGCCCAGTGGCAGGGCCTCCAGGCCGACCTGGAGGCGGCTGATCGGGCCCTCAGCGAGGCCCGCCAGCGGCGCGATGCCCTGGCCGCCGAACGCCGCGACCGGGCCCTGGCCGCCGAACGGCTGGCCAGCCAGCTGGAGGCCAGCGGAACCGAGGAGGCGCGCTTGGTGCAGGCGGTGCAGAGCTTGCTGAGCGAGCGGCAGGCCTGGAAGGAGCAACAGCAGAGCGGCCAGAGCCGCCGCGCCGAACTGGAAACGCGCCAGGCCGACCTGGCGGCGCGCTTCGGTGAGAAGCGACGCCAGCGCGATCAGGCCGAGGCCCAGCTGGGAGGCGCCCGCCAGGCCCTGCAGCAGCGCCAGTGGGAGCTGCAGCGCCTGGGAGAGGAGATCGCGGCCCTGCTGGAGGAGCAGCGCAGCGGCGGCCTGCGACTGGAGCAGCTGGAGCGCGCTCTGCCCGATCCCCGCCCGGAGATCCCCGAGGAGGTTCGCGAGGCCGGTCTCGACAGCCTGCGCGGCGAGCTGCAGGCTCTACAGCGGCGGATGGAGGCCCTTGAACCGGTGAACATGCTCGCCCTCGAGGAGCTCGAGCAGCTGGAAACCCGCCTGGCCGAACTGGAGGAGCGCCTCGAGGTGCTGAGCAAGGAGCGCGAGGAGTTGCTGCTGCGGATCGAAACGGTGGCCACCCTGCGCCAGGAGGCCTTCCTGGAGGCCTTCCATGCCGTGGACGGCCACTTCCGCACCATCTTTGCCGGCCTCTCCGATGGGGAGGGACATCTGCAACTGGAGAACCCTGAGCAGCCCCTGGAGGGGGGCCTCACCCTGGTGGCCCACCCCAAGGGCAAGGCGGTGCGGCGGCTGGCGTCGATGTCCGGGGGGGAAAAATCCCTCACGGCGCTGAGCTTCCTGTTCGCCCTGCAGCGCTTCCGCCCCTCCCCCTTCTATGCCCTCGACGAGGTGGACAGCTTTCTCGATGGCATCAACGTGGAGCGGCTGGCCGGCCTGATCGCCGCCCAGGCCGATGCCGCCCAGTTTCTGGTGGTGAGCCACCGGCGGCCGATGATCGCCGCCTCCACCCGCACGATCGGGGTGACCCAGGCCCGCGGCACCCACACCCAGGTGGTCGGATTGCCGCCGGCCGCCTGAGCTGGCGGGGTGGGCCACAATGGGCCGACTGGGCCCCTGGACTTGACCTCCTCCACACCTGCCGCCCCCGATCCCAACGCCCCGGCCCCGAGCGATCGCCTCTGGTTGCGCTCCGAGCTGATGGGCACCCAGGTGATCACCCGTGACACCGGCCGTCGGCTCGGGGTGGTGGGCGAGGTGATGGTGGACATCGACCGACGCGAGGTGGTGGCCCTCGGCCTGCGCGACAACCCCCTCACCCGCTTCCTGCCGGGCCTGCCCCGCTGGATGCCCCTGGAACGCATCCGCCAGGTGGGGGATGTGATTTTGGTGGATTCCGCAGATTCGCTCGAGGAGGGCTTCGATCCGGATCGCTTCAGCAAGGTGATCAACTGTCAGGTGATCACCGAATCCGGCGCCCAGCTGGGCCGAGTGCTGGGGTTCAGCTTCGATGTGGAGACCGGCGAGCTCACCACCCTGGTGATCGGCGCCCTCGGGGTGCCGCTCCTGGGCGAAGGCGTGCTGAGCACCTGGGAGCTGCCGGTGGGGGAGATCGTGAGCAGCGGCACCGACCGGATCATCGTGTACGAAGGCGCCGAAGAGAAACTCAAGCAGCTGGGAACCGGCCTGCTCGAAAAACTCGGGATCGGCGGCAGCAGCTGGGAGCAGGAGGAAAGGGAGCGCTACCGCGGCGGGGCCGTTCCGGCCGAGAACCAACTGCCGGCTGGCCAGCCCAGCCAGCTCGAGCAGCGCCGCATCCAGCCCGCCGCCAGCCGCTCCTTCCAGCCGGAGGAGGAGTTCGACTACGTGGAACTCGAGGAGCGCCGCATGCGCGAACCGCTGCGCCAGCGCCGCTATCTCGATGAGGAGGAGGACAACCGCTTCGGGGGCTTCCGCGATGGTGAGGATTCCCGCCGTCCAGTCCCCCTGCGCGACAACAGCTACGGCGGTGAACAGGTGCGCGAGGAGGAGCCCAGCCCCTATCTGCCAAGCCGCGGGTTTAGGGAAAACGGGCTCGAGGCCCCTGAGCGCCAGGGCCGCGATCGTGATCGCCCCGAAGATCGCCCCGACCAGGAATGGCGTCGGGAACCATTCGAGCGCTTCGTCGAGCAGCCGGCCGAGGGCTGGAGGGGGCGAACGATGGCGGAGGATCGCGAAGACGCGCCGGATCTGGAGCCACCGCTGCCACGGGAACGGAACCAACTCCGCCCCCGTCTTGATCAGGAGACACCCCAACCGGCAAGCAAGCGCCGACCTTCTCTGGAGGCCTACCCCCGCAGCAGCCCATCCGGGACCGCCGATCCGGAACGCAACAGCAGGCTTGTGGATGTGGACGTGGAGCCCCTCGACGATCCCTGGTGAGGCGCCTCGCAGCCTGTGTCAGGCTGCGCCCACCCTGACCACGGCCCAGGCCCCGGCATGACGACCACGCTTTTTGTCTGCCATGAGGGACAGCGAACCGGTGCCCCCCTGCTGCTGCTCTGGCTGATTCGATGGTTGCTGACCAACACCAGCATCCGCCCGGTGGTGGCTCTGATGCGGGATGGCCCGTTGCGCGAAGAATTTGGTGCCCTTTGTCCCACCCATACCTTCAGCACCCAACCTGTGGCCGAGCGATGGCACAAGCGACTACGCCGCCGCTTGAAGAGCTCCCAGACCAGAGACCCCGACACCTGGCTTGCGGCGATCGTGGCGAAAGTCAACCCCGACTGCCTCTACCTGAACACCCTGGTGCTGGGCTATTGCCTAGGAAAACTGACACTGGATCGCCGTCGGACCAGGGTGATCAGCCATGGCCACGAAATGGAACTTGGCCTGCTGCTTTCCAGTACACCGGATCTGGTCAAGGTGCAACTTGACCTTTCAGATGTTGTGGTGTGTTGCGCTGAAAGCGTGAGATCTAATTTGATCAAAATGCATCACGTTAATCCCGAAATCTGTCGAGTGATTACGGAATACATCCCCTACACGAGTCCCCAGGAGCTGCTCAGCCTCCACTGCCATGACACCAGCCAATCGGTGGTGGACAAGCTCAGGGATCTCCATGAGCAAGGCTTTTTTCTGTTCGGCTTCGCCGGATCCCCGATCGACCGCAAGGGATTCGATCTTTTTCCGCAACTCGTGAAAAGCTGCGCGCAACGCTTCGGCGCCATTCCCTTCAAGGCCGTCTGGGTGGGCTGCGGGCCTGGATCGATCGCCCATCGGAAAGCCGAGCGGGATCTGCAACTGCTGGGCGTGGCCGACCATGCCTTGCTGCTCGGCAGCGTCTCCTGTGGTGCCGCCGCCCTGCGACAACTGGATGCCTTGACCCTCTTATCGCGGGAAGATCCCTACCCGGTTGTCGCCCTGGAGGCGGGGGCCATGGCCATCCCTACCGTGTGCTTCCGCCATAGTGGAGGCATCGCCGAGTTGGCCGAACAGGGTTATGGGGTTCCGATCGACTACCTCGACCTTGATGGCTTCGCTGCTGCCTTGATCCAGTTGCACCAGCAACCAGAGCCGCGTCAGGCCCTGGGCAAGCGCTTTCAGGAGAAGGTGTTCCGGAGCAACACCGTGGCCACCCAGGCGGCCGCCATTGCGAATCTGATCAGAGGTGAGGGAGTGCGGCTTCCATCCCCAGGCCCTGCCCTCCAGGCCTAACGCCCTGGAGGTGCGTAACCACTCAGTCCGGCTGAAACTTCAGGGAGGCCGAATTCACGCAGTAGCGCTGACCCGTGGGCCGCGGCCCATCGTTGAACACATGGCCGAGGTGGGCCTCGCAGTTGGCGCAGCGGATCTCGGTGCGCACCATGCCGTGGGAGCGATCGGTGATGGTGGTGATGGCCCCAGGGTTCACCCCATCCCAGAAGCTGGGCCAGCCGGTGCCGGATTCAAACTTGGTGGCGGAGTTGAACAACGCGGCGTCGCAGCAGAGGCAGTGGTACATCCCCTGGCCCTTGTGGTTCCAGTAGGCGCCGCTGAAGGCCCGCTCGGTGCCGCCCTGGCGGGTGATGCGGAACTGCTCGGGAGTGAGGCGCTGACGCCAGGCCTCCTCATCGAGGCCCCGCACCAGCCCACTTGGCAGGCCGCAGGGGGATTCTTCGGCCATCTTGGCTTGGGCAGCCGGAACAGCCGGCGTGCCAGCCCCCTCGGGAGCGTTGCCTTGGGCTGCGGAGCTGATCGAGGAGGGATCGGGAAACAACGCCGACATCGGGCAGCAACCGCAGAAACGCTTGTCGCAACCCTAAGTGGCTGCTGAAAAAGCCGAGAACGCCAGCCCGTTCCAAGCCAACTCTGCCCATTGATGAGGATCTGGCCAGGGAACGCAACCCCCCCGTTACCAGAACCAGGGAATCGCTCGTCAGGCGAAGGTCTGACCAGGGAGGTGCGAAGCCATCGATGTTGTTCTGCTGCCTCCTAAACCGCCAGCCCCGGTGGCAGCAGGTCGCGCACCAGGCCGGCCAGGGCCGCCACCGCCCCAGGCCGCCCCCGCAGGCTGCGGAGGTCGTCGCGCAGGCCCTCGAGCCGCTCCGGATGGGCCAGCCAGTCGGCCGCCTCCTCGGCGATCTGCTGGGGGGTGATCGGCCCCACCCGCTCGGGCACCACGGCCCGACCGGCGCTGATGTTGGGCCAGGCCAGGAAGCCGCGCTGGCGCATCCGCCAGGCCGTGAGGGCCACCCCCAGCAAACGCTGGGCCAGGGGCAGGCGGGCCAGCAAGCCCATCCAGCCATCCCAGGCCTGCATCACATGCAGGTGCTGGGTGGGCACCAGCACGATCATCGGCACCCCCAGCGCTCCGAGTTCGGCGGTGTTGGCCCCCACCGTGGTGAGAGCGAGCCGGCACTGGCTGAGGGGGCCGTGGGCCGGATGCGCCTCCAGCAGCCGGATCGGGGTGCCAGCGGCGGTGATCAGGTCGGCGCCCTGGCGAGAGGGCTCCTGGATGCCGAAATAGCGGGCGATCGGATTGGCGGGCCCGGCGAAGGCCAGCAGCTCATTCACCGTGGTGGTGGGTGCCACCGGCAGCAGAAAGCGACAGCCTGGCCGCAGGCTCGCCAGCCGGTCGGCGGCCGCCAGCAGGAAGGGCACACCCACCTGGAGCTTGGCCCGCTTTGAGCCGGGCAGCAACGCCACCCACTCTCCCTCTGGCAGGGGCGCATCCTGGCGGGCTGAAGCGGAGAGATCGGCCATCAGGTCGCCCACCTCCGTGGAGCGGGTGCGCCAGCGGGGGGCCAGGCGGCGGGAGGCCTTGGAGCCCATGGTGGCGATGTGGTCATTCCACTGGGGCCAGCGGGCCACCCACTCGGCATAGGTGAGGTGGCGGTAGCCGAGCCGGGCCGACAGCAACACCGTCCAGAATTGGTCGCCGCCCAGAAACACCACCACCCCCTGGCGCGGCCAGGGGCCATGGCGGGCGGGCCGCAGCAGGAGCCACCAGAAGCGCCCGGCCGGCAGCACCCGGCTGAACAGGTTCCAGCCGATGGCCAGCCGCGCCTCTTGACCGGTGGCATTGGGGCAGGGCACGAGCACCAGCTGCAGGCTGCAGGGGGCCTGGGGATCGCGGGGCCGCAGGGGGAGCAGGCGATGCAGCTCATCGGCCAGCGGACGCACCCAGGTGGTCATCTCGCCCGGACCGTTGCTCACCAGCACGATCGTGGCTGCGGGTTCGGCTGCGTCATGGTGGCCAACCTGGCTGAAGCGCTTCGCCGGTTGAGAACCGAACCCCAGCGCAGGACCCAGGCTGGTCGGGGGTTTCTGGGGATCAACCCACCCCAGGCTCAGCGGATCAACGTGACCTGAGCCCGAACCCCGATCAGCTGAAGGGTCCGGCGGCGGTTGGGTCAAGTTGTGCAAAAGAAGAATGCGGATGGCGAGACTTGAACTCGCAAGGCCGAAGCCACACGCCCCTCAAACGTGCGTGTCTACCAATTCCACCACATCCGCGTGGTTGGCTCCGGCCTGGCCGGATCCGGGTGTGACTATACCCATTGCCGGGGCCTCATGCCCCCGGCGATGGGTGCCTGTGAGCGCTGATACAGTCCGCTCCGGCCTGGTCCGTCCGTCCTCCCCCGGCCGGCTCCGCTGCGGATGCCCATCGGCAAGCTGCTGATCGCCAACCGTGGCGAGATCGCCCTCCGGATCCTGCGCACCTGTCGGGAGCTGGGCATTCCCACCGTGGCGGTGCACAGCACGGTGGATCGCAATGCCCTGCACGTGCAGCTGGCCGATGAGGCGGTCTGCGTGGGGGAGGCCCCCAGCAGCCGCAGCTACCTCAACATCCCCAACATCCTGGCGGCGGCCACCTCCCGCGGTGCCGACGCCATCCACCCCGGCTACGGCTTCCTGGCCGAGAACGACCGCTTCGCCGAGATCTGCCGCGACCACGGCATCACCTTCGTGGGGCCATCACCTGAATCAATCCGGGCGATGGGCGATAAATCCACCGCCAAGGCCACCATGCAGGCTGTGGGGGTGCCCACCATTCCGGGCAGTGAGGGCCTGCTCGACAGCCCCGAGGCGGCGGCGACCCTGGCAGGCCAGATGGGCTATCCGGTGATGATCAAGGCCACCGCCGGCGGTGGCGGCCGCGGCATGCGCTTGGTGCCCGGTGCCGATCAGCTTGAGAACCTCTTCAAGGCGGCCCAAGGCGAAGCGGAGGCAGCCTTCGGCAACCCCGGCCTCTACCTGGAGAAATTCATCGACCGGCCCCGCCACGTGGAGGTGCAGGTGCTGGCCGATCGCCACGGCAACGTGGTGCACCTGGGCGAGCGCGACTGCTCGATCCAGCGGCGCCACCAGAAGCTGCTAGAGGAGGCCCCCAGCCCGGGGCTCGATCCGGAGCTGCGGCGGCGCATGGGCGAGGCGGCCGTGGCGGCGGCCCGCAGCATCGGCTACGAGGGCGCCGGCACGGTGGAATTCCTGGTGGACCGCGGCGGCGGCTTCTACTTCATGGAGATGAACACCCGCATCCAGGTGGAGCATCCGGTCACCGAGATGGTGACGGGCATCGACCTGATCGCCGAACAACTGCGGATCGCCGGCGGCGAACCCCTTTCGATGCGCCAGGAGGACGTTCGCCTGACGGGCCATGCGATCGAATGCCGCATCAATGCCGAGGATCCCCGCCACAATTTCCGCCCCGCCCCCGGCAAGATCACCGGCTGGCTTCCCCCCGGCGGCCCCGGCGTGCGCGTCGACAGCCACGTGTACACGGGCTACGAGATCCCCCCCTTCTACGACTCCCTGATCGGCAAGCTGATCGTGTGGGGCGTCGACCGCGACCACGCCCTGCGGCGGCTGCGGCGGGCCCTCTCCGAATGCGCCATCACCGGCATCCCCACCACGATTGAGTTTCACTTGGCCCTGCTGGATCGTCCCGAGTTCCAGCGGGGTGAGGTGTACACCAAGTTTGTGGAGCAGGAGATGCTGCCCCCCTAGCCGGCCTGTCCCCGCCGCAAAGGCCCGGGGCCTAAATCGCTCAAGCCACGGCGGCAGCCCGCAGCATCGCCTGGGTGAGCAACCCCTGCTGGCCCACGAGCAGCTCGCGCAGCAGGCTCACCAGCCCCACCCACACCACCGGCGCCACATCCACGCCGCCGATCGGCTGGATCAGGCGGCGGGTGGGGGCGAGCAGTGGCTCGGTGGGCAGACCCACCAGCCGGCCCCAGCCCTGGCTGAGATCGATCTGGGGATACCAGGTGAGCACGATGCGGAACAGGAACAGCAGCGTCCAGAGCCCCAGCAGAAGGCCAAGGGCCAGGTGAACCAGGGGCAGCGCAGCCGTCACAAAGCTCTAAGCGGTGGTGAGGGAATCGTAGGAAGTCGCACCCACTGCCTAGGATCTGGCCCGATCGATGCCGGCCCGCCGCGATGACCCCCTCCCTCTCCAATTTCCTGAGCAGCCTCGTGTACGGAGGTTTGATCGTGGTGGTGCCGATCTCGATCGCCCTGTTCTTCATCAGCCAGAACGACCGCGTCGACCGCAAGCTCTGATCGCGCTCAGGGCTTCGGGCAACCTGGGATCGAAACGCCGCGATCGCCAGCGCACCGGCGGCACCCCTTGGCCCGGTCCCTAAAGTGAGCTCACGCTCGTAACCGCCCGGGATACCACCCGGCAAACCCCTTGGTCAACGCCAGCCTCAACTGGGCCAGCATTGTCGGCATCGTGCTGGCGGTGGGAGGGGCCTTCCTCTATTTCATGAGGAACTTCAAGCCCGCCTTGGCTCGCGACTACGACGTCTTCTTCGCCGCCATCGGCCTGCTCTGCGGTGGCATCCTCTTCTTCCAGGGCTGGCGCCTCGATCCGATCCTGCAGTTCGGCCAGTTCCTGCTGGCCGCCACCACGGTGTTCTTCGCCTACGAAAGCGTGCGGCTTCGGGGCGTGACGACCGAACAGGCGCGCCGCTCCTCCTACTTCGACGACGAGGAACCGGCCCCCTTCACCCCCCGCGGCGGCTTCGGTGGCCGCAGCTGGGAGGGGGAATCCTTCGATGAACCGGAGGCCTTCCGCCGCCGCATCCCCTCCCGGGAGGGTCCGGAGGAAGACTTCTACCGGCCTCGCCGTCCCAGCCGGGCCGCCATTCCCGAGCGGGCCGCCAGTCGCCGCCCCGACGATGGCGAAGGCTGGGACAACCCCGGGCCTGAACCCGACTACCGGGCTCCGGCCAGCGAGCGGGAGGCTCCCGTTGCCGGCCGTTACAGCGCCGGTGGTTCGAGGCCAGCGCCCGCCGATTTCGGTGCTCGCCGCCGCGAGGGCGGCGAAGCTCGCCGCGGCAGCCGCCCGGTGGCCAGCGCTGACACGCTGCCCCGCTCCAGCCGCCGGCCCGGTGCCCCCGAGGCTGGTCCCACGGGCCGCGGGCCGGCCCCATCGACCCCGGGCAACGGCATTCCCCAGGGGTCGCCGATCCGCAGCGGCACTGGCGATACCAGCCCCCGGCGCTCGAGCGTGAGTGATGCCGACTACGCGCCGCTGGGCGGCAGGGGCAACCAGCCCAGCCCCTCCGGCAGCCCTGCAGCCCGCCCGCCGGCGTCTGCCAGGCCGGAAGCCAGCCGTCCAGCCCCCCGCGACGAGCGCCCAGCTCCGGGGGGTCCGGTTCGGGATAACAGCTCTCGCTTCAACGACTGATCGGATTGCGGCACCACCGGCACCACCCGCCCTCCCCAACACTCGCCAACACCGAACGACGGTTCTCTGGAGTGGCGCTCATGCGTGGTGCGTTCGTGGCCGCCATCCTCACAGCCCTCGTTTGCAGCGGCTGCGGCAGCTGGAGTTGGGGCCGTCGCAGTGCTGGTCCCGCGGGCCTGGGCACCAGCAACCGCCAGGACCCGGCCCTCAGCGGTGACGGGAGAGTGCTGGCGAGCGTGGTGGAGCGGGGTGGCCGCGACACCCTGCTGCTGCAGGAGCAACCCTCGGGAAGGGAGCTGCCGCTGCGTTCTCTGCGCCGCTTCCAGCCCCACCGCTCGCCTTCGCTGAGCTGGAACGGCCGTTATGTGGCGGTGTTAATCCAGCAAGGAAACCGCCGCCTGGCGGTGATCGAGGACCGGGCCAACGGCAAGCTGCTGCGCTTCCCCCTGCCTGGGGACCAGGAGGTGGAGCGCCTGTCGCTGGCGCCGAGTGGGCGGCGCCTGGCTCTGGAGGTGGTGCACAACGGCATCAATCGGGTGGAGGTGTTCGACTTGGCGAACCAGTTGGAACCCGACCTGCCGGCAGGTGTGCTCAGCGGCGGCGGCGCCCCAGCGGCGACGGGGCGCTGAACCATGGCGATCACAGCAGCCATCGCCCTGTTGGCCCGCTCCCTGGCCCTGTTGGCGCCGCTCCTGGTCAGCGGCTGCCTCGGCACGATGCCGGCGCCGATGGGCGGCCTCAATCGGCGGCTCGAGGCGATCGGCAGCAGCCATGCCCCGGCCCTGAGCGATCGCTGGCTGGCGGTGATCGGGGGCCGGGGCGGCCGCGAACAGGTGGTGCTGGTGGATCTGGAGCGCCAGATGCCGGTGCCCCTGCCGGGCCTGAACAGGCCCGATGCCCAGCCCCTGGCGGTGGCGGTGGATGCCAGCGGCGAGCGGCTGGCAGTGGTGCGGCAGCTGGAGGGGCGCACCGAGCTGGTGCTCTACCGCCGCGGCTTGATGGCTCTGGAACCCGTGGCGATGGAGCCCCCGGGAGTACCGCGCCGGATCAGTTTGCGGGCCGATGGCCGCGAGCTGGCGGTGGAGGTGAGCCGCGGCGGTGTGTGGCAGGTGGATCTGATCCGGGTGCCTTGAGCGACGGGGCCTTGAGAAGCGGCGGCACCCAGCGTGTTGACCCCTGGGGCTGCGTGAAGGCCTGAGCCCGTCGTCAATTCGGTTCCGGAGGGAAGGCTTCGCTGGAATTTTTTTGCAATGCGTTGCCCCATTGGCTTCGTCGCCTCATCTTCCCTGGCGAAGCTGACCGTGCTCCGGATGCGGCCGTTGCCCTGAATAGGTGATTGCGAGTTTCAGCAAGCTATGAGAGGGTAGAATGTATCAACATTCTCCAAAAACTCAGTGGAAGACCGGCCTGAATATTTGTCGTCGTCGGCGCGGGGCTTGTCGTTGTCTGGGTTGGTGTTGTTTGGGCTCTATGGCTCGATTGTGTTGGGATCGGTGTTTCCGATTCAGTTAATGGCGCCAGCCTGGCAGCTGAAGGTGGGCTCAACCTTGATCAATGCATCGCCATTTCCTTTGATTGGATTGGGCCTGTTACATCTGGCAGCGGATCTCAGTCCCGATGATGAGTTGTTGTCTAGGCGCCACGACTTTGCTGCCCGGTTGGCCGTGGCGGTGAGCCTGGGTTTTTTGTTGCTCGTGCCGTTGATCTCTATGGCCGCCGTGACGCAGCAGCAACAGCGCGCAACGAGCCAATCCTCGCTGATTCGCCGCTCTGAAACCAACCTGCAGGCCCTGACCCAGGCTGTCATCAGCTCCCAAACTACCGACGAGCTTCGCGATCGCCTGATCGCCCTCAATGGCCCGGTGATTGATGAAGCCAATGCCGCCAAGCCCTTATCCACCATCAAGGCTGAGGTGAATAACCTGCTCCAAAGGGCCGCTGCCCAGGTGTCTCGCAAGCGGCAGCAGTTGCCTCCCCCTAAACCCTGGAGGCTGTTACCAGAGTTGTTGCGGAATGCCTTCGCCTGTCTGGTGTTGGCGATCGGCTTTGCCGGCCTTGCCTTTCGAAGCCGCAGTTCCATTCCTCTTCTTGCAGAGCTTCAGCTGGGCTGGGAACGGCAGAAGAATCTCAGGATGAGCTCTAACCGAGGTGCAAGGCCCGGCGAGGCTGATCCTGACTATCTTCAGGAACTGATTAAACAGGCAGAAGCCGAGGATTCCCCTCCCACCGGGCCCCTTCGTTGACCCTCTCGCCCACCAAGTTTGTTATGAGCAGACCGAAGGCTGCCTGGATTGACGTGACCCCCTCGATTGGTGAAGCGGTCGAGATGGAGAACCGTCATCTTTGCTGGCAGAGGGGGTTCGAGCAGGGCATCGCTGTTCCTGATCGCTAGCCGGGCGGTTCGGGCACGATTTGGGATTGAGGCGTTTTTCCCGCTGGGCGATCCAGCGGGTTTCGCTCTGGAGTTTGGCGTCCCGCTCTCAGAGGGCGGGGCCCCGGGGGGCCTAGCGATCCCTGGATCAGGGGTTCCTGTCGTGAACACCGCCCGACCAGCGAATCGGCTCCATAACGAACAGGATTCAGGAGACTCCCCCCGGCCTTCCCTTTCGTGCATCTGAGCATCGGCTGCCAGCTCGACCTTCGCTGCGAGTCGGCCACCCCCCTGCTGGCCCTGGTGCATCCCCACGTCAGCCTGGTGCCAGATCTGGTGGGAGCGGAGCGCCTGGAGCTGGAACCCGAGCGTGGCTTCGAGCTGCTCACCGACCAGAGCGGCAACCGCTGGTGTCGCCTATTGGCTCGCGCCGGCACCATCCAGCTTCGCTACGCCGCCACGATTCATCGCCCGGACAGCAACGATCCCGTGCTGCTCGCGGTGGGCGCCTGCCCCATCGAGGCCCTGCCGATCGACACCTACCGCTTCCTGAACCCAAGCACCTACTGCGATACGCCCGCCCTGATGGAGCTGGCCTGGAGCACCTTCGCGGGGATGCCGCCCGGCTGGTCCCTGGTGCAGGCCATCTGCGACTGGGTGCATGGGCGCATCCGCTTCGACTACGACGCGATCCATCCCCACAAGCGGGCCAGCGATGCCCTGGCCGAGGGAGCCGGTGTCTGCCGCGACTACGCCCACCTGGCGATCAGCCTCTGCCGCTGCCTGAACATTCCCGCCCGTTACTGCACCGGCTACCTGGGCTACACGGGCATTCCCCCGGGCGAGGCACCGGTGGATTTCTCCGCCTGGTTTGAGGTATTCCTCACCGATCGCTGGCACGTGTTCGATGCACGGCACAACATTCCCCGCTGCGGAAGGGTGCTGATTGCCCGCGGGCGCGATGCCGCCGATGTGCCCTTCCTGCGCTCCTTCGGCGCCCACCAGCTCGACGGCTTCACGGTGATCACCGAGGCGATCGCGCAGCCCTCCACCTCCGAGGCGCGGAACCTTCAGGTCGAACCGCCCCTGGCCAAGGCGGCCACGGCAGGCTGAACGGCCACTCCCGCAGTTTTCTGTAGCTTTCATGGCATCGCAAGGCACCAACCCTTGTGTTGGCTTGGATGGAATGATCTTCCCCAACCCCTGAGCCGCCCATGCCCTCCCCAGCTCGCCTCCAGGCCCTCCAGACCATTCTCCAGCGGCCCCCCACGCCGGTCGAGCCGGCGGCGCCCCTGGAGGAGACCTGGGCCAGCGATGTCTTCGGCCTCGATGCCATGCGCTCGGCGCTCCCCAAGGGAGTGTTCCGCTCGATCCAGCGTTCGATTCGCGAAGGCAGCAAGCTCGACCCCTCGGTGGCCGACGTGGTGGCCCAGGCGATGAAGGAATGGGCCAGCGCCAAGGGCGCCCTGTATTACGCCCACGTTTTCTATCCCCTCACCAACCTCACCGCCGAGAAGCACGACGGCTTTATTGCCCCCCAATCCGACGGCAAGGCGATCGCCGAGTTCTCCGGCAAGCTGCTGGTGCAGGGTGAGCCCGACGGCTCCTCCTTCCCGAACGGCGGTCTGCGCACCACCTTCGAGGCCCGCGGCTACACCGCCTGGGATGTCACCAGCCCCGCCTGGCTGATGCGCACCCCCAACGGCGTGACGCTGTGCATCCCCACGGTGTTCGTGAGCTGGACCGGCGAGGCGCTCGACAAGAAGACGCCGCTGCTGCGCTCCAATGCCGCGATGAATAAGCAGGCCCAGCGGTTGCTGCGGCTGCTCGGCGAAACCGAGATCGCCCCGGTGAACTCCAGCTGCGGCGCTGAGCAGGAGTACTTCCTGATCGATTCCAGCTACACCGCCCTGCGGCCCGATCTGCTGCTGGCCGGCCGCACCCTCTTCGGCGCTGCGCCGGCCAAGGGTCAGCAGTTCGACGACCACTACTTCGGGGCCATCCCGGAGCGGGTGCAGGTGTTCATGCAGGACGTGGAGGACCAGCTCTACCGGCTCGGCATCCCGGCCAAGACCCGCCACAACGAGGTGGCGCCCGGCCAGTTCGAGATCGCCCCCTACTTCGAGGCCGCGAACGTGGCCACCGATCACCAGCAGCTCACGATGACCGTGCTCCGCAGCACGGCCAAGAAGCACGGCCTCACCTGCCTGCTCCACGAAAAGCCCTTTGCCGGTGTCAACGGCAGCGGCAAGCACGTGAACTGGTCGATCGGCAATCCCACCCAGGGCAACCTGCTCGATCCCGGCAAGACACCCCACGCCAACCTGCAATTTCTGATCTTCTGCTCGGCGGTGATCCGCGGTGTGCACTGCTTCGGACCCCTGATGCGGGCCGTGATCGCCACGGCCAGCAACGACCACCGCCTCGGCGCCAACGAGGCTCCACCGGCGATCATCTCGGTGTATCTGGGCAGCCAGCTCGAGGATGTGTTCAACCAGATCCGCAGCGGCCATCTGGAGGGTTCCGCCGAAGCCGCGCTGATGTCCCTTGGGGTCGACACCCTGCCGGAACTGAACAAGGATCCCGGCGATCGCAACCGCACCTCCCCCTTCGCCTTCACCGGCAATCGCTTCGAGTTCCGGGCGGTGGGCTCCGGCCAGTCGGTGGCTGGGCCCCTGGTGGTGCTGAACACCATCCTCGCCGATTCGCTCCAGTGGATCTCTGATCAGCTGGAGGAGCAGCTCAGCAGCGGAGCTCCCCTCCAGGAGGCCGCCTTCGCCGTGATGAAGCGCACCATGGACGACCACGGTGCTGTGGTGTTCGGTGGTGACGGCTATTCGAGCGAGTGGCACCGCAAGGCCGTGGAGGAGCGGGGTCTAGAGAACCTCCGCACCAGTGCCGATGCCCTGCCAGTGCTGCAACGCCCCGAGATCCGGGATCTGTTCCAGCGACAGGGGGTGCTCACACCCGTGGAGCTCGAGAGTCGCTTCGAGGTGTATGCCGAGCAATACATCCTCGCCATCGAGGTGGAGGCCCGGCTGGCGCTGCGTATCGCCCGCACCCAGATCTATCCGGTGGTGATGGAGAGCCTGGAGCGCCTGGCCCGTTCCCTCAAGGACCAGGAGGCGATCGGGCTCCCATGCGATCGGGGCGTGGCCTCCACGATCGCCGCGCTGAACAGCCAGCTGTTGCAGCGCTGCGCGGCCCTGGAGGAGGCCCTCGCCAATCCCCCCCACGACACCCACGGCCATCTGCACCATTGTTCAGGCACCTTGATGCCGCTGATCGGCAGCCTCCGGGAAGCGGTGGATGGCCTCGAGAGCCTGGTGGATGACGCTCTCTGGCCCCTCCCCACCTATCAGGAGATGCTGTTCGTGCGCTGAGGCGCCCGCCCACCGGTGCCAGGGCGGCCGCGGGCGTCGGAGTTGGCCTGGGCGAAGTCTCGCCGACCAGGTTCTCTACCGTTCGGCAGTTGCACCAACAGCGGCAGCCGACCCAAGGTGAAGATGATTGACCCTTCACCTCGCCAGCATGCTTCCCTGGCTACTGGCCGCCATCACCCTGGCGGCCGTTGCGCTCACGGCTCCCTCCCTGGGGCGTCATTTGTTTGAAGTGTTCGACGAGCGGCCCCAGCCGGCCTGGGACCGCTGGCTGAACCCGATCGAAGCCAGCCTGCTGCGCTGGATCGGTGACAACGGCCGCAGCGCCGAATCCGCCAGCGGTTATCTGGCGCCGTTGTTGATCAGCAATGCCCTGTTCGGGGCCGTGGCGCTGCTGCTGCTGCAGGGTCAACCCGCCTGGTTGAACCCCCTGGGTTTTGGTGGCCTGCGCTGGGACCTGGCGCTCCACACCGCGATCTCCTTCCTCACCAACACCGACCAGCAGCACCTGGTTCCCGAGCAGAGCCTGGGCAACCTGGCCCAGTTGGGGGCCATGCAGTTTCTGATGTTCGTCTCAGCCGCTACCGGCCTGGCCGTTGGCTTCGCGGTGATCCGCGGCTTCAGCGGCCGCCCGATCGGCAACTTCCACCGCGATCTGCTGCGTTCGCTCACCCGCGTGTTGATCCCCGCCTCGCTGCTGCTCGCCTTGTTCCTGTTGGTGTGTGGCGTGCCGATGACCCTGGCGCCGCCGCTGCAGATCACCACCCTGGAGGGTGGACAGCAGCTCCTGCCTCGGGGCCCGATCGCCCTGTTCGAGGCGATCAAGCAGCTGGGCGAGAACGGTGGCGGCTTTGTGAGCGCCAACTCCGCCCACCCCTACGAGAACCCCACCCTGCTGACCAACCTGGTGAGCATTTGGGCGATGCTGATCATCCCGGCCGCGACGATCGATGCTTTCGGGCGGTTCGTGGGCAACCGCCGCCAGAGCAACCTGTTGCTTGTGCTCCTGTTCTCTCTGCTGCTGATCGGCACCGTGGTGGCCATGGCGGCCGAGCAGGGAGGCAATCCGCTGCTCGAGCGCTGGCTGAGTGGTGGCAACCTGCAGGGCAAGGACTTGCGCTTTGGGCCGGCGCTCAGCGGCCTTTGGGTGGTGGTGGCCACAGGCACGATGACGGGCGCGGTGAACGGCGCGATCGACGCGGCGATGCCGCTGACGATTCTGACCGCCCTCTTCAATCTGTTTCTCCAGGTGGTGTTCGGCGGCCAGGGCACCGGCGTCTCCTACCTGCTGGTGTTTGTGCTGCTGGCGGTGTTCCTCACCGGCCTGATGGTGGGCCGTACGCCGGAATTCCTGGGCCGCAAGGTGGAGAAACCCCAGGTGGTGTGGGCCAGCCTGATCCTGCTGATCCACCCGATCTTCGTGCTCATCCCGGCCGCCCTCACCCTGGCGGGTGGAGCCTCGCTGGCGGGCATCAGCAACCCCGGCTCCCATGGCATCAGCCAGGTGGTGTATGAGTACGCCTCGGCTGCAGCGAACAACGGCAGCGGCCTTGAGGGGCTGGGGGATGGCACGCCCTGGTGGAATCTCACCACCAGCCTCAGCCTGCTGGGCGGGCGCTTTCTGCCGATGGCGGCCCTGCTGGCCCTGGCCGATGGCTTTCGCCGCAAGCCGGCCCTCGAGCCCAGCCCCGGCACCCTCCGCACCGACACCGGCCTGTTCACCGGCGTCACAGCCGTGGTGTTGGTGATTCTCGGTGCCCTCACCTTCTTCCCGGTGCTGGCCCTTGGGCCCATCGCCGAAGCCGTCAGCTTGCTACCGGTCCAAACCACGGGAGCGATCGGCGATGTCCTCTACTCGTTGCCGATGCAAAGCCTGGTAGCGATCGGCGATGTCCTCCACCTTGCCTCCTGAAGCTGCCGCCATGACGACAACAGCGCGTATTCAGTTCCCCCGCATGCCGCGGGGTCCGCGCCAGGAGCGGCGCTATACCGAGCGGCCCCGCCAGCAGGGGTTGGTGCAGAGGGCGATTCTGGAGGCCTTCCGCAAGCTTGATCCCCGGCTTTTGGTGGCCAACCCGGTGATGTTCGTGGTGTGGTGCGGCACGGTGCTCTGCCTGCTGCTCACCCTGGTACCGAACCTTCTCGATGCGCGGGCCACAGCGGCGGATCGGGGCTTCAATGCCCTGATCAGCCTCACCCTGCTGGCCACCCTGCTGTTCGCCAACTTCGCCGAAGCCCTGGCGGAAGGCCGTGGCAAGGCCCAGGCCGATGCCCTCCGCCGCACCCAGGCCCGCACCGAAGCGAGGCGCCAGCGTCCGGATGGCTCCACGGAGATGGTGGACTCCTCCACCCTGCGCCGCGGCGATCTGGTGCTGGTGCAGGCCGGCGATGTGATCCCTGCCGATGGCGAGGTGATCAGCGGGGTGGCCTCGGTGGATGAATCGGCGATCACCGGTGAATCAGCTCCCGTACTCAAGGAGGCCGGATCCGATGTGGCTGGCTCGGTGACGGGTGGCACTCGCATCCTTTCCGATCAGCTCACCCTCCGGATCAGCGCCGATCCGGGCAAGGGCTTCATCGACCGCATGATCGCCCTGGTGGAGGGAGCTGAGCGCAGCAAAACACCAAATGAGATCGCCCTTACGGTGCTGCTGGCGGTGCTCACCCAGGTGTTCCTGATCGCCGTGGCCACCCTCTCGCCAGTGGCTGGTTTTCTCAATCAGGCCCCCTCGGTGGTGACCTTGGTGGCGCTGCTAGTGGCGTTGATCCCCACCACGATCGGCGGTCTGCTGAGCGCCATCGGCATCGCCGGCATGGACCGGGTGGCCCAGTTCAACGTGATCGCCACTTCCGGGCGTGCCGTGGAGGCCTGCGGCGATGTGAACACCCTCATCCTCGACAAAACCGGCACGATCACCCTGGGCAACCGCCTGGCCGAGGAGTTCCTGCCGGTGGGCGGCCACAGCAGCGCCGAACTGGCGGAGGCGGCCCTGGGGGCCAGTTGCTTCGATCAGACGCCGGAGGGGCGCTCGATCGTGCGGCTGGCGGAGAAACAGGGCGCGGCGTTGCCCTTCGATCCTGGGCAGGCCAGCGGAATTGAATTCTCGGCCCGCACCCGCATGAGCGGCACCGACAGCCCCGAGGGCATCGAGTTCCGCAAGGGGGCGGTGGATGCGGTCAAGGGCTTTGTGCGCTCGCGTGGCGGCACGGTTCCCGAACAACTCGATGGCTGCTTCGAGCAGGTGTCACGGCTGGGAGGCACGCCCCTGGCGGTGTGCCGGGGCGGCGAGGTGTTCGGCGTGATCTACCTCAAGGACATCATCAAGCCGGGCATCCGCGAGCGCTTCGATCAGCTGCGCCGCATGGGTATCCGCACCGTGATGCTCACCGGCGACAACCCGATCACCGCCGGTGTGATCGCCCGCGAGGCCGGCGTGGATGACTTCATCGCCGAGGCCACGCCCGAGGACAAGATCGCCGTGATTCAGCAGGAGCAGAAACTCGGCAAGTTGGTGGCGATGACCGGCGATGGCTCCAACGACGCCCCGGCTCTGGCCCAGGCCAATGTGGGCGTGGCGATGAACTCCGGCACCCAAGCCGCCAAGGAGGCAGCCAACATGGTGGATCTCGACAGCGATCCCACCAAGCTGATCGACATCGTGACGATCGGCAAACAGCTCCTGATCACCCGCGGCGCGCTTACCACCTTCTCGATCGCCAACGACATCGCCAAGTATTTCGCCATCCTGCCGGCCCTGTTTGCCGGAGCTGGGCTGGAGGCGCTGAATGTCATGAGGCTGGCCTCACCACAATCGGCGATTCTCTCGGCGATGGTGTTCAACGCCCTGATCATTCCCGCGCTGGTTCCTCTGGCCCTCAAGGGCGTGAAGTTCCGGCCGCTCAGTGCTGAACAGTTGCTGCGGCGCAACCTCCTGGTGTTCGGCTTCGGGGGTGTGGTGGCTCCGTTTGTGGGCATCAAGCTGATCGATATGGCCCTCGGCGCCCTGCGGCTGGTTTAACGCCTTCTGGCTGCTCCGTTACCCATTCTCGGCGATTCTCGTTTTCAGCTATCCCTTCCCTTAACCATCCCATGGCCCGCATGTTGCCCATCCGTTTCTGGCTACCACTGCTGCTCGTGGCCGGCACCGTCGTGGTCGCTCCTCAGCTGCGTCTTAGCCAACCACCGCTCCAGAGCCACACCTTGGCCCTGCTGCTGTGCGGCACCGTGGCCCTATCGGGCTACCTGTTCGCCGTGATCGCCCAACCGGAGAAGTTCTGATGTCCATCGCTGCCCAACTGTTCCGGGGCTTGCGCCTCACCCTGGTGCTCTGGTTGCTCACCGTGGTGGTGATCACCTTGCCACTGCTCGGCCTGGCCCGGCTGGTGGCACCCGATGCCGCTAATGGCAGCCTGACCCGCCGCGATGGCCAGGTGGTGGGCTCGCGTCTGATCGGTCAAGGCTTCAGCTCGGCGCGCTATCTGCAGGGCCGCCCGGCCGGTGCCCCCAACCTCGCCGCCAGCAACCCTGAGCTGGCGACACGGGTGGCCGCCGCCGCCAGCCGCTGGCAGAGCGCTGGGGTGGCCCAACCCGCAGCCGATCTACTGCTGGATTCCGGCTCCGGCGTCGATCCGCACATCAGCCTGGCGGCCGCGCGCCAGCAGCTGCCCCGCCTGGCCCGCGAACGCAAGCTGCCGGTGGCTGAGCTGGGGCGGCTGTTGCGCCAGCATCAGGAGGGCCCCTCAGGACTGCAGGCCATCGAGCCCGTGGTCAACGTGCTCACGTTCAATCTGGCCCTCGACCAACTGGCCTCTTCCTCCACCACGCAAAGCCCGCCAGTCCCCGCAAGGCGATGATTCGCTCCACCCACCGGCGCGGGCGCCACAAGGTGTTCATGGGCATGGCGCCTGGAGTGGGCAAGACCTGCCGCATGCTCCAAGAGGGCAAAGAGGCGCTGCGGGAGGGCACCGATGTGGTGATCGGCCTGTTGGAAACCCACCGCCGTCAGGACACCATCCGCGAGGCTGAAGGCCTGGAGCAGATTCCACGCAAGCGCCTCCTCTACCAGGGGGTGGACCTCGAGGAGATGGATGTGGCCGCGGTGCTGGCCCGCCATCCGCAACTAGTGCTCGTCGACGAGCTGGCCCACACCAACGTGCCGGGCAGCGAGCGGGAGAAGCGGTGGCAGGACGTGGAGATGCTCTTGCTCTCTGGCATCGATGTCTATTCGACCCTCAACATCCAGCACCTGGAGAGCCTCAACGATCTGGTCGCCGAGCTAACCGGCGTGGTGGTACGCGAGCGCATCCCCAACCGCGTGATCGCCCATGCCGATGAGGTCGTGCTGGTGGATGTGACACCGGAGACGCTGCAGGAGCGGCTCAAGGAGGGAAAGATCTACGCCCCTGAAAAGGTGGGCCAGGCGCTCACCAACTTCTTCCAGCGCCGCCATCTGGTGGCCCTGCGGGAGCTTTCGCTACGGGAGGTGGCCGATCGGGTCGATAACGATATCCTTCCCGCCATCACGCCCCTGCGCGAGCGGGTGATGGTCTGCCTCGCCCACCACCGCAGCAGCAAGCGCCTGCTGCGCCGCGCCGCCCGCCTGGCCGCCGCCATGGACGCGCCGCTGCTTGTTCTCACGGTGCAGGATCCCAACCGCTTTCTCAACCGCGAGGAATCCCTGATCCAGGAGGAATGCCGCCAGTTGTGTGAGGACGTGGGTGGGACCTTCCTGCGCGAAGAAAGCGCCGACATCCTTCCCACGATCGCCCGCATGGCCCAGGAACACCGGATCACCCAGATTGTGCTGGGCCAGACCATGCGCTCACGCTTCAAGGCCCTGTTCCGCCGGCCTTTGTCGGAGCGGTTGCAGCAGCAGCTGCGCGGCCGGAGCATCGATCTACACCTGATCTCCGATGGGATCCCGACGCAGAGCCAGGAAGACATCGGCTCGTGAGGCTCGCCAGGACACCGATCGTCTTGGTGTGGGCGATCTGGCTGTTGATTCTGTTGCTGGAGCTGGCCACGCCTCCGGCTGTCGTGCTTGGGATTCTCTATGTCGTGCCCTTGCTAATGGGGGCGTCCCGGCGCACTCCCACCCAGGCCTGGCGATTTCTGCTCATCTGCTGCAGCTCAACACTGCTCAATCTGCTGGTGCCGTTACCAGTGCATCACAACATCGCCTCCGTGCTGATCGATCGCCTGCTTGTTTGCCTGGGTCTGGGTGTTACGACAGCTCTGGTGGTGCGGAACCAAGAGCTAGAGCGTCAGCGCATCGCCATCGAGGTGGAATTGGGGCAGGCGAATCTTCGCGGCGACGTGATCGCCACCCTTGCCCATGACATCAAGACCCCGGTGCTGGGGACCCTTGCCTCCCTCTCGCTGCTGGAGGGCAGTGCTGCAGTGGAGGCCATCCGTAGCAGCCAGCAACGCTGCCTGCGCTTAATCGATGACCTGCTGCAGGTGTTCCGAGCGGAGCAGGAGGGCTTGCAGATCGACCTGCAGCCGTGCGATCTGTTAGCGGTGGCCCAGGAAGCCCTGCGCACCGTGGAGCCAATCGCCGCTCAACGCCAAATCAGTTTGGTACTGCGCCAGGAGCGATGCAGCGGCATGGAGTTGCTCGCCGACCCCTCTCTGTTGCAGCGTTTGATCGAGAATCTGCTGCTCAATGCCGTCCACCACAACTTGCGCGGCCAGCGGGTGTGGCTGCAACTGAGTCGCCAGGAGGGTGAATGGTGGATCGATGTTCGTGATGGCGGTGAGGGGTTCCCGCCTGAGCAGCTGCCGCGGCTCTTTCAGCGGTTTGCCCAGAGCGGCAATGCCACACCGGGGGCAGGACTGGGCCTTTATCTGTGCCGTCTGATCACCGAGGCCCACGGGGGAATTATCAAGGCCAGCAACACACCCGGCGGCGGT
>Ga0209401_1000595_pt1 | contig 24440 bp, 35 predicted proteins | sample M_140807_MF_Meta_FD_187318 | JGI IMG/M metagenome (GOLD analysis project Ga0209401, IMG submission 187318) | Freshwater microbial communities from Lake Montjoie, Canada to study carbon cycling - M_140807_MF_MetaG (SPAdes) (version 2) | ecosystem: Environmental > Aquatic > Freshwater > Lake... | reverse complement strand
GTGTTGACGACTCCCGTCGATTTTTTGAGTGTAGCTCAACAAGGTAGTGGGTAATGGGCAGGCCAATCAACACCGTGGTCCGAGCGCAGATGGCGGCCACGGGTGTGCAGAGGCGCCAAGCCCAGAATCAATTAAAGAAGGCTGCACAAGCCACCGGCCGCCCATTGAAAGAGGTGGCCGGATCTGGATTAGATTGCGAGATCCTGCGGCTTGAATCCTTAGCCGCCACCCTGGGCGAAGGCGCCAAGGACGCCACCGGCCCAGAGCGCTCGGCTTTGATCGGTGACTACACCCGAGTGGTTGAGGCGTTAAGGCGCATGAAGTCAGACCGCCCAGATATAGACGAGGCCGAAGGTAAAATGATTCCGGTGGATGAAGCAGACAAGGTGCTAGCCCAAAGGGATAACGCCCTGATCCCGCTGCTTAAAGGTATGGCCAAAAGGTTGGCACCGATCTGCGCTAACCGTCCGGCCGCCGATGTTGAGACAGAGGTGGAAAATGAAGTGGGCCAGATCATGCGACAGGTTGAGGCGGCAATGTGACCAAGGCTCAAGAGGATCTGCGCAAACGCGCTAGAATCCGATGGCACTACGAACGACCGCCTGGGGTGATTGAGTGGGCGGAGAAAAACATCCAGCTCGATAGCCGACTGACCGCAAGGCCCGGACTCTACAGCACGACATGGACGCCTTACGTTAGGGGCGTACTAGAAGCACTGGCCGATCCTGGCGTGCACACTGTGACGCTTTGCTGGGGATCGCAAACGGGCAAGACGCTAACGCTGGCTATCTGGCTGGCTTATCGGATCGCCAACGATCCAGCGCCGGCTCTGCTGGTTATGCCTAACGCGGATCTGGCTAGATCATACAGCGAGACGCGACTGACCCCGATCTTTGAGAAGTGCAAGCCAGTAAAGCGACTTTTTCCGCGGGACATGGACGATTTTAAAATCTTAGAAATGCAATTTGCCACGATGACGCTTTCTCTGGTTGGCAGTAACAGTCCGGCCAATCTTAGTTCACGCCCGATTTGCTTAGCCGTTTTGGACGAGCTGGACTCTTTTGCTGCACCATCCGAAAAAGATGCGGCCGCCTACTCGCTAGCCTTAGAGCGGACTAAAGCGTTCCCGCAACGCAAGCACGTCCTAACCTCCACCCCGACGCTCAACACCGGCGACATCTGGATCAACTTTCAAGCAGGCACCCAAGAGACTTTCCACGTCCCTTGCCATGCGTGCGCAGAGTCTGCCCCGATGGAGTTTGGCCAGATCAAGTGGGACGAAACTGCAAGATCTGAGGACGGTAAGTGGGACATGAAGCGAGTCACGGAAACCGCCGCCTATCACTGCTCGAAGTGCGACGCTAAGTGGAGCGAGGGCAACCGTCGCAAATCGATCGAGCAAGGCAAGTGGGTAGCGGCCAACACCTCAGCCGAGGCAGGCCGGCGATCTTTCCGCCTGCCCAGCTGGTACTCGCCCACCATCACCATCGCCGACTGCGCTAAAAAGTTTCTTACTGAAAAACATTATCTCCACGGATTGCAGGGGTGGGTGAACGGTTGGAGCGCGATGCCTTGGGAGGATCAGTTTGACGATAACGAACTCACGACAATTCCACCCGGTGCTTTTGCTAAAAAACAAACTTGGGAAACCGACCACATCAAATTAGCGGCGATTGATCGACAGATCGACGAGTTTTGGTTTGTCGTTAGGGCGTTTTCTAGGGATGGATCGAGCCGACTAATTGAAGAAGGAAGGCGACGAACGATTGAGGATGTTGCACAAGCATTGTCCGAGCTGGGCGTGAAACCGATTCACACCTGCATTGATTCAGGATATGAAACGCAAGACACTTACCGATGCGCGGCTCGCTATGGGTGGTTAGCAATTAAAGGGGAGGAGCGGCAGTTTTTCTACGTTGAAGGCGCCGGCGGCCGATTCAAAAGCGTGCATAGCTCCGATCAACCGACAGACGCTGGGTGCCGCCTGCTCCTCCTTTCGTCGCCGTCGTGTCAGGATCTGCTTGCGTGGTTAAGGCGAGGGCAGGGGCCGCTGTGGGAAGTTGCTCACGACGTTAGCCCAGAATACCGCGAGCACATGGCCAGCCATCGCAAGGCTCATCGCATCAACCGAAAGACCGGCAAAGACGTATACGAATGGATCCGCGTAAAGGGCAGGCAGGATCATTTATACGATTGCGAGACCTACCTAGTCGGTCTGGCTGTTTACGGCAAAGTGATCACCGCAGAGGCCGCCATAGCACAGGACTCTAAACCATGATTGACACCACCCCAACGAAGTCGTGGATCGTGCTCTCCTTTTTTCCCTATGGATTCAAGCGTCTAAGAACGCTCAGGCGCTGGTCCTTGCCCTTGAAGCAATCGCCGCTGGCCAAGCCACCGTCTTTCAAAACGGCGGCCGCACCATGATCTCCGCATCCGTTGCGGGTAAATCGTTCAGCTACCAAGTCACCACCGGCATCACCCCAGTAGAGGTGGTTAAGGCAGCGTTAGAAGGATGGCGCCTTACCAACGGCAAAACCGACGCACAAGTCGCGGCAATCTTCACCGGCGATCAGTCCATGGTTTCTTACCCGCGTTTCCTAGAAAACGCCTTACCAGGCGGAGTCTAATATGGCCTTAGGATCAAAAATAATTAGCACTTGGAGCCGCATGCTCCGGGCCGTCGGCCCCGACACTCGCAAGCGTCGTTTTGTCGAAGCACAGCTAGCCGATACTAGGCTCGACGTCTCGGCCGCTTCGCGTCAGGCAGTTTCTAGTCTCGCCCGCTGGCTTTGTTACAATGACCCCACCATCCGTGGCGCGATCGATACCATCACTCGCAATACCATCGGCGCTGGCATCAAAGCTCAGAGTCGCACATCTGACGAAGGCTGGAACAACGACGCCGAGGCGTGGTTTGATATGTGGTCGGGCAGTTGCGACGTCAGAGGAATTTTAGATTGGAACACAATGCAACAGGTGGCCACTCGCACCATGTTACGGGATAACGAGATATTTGCCTTGCTGACAGATAACGGCGACGGCTGGCCTATGATCCAGCTAGTCGAAGGGCACCGCTGTGAAACGCCCGGCTATCTTTCAAACGAACCGAATGTTTTCGACGGAGTGCGCCTTAATAAAAATGGTCGCCCGCTCAGTTACTATGTCCGATCTGGAAATGACGGCGAAAAATTTACAGAAGTCCAGGCTAACGATCTCATCTTACTTGCCGAACGCGATCGAGCCGACGAAGTGCGCTCGATCAGTAAACTAGCATCCTGCATCAACACCTGCCTTGATCGCTCCGAAATTCTTGAGACAGAAATGCTTGCACTAAAAAGAGCAGGCCAGATCGGCCTTGCCTTAGAATCATCGAGCAACTCTGGCCCAGGCTTTTTTAATCCCACATCCACCGACGATTTTAATCTCACTACCGACAAGATATTTGGCGGCGGTGCCTTACTTAATGTTCCGATCGGTAAGGTATTGCGTGAGATTAAAAACGATCGGCCCAGCCAAAACCTCCAGACCCACATGGATCAGTATCTCAAAGCCATCGCGCAAACTCTCGGCCTGCCGTACGCGATGATGTGGGATCCGTCCACGCTCTCTGGACCAAACACTAGACTTATACTTGGCCAAGCCCAACGGCGTTTCGATGAAGTAGCCCAGACCGTCATTGTTCAGTTCATCTCTCGCGTGCGCAAGTGGGCACTAGCCAAGGCGATCAAGCGTGGAGATCTCACCCCGCCTAAAGGCGTGATGCAGTGGTGGGCAGCCGAGTATCACACGCCAGCAAAGGCCACCATAGACGCCGGCCGCGATAGTGCAGCTGACCGAGAAGACCTAAAGATGGGCCTGACGACGATGGCTCAGGTGTACGCCTCCCGCGGAGAGGATTATCAAACTGCTATTAACCAGAGAATCTCTGAATCTGTTTATATTCAAACCCAGTGTAAAGCCGCTGGAATTGAGACCACCGCAATTCAGATTTTGAATAACGCGCCAGTAGCGGCCCCAGCGATCAACGCCCCATCAGCTCCGGCCACTCAAGAGACAACCGTCACCCCAGCGCTAGAAGCGAGGGAAGTGGTCGTCCACCTGACGATGGCCGAGCCAGAGCCCGCGCCTATTCCTCAGCCAGTTGCAGAATCCGCCCCCGCACCGTCCACAGATACGTTCACCATGCGCGACGATGCCGACTTTACACTAACGAAGGCGGAGCAGGAAATGATCGTCTCAGCCCTTGGCATCGGTAAGTACCGCCCAAAAACTAAAAAGCGAAAGTAGTTGCTACGGCTTCCAAGGGGAGCAGGCTTGAGGGGTGAGCAGTAGGATACATTTTCATTCGTCCGATCGCGCCCCTTCCGAAGAAAATGAAGAAGTCGTGTTTTTTAAGGACCGCACCATCCGCGTAACTCAAAAAGCAATTCTCATTGGCTCACCCTATAACCAAGCGTTTGCCATACCTCAAGTTATCGGCGTGTCCTATTCCAAAGAAAAAGAAACCATCACTACCTTGTTTAGAATTATTATTGGAGGCTTTGCGTTGGTTTGTGGCATCGGTTTTATAGCAAATAAAAGTTACGCTCTAGGCGGTGTCCTGGCTGCCTTTGGCCTCTTTAAACTTAAAAAAGCACTGACCTTTGCTTGGTTTGTATCCCTGCAATTTAGTGGTCTTGGCAATCAAACGCTGATTATGAAATCAAGGCGGGATGCGGTTAAACTTTGTAACGCAATCACCCAAGCCATAAGCCATGTACCGCCACCCCCTCCATCTGGCGGTGAATCCGTCGCCTACCAGCCTTACTTTCCCAGCCCCGTAAATTCTCGCAACTAATTTGACACGCCATGCGCGGGCATGGCCTCAATCAAATTATTTCGTAAAGTAAGCGTAATCACCGCCGGACCCGCACTGGGTCATGGCATGGTCGTAGATGCCGACACCCTCGACCAAGTAGTCCAGGCCGGGAACGCCGCTGGCCAAGTTAAAGTCCTCAGCGACCACAGCTCCAGCATCTCCAACATCATCGGATACCTCGAAGACTTTGCCTTAGACGGCGGCCGCGTCCGCGCCGATCTCGTCCTCTTTGAATCGCACGACGGCTTTTCCTACTTCTCCGAGATCATTAGCACTCTGCCCACGCAAATCGGCTTCTCCATCAGCTTTGCCGGGATCCCCAGGGAAGCTAAGGACGGCACCGTCCTGGCGAACGTCACAAACTTGTATTCCGTCGATCTTGTTTTAAATCCCGCGGCCAATCCCACGGGAGTTTTTCGCGCTCAGGTTGACAGCGTCCAAACGCTTATGACCGATACAAAAGTTGAACAAGCGCCGGAGATCGTGACCGCGCCCGCGCCAGCGGCTCTGGAAACCAAATTGGCCGAGCCAACCATCACCGATCTTCTCGCCGTCATGAATCAGATTCTTGCAATCGTTTCCGTCGACGCTTCTAGCGATGTCGTCGAAGAGCCCGCCATGAGCGCCAAGCTCTCCGAACCCGAAGTCGCAGCCGAACCCGCCCCCGCGCCCGCCGCTGAGGTTGTGGCCGAAGCGACACCCGAACTTCCCGCCGTGGCCGAAGTAGCCGTTGAACTGGCCGAGGATCCTAAGATCGTCGCGCTGAACAACGAACTCAGCCGCTTAAAAATTGATCTCGAAGCTAGCCGAGGCACACAACCCCTCGAAATTGTGGCACCCACCCTTTCACGCGCTGACCTGCTTAAGCAGTTCAACGATGAAAAAAATCCCAGTCGTGCGGCTGTGATTTATCAAAAACTAAACCAGCTCGCACGATAACAAAGAAAGAAGGATAGACATATGGCAAACACACTCGCATCAGTCAGCAACGGAAAGTTAGTTTCCCAACGGGCGCTCAGCCTCTTGGTGGAGCAATTCCCTTTCCTCACGTCCGCCTACGCGGACTTCTCCGACGCTTCCGCTCGTAAGGGCGATATCGTCACCACCCACCTGATTACCGCGGCAACCGCGGTGGCCTACAGCACTGCAAACGGATACGTCGCGGGAGACCGCACGCAGACCGATTGCATCGTGTCGCTGGATAACTTGATCCACAGCACTGTGGCGATCAATGATTCCGAAGCAGCCAGCTCCTCGATCAACTTGATTGAGCGTTTCGCCGCTTCCGCCGCACACGCGATCGGAAAATCCATGGTGGACACCTTGCTCGGCACAATCAGCGCAGCGTCCTATACCTCCACAATGACCGTGGCGGCCGACGTTCTCAGCTACCGCTCCATCGTTTCGATGGGTGTGGTGCTCGACGGAAACAAAGTGCCTAGCGGCAGCCGCTACGCAATCGTGTCTCCGAATAACAAAGCCAGCCTGCTCAACGACACATCGATTGTGGCTAACGCCCAGATCCAAGGTGATACGGTTCGCACTGGATCAGTTGGAATCGTAAACGGCATCGAAGTGTTCAGCTACCCTTCGCTCCCTTCCGCGATCAGCAAAGGCTTCGCGGCTCAACAGGAAGCGCTCCTGGTGGCGGCGCGTCTGCCCGAAGTTCCTTCGGACTACCCCGGCTCCATCGAAAACGTAACGGAACCCGTCAGCGGCCTCAGCCTGCAGATGCGCGAGTTCTACAATCCTACGCTCGGAACGCGTAATCGGTCCTACATCTTGCTCTTCGGATGCGGACGTGGATCGACAGCCTCGCTCGTTCGGTTGGTCTAAGTCACAGATTCATCTGGGTTGCCCAGCGCATCGGGGGGTGCGCTGGGCTTTCCCAACTCAAAAAATATGAATACCCCCCTTATTTCTTTAGCTTTAATCGTCGGCCCCAACGAAGGGGAACTCGTCGCCCGTTTAATTAAGTCCTGTGCAGGTCTATGGGACGAAGTCGTCGTCGTCTCCGCTTGTGGTAAAAATGATGCGCAGAGTGTGCGTATTTGCGCTCAGGAGGCCGCTGGCGAGGCTTTAGTCTGGGGCGAGTACCAGAACGCACCCGAGCACGCTGACTGGCCTCATATCGACAATTTCGCCGCCGCCAGAAACAAAGCCTTCAACCTAGCCACAGGGAAGTACGTCGTCTGGTTCGATGCGGACGACCTGCTGGATCCCGGCCAGGCTAAACTACACCGCGACGCCGTCCTCGTCCGTGAACAAGCCAAAGAAGGCTGGGAAATTTTAGTCACCCGGTACGACGTCCAGAATAGCGGGATGCGGGATAACCGCCGGGAACGTATCTTTCGGCGCCAGCCCGACGGCACTCTGCCAGCCATCTGGGAACGAGCCGTCCATGAACGAGTCAAACCCGTCCCTGGCATGGGCGTCGGCCTAGCCGATCACCTCGTCGTCATTCACGCACCTAACACCTGTAAGAAAAATTCTAGCGATCGCAACAAACGGATCCTCGGCACCCTCTTACAACATACCGGGATGAATCTTTATTACTTAGCCCAAGAGGGATATCTGCGCGGCCTTTATCAAGAGAGCATCGGCCCCACACTCCTCGGCCTTGAGCATCCAGATCTAGGCGAGACGGAACGCTACCAGCTTTTCTGCATGGCTGGCGTCATGTGCGCGGATCACGTTAAAAAGCGCAAGTACCTCGGCATGGGCATCGCCCGTTGCCCCACCCGTCGCGAAGCCTACGGCCACCTCGCCACACTTCTCATCGACGAGGGTAACTTCTCCGAAGCCGTCCGCCTGCTCAATATGGTCGAGACGTTACCGCGTCCCCCAGGCGTTATCTGGAATCTGGACGCCAAGTGGTACGGCCACCTACCCAAGCTACTCATCGAGCAGTGCCTGCGAGCCGTCGGCCAGACCGCGGATGCGGATCGTTGCCTACGGGAAAACTTCCGCGGGAACTGGGGCCAAATCACCATCGTGTTCAACGGCCCATTCCAAGACGCTTTCCGCCTACAGAAATTCTTTATGGATACGTCGGACAATCCGGCCGCCATCCAGTACCTCTTTATTACCGATCCCGGCACTGAGATCGCGGGCAAACGGATCCACATCGTTAAGGATGCAGAAGAGGCCACCGCCGCAGCTCTCGGCCGGATCCTGCTCTTTGTAAAATGTGATAAGGACACCGCCTGCCCACCACTGCGCTGGGATGTAGATCTTATTAGCCAGGGCACCATCCCAGCCGCGGCCGTCCGCCTACCCGATCCTATAGATCGCCCAGGCAAAATAGTCGTCGGACTTACCACAACCCCCACGCGGATTGGAAAGATCCTGCCTACCATCCAGAGTCTCTTGGCACAGTCACGCCCAGCCGATCGCATCATCCTTTCCGTACCAGAAAAACTCGCCCGCACAGGCGAACGCTTTGGGGATATCCCCGCCGAGCTCTTAGCTCTAGCGGATTCTGGTAAATTAGAAATTAACCGAACCCTAGACCACGGCCCCGCCACCAAGTTTATCGGTGCGATGGCGGCCGAGCAGGATCCCACCGCCCAGATCGTCTGGTGCGATGACGATATCCTCTACGGTCCCACGATGTTGCAGGTCCTCGCCGACGAACAAAACAAAACGCAAAAAGCGGCGCTAGGGATCTGTGGCTTTTTTATGACAGGCTCCACGGGCTACGCCATCGCACCCGACCACCTCGGCCACGCCGAGATCCTCGAGGGCTTTGCTGGCGTCATCTGTCGGCGCTCGGATATGCCCAGCGCAGATCTCTGGCCTGCGATGAGTCCCAAGGAGTTTGCTAACCTCGACGCGGTCGGCCGTGCCCACTTCCTTGCGGACGATTTTGTTATGAGTAAGGCGCTACAAAAAAACGGAATCAAAACACTTGTTTGCAACACGCCGGACTTTTCGCGCTCCGGCGGCATCCGCATCCGTCCAGAAGGGTTGGGCGCCGATGCCCTGCAAAATAATAAAGCCACCGGGGGCAATCTGGCGGCGTACGCCTTGCTCAAGGGATGAACAAGACCATCACACTTTCTGGCTACAACAGGCCGGACTACTTTGCCACCACCCTAAAAGCACTGGCCAAGTGCGAGGGGATTAGTGAGTACGACGTCGTCGTCGTTCTCGATCCATCAGATAAAACTCCAGAGATTGCAGAATTTTGTAAAGGGCAGGGAGTGCAGGCCATGGTCATGCTCGATCGTCTAGGATGCGGCGCCATGATCCGCTACTGCATGGCGCTGGGCTTTCGGGTTAGCGATTACCACATACACCTCGAGGACGATACCGTGCCCAGCCCAGACTTTTTGCGATGGATGGAGTGGGGCCGGACACACGCCCCAAAGCAAACGCTCACCATTTCCGCCTACAACCAACACGGAGCCGATGCAGATCCCAGCGTTGCAGGATTCCGCCACTGGTTTACCCCTTGGGGCTGGGCTACGTGGAAAAGCGCATGGGAAAAATATCTGTTACCTAACTGGGACAGCTCTTTTTGGGATGGTGGCGTCCAGAGCGTACGCGAGAGCATGGGCAACGGGGAGATCTTCCCCAGGGTAAGTCGCATCCAGAATATCGGCGCCACTCGCGGTGCCTTTTGTCCTAGCCCAGAGTTTCACCAGGAGAATCATCACGCCACCCGCGTGGCCACAGAATTAGATAAAAAAACAAAATGGATCCTCACTTAGCTATGACCATTGAACACGGAAGGGTGTGCGATGAAAACCCATCTATCCACTGGGCACACATGCCTGTGGATAGTCAAAGCAGAGTCTTAGATCTGGGCTGTGCCTTTTGGGACGAGCCACTACGGGCGGATCGTCTTGGCACCCCATATTTTTATCTAGGACAAAACCCTGCCTTTTACCTGGGGATCGATCAAAATCAATCGGACATCGCCCTGCTTACTCAGGAACTAGGCGATCATTTTATACAGGCATCGATCAGCAGCTTAGATCAGATCTATAACTGGATTACCTCTAATTCAATCACTCACATAAAAAGTGATATTGAGGGAGCTGAGGAACATCTAGCCGCCATAGAAAATTTACTGCCTACCCTTCAGGTCGTAGCTATCGAGACACACGGTAACGCCACCCATCGCAAAATATGCGACTGGATAAACAGACAGGCCATGACCATCTACCGCATCGACCAGCAGGGCGACTGCACCGACGTGTTTATTGTCTACGCCAGAAAACTTTCGGCCTAATTTCTCACGCCGTTGGAGTAGCTAAACTGGGAGAACAGTTTGTTATTTACGATCACCGTCACGGGTCCGTCTAGCACTCCATCCAGATAAGTCATCTCCGCTCGCCAGTTGCCCTCCGCTACAAAAGCCACCCCAGAAAACGGCTTTCCCTTCAGACACCACTTTCCGTCGTCTAGGCTTAGCCGCTTTTCACTCACCGCATCAGCCCCCAGCGCCACGCTACAAATTAAAACAAAAATAAAAAACCACTTGGCCATCTGCTAAATTTATAGGCCAGCAGGAGGAGAGCAAGTTTTGACATAAGGGCTACGACGTGACCGAACTCCAAACTCTCATGACTACTGGGCTGGCCGATATGATCTCCGCCATACCCACCACCGCCACAATCTCGGGAGTAGCCGTTCAGGGCGTTTACAGTCCCAACGAGCAGACAGGCCAGCTTGGTTACGGGGGAATGATAGATCCCCAAGGAAGCGAATTTGTTTACGTTAGCGCTGGCGTCACCACGCCCAGCCTGCTCAGCGTGATCACAGTAGCGGGGATTCGCAAGCGGGTGGCCGGAATCAATAGCGACAGCGGAACTACCAGCCTCATGCTTTCCACCCCAGAGGACGTCAGAAAATGAGCCTCCGCCTAGACTTTGAGAGTGCTCTGACAAGTTACCTAACCACCGTCAGCCCGTCCAAACCCTATGGCTTAAACATTCAGGCAGGGCATCGCATCGACGATTTACAGGTGCCAGCTCTAATTATTCATGCGGAATCGGCTGAGCCAATTTCCGATGGTAACCCAGGGGCAGACAGAAAGATCAGAATCGATGCCACCGTGATTACCCCCGTACAAGAAACAGGAACTACTGTTAGCCACTCCGCTTTCTACCTTTGGGCCTGCGAAAGGCTTAGGAACAACTCGGCAATCTGTTCAGCGGTTACCTCAGGGATGACTGTTTATGGCTCCTACATAGCTGACGAAAAAAGCTCTGGAAACGAGCAAGCCATGGGAGACACAGTTTCGGCCTTCTTTTTTGTCACACGCTGATTGACACGGGAATTTATCGAGTATGGCATACACCTACGGAACAACCGCTAGCTCTAACGTCTCAGAGTCAGTAGTAACCACCAACGAACTCGCTCCCATAGTAGGGGCCGCGGGCACGGTAGTTACTGTTTTTCAAAAATACGCAAGAGGCGAGGCAAGTACGGAAACGGTTGGTTCTGCATCCCTGCCTACTCTCTTTACTGGATCAATGGGATCTTCGGCCAGAATCATTTCCTACGAATATAGGGAAAGCCCAGTGGAGCCCAATAGGCTCACAACTAACACAACCCAACTGACAACAATATCATAGTATGGCATTTTCAGGAACAGTATCAGGATTGGCTCTAACCAACGTGTCCATTAGCGGATCTGTTGATACGTCGATTGTCGAGTCAGGAACCGCTAACACGGTTCCAGTTGTTGCTGAGGCATACAACAAAAAACTAGATATTAGCGTTGAAGGGATTGACGATGGTTTTACCCCTAGCGCATCGGTAACCTACAAGGGGAAAACATTTCTAGTCACTAGCACAGAAACTAAGCGTACCGCAGGAGACGTTAAGAAGGTCTCACTGCGTGGCACCGCCTACGATTACGCTGCTTAAAACAGATTGTTACTCTGGGGCATAGATTATGTCCCTTGATCTAAAGTTTGCTGAAAGTGTTCTTAATTTAGAGCACCGCGTCTTGGGTAAAAGATTAAGGCCGTTTTCCCTATGGCATGCGCTTCTTCTTGAGGCCATCGAGTCGCCCATCTGGCTAGGCAGAGGGATGCTTACACTTCCTGATCTCCATTCTGCCGTTGCCATCTGCTCTAACGAGTGGCCTAAATTTACGCTTAAGGCCGATACATTTACGATTTTGCGAAACACGTTTCTACGTGGCGAGCGACTTGAAAGAGAATCCAAAAAACTCGTGGCGTATTTTAACGACTACAACTCCGTTCCAATGCTCTGGACGGCAGATAAGACAGAAAAGAAAGAAGCTCCAAAATGTGCTCTGCCTATGGCCCTTGATCTTGTCGCCTGGCTTGTTCGTCACGGCTTTGGAGAGGCTAGGTCGTGGAATATGCCGATCGGCTTAGCCCACTGGTACTACATCGCGTGTGCCAAGCAGAGGGGCTCAGAGATCGATCTAGTTAGCCCAGAAGAGCAGTTGGTGATTGATCGGGTGAAGGCTGGAAAAAAATGAGCCAGCAACCAGTTTACATGCGGGTCGATGATTTGCGTCTTCGACAAGCGCTGAAACAGTGGATGGCGCTAAAAGGAAAAAACGTTTCGGATGCTCTAAAAAAAGCGACTCGTCTGATTTCCGTAAATCTTGCCTATCAGACGCAACCATTTGGAGACGAACAAGGATTTCAGCAGGGCAAGTCTGCCATCGCTAGGGATCTTAATTATATCTTTGTGACGCTTAACGCACAGAGCATGGCCTACTTTCAAGAGGTCATGGGTGGGACTAATCGGCGTCTTACGTTGCGAAAAAAGGACGGCACGGTCTTTATTACTGATACGGATACCTACATGACCAAGGGCCAGATGAAGGCATTTCATCAAACTATGCGAACACCCGGCCGTGGCAACGTGAAGAACGCAAACTCAAAGCGCCAGACTAAGGACATCGGCCGTCATGATGAACGCCCGCGGGGTGTGGTTTCTCAAACCGATCTGGCCACCTACAAGCAGGCGGTCTGGAAGAAGTCAGGAATAGCCAAGGGTGGCTGGGCCGCCTGCGCCAAACTTTTGGGTGGATCTAGGGGCATACCTCAGTGGGTTACACGACATGCAGGGAAGCGGGCAGGAGGGATCGTGAACGATCAAAGCATGCGAGATAAGGATCCTCGCATCACACTCACAAATACAGTGCCTTGGGTTTCCAAGGTTTTATCGCCAGGACAGGGCCAGCGTGCCCTTGACATCGCAAGATACAAGATTGTGAAAGAGATCGACACGGCAATTAAATACTCCTCAAAAATCGCAGGCTTTAAATGAGTGAAGTCAAGGTATCGGTAGGACTTGAGACAACCGCGTTTGAAACTGGATTTGCTAGGCTACAGAACTCGGCCGCTCGATTTAAACATGAGTTAATGACTGGGCTTGCGGGGGTTTTTGGTCTTGAGCGATTGGCAGCAGGCTTTGAGGGTGCCATTAGCAAGGCGTCTCGCCTTGTGGAAGTTTCTAAGAGATTTGGGATTCCGGCAGACGAATTACAAAGGATGGCAAACGCCGCTCAGTTATCTGGGGTAGATATGGAAACTCTGGCGCGATCCATGCAGCTCATGGAGGCAAACGCACAAAAAGCGTTTAACGGTACTGGAGAAGAGGCGGCAAAGATGCGGGAAGAGTTTGCTGCAATCGGAGTCTCTGGAAACGACCTAGTAAAAATGACACCCACAGAAAAGCTCATGAAATTTGCAGATGCTCTGCATAGCGGTGCATTAGCAGGAAGGGATTTCGCGCTAGCAAAGGATCTAATGAGCCGTGGCGGCCCTGGCATGTTGTCCTTCTTGGGGCAGGGGTCTGCATCTATACGGGAAGAGGCCGACAGTATGCGAGTTATGTCGACTGAGGTATCTGGAGCGCTTAAAGGACTAGAAGACGAATTTATTAGAATTAAGAGCAATATCGTAGATTTGTTTGCAGATATCGCAGCTAAATTTGGCACCCCTATGCTTCGCCTTTTCGCACAGCTTCAAGCGGTCGCATATGAATTTGGAGGCCAGATTACTGATTTGCTGGCTGGCAACGTAAAGGAGTTAATGATGAATGGGCCGGGAAACCTGATTAATGCGTTTAAAGCGGGTGGATTAGAGTTTGATCATCGAATGGCTATAGCGGCGAAACCCGGAGCACGGGCTATGGCCGATGAGGGATTTATGCCAGCTGCGATTAAAAATAACGACAACAAGATGACTGTTCTTGCGGACGCATTACAGAAAGTCGGAGGAGGCGGGCAATTTGCGAGAATAGGCGGGCAAGATTACAGCCGAGATATTTTAGGCGGCCTATCTTCGGGCAAGTTTAGGGTCAAGGCCGAGATCATTGACGGAATACCAGGATTTGGAGCATCTAAAGGAGCACAATAATGGCATACTACGAACAGCCCGGCCGCACGACTTCTACTGATAAAGACGGGAAACAGTCGACGACGATTGTTTACGTCGGAACAGAGGAAGCGCCCCAGCCGGTAGGCCTCAGCGGGACAGTAAAATCTAAATCAGTCACAAAATCAGAAGCTGGTCAAATCCGCACCCAGTATCAAATTGAACTAGATTCAGCAGGTCAAGCGCCCACAGCAGGCCCGCTATCTGGCGGCACTTCCTATGAATATATTTCAACCGTCCGCACCGTCCCGATTGAGGCCCACCCAAACTTTGGCGGATCGCAAATCTCTAGGGGTGGATTTATTAAGCCGGAAGATATAAAGCTAATCAAAGACACCGTTCAAACCCCTGGCAAAACTTTTGAAGATATTACAGACCAACTTATATCTGGACAAACTTCAAAGTGCAGAAGCTTGTATGGTTACCTCGCGGCAGGAATTGAATCTTACTACGTCCCGTCAATGGTTGTTCGTAAAACCTATCAAGCATCCTCGCCTCCAGCGGGCGGTAAAATCGGAAAAATAGCATCCCCAGGTGGCACTGTTTCAGGCACGCCAGCTGGAGCAACATTTCTGCTTATCAGTGTATCAGCCAGAGGAACGACAGGATCTTACACCATCACAGAAGAGTACGAAATGAGCGGGCAAGGCGGCTGGGATACGTTTCTCTACGGCCCTTGATCCTTTGACACCCTAACCGCTTACAAATCTATGCCTCATTTCTACGTAGACCTCGACAATAATAAGCTGATCACGGGATCCTCCAGCACACAAATTGCGGCTACGCCCAGCCTGTACCAGGGAGACAAGCCAACCTTAGAGCTAGAGCTGATCACAAGAGCTTCAGGAAGCATGGCGCAGTACACATCCGCCGCCAGTGCCGTGAACGTACGCATCGGAGCGCTAGGATCGGCCAGCGTCGCCTCCGTACTCAGCCTTTCTGTTGTTACGTTGTCCGCCTCCGCTACGGCCACCGTCGGCATCACTAGCCCAGTCACGGCCACTGCGCTGGCCACCATGCTGGGATCAATTACAGCTACGGCCACGGCGGGCATGAATAGTCCTGTCACTGGATCCATCACCGCAAACTTTAGCCAAGTGCAGTTGCCGTCTGTTGTGCCCGTGCTTAAGAGTAACCAGCTTGTCGCCCTAGAGGTACCTACATGCGGGAATTACTTTACTACCGTCCCCTGCGTTTTTGCGTCTGAGCCTGATATTTTTTCAAAAGATCCGTTTTACGTGCTGGTCAATGGAACAAACGAGGCAAAGAACGAGGCCATATACACCCAACAATCAACCGACAACTGGCCAGAGGTTATGTCTTTGTATGCTACATACTCCGCCGCCGCGGGATATGAATCAGGCGGGCACTCGGGGTCTGCGCAAGTATCAAACCAGCTGGGCACGATAGCCACTTTTGCTTCGTCGGTTGTCAGCGGAGGCTTTGCATCGAGCGTCACCCTTCTTGGAGTTTCACCCATAGTTGGATCGGTCACAGTGGCCATGGCCAGCATTGGTAACGGATCCGCAGTCCTCACTGGGCATGTGAATATTAGAAACCCGGCTAACCGCGCCCAGCTTACCCCTCAGCTAACTAATGGGGCGCTTACTATTCAAGTACAGAGCACTGGCAGTAATTATTCGGACAGCCCGGATATTTTTGTCGTTCCCGATCCTAGCGACTACACCTTAGGCGCCTACAAGACCGCCACCTCCGCATCCATTTCCGGCCGCACCACCGTAGTCACCAGCACCGCCCACGGGCTTGCCGCTGGCAGCCTAATTTATGTAGAGGCTTTGGATTATGTAGATAGCTACACTGGATTTAAGAGCTTCGGGGTAAAGGGAGTATGGCCCTTGGTTTCCGTCACTAGTAACTCCTTTTTGTTTAGAATCGATAAGTTTGCCTGCCCGCCGTCCTCATCCGTTTCCCTTGCTACTGTCGGAGCCAAAATCTATCCGTTAACTTTTACCAGGACGTTTTCATCCGCCTCTGTCGCTTGCGCTGGATCGGGCTACGCCGCCGGCAGTGCCATTCCTTTTGCCATTAATTCAGATTCATGCGGTGGCGATGCAGCGTCTGGCGTTGTCTCTGTTTCAAATACTGGACAACTTTCCAGCATCACCGTCGTTTGCAGTGGTAGCGGATTTACTACCACCTCCACCGTAGTCAGTCTGACCAGCTATAAATCCATTTCCGGCATCACCGCTACATGTGCTGGAGCGGGCTACTGGGAAACAGCGCCAGAAGTAACCATAGATTCTTTTAACTACCTTTCCACGGCCCCTGGCGCTACGCCTGCGGTCATATCTGCCGGACTTAATGGTGATGGATCTGTTTCACTGTCTTTAGTCTCGGCTGGATACGGCTACACGGGCACTCCCTCGATCAGCATTTCAGCGCCCAATAGCGGAAACGGGATCAGGACTGTAGCCGTCGTCACCTCGGGAGTTGGTTATTCTGACGGCACATTCTCCTGCGCTGTCTCCGCCGCCCCAGCGGGGGGATCGACCGCTATCGTAAATTTTGTAAAAGCCGGGACTAGCCAGAGCTTTAGCGTTGTTAATTCTGGTCGTGGCTACACCAGCGTCCCCGGAGTAGTGGTGACCAAACCTGATCTGGGCGGTCAAATCTCCGCGTTTACCGTTACCTGTAAGGGATTGGGATATCTGGTCGCCCCAGTCGTCACACTTACTGGCGGAGGTGGAACAGGAGCGGCAGCCGAGGCCACCATTGAAAACGGATCTATTACCACCATCTCAATCACCACAGGAGGCGTTGGCTACACATCTGCTCCGGCCGCCACGCTTGATTCTGCTCCATCCTCTGTTTACTACAAAAAGCAGATCGATCTCTCCACCGCATCCGTAACCACACTACTGGCCGGGAACAGCTCAGCCTCCGCCTATCTTCAGATAGAGGAAAAGACCGGGACAGATACCACCGTGCTCGCTCAAGTTCCCATTACTATCCAAGCACGGATCAGCTAGGCCGCCATGGCCAGTGAAAAGTCCGACAGCTTTCAGTGCGGAGCATTTGAGGTAGCCAGCAATCCCAACGTCACACAATTTGTCGATAAGCTGAACAAGCTGCGGGAGGCCATAGACCAGTGCAGGATTCAGCCAGGCGTGGGCTACACCCTCACGCGATCAAGCGGCGGCACGTCTCTAACCATTAAAACTGGTTCAGGATCTTCCAGCCCAGAGGATCTCTACCCGTTCAAAATCAAGATCAGGCAAAAAGATAAAAAATATCAGTTCTTTGTCATTCAGGGCTCAGTCGGGAATAACGACACCCTTGTTTCAAATCAGGAAAAGTGGGTTGATTTTGAGGCTCCTGCACGAATTTATCTTGAGGCAACTGTTAGCGATTTAAAAATTACCAGTTGTTTGTTAAAAGCTATTGCCCCAGACCAAACCTTAGAGCTTGTAACCATTTCTGGCGGTAAGCAGATCCAATCGAGGATTACCATCGGGCTCTTTATTGACCCATCTAATGCAAAAAACTTTCAGATTGTACAAAACGTGCGAACAAACCTTCTGCCAGTAACAATCTGCTCGGACGGATATCCTGCCATCTTTCTGCGCCAAGAACCTACCACAACATGATTTACGCGCCCACCTGTCACGCCTTAAAAACAGATCAAAAAACCAACATAAAGCTAGGCGACTATTTCCAATGGAAAGAGCGTTCTTTGTTTGATTTTGCAGTCGCGTTTGAGGGTGAAAATAAAACAATGAATCAGTATGGCCCCGAGGAGGGCGACAAAATTCCCACAACCATTACTTATGAATTTAAATCTTCCGACGTAATTAACGATGGACGTGAAAACAAATTCCCAAAAACTAAACCCAAAGGAACTTATGAGATAGAGACTTCTGCATCTTTTAATCCAGCCGGGAAGTACGGCAAGATTCAAGATTCAGACCTAATTAGGATTAAGCATAATCCTTGCTTTGACTGTAGTTTTACCGCTTGGGTTAATTTACGTAAGCGAACTAAAAACCTTATTTTCACGGCTATAGATGATGATACGCCCCCAACAGGCGATGCAACTTATGAAGAATTTGAAATTATTAGCGGCCCAGATTTTCTTTCTGCAGATCCACAAGATCAGGATCCTTTAATAGGTTTTCTAGTAAACGCTCTTCAGCGTGTTGTGGCTACGTTTACAATAAAAATTCATTCTGGATTTATTGATCCAAAAACTAAGGAGCTGGGCAAGGTTCTTACTTTTACCGGATTTAACGAAACAGAGAACAGTCCAAACGCCACCCTTAGGGTAGGTAGTACTGCATATAACGGCACCGTGGCGGGCCTTGAGAGCGGAATTAAGGCGCAAATCAACTGGTTGCCTAACAATAAACGCCCTGCTTGACATGCGGTTAACGTAATCCATGTCCGCCTCCTACAACATAACCATAGAGCAGGGGACAGACTTCTCCCGCACCCTCTTTTTAACCACCGATACCTCCACCCCCATTAACATCGCGGGCCGTACGTTCTCCGCCCAGATTCGCCAGATGCCTGGTGGCACCGTAGCCACCGCCTTTACCTGCACCGTGACCAGCGCGGCCGGGGGCCAGCTGACCATGGCACTATCCGCGGCCGCCACCCTCGTCGTCCCTACTAGCGGGGGAAAGTACGATCTACTGATGAATAATTCTGGTACCTACACCCGGCTACTCGAAGGCGTAGTGACATTATCTCCTAGAATAACCGTCCCTTAAGGAAAATATATGGCCGACATCTACCTAGCCGTTAGCGAAACACCCACCGTAGTCACTCTGACCAGCGCCGTGATTAACAGCGCCGTGGCCAGCTCCGTCACCGTGATGAACACCGTCACCGTGGCGCTCGATGCCAATAGCCTGTCCGCCCTGGAGAACGTTACTGTGACCGTCGGCGCGGCCATTACCGGGACAGTCACTGTGGGAAACTCTTTAACCGTCAGCTCCCTCCCCGCCATCTCTGGCACGGTAACGGCGAATGTTCCAAACATACAAGTATGTACTCAAGGGGTTTTTGCTCAAACTAGTGCAATTCAAACAGCCATAGGAGTAATAAACACCAATAATAACTCGCAAGTGCTTGCTGTTTGGGGCAGTGAAGTTGTAGAAGAAGAAGGAATTTCGGCATTTGTTCAAGTTAGAAATCAAATCTCTGGCACAGTCACCATCGGCTCTGCCCTCCCCGCTGGCACAAACCGCATCGGCGTGGTGACGATTGGGGCAGGAACGGTAACAATAGGAGCAGGGACGGCACAGATAGGCTCAGTCACCGCATCGATCTCCTCCTTCGCCACCAGCGTCACAGCAAGGCTAATTAACCCCGCTGGCACAGCCGTCACTTATGCCGAGGTGGGGACGGCGGGTAGCCCCTCGATTGATGTGCTGTCCATCCAAGGCGTGACGAGTGGGACGGCCATTGCGATAAGCGGGACAGTCACCGCCAACTCATCTAACGGCTCTCTAACGACAAGATTTGGCTCTGTCACTACTGCGAACACGGCTTTTGCGACATCTGCCGTAACGAACTCAAATAGAAAATATCTCTTAATTCAGAATGTAACTACTGCTTCAAATGTAATCACAGTCGGGATTGGATTTACACCCACCACCACCCAAGGCATCCAGCTTTCCTCTGGGGCAGGGCTGACCTTTGAGGGTAGTTATATCCCTACTGGTGCGGTTAATTTATTATCCAGCGTAACAGCTTCTTGCTTCACCATATTGGAGGCGTAGTGGGCTTCTTTGCTTCCAGCGGAATTCTAAATCGCAGGGGCTTCTTTGGTGGAGTTTTTGCCCCATCCAACATCGCTGGCCTACAACTCTGGCTAGACGCTACGATTGGATTATTTGATACCTCTACTGGCGGTAATAAAGTAACTACAAATGGCTCTTCCATAGCAAGGTGGGAAGACCAAAGCGGAAACGCGAATCACGCCATACAGGTAAATGCTGTAAATCAATTTGTTCTACAAACTCTTGGTAAAAATAACAAGAATACGGTTAAGTCTGATGGAAATTATAGGTTCATGAATGTAAATCAAATAACAAGCCTTGGCACATTCTTCATCGTTTTAAAGCAAACCACCTACAAAGACTTCGGTGTTGTTCTAAACTCTACAACCAACTTTGGGTTTCATAGTAATTCTAATGGAAACTATATGTATCCGTCAGATTTTATTTCAAATGAAAATTTGAATGGATCTTCTGTTACCGTTCCAGTTTATCCGAGCGCATTAAAGCTGTTTGATGGGGTTTTTAAGGTTTTTGACGGCGATACAACAGGGTGGAATTTGAAAACAATATCTTCGGAATTTCAGTCACCAAATGGAGAGTATGCGGAAATCGTTGTTTACAATTCAAACCTAACAAGCTCACAAAAAAATCTAGTACGAAATTACTTAAACTCAAAGTGGGCACTTTACTAATGCCCCTCCTCCTCATCACTCCATGAGCATCCTAATTAAGCCAGCTTACGATGCGGATGCCTCTGCCTATTTTACTACGGCTGGCGTGACTAACACAGCTGGACGGCAACAGATTTCTCGTTTTGTTACAGGCGTAAAAGACCTCGGCCTTTACAGCAGTATGGTCTGCTGGCCTCTTTGCTCAACGCAGAACGCTGGAACTGGAGCGACTGCGTATAGTTTGGGCGGGTTGGGGTCATATGATGGAACCCTAGCTAATAGTCCAGCTTGGGGGACAGACGGAGTTACATTTTCCCCAGCAAATTCTTGTCTGCAATTTTCATATTATCTACCAACAGGCTCTCACACAATTTTTGCAGTTGGCCTTAATAACACTACAATTACTAGTTCTATAGTTTTTAGGGTGTCCAATGGTGCTAATAATTTTCATTTCTGGCAAAGAAGAAGCGGAGCGTCTGCTACTGTTTTTTCTCCAAATACAGATTTAAGTGGATTTATTAACGGAGCGATTACAAATACAGCAATCGCAAATGTCTATAATTCATTTGCGGCAACCACCTCAAGGACTTTTGCAACTGGCACAAGTCATGGTGGCCCTGCATTTTTCGGCGATCTTGCCAATAGTGCACAATGGGGCAGCGTTGGTTCTTTTGCCGCAGTTTTTAACACTACACTAACAACGGCACAAATACTGGCTCTTCATAACCTATTAAAAACAACACTTTGCCAAGGGCTAGGATTAACCTAATGCCCCTCCTCCTCCTCGCCCTCTTCCTCTGCTCTTGTAGTCCTAAGCACACAGATAACAACGCCCTGCCGAATTACGAGATGATGCAAGCCGCCGAGGATGCGGGGAAAACCCCCAGCCTTAAATAAGGCGCTTTTTTATCAAAGGCCATGACGATCGCCAATGATGAGAACCGCGGCCCCGGCTGGCGCGAGTTTTGGCAAAGCCTAAAATGGCTAGAGGCGGAAGGCTACATCGAGCTCTTCTACGACGATAACGGGGAAGAAACCGTAAGGATCGCGGAAGGGGCAGAGGGCTACACCCTATGAGCACCGACCAAGTAGTCGAACTATCGGAGCGTCTTTCCTTAGTCCGCGAATCAATCGCCCGGATTGAGACTCGTCAGACTGTAATTTTGGATATGATCGAGCGCTCTCAATCTAGCCTGGGCGAGTACCACGGCAGATTACGGGAAATGGAAAACTCCGCCCACTCCCTCCGCACTAAGATATGGCTGATCTCCGTCTGCGCTGGGGCCGTCTGCTCGATGGTGTGGGAGTTGATCAAGCGCCGGATGGGGCTTTGACACTACGTCCGCTTGCATGGACATATTAAACAACATACTGAACAACTGGCAGGCGTATCTGGGTGCACTCTCGGCCGTGCTAGTGGCGGCGATCGCGGTGGCGGCCATGGTCCCAGGGGACGAGCCGGAAGCCACCCTGCAAAAAATCGTCGATTTCATCGCACGCTTCTCCGCAAAAAAGTAAAAGCAGATGATCACCGGGATCCTAGCGTTGCTGGGGACGGTGGCGGGAATTGTCCTGTGGATCATGAAACGGCGCACCCCGCTCCAGCGCGACTACGAACAGATCGAGATCGATCGCTTAAAAAGGAACCGTGATATTGATTCGTGGTGGTCTAATCGTCCTCCTAACGCTTAGTGCGCTTTCCTCCTGTGCGACTCTCCCGCGCACAGAAGGCCCGCCACCGACGCCGGACACGATCACCGACCTCATCATGCGGTGGGACGCTATCGAACGCCGTGTCGGTCATTGTAATAAAGAATATCGGGATCAGTACGTCCAGGCGCTTAAGGCGCTTTCTGATAGCTTGGCGGAAACTGCAAAATCCAACGCCAGGGAAGGACGATGACCACCCTAGCTGAGTCCAACGCCCGCACCTTGGCGGCGATCGATACCCTCGCGCCTACGTTCCAGAAGCGGGTAAGGGGATGGGCCATGGAGATGGTCAACTCTAAGATCCCACCGCTAATCTACTGCGGCCGCCGGACGATGGAGGAGCAGACGGCACTCTACGCGATCGGGCGATCCGCCCCAGGTAAAATTGTGACCAAGGCCAGAGCAGGGGAGAGCTACCACAACTACGGCCTAGCCTTTGATTGGGTGCCTCTAAAAATATCGCCTAAGAATCCAGACCTGTACGTGGCGGATTGGAACGATGAAACCGCCTTTCGATTAGGGGAACACGTCGGCCAATCGTTTGAGCTGGCGGCAATTAGTTTTGAGACTGGCCACCTCCAAGCGGCAGAGTACGTGAGCTGGCGTGACATTCTACATAATAAAGTGGAACAACGACTCGCCGTTTTCGCCAAACCTACCTCTACCCGTCGCGTAAAAACGAGGAAGCCATGACTGAGTCGCCTGCCATCCACACACCCATGAGTCCTGAACATGAGAAACATTTACAGGGCGTGTTAAATGACCTCATTAAAGATGTTGATTTGAAGTATCGCCGTGGCCAGGCCGAGCACTCGGGGGCTATTTGGCGTCGGCCCGTATGGAAAGACGCATGGGAAGAAATTTTAGACCTAGCCGTGTATATGCACACAATGCGCCTCCAGCTTGGCGTTATCGGAGATCTAGCCTTGCAGGGAGCGTCCGACGATTCACTCGCCGCTTCTCAGAGCAGAGAAAATTGTCGTCAAATTTTAGCCGTCCTCCAGGGATTCCCGAGCGCTAAAGACAAAAAGTGAAGGTCATTAAAAAGTGGAAACGGTGGCTGGCGGTAAGCTGTAGCCACGGTCACCTCGCTAATCCAGCCGCCCTCAAGGCTGCGCTAGAAATGAAGAAGCGCTGGAAGCCGGACGTGACGATGCACCTAGGCGACTTTGTCGATCTCTCTGGCCTTATGGGCAGTGCCCGTAAAGATCCAGACTCACCCGAAAGAAGCACCTCTATACGTGAGGACTTCGATGCTGGCCTTAATTTCCTTCGAGAACTAGGCGCCAACTGGATTTTCCAAGGGAATCATGAACATAGGCTCACCGCCCTACAATACTCTCCCAGCGCCATCGTAGCGCACTGTTGCACGTCGGCACTAAGCGAGATTCACAACACCTGCAAAGACCTACGGGCGACCTACATTCCCTACGACATAGAGCAAGGTTGGCGCGAGCTGGGTGGAACGCTGTTTGGTCATGGCTACATGTTTAACGAGTCATCGGTGAGGGATCACGTGGAGATGTTGCGCAAGCCCGTAGTCTTTGGCCATTTGCACCGGGTCGATCGATCGGCTGGCAGAAGCATCGGCGCCCCGGTGGGTTGGACGATCGGATGCTTGGCGAATATCGGATCTATGCACTACGCTAGGCGGCAGCGTTCGGTTACTAGGTGGCAACACGGCGTAGCCTGGGGCGAGTTTATCGATGGAGGGCAGGGGTGCACGGTGCAAGTCCTGTCGCCAGTGGAGGGCCAATGGCGCTACCCGATCTGACGCGCGACTGGGCGCTGGCCCTGCAGGATCACGTTTCTCAACGAGTAGATCGCCCAGCGCCACCGGGCTGGCTAACCACAAAGGGCATCGCCGATCTTTTAAAAATTACTCCTCCACATGCGAGTCGCGTTTTATCTTCAATGGTAAAGGCAGGAAAAGCGGAGATGAAAAAGTTTTCTTCTCCCGTGCAGGTTCGCCATAAAAACGCGCTCACCGCCTATGGGCCTAGGCGTGCGTACACTCGGCTCACGCCTTTTTTTCGACTAATAAAAACAAATCAATCGAGTAAGAAACCTTAGT
>Ga0209401_1000593_pt1 | contig 24444 bp, 19 predicted proteins | sample M_140807_MF_Meta_FD_187318 | JGI IMG/M metagenome (GOLD analysis project Ga0209401, IMG submission 187318) | Freshwater microbial communities from Lake Montjoie, Canada to study carbon cycling - M_140807_MF_MetaG (SPAdes) (version 2) | ecosystem: Environmental > Aquatic > Freshwater > Lake... | reverse complement strand
CAACGCGACGGAACTCGCCTTCTACGGAAACTGCCGGGTGATCGGCACGCTCTACTGGGAGAACGAGGTTGGGCTGAAGCGGACGGCGGCGCTGTTTCGGGAGACCGACGAAGCGACTTTTCGAAAGACGCTCGAGGCCGCCGGCGTGACGCACATCGTCATTTCCTCGTGGGCCGCGCTATCATCCGCGAAGGACTACGACTTCCAGGGTGTCGGCCGGCCGCTCAATGCACGAAAACCCTCGTTCGTGGACCGGCTCGTGGACGGGCAGGAACACCCCGCCTGGCTGGAGGAGGTGCCCACGCGGCTGCCGGAGAAGTTTGGAATGAAGCGGTCGTGGATCAAGATCTACAGGCTGCGGGGCGAGCCCACGCCAACGCCGTGACGGCCCGCCTGCCCGGCGGTTTTCCTCGTGATGGCGGCCGCCGGCCTCTGCACTGGAGCGGCTCTCCATCCGTCGTGGCGAACCGCGGCCTCGCCCGCGGCGGCGGCCGGATTGCGCTCGAGCAGCATCATCGGCAGCACGCGGCTGTCTTCAACGAACACCTCCAGCGGAGTGTAATTGTCTCGCAGCCACGCGGCCAAACGCTCGGCGTAGCCGGCGCCGAACATCCTGAACCCATATCCCTCGGCGCTCTCCTGCGTCCACACCAGAAAGTCGGGCGGATGACGCTGGAACGAATCGAGCATCGCGTCTTCTCCAAACATGATCACTTCCGGCGGCATCAGTGTGATGAACCGAGTCGGATTCACGCGCCGTGTCAGAAAGTTCATGATCACGCCCTCGGGAACGACCGCCAGCGTGCCATCCGCGGGCACGCGGCGCCTGATCGCCGCCAGCACACGCTCGACGTCGCCGCCGATCGCTGGATCGCACCGAATCGTATCGCCCCCGGCGCCGATCGTCGCCGACTTGATGCGATAGATGCGATCGGTGACCTCCGCGAACCGGCCGACAAACACCACCAGCGCGGCGAGAAACGCGGCCCGCAGCAGCCAGCCGTCGCCTCCGCCTCGCGCCAGCGCGCGGGGCACCCAATCCCACAGCGCGACGATCAGCAGCATCGTGGCCGGCATCGCCAGTCCAAACCCGTATTGGTGAATGCGTGCGTTGAACACCATCTTGGTCATCAGCGCCAGCGCGAAGACGGTCAACGCCGCCGGTAGCACGTGTGCGAGTCGCGCGCTCGCGTCGGAGAGTCGCGCGTATCGCGCGATGACGGCCGTGGCCGCGACGAGCAACACCACGGGCAGCGGTCGCGGCACGTCGAACAGAGGAATCTGTCGTTGGCACACGATCAGTGCCGACAGCACGACGGCAAACACGATCGCCGCGGCCCAGGAGCGCGGCTCGGACGGCCGGCGCCATAGCCAGCCCACCGCGGCCGCCGGCGCCAGCAGCGCGGCGTATGCGGCGGTCCAGAGCAGCAGGCTCCGCAAGCTGGCGGAAAGATCGAGGATGCCCGCCGATTCACGATAGAACGGCAGCGACGTGATGGCGGGATCGAACATGTATCGCAAGCCGCCCAGCGTCGCGAGTCCGGCGGCGCCGATCGGCATCGCCAGCGACAAGAGCGCGAGGGCGATCAGCGGCGGCAGGCTCGCCGCGCTGGCGAAAGCGGCCAGCACCGCGACCAGTTGCCGTGGCGGCGGGCGCGTCGCCCACAGCGTCAGCGCCAGGCCGACGCCGATGGCCGCCGTCGCGGCCATCAGCACCTCCGGCTTGGTGAGAAACACCAGTCCCAGCGTGATGCCGCAGGCGATCAGGTCGACGCTGTGCCGCGTGCGAACCCAGCGGCCGAGAAGGAGCAGCGCCAACAGCGACAGCGCGATGCCATGCGTCAACTCATAGGAATAAGGGCAAATGTAGTTGTAGTTCGCCAACCCCGTGTACTGCGAAAACCCAAACACCAGCGAGAATGTCAGGCATCCCAAAAGCGCCGAGAACCGGCTGCCGATCCGCGCGAGCAGCGCGTACAGCAGGAGCAGCAACCCGCCGGTGATCAACGCGTTCGAGACCGCCACCACGCGCAGGCTGGCGCCGAACAGCCGGAACACGACCGCATGAAAGTAGGGCGACAATGGACCGTTGAAGTAGGCCAGGTCACGGTACAGTACCTGCCCCTCGGCGAGCCGCCATGGGATGTAGACTTCGCGGCCAAAGTCGATCAGGGGATCGGCATACTGCCACCATCCGCGCCGCAGCATGGCGAGCGCCACGAGCGAGATGACGAGCGGTCCGGCCCACGGCGACATCGATGGCCACCACGGCGGCAGGGCCGTCGTCGCCCGCGGCGCCTGCCGCGTGAAAGGTTTCGTCTTGGTTGACCTGGCCATCGAACGAGTGCTTCGGTGATCGAGAATCGCGCAGCGGTCGCGGGGCGGTCGCCCCGTGGGCGACGCTGCGTCGCATCGTCATCACCGTCACGCGCGGCATCCGTGAAGTCTACCGCTCCGTTTTGGCCTGTGCAGCCGTGCGACTGGGTTACCGTCCAGGGCTTGTCTAACGGCCTGCTATGGAATCGCGGCTCGGGGTGTATGGGTATCGTGTGAGCGACGGGCTTCCAGCGTCTGCAGGCTGCCGGCAGGCGAATCCCCGCATGCTGCGAGAGCGTTGAGCGGCCGTGGGGTCGCGGCTACAGTACCCCGACGTTTCGTATGGCTGCCTTCCGCGCAGTGATGCTCGGACTCCACCCGCCGGCTCGTGCATGGAAACAGTGAAGAAGTTCGTGCGAATCTGGCCCGTGCGAATCTGGCCGGGCGGCCTGATGGCGGTGTGCCTGACGGCTGCTCTCGTGGCCACGGGCCTGCATGCGGTGCGGCAGTGGCGGGTGCTCGATACGGTGACAGGTGTTCCGTATGTCGACGACTCGCTGGCCGTGGGCTCTGCATCGCTGCCGGCCGGATGCCGCTTTGCCGTGCTCGAGCCGTTCTCGCTCGACTCGCAGTGGTATGTCATGCATGCCGCGCGGATGCTGCAGGATTCCGCCGTGCGGGTGCGGAGCACTCGGCAGGATAACTGCCCCTTCGGTCGCGAGGTTCATTGGAGCTCGGCAATTCCCTGGGTCACGTGTGCCACGGCCGCGTGTCTCGCGATCGGCACAGGCGGCCCGGCAGTGGAGCAGGTCGCGACTGCCGCGATTCTCGTGCCGGTCATCATCCAGGTTTTCGGGGTCGCGCTGCTGCTCGTCATGGGCTCGCGGGCGTGGGGCTTTCCGGGCGGCTTGGCCCTTGCCGCGACGTATCTTGCATGTCCGGCCATCACGGCTCGTTTTCAGCCGTCCGACATCGATCATCACGGCCTGGCCGAGACGCTGGCTGTCGGTCAGGTGATCGCGCTTTACGGCGGGCTGGCGGCCGCCGCACGCGGGGGCGAAACGGGCTCGCGAGAATACCGTCCGTCGGGGGCATGGTGGGTGGTCGCGGGGTTCCTCGGGGGTTTGGTGATGTGGATCAACGCCCAGACGGCGTTGCTCGCCCTCGCGGCGTCCGCGGTCGGGCTGCTCGCCTGCCTGAGTGTGCGACCGTTCGGAATCCGCGAGCAGCTGCGGCCCGCCGACATGCTGGCGTGGGGGGCGTCGGGCGGGCTGGTGTCGCTGGCATGCTACTGCCTCGAATATTTTCCCGCGGTCTGGTCGAGCCGCCTGGAGGTCAATCACCCGCTCTGGGCCTGCGCGTGGCTGGGCGGGGCGGCGTTCCTGGCGACGTTCGTCGGTCCGCGCGGGCAGGGCTGCGGCACGTTGCGTCCGGGGCAGCTGTTGGCCGCGCGCCTGGCCGGCGGGCTCGTGGCGGCGCTGCCGGTCGTGCTCGTCGGTTTGCTGCGGGGAAAGGTGTTCATTCCCAGCGATCCGTTCATCTATCGGCTTCATGTCGAAGCGATCAGAGAATACGAACCGCTTTTCACGCACTACGGGAAGTTCGCCGACACCTGGGCGATGGTCGGGTTTTTCCTGCCGCAGCTGTGCGCGGTGATCCTCACCGGATGCTGGCTGCTCGTCGGCAGCAAGGACTGCGGCCGGATCGCCATGACCGCGCTGTTCTTCGCCACGACGGCGCTCGTCGTCCAGGCCGCCTCGGTCATGCAGGTGCGGTGGCAGCACCTGGCCGCCGGCATCTGGGCGGCGTACGACGCGGCATTGATCGCCGGGCTCCTGGCGGCGAACGTGTCGCGGTGGAGGCGGTGGCTCGTCTGCGGCACAGTGCTCGTCGTGATGAGCGGGGTCACGGCTCCGATGCTGCTCCTGAGCATGGATGCCGTCAAGGAGTTGCGGGAGGGCGTGCAGAGCATGCCGTGGGCCTTCGCCCCGTCGCTGATGCTGCGGGAGATCGGGCACTGGCTGGCGTGCGAAACGGCCCCGCGGCAGCCTGTGGTATTCACCGATCCGAGCAACGCGACGGAACTCGCCTTCTACGGAAACTGCCGGGTGATCGGCACGCTCTACTGGGAGAACGAGGTTGGGCTGAAGCGGACGGCGGCGCTGTTTCGGGAGACCGACGAAGCGACTTTTCGAAAGGCGCTCGAGGCCGCGGGCGTGACGCACATCGTCATTCCGTCGTGGGGCGTGCTGGGGTGCGCGAAGGGCTACGACTTTCGGGGCGTTGGGCGGCCGCTCGGTGCACGAGCCCCTTCGTTCGTGGACCGCGTCGTGAACGGTCAGGAACACCCCGCCTGGCTGGAGGAGGTGCCCACGCGGCTGCCCGAAATGTTTGGGATGAACAATTTACGGATCAAGATCTACAGGCTGCGGGGCGAGCCCAAGCCGCCACCGTGATGACCCCGGGATCGGCGGGGCAGTTCCGTTACTGGCCGGCTTTGCCGGGATCGGGTGCAGACTTGTCGGTAGCGGCCGCTGGTGCCTCCGCCGGCGGGGCCAGCCGCTGCCGGAGCGCCTTCGCCTCCTCGGCCCGTTCGGTGTGCTCGAGGACATCGGCCAGCCGCTCCGTCGTCCGCCGCGTGGCTGCGGCATCCTCCGGCCGCTTGTTCGCGAGGCCTTGCACGAGCGCCCGGCAAGGCTTCTCCGCCGTCTTGTAGTCGCCGCGGGCGATGAGCACGTCGATCAGTTGATCGAGGGTGGCGATCGTGTCGGGATGCCCGAGCCCGAGCGTGTTGTTGCGGATCACCGCGGCCCGGTCGAGGCACTGCTGGGCGAGCGGCAGGTCGCCACGGGTTTTCAAGCAGGCGGCGAACGCCGCCAGGGCCGACGCCGTCTGCGGATGCCGGGGCCCGAAGCGGGCCTCGGAAATCGCCAGTGCCTCGAGGGCCGCGTCCTCGGCCTGTTCGGGCTGCTTTCGAGCCTGGCGGAGGGCTGCCAGGTGGAGGAGCGTCGGCACGACCCGCTTGTCGGCAGGGCCCGCCGCCCGCTGCTGGATGAGGAGGCTGCGCTCGAGCAGTTCCTCGGCCTTGGCCGCGGTGTCTGTGTCGCGGGCGAGGCACGCGCCCAGGCCCGCCATCGCGGCGGCGGTCGGCAGGCCCGCCGGCCCGGCGGTTTTCGTCGTGATTTGAACCGCCCGCTCGTAGAGCGGAGTCGCGGCGTCGTAGCTGGCTTCGAGCAGATCGAAGTCGGCGAGATTCTGGATGGCGGCGGCAGTGGCCGCAGCCTCCGGGCCGGCGAGTTTTTCACACGCCTTGAGAACGCCTTCGAGCAGGGGCCGCGCCTCGGCGAACCGGCCGAGACGGCCGAGGATCATCCCGTATTCGCCCACCACGGCCGCCGTCTCCAGGTTTCCCTGGCCGAGGAGCGCCTCGTAGTTGCCCGCGGCCCGCTCGGCGGCGACTCGTGCCGCTGCGTAGTCTCCGGCTGCCACGGAGGCGCCGGCAAGTTGGCGGCACGATTCGGCGATCGCGGGATTGGGCTCCTTGAACTTCGCCACCGCCAGCGCGAGGGCCGACTCGGCGGCCGAGACGGCGTCGGCGGGGCGGCCAGCGTCGATCGCGGCCGTGACAGAAGCCTGCAGTTCCCGCCAGCGCCGCTCGATCGCCCGCGGGTCGTCGGCGGGCCGCATCGCCCGCACGACGACGAGCGTCGCCACGGCCGCGCATCCGACCGCGGCGATCAAAGGCCAACGCGTGCGCCGCTGCTCGACTTTCCACAAGCCCGCCGGCTCGGCGGAGTTGCGCGGGGTTGCCCGGGGTGGTTCCATATCGGGAGAATTCCGGCAGATTCGTATGAAATGCGCTGAACGATTGTGGGCAGATTCTGCCACCGCTTCGTGAGGATGGGATGAGCGAGGGCCCGTGCCAGGCAGGCATGGAGGGCAACCCCGGCCCACGGAGCGGCGGGTAGCATCGTCCGCGGTCGATACGCATCACGATTTCAAGGGGTTCTCCGCGGGCTCGTGTGAGCGGCGTGAATTCACAAGCAGAGACCCAACCCAGCCGATCCAGATGACGATCGCCAGCCCGCTGAGCATAGCGCCTCGTCTCAGGCTCGCCGGCTCGTAACGAAATTCGAGCGTTGCCCGGCCCGCGGGAACCAAGACGCCACGCAGGGCGTGATTGGCCCGCAGCACCTCCACCTGCCGACCGTCGAGATATGCGCGCCAGCCCGAGTCCCACGCGTCCGCCAGCACGACGAGTCCCGGCGTCTGCATCTCGACGGCCAGGGTCACGCGCATCGGCACTTCGTCGGTCACGCGGGCGGTCCCGCGACACTCCTCGCGCACATCCATGGCCAGCTCCCGCTCGACGATCGCCACTGTGCGAGGGTCGAAATCGGGGTCTGCGAGCCGCTGCTTGCGGAGCACTCCGTCGTCGACCACCTCGACGCCGGCGGGCACATACGCCCGCGGCAGCGCCCGGGAATTGGTCACGGCCCAGTAGTCGTCGCTCTGGAAATGCGGCGTGATATCCGCAGGCGGCGTGCCCCGGAAGATCATGTACCGCACGTTGAGCATGTCGAGGATCGGCGGGAATCGCAGCTCGCCGGCGGGCGACATGCCGATCTTCGGAATGATCCACTGGGTCAGCGCATGAGGTTTCGGCCGGGTGCGTTGTTCGTCCACGAGCCCGAGCAATTCGACCATTCGCAGCGGATCGACGCCGTCGTATCCGCGAATGTCACGCAAGCCGTGCATGACAGCCAGGTCAGGCGGCAGGCAGCCGAAGCCGATCACGCGGCCCGGCTCGCTGTGGGCGATCTGCTCGAGAACTGGCAAGGGCGGATAGTACAACTCGGGCTCACACTGCGCGTTGTAGCCAAAAGCGAACGCGAGCAGTTCGCCGATCATGACTGTGCCCAGCACGGGCACGAGCCGCCTGCCGAAGGCCGGCCGCCAGGCGAGCACACCCCAGGCGGTCAGGCCCAAGACGGCCAAGGCCGCGCCTGCGGCGTACGTGCGCACGAACCGTGCCTGGACCGAGGCGACGCCCGCAGCATCGTGAATACCGCGCACGCTGCGGCCCTGCTGCACGGCGACGCCGAGTTGGGTGGCAACTGGCTCGGGAAGGTGCGTCAACTGGTAGATGCACGCCCCGGCCACCAGCACCAAGGCGGCCGCCGGCAAGGCAAACCACCAGCGTGGCGCGGCCAGACCCTCCAGCAGCGCGTCGAGCCCGACGGCCGCTAGCGCCAAGAGCATCAGCGACGCCACGAACACGAAGCGGTTGTGCGACATCATGTTCATGCCGGGCAGACGCAACAGGCTGACGATACCGGGCAGGTTGAGCACCCAACTCAGCGACAGAATGATCAAGAGGAGAAGAATCGAATTCAGGCCCCGATGGCGGCGGCTGCACCAGGCCAGAGGAGCGACTACCAGAGCGGCCACGAGGCCGGCAAACGCCCCGACCGCGCTTTCTGGAACATTGCCGGCAGCAACGTACAGGCTGCCGTCGATCGTGAGGCCCCAGAACTCGGGCACGACGACCTGCGGCAACGCGGACAGTCCTGTCGGCGGCCGCTCTTCCACGCCCTGGATGCGCCGAGCCATGCGTGCGCCTGCCTGCGTGGATTCGACCAGGGGAAGAACGAGCCACATGCTGGCGAGAATGCCCAGAGTCCAGGCCGCCGCCGGCACTGCCAGCGAAGGCAGTGCGCGCCGCGAAAGCCACTCCCCGCCATGAAGCTGCCCGTAGCGCCACAGGGCAAAGAGCCCGCAAGTGAGAAGCAACTGGCCGCCGATGTCGATATGTCCATTCAAGAGCACGATCGTGGTCAGGCCCGCGAGGGCAGGTCCGCCCCAGCCGAAGGGCCGGCGCACCGTGCTGTCGACGGCCGCGAGCGACCAGGGGAGCCAACAGATCACCGGCGGCGATACGAAGGTCTGCCAGATCACGTAGGTTCCCGTCAGCGGATAAGACCAGCCCACGAGCACAGCCGGCCAGAATCCCACGCCCAGCGTGCGCCGGCAAAACACATACGCGCCCAGCCCGGCGACGACCGCCACGAGCATCTGGTTCCACGCCAACACAACTGGCGACGCGAACACATAGCGGAGAAGCACCGCGGGCGACAGGGGCCAGCGGTAATAGGGTGCTCCTCCGAAGATCCCAGGCAGCCAAAAGGGGAGCCGCCCGGACCAGATCTCGGAAACCGCAAAGCGCCGCAGTGGCTCGGTATCCAGAACCAGGTCCGACATGATCGGATCGTGCGGGACGATCCGGGCGATCTCAGGCGTTTGTGGAAGGTAAAACTGCGGCTCTGCGAGAATGTCGAGAGGGAGCAGGATTGTGCGCCCGACAAGCGACGGGCCGTAGAGGACGAATTGCCCCACCACGATTCCGACGACGACGGCCACCGCGCCGAGATGCTTCCGAACCCCAGGAAAAACCATGCTGCTCCTCGAACAACGTCATCCAGCGATCGGTTCCCCCAAAGGCACCCGCAGGATTTTTATTCCGGCGCCTGGCTTGCAACGAGAAACGGCCACGGATTGAATGTCGGCGAAGTCTAGCGATCGGTCTGTGTGGTTTTCGTGAGCGACCGGCCAAGCCGTTAAAACCACCACGGTGAAGGCGAAGTTCGACAGATGAACAGGAAACCTTGATGGCCGACAGTCCGCGCGCCGCCGCGCCGCCAATCGCCGGCCCCGATCGGTCGGCGCAGGCCGCTATTGTTTTGTGCGCGATTCTCGCGTGCGTCGTGCTCGTCTACGGGCAGATGTGGAACGACGGCGTGCTCGACTACGACGATCCGGAATACCTCAACCGCGTCGTCCGGCAGGGGCTGTCGTGGTCCGGCCTCGAGTGGGCGTTTCAGCCGCAATGCTGCAACTGGCATCCGCTCACGTGGCTGTCACACATGCTCGACTGCACGCTCTTTCCCACGTGGTTCGGGGCCCACAAGCTGCACAACCTCGCGCTGCACCTCGGAACGACCGCGCTGTTTTACGTGTTTTTGCTCCGCGCCGGGCTGCGGGTGCCGTTTGCGGGTGCCGCGGCGTTCGTGTTTGCGCTGCACCCGCTGCGGGTCTCGAGCGTGGCCTGGATCTCGGAGCGCAAGGACTGCCTGGCGGTGTTTTTCTGCATGCTGGCGATCGTCTGCTACCAGCGTTATGCAACGCGACTGTCGCCGCGGTGGTATGCGGCCACCTCCGCAGCGATCGCCGGCGCGCTGATGGCCAAGCCGCTCGCCGTCATGCTTCCCGCGGCACTTCTCGCGCTCGATGTCTGGCCGCTCAGCCGGGCGGGCCGCAATGGCATGGGCAATGCCAGGATCCGGATCCTCGAAAAGCTGCCGTGGCTGGCGGCGGCGGGTGGAGTCGCCGTCGTCACGATGATCGCCCAGAAGCAGTGCGGGGCGGTGTCTTCGGGGACGCCCGTATGGTTTCAGCTCAAGCACATGGTGTATTCGTATGCGATGTATCTCTGGCAGCTGCTCCCGCTCGGCCGTCATTCCGTGCTCTATCCGGTCGCCGCGGTGATCCGCTTCCCGGCCGCTGGAACTGCCGCTCTCGCGGCAGTGCTGGCCGGCATCACGTGGCTCGTGATTGCCGGCGTCGGGCGGCGGCCCTGGCTCGCGGCGGGATGGCTCTGGTATCTGATCGTGTTGTTTCCCACGTCGGGCATCGTCACGATCGGCGACCACGCCCATGCCGATCGATACACGTACCTGCCCCACGCGATGCTCATCGCCGCGCTCGCCCGCGAGGCCCAGCAGCAGTATGACGGCGGCGCGGTGAGTCGCTTGGTCGCGATCGTGGCCAGCTGCGTGGTCGGCCTCGTGCTGCTCGGGCAGACCTTTGTCTGGGTATCGGAATGGGACGATTCCCGGACGGTGTTCACGGCCTCGCTCCGGGCCACCGGGCCGAACGAACCGCTGCTCCGTTTTCTGGGAAAGTGTCTCGACGCCATCGAGGACTTCGAGAATGCGGAAAAATGCTTCGCGGCCGCCGTCGCCTGCGATCCCGATTCGGCCGAGGCTCAAGCCCAACTCGTTCGATCGCTCCTGGCCAACGGACGGGCGGCCGAGGCACGGGCGGCATTCGAGAGGCTCTCGGAGCGAAGCCCGGACGTCGCCTTGCGGTGTGCGAAAGGCATGCGACGATGGAGCGACGACGGCAACTATCGGATCGAAAGTGCCGACTTCGTATGGGACTATCTCGCAGAGCAGGGAACGAACCCACGCTAGCCATGGACGCGACCGATGTTTCGTGACCGCAAAGTCATCGTCGTGATGCCGGCGTACAACGCGGAAGCGACCCTCGAGCGCACCCACCGGGAGGTGCTCGAGCAGGGTGTCGTTGATCTGGTGATCGTGGTGGACGACGCCGGTCGCGACCGGACCCACGAAATCGCCCAGACGCTGCCGCAGACCATCGCGATCCGCCACGATGTCAACCGCGGCTATGGAGGGAATCAGAAGACCTGCTACCGCACCGCCCTCGAGCACGGGGCCGACATCGTGGTGATGGTGCACCCCGACTACCAATACACGCCGCTGCTCATTCCGGCGATGGCGTCGTTGATCGGCAACGGCCTCTACGACTGCGTCTTGGGCTCGAGAATCCTCGGCGGGCAGGCGCTTGCCGGCGGCATGCCCTGGTGGAAGTATGTCGCCAACCGTGGGCTGACGTGGTTTGAAAACCTGCTGATCGGGGCGAAGCTTTCCGAGTATCACACGGGCTATCGGGCTTTTTCACGGCGGCTCCTGGAGCGGCTGCCGCTCGAGGAAAACTCGGACGATTTTGTGTTCGACAACCAGATGCTGGCCCAGATCCACTGGCTCGGCTACACGATCGCGGAGATCACCTGTCCGACCAAATACTTCGCCGAGGCCTCGTCGATCAACCTCAGGCGATCCATCACCTATGGGTTCGGGTGCCTGCGGACCGCCCTTGAATACCGGCTCGCCCGCGCGGGGCTCGTGGCTTCGCGGCGGTTTCGCGCGGCCGAAGAAGCGAGAGGTGCGTAGCCCATGAATGCCCGGTTTGCGGACGCCATGGTACGCGGAACCAGCCTGCGGTTTCAGCTGCTCGCCGCCTGCGGGCTGATCGTCGTCGCGGGATTCGCGGCCTACGCCAACACCTTTTCCGCGCCGTTCGTCTACGACGGCCGCATCCTCGAGCGGGAGTTGCGGCCGCTCGCGTGGGAGAACCCTGCGGGATGGTTCGAGCAGTGGCCCCGGCCGCTGGGATACTTCACGTTTCGCCTGCAATACACGCTCCATGGCCGCTGGCTGCCCGGCTTTCACGCCGTCAATATCGCGATCCACGTGCTCGCCGCGCTGTTCCTCTTCGGCAGCGTGTGTCTCACCTGCCGGTCATGGCGGTCGTCGGCGGCGGTGCGGTCGGAGGCGGTCGCCATCGCCCTGGCCGCGTCGCTCTTCTTCGAGTTGCATCCGCTCCAGACCCAGGCGGTGACGTATCTCTATCAGCGATTCGAGTCGCTGATGGGGATGTTTTTTCTGGCGAGCGTGTTTTGCTTCGCGATGGGGTGTCGGGAGACGGGCGGGAGGCGGGAGGCGAGCGGGGCAGGGGGGCAGAGAACGAACTGGCGGAGCGTGGCCTGGCTCGTGGCCGCGTGGCTCGCCGTGGTGGCCTCGATCGCCTCGAAGGAGGTGGGGGCGGCGGCGCCGCTCGTGCTGCTGTGGTACGACCGCGTATTCGTGGCCGACTCGTGGCAGACGCTCACCCGCCGTCGGGGCTGGTTTCATGTGCCGTTTTTCGCGTTGATGGCGGGCTGCGCGGCGTTTCTGTTCATCGCTCGGGAGCACTACGCCTCGGGCGGGATCTTCAACACCACGCGGATGCCCGTGCTCACCTACGCCCTCCACCAGCCGTATGTGATCTGTCGCTATCTGGGCCTCGTGGTCTGGCCAACCGGGCTGTGCCTCGACTGGAACTTGAAGCCGCTGGCCGATCCGCGGCAACTTTTCCCATCGATCGCGGCGGTGCTCGGCCTCCTCGGCTTCACGGCGTGGGCGGCCGTGCGGCTGCCGTGGGTCGGCTTCCTGCTCGGTTCGTTTTTTTTGATTCTCGCCCCCACGTCGAGCTTCGCGCCGATCGTGGATCTCGCTTTCGAACACCGGATGTATCTGCCGCTGGCGCCGCTGAGCGTGCTCGCCGTGCTCGGGCTGCGGGGCCTCTCGATCCGGGCCCGGGTGAGCCGGCGGGTGCTCGCCGGGGCGGTGGCCGGCCTCGCGATCGCGCTTGGCATCCTCACCTACCGGCGGAACGAGGTGTATGAGTCGGGCGCGAGAGTGTGGATCGACGTTATCGCCAAAGCACCGCAGAATTCTCGCGCCTTTTTCAACTTGGCCTGGCACGTGGAGGAGGAGCCGGGTGGCATCCCCGCCGCGATCAGGCTCTACCGCCGCGCGCTCGAGATCAACCCGTCTCTCGCCGCCGCCCACCGCAGCCTGGCCGTCCTGCTCTTCGAAGCCGATCGGCCGCGGTCGGTGTGGCATGCACGGCAGGCGGTCGGGCTCGAGCGGTCCGCAGACAATCTGAGCAACCTCGGGATCGTGATCGCCGACAAGGATCCCCGCGAGGCGGAGGCATGCTTCCGCGAGGCGCTCTCCCTGAATCCGTCGATGGTGGAGGCAAAGGCGAATCTGGCGAGGCTGCTGGCGAGCAAACGCCCGACGGCGGCGGCAACGGAAGTCGAAGTCGAGGAACGCGAGCCAGCGCTCGTGAGCCCGTGACATGAAAGTGTTCTCCCATCGCCTCTCCGCGGGCGCGGCCTCTCGATGACCGATCATCCACGCCTTCCCGTGCTTCTCCGTCGCCTCTGGGCCCATCTGCCGGCCAAGCGGCGGATCCAGCTCGTCGCCGTGTTCGCCTCGATGCTCGCGAGCGGCTTCGCCGAGATCGTGAGCCTCGCGGCAGTCGTGCCTTTTCTCACCGTGCTCGCCGACCCAGGGAGGCTCTGGGTTCGGCCGTGGGTACGCGGCTGGGCCGAAGCCCGCGGGCTCACCGAGTCCGGCCAGTTGGTCCTGCCCGCGACGCTCCTCTTTGCGGCCACGGCGATCGGGGCGGGGGTGATCCGCCTCGTCAATCTCTGGCTCTCCGGCCGTGTGGCCGCGGGCACCGGCAGCGACCTTTCGCAGGAGGCCTACCGCCGCACGCTCCACCAGCCGTACGCGGTGCACGTCGCCCGCAATTCGGCCACGATTACCACGGCCATGCTGTCGCACGTCGACGGGCTCATCTACGGCGTACTGACGCCGCTCTTGGCGATCGCCGTCAACTTCGCCGTGATGATTGCCATCACGATCGGTCTCGTGGCGATCGATCCGTGGGTCGCGCTCTTGACGATCGCGGTCTTCGGCGGTGCATACCTGGCGATTTCGGCGGTGCTGAAGGCGTCGCTCGCCGCCAACAGCCGTGCCCAGGCGGCCAGCGGGCAAGCCCGTGTGAAAAACGTGCAGGAGGGGCTGGGCGCGATCCGCGACGTGCTCCTCGACCGTTCGCAACCCTACTACATCGACAGTTACCGACATGCCGATTGGGCCATGCGGCAGCTGCGGGCTCGGGCGGAAGTGATCGGGTCCTTTCCGATGTATGCGATTCATGCCGCCGGCATGGCGGGCGTGGCACTACTCGCTTACGTGCTCGTCTTGCGGCAGGGGGGCATCGCGGCTGCGCTTCCCGTGCTCGGGGCCCTGGCGCTCGGCGCCCAGCGGCTCCTGCCGGCGCTCCAACAGTGCTATGCATCGTTCGCGCAGATCCAAAGCAATGTGGCAGGCCTCGAGGTCGTGCTCGATCTCCTCGATCAGCCGGCCCCCGACGCCGACCGGCCCCGGGCGGCCCCCGCCGAGTTCACCGAATCGCTCGCGCTCGACAATTGCTCCTTCCGCTATCAGCCCGATCTACCGCTCGTGCTTCGCGACGTGTCGCTCACAATTCAGCGCGGCGAACGCGTGGCCTTGGTCGGGCCGACGGGCAGCGGCAAGAGCACGCTCGCCGACATCCTCATGGGCCTGCTTCCGCCGACGAGCGGCCGGCTCCTGATCGACGGCCGCGAGGTGGACTCCGAGGCCTGGCAGGCGAACATCGCGCACGTGCCGCAGAGTATTTTTCTGGCTGACACGTCGATCGCGGAAAACATTGCGCTCGGCATCCCGGCAGCGGAGGTTGATCGCAAGCGGCTCGAGGCCGCGGCACGGCAGGCCCAGATCGCGGGGTTCATCGAGTCGCTGCCCAAGGCGTATGCCACCACCGTCGGCGAGCGGGGCGTGAGGCTGTCGGGGGGCCAGCGGCAGCGGATCGGCATCGCCCGAGCCCTTTACAAGCAGGCCCCGGTGCTCGTCTTCGACGAGGCCACGAGCGCTCTCGACGACGGCACCGAAAAAGCCCTCATGGACACGCTGGGCGGCCTCTCCCGCGACCTCACGATCATCATGATCGCGCACCGGCTCTCGACCACGGCCTATTGCGACCGCGTGATCACCGTCTCGGGCGGATCGCTCGCGGAAGCGGCCGCTATCCAGTCAGAACGCTGATCCCGGGCAGGGCTGCGAAGCCGCGATCAAAGGTCATGATCGTGGAGATGCCGGTCCCCTACGAGATACATCGGGATGTTGGAATCGACGAAGATCATCGCGATTTCCGCCGCCCGCCGCCGCTTAGCCTCATCGAGCGCGCGTCGAACCCAAGCCGCCGCCGTGAGCCGCTCGCGCGCTGTGAGCCCCTCGATCTCGGAAAACTCGCGGTCAGCAAGCAGTACTTGGAGTCGCTTACTCATGTGATGAGTGTGTCATGAGTGATTCATGAGTCAACCTTGCTGTTCGTCATGCCCCCGGCCTTTGGGCAGCAGCCAGTCCGTCCAAGCAAGGCGCGAGGCGGCCTGTCAACGAGCGTGAAACTCTTGCAGCGAGATGGGCTTCAGCTTCCGGAATCTCGCGAAGTCTCGATCTTCCGTCAGCAGCGTGCTGGCCCCGTGCTCGAGGCAGACCGCGGCGATCTGGGCATCGAAGATGAGATTGCCCCGCACGCCGGACTCGTCGACGAGGCCCCGCAACAGCCGGAGGTAGCGGTCGCCCGGCGTCAACAGCCGCACCGACGGGCTGGCAAGTAACGATTCCAGAGAATCGAGCGCGTGCGGCCCGGGCGTTGGCGGATCGAAAAGGCGGTCGTGGGAGACGACCCGGAGAAACTCACCGAGGCAAAACACGGGGATCGCCCAGGCCTCGTCCCCTTCGGCCAAAAGCCGCAGGGCTTTCAGTGCAACGCCATGCAAGGCCGACTCCTCGCGATTGGCGTAGAGGAGAACATTCGTATCGACGGCGATCACGACCGCGCTTCCATCTGCTCGAAGAGCCGATCGCGGTCGGTCAGATCCACGCCCGGCAGCGTGCGGCCGCGGGTGGTCTTCCAGGCGAGCCGGTACGATTTTGCGGCGGCAGGTCGCCGGGCGAGACATGCGGCCAGGGAATGCTCCACGAACGCCGTGAGCGTCATGCCGTTTTCCGCGGCGCGACGGCGGGCGGCGGCCAGCAGGCGGTCGTCAATGTCGATCGTCGTCCTCATGCATATATCTGTATGCCGCATGCAGCATGATGTCAACTGTCGTCCTTGGCTGATCGTGGTCCTTCGAGTCCTGAGGCACCACGATCTCGGTGCGGCCGCGGTGCTGCTCATGGATTCTGAATCGAGGCCCTGCATAATGCGTTTTCGCGGCCTGCCGGCTTGTCCTGCGGCCGCACCTGTTCCGACGGGTTTCGCAGAATGCTCCCGCCCTCCACCCACGGGAACGGAGTGCGCGCCAGCGGTCCTATCCGCTCCGTTCTTCCTCGTGCTCGAGAACCACTGTCCATCGCATTGGGAGCGACCTCCGAATTCGACGTGCGACCCGCCCACTATCCCACTTCCCGCATGGGCCGCACGGTTGGCGGCGGCAGCGGGCGGCCGGATGCTTGAGAGTGGCTCACGACCTCTGCGACGATTTCCGTCAGCTCGGGATACAGCTTCACCGGGTCGTCACCATGAATGCCCGTAATCAGGTCCGGGCACTTGCCGAGGTAGACCCCTTTCCAATAGCCCCATTTCACCCACTTGTGATAGGCGTCAGTCGTTCTCATCGATCCCCTCATTGGCTTTGCGGACTTGGGGCTTTGCAGACTTGGTATTCCTGGTATCGCTTGGCTTCGTCATGAAGCATCGAGTGCCATGAGCCTTGCCAGAACCTCCACCGTGGTTTTTCCTTCCCGACCGTCGCCCAGCCTCGCCAGGGCTGTCTCGACCTCTGAGGCGACGCCATGAGCGGGCTCGCCATCGCGTCGCTCCCCCTCGGCGGCCTCTGCCTCGTCGAACGGCGGCGGCACGCCGACGACCGCGGCGAATTCGCCCGGCTTTGGTCTGCCGACGCGCTCTCGGCCCACGGTTTTCCCTTCGGGCCCGTGCAGGTGAATCATTCCATCACCCGCAATCGCGGCACTATCCGCGGCCTCCACTACCAAGCCCCGCCCCACACCGAAACCCGGCTCGTCTCGTGCACCCGTGGCGAGATCTACGACGTGGCCGTGGACCTGCGGCCCGATTCGCCGACGTTTCTCCAGTGGCATGCCGAACGGCTCTCGCCGGAAAACGGCCGCGCGCTCCTGATCCCCGAGGGCTTCGCCCACGGCTTTCAAACGCTCACCGACGACTGCGAGATCGTCTACTGCCACTCGCGGCCCTACGTCGCCGAGGCGGAAACGGGCGTGGCGTTTGACGATCCCGCCCTCTCCATTCCCTGGCCGCTGCCGCCGACGGTCGTCTCCGACCGCGACCGTGGACATGCGCCGCTCGCTGCGCGCACGCAACGGCTGCCCGCGGCCGTCCGCTGCCGGCATTGCGAGGCGGCCCTGCGGCTGCAGCTCGTCGATCTCGGCCGCCAGCCCTCGTCGAATGCGTATCTTTCGGCCGCCACGCTCGATGCCCCGGAGACGACGCATCCCCTGCGGGCCTATGTCTGCGAACGCTGCTGGCTCGTGCAGACGGAAGACTTCGCCGCCCCGACCGACCTCTTCGCCCACGACTACGCCTATTTCTCGAGCACGTCGTTCACCTGGTCGAAGCACGCCGCGGCCTACACGGCGATGATCGTCGATCGGCTCGGCCTCTCCCGCGACAGTTTTGTCGTGGAACTCGCCTCCAACGACGGCTACCTGCTGCGGCACTTCGTCGCCCTGGGCATTCCCTGCCTCGGCATCGAGCCGACGGCCAGCACCGCGGCGGCAGCCGAGGCCGTGGGCGTGCCGACGCGGCGGGAGTTTTTTACGGAGCGGCTCGGTGCCGAGTTGGCAGCCCAAGGCCGCCGTGCCGACCTCGTGATCGGCAACAACGTCTTCGCCCATGTGCCCGACATCAACGACTTCACCCGCGGCCTCGCGGCCCTGCTCGCGCCAGGCGGCACGATCACGCTCGAGTTTCCGAGCCTGCGGATTCTCGTCGAGAAGACGCTGTTCGACACGATCTACCACGAGCACTATTCCTACCTCTCGCTCGCCGCGACCGAGCGGATCTTTCGCTCGGTCGGGCTCCGCGTGTTTGACGTCGAGGAATATGCGACGCACGGCGGCAGCCTGCGGGTCTATGGCTGCCATGCCGACGATCCCCGGCCGACAACCGCCCGCGTGGCCACGATGCTGGGCGCAGAGCAGGCCGCGGGGCTCCAGTCGCCCGTGGCATATGCGGGCTTTCAGCAGCGGGTGGGAGCGATCCGCGACGAACTCGTGGCCTTCCTCGAAGGCGAGCGGGCCGCGGGCCGCCGCGTGGCCGCCTATGGCGCCGCCGCCAAGGGCAACACGCTGCTCAACTTCGCCGGCATCACGCCCGACCTTTTGCCCTATGTGTGCGATGCGGCTCCTTCGAAGCAGGGCCTCTTCCTGCCGGGCAGCCGGATTCCGATCCACGCCCCGGAGCATCTCGCAGCCGACCGGCCCGACACGGTCTTGATCCTCGCCTGGAACCTCGCCGGCGAGATCAAGCAGCAGCTGGCGCCGCGGCTTCCGACCAACACGCGGTATGTCGTGGCCGTGCCAAGGATGGCCGACGTATGACGACCGATCCGGCCAAACCCCGCATTCCGTACACCAAGCCGTCGATCACGGACCTGGAGATCCGGTACGCCACCGATGCCGTCACCAATGGCTGGGGCGAGCGGTGCTACGAATATATCGGCCGCTTCGAGGATGCGTTTCGAACGCATCTGGGCGTGAAGCATGCGATCGCCACATCGAGCTGCACGGGCGCGTTGCACATGGGCCTTGCGGCGCTCGGCATCGGTCCGGGCGACGCGGTGATCCTTGCCGATACGAATTGGATCGCCACCGCCGCGCCGATCGTGCATCTCGGGGCGAGGCCCGTGTTCGTGGACATCCTGCCCGACACCTGGTGCATCGATCCTGTGCTCGCGGAGGCGGCAATCACGCCGCGCACGAAGGCGATCATCGCCGTCCACATCTACGGCAATCTCTGCGACATGGACCGACTCCTCGCCATCGGCGAGCGGCATGGCATCCCGGTCGTGGAAGACGCGGCGGAGGCGATTGGTTCGGTCTGGCACGGCCGGCGGGCTGGCTCAATGGGCCGGTTCGGGGCGTTTTCGTTTCATGGCACGAAGACGCTCACCACGGGCGAAGGGGGCATGTTCGTGACGAACGACGACGCCCTCTATGAGCATGTGCTCACGCTCAGCAACCACGGCCGCGCCCGCGGCCAAACGAAGCAGTTCTGGGCCAACATGGTGGGCTTCAAGTACAAGATGTCGAACGTGCAGGCGGCGATCGGCTGCGCCCAGATCGACCGCGTGGAAGAACTCGTCGCCCGCAAGCGGGAGATCATGCAGGCCTACCGGAATGCTTTCGCCGGTATTCCCGAGATCTCGATGAATCCAGAGCCGCCCGGCACGGTCAACGGCTCATGGATGCCGACGGTGGTGTTTGACGCCAGCACGGGCGTGACCCGCGAGCGATTGCTGGAGGCGTTTCGGGCAGAGAACATCGATGCCCGGGTGTTTTTTTGGCCGCTGTCCGGCCTTGAAGTTTTCGGCGGAAGCCCAAGCCAACGGCACGCTCGATGCATCTCCGATCGGGCCATCAATCTGCCCAGCTTTCATGGCATCGCATCGGCCGACATCGCTCGCGTCTGCAGCACCGTCGGCAGCACTTTGATCAGGTCTCGGGACGCGCTTCATTAAGTCTGCCGTACCTATCACAAAACGCTTCACCGGAGACGTTCATAGCCCGGTGATTCCCACCTTGTCAGCACTGTGACGCCGCCCCGCTATTACGCGTATCAGGCTGAAGTTACAGTCCTGAAAAACCCTTCGCACGGCTCACCGCATCCGCCCTGGCACATATGACTGCATTAGTGGCACAGGAGCTGGCTTCGATCTTTCCCGGAACGGCTGTTCACGAGTTTGGCCGCGGCAGTACCGGCCTTTATCACTTGTTCGCAGTTCTTCGACATTTGCGAGGCCCGGGCGAAGTCATCATTCCCTCGCTGTGTTGCGAGACTGTAGCGCTCGCAGCGATATTCGCGGGGCACCGCGTTAGGTGTGCGGACGTCGACCGTGAGCGATTCTGCGTCTCCGCCGCAAGCGTTGCTGCTGAAATGAACCCCAACACACGGGCTGTTGTCGTAGCCCATCTCTTCGGTCTTCACGCCGATACCCAGTCGTTCGAGACGCTGCGTCGTTCAGCGCCAGGCGTCGTGTTTGTGGAGGATCTGGCGCACGCCGTTGGCGGCAGAGATCATGCTGGCAATGACCTCGGCCGGGGGCTTGACTATGCGATGTTCAGTTTTTCGCCATCAAAGATTTTGGGCGGATCCGGCGGCGCTCTATTGGGCACGGAAGATCGCGAGATTTTTCCTCGCCTCGCTGTTCAGGCAACGCAATACGCACCGAATGCGAACATAGGACTCCTGGGGCTTAGCTTACGTAACCTCGTGCACTCGATCGCGGACCTGCATCGTTCGGGGTCGACGGGGGCGGCCAAAGACCTAGCGGAGTCGATGTGGCTTCGCTTTACGCCTGTCGTCGCCGAAAGCGGGTCCTTTCGGGATGCCCAGCAAGCCGTCATTGATTTGCGTCGCCGCGACGCCATTCGGGCCGTTCGCCGCACACGGGCAGAGCGTTACAGGGTAGGGATCACTCATCCAGGCTTCAGAGTCCCACCCTTCTCGGCTCAAGAGACCTGCTGGAGGGTTCCTGTGATCGCTGAAACGCCGGGACTTACGCGCCGCGCGACCGCCGCCCTTCGCGCCGAAGGCCTGCACGCCTCCAATCATTACTTTCCGCTGCACCGCCTTTTTGGGAACGCGGCACTTCCGTCCGCTGAGTACGTCGGGGACCGGCTACTGAATCTTTGGGTCGATGAAACAATTACCGACCACGACCTTGCAGCAACTTGCGCTATTCTCAACTCGTTGTGAGACGTCCATGGACCCAATAACGCAGCTATTGAAGGACTATCACCACAAGGTTTTTTTGTCGCATGGGCCCACCGCCAAGGGGGTGGACTGGGGCGACGAAAATGAAGTTTTGCTCCGCTACGACAAGATGCTCAAAGTTGTCGACATGGACTTCTACGTTGGTCCGGCCCGACCGACCATTCTCGATGTTGGATGCGGCTGGGGGGCGATGGCAAAACGCGCTCGCGATCGCTCGCTTGACGTGTCGATTGTCGGCGTCGACGTCGTGGAGGAAATGATCGTGCACGCTCGCACTGAGTTTCCTGAGCATTCTTTCAATGTTGCCGACGTCTTTGTCATGCCTGATGCGGAAACATACGACTTCGTTGTCTGCAACGCGATACTAACGCAAAAGCACGACTTTTCCATTCCTGAGATGGAACGTTACGCACGCCGTCTGATTCACAAGATGTTCTCGCTGTGCAGACATGGCATCGCATTCAACATGATGTCTACACGCGTAAACTTCACCGTTTCCAACCTTTACTACCAGAATCCCGTTGAACTCCTGGGTTGGCTACTCACCGAGATATCGCCGCGCGTGGTGCTGGACCATGGGTACAGCAGCCTTTCAAGCGGAAACGGTAAGTACTATGACTTTACTGCATACGTGTACAAGCACTGATTCGGGGTGCAGTCTGGTCATCACGCAGCCGATGCTGATGCCTTGGCACGGCTTGTTTGCTCAATTACTGCTTGCGGATCGCGTCCTTCTCTACGACGACGTACAACTCCCGCACGGCGGGGGCGCGAGTCGTGGATTCATAACGCGTGTGCAGATAAAGACGCCAAAAGGCACGGAGTGGCTTTCCGTCCCAATTCGACGCGCGGGACAGGGTAAGCAGAAAATCTGCGAGGCTCTCGTGGAGGATTCTGATTGGCGACAGGACCACGTTGCTCGAATTGAAAGGGCCTATCGTTCAGCCCCCAACTTCGAGCCTATCTGGAGTCTCGTCGTCAAGCCGATCTACGGGAACGCGTCTGAACGTCTGGCAGACTTTCTGGTTGGGTCCATGGAGGCGATTGCGGCGTTTTTGGGAATGCCTACGCCGTTTGAAAGGTCGTCGCAAGGGGATTGGGCCAACGATCTTTCATCCACCGCACGCGTGGTGGCAATTTGCAAGAAAGTGAATGCTGGTCGCTACCTGAGCGGAAACGGCGGGATGAAATACCTCGACTATGAGCCGTTTGAAGATGCCGACGTGAAGGTTCACTTCATGCGGTATAGCCTCAACCCATACAACCAACTCCACGGGGACTTCACCCCTTACGTCTCGCTCATCGACCTGCTTTTCAACGTACCGCTTGAACATGCTCGCCAACACCTCCAGACGACGGCGATGTACTGGCGAGACTGGCCCCAGCAAGTTGGCGGCCGGCCAATCCCCCTTTAGCCCGCCCTTACTTTCCAGGCCGCCCCAGCACCCAACTCGTAAAACCATGGATCCTCTGAAAACCTTTTACGACGAGCGCTCCCGAAACATCGCTGCTATCCGCGCCAGCGACCGCCTCATGGATGTTTCCAACACCTGGATTCGCGAGGTGTCTGCGTTCAAGTACATCTTTAATTTCGACTGGCTGGGTCGGCCAATCATTCAGAGCGGCGTTGATATGGTGGCCGTTCAGGAGGCGGTGTGGAGCGCAAAGCCTGATCTGATCGTCGAGACAGGCATTGCGCACGGAGGTTCTCTGATTTATCATGCATCGCTCCTTGCTTTGCTGGACGTTTGCGAAGCCTTGCATGGCGGGAATGGGACGAGGCGATTCCAACCGAGACGAAGAGTGGTGGGAATCGATATCGACATTCGCAGGCACAACAGATCGGCGGTCGAAGCCCATCCGTTGTCTCCGTACATCACCATGCTCGAAGGCTCGAGCGTTGACAGTACCGTTATTTCCCAGGTGCACGACATAGCCGGTAAACACGCTCGCACGATGGTGATACTGGATTCCAATCACACTGCCGCGCATGTTCTGGCAGAGTTGGAAGCCTACGCTCCTCTCGTTGCCCGCGACTCCTACTGCATCGTGTTCGATACGGCCATCGAGCACATGCCGGATGGCTTTTATCCTGACCGCCCGTGGGGCAAAGGAAACGGTCCCTTGACCGCGGTCCGTACCTTCCTGGCCGATCACCCCGAGTTCGCAGTCGACGAACCGCTGGATGGGAAGCTGCTGATAGGCAATGCGCCAGGTGGATTCTTACGCCGCTCCCAAAGCTAGTAGAACATAACCATGACGAAGCGTTGTGTTGTTGTAGGCGGGGGCTTGCCCGGCATAGTAGCCAGCCTCACGCTCGCGAAGCAGGGACACAGCGTTCATTTGCTTGAAGCTGCCTCAGCCCTCGGTGGCTTACTCCGTTCGTATGAAGCGGACGGCCTTGAGTTTGATTACGGCACGCATTTCGCCAATAAAACTGGGATTGCAGCCCTCGATGCTCTCCTGTTCTCAGGCTATGAAGCGGAGTGGCGTGAGTTCCCGGTGCTACGTGCCGGCAACTTTTGCAATGGTCGCCTCAACGAGTCCAGTGACAATCCCGACCTATCGACCTTCGGCCGCGAGACCCATGATCGCTGCCTTGCGGAGCTTTTGGCTGCCGCTGGCTGGCAATCGCCGCCCTCGCCAGAAACTTCCAGAGATTTTCTGGTGGCCGAGTACGGCTCCACGTTAGTCGATTCGTTCTTCGACCCAGTATTTCAGAAATTCACGGGAGTCAATACGGAAGTCCTTCATCATCAAGCCCACATCCTCTTCAACCTGAAGCGATTCGCCGTACTCGATCCTGCGGCCACCGCAGAATTGAAGAAATCCCCGCGTTACGACTCCAAGATCTCGTTTCATCATCGCGACCACTTCCACGGCCACAAACCGTGTTTTTATCCGGCCACGGGAGGTATTGGCCGATGGATAGAGCAGCTTGCAGAAAAACTGCGGCTTACTAACGTGAATGTGATTACGGAGTCCAACATTCAAGCGGTGCGCCTAGGACAAGGCCGGGTCGACTCACTCGTGACTGGCAGTGGCGTTATCGAAGTAGATGAGCTTTTTTGGTGCATTGCACCTGCCGTTTTCGGAAAACTAGCCGGTCTCCATCTCGACAGCCACAAACCACCCCTTCGGTCAACAGTCCTTGTTGGGCTCGCCGCTGACAGGCCATTCCTTTCCGATTGTCACTATATAACTGTATTCGATCCGGCATACCGCTCCTTTCGAATCACTCTCTACGACACATTTCGCGGCGATCCTACCGCCGCGCACGCCGCCTCCGTCGAGTTCATGATGGACCCGCTTGAGGTCGATTCAGTTGACTGGACCATGGTCGCAGAGACAGAGCTGCGTTCCATGGGGTTGATGGCGGCGGACGCAAGCGTACGAAGCCGGCATACGCAAACGGTGGCAAATGGTTTTCCAGTGCAAACCGCCACTGCCGTGCGCTGTCTTGAAAAGCACTCCGCCGCTGTTCGAGCGTTTACGAACGTCCACTTGCTTGGCCGAGGCAGCGGCGAAGGATGGTTCCTAACGGATTTGGTCCGGCAGGCATACCACTGCGTAAATGGCGTTCCCTGACTCAAGACTCCTTATCCCGCTACAAAGCAATCCCTAGAT
>Ga0209401_1000590_pt1 | contig 24471 bp, 21 predicted proteins | sample M_140807_MF_Meta_FD_187318 | JGI IMG/M metagenome (GOLD analysis project Ga0209401, IMG submission 187318) | Freshwater microbial communities from Lake Montjoie, Canada to study carbon cycling - M_140807_MF_MetaG (SPAdes) (version 2) | ecosystem: Environmental > Aquatic > Freshwater > Lake... | reverse complement strand
AAATCGGGCAGAATTTCTGATTCATGGCATATGAAGATTCAAACAGTTGGGTCGAGCGACTGGAGAAGGAAGGGGAACTTCTGCGGGTTCGAGAACCCGCGTCTGTTGATTTAGTGATCGCAGCGGCAGCAGATGAGGAGTCGAAGTCACCGATGGGTGGGAAGGCCCTGCTGTTTGAAAAGCCAGTGAAAGCGGATGGCGGGCTTTACGATTTTCCTGTTTTGATCAACGGGTACGGTTCGGCAAGACGAATGGCTTTGGCTTTAGGGAGAGATCGGGTGGATGAGATTGGGGATGAAGTAGGTGCGCTTGTGAAAGCAAAACCACCTGCGGGTTTGGCTGAGGCATGGGATCTTTTTCGAAGGGGTTTGGAATTGCGACATGCCCGACCTGTGAAGGTGGGAAGAGGTGCATGCCAAGAGGTGGTGCATCGGGCGGAGAATGGAGGAGATGGGTTGGGATTGATTCCTGTCCTAAAGACTTGGCCGAAAGATGGAGGAGCTTTTTTCACGCTGCCCCAGGTGATTACGGAAGATCCTGAAACAAAGGAGAGAAATGTGGGAATGTATCGGATTCAGGTGCTGGGGGCTTGGGATGCGGCGTTGCACTGGCAGTTGCACAAAGTAGGGGCCCGTCATGGGAAAAAGTATAGAGAGATGGGGAAACCGATGCCTGTGGCCGTGGCATTAGGAGGAGATCCGGCAAACGCATTTGCCGCAACGGCTCCCTTGCCCGATGGAATCGACGAGTACATGTTTGCAGGTTTTCTACGTAAAAAATCGGTTGCGTTTGTGCCGGCGGTGAGTCAACCGATCCAGGTGCCGGCGGATGCGGATTTTGTCATCGAGGGCACGGTCGATCCCTCAGGAGAGCCTGTGAATGAAGGACCCTTTGGAGATCACACGGGATTTTACACTCCGATGGACCGGTATCCTCATTTTCGTGTCACTGCGATTACGCACAGAAAAAAAGCTATTTACCCTGCGACTGTCGTCGGAAAGCCGCCGATGGAGGACTTTTGGTTGGGATCGGCCAGTGTTCGAATTTTGTTGCCCGTGCTGAAAATGAATTTTCCAGAGTTGGTCGATCTGGCTCTACCTGCGGAGGGGGTGTTTCACAACTTGGCGTTTGTGAGTCTAAAAAAACAGTATCCTTATCAGGCGTTCAAGCTGATGCATGGGTTGTGGGGGGCGGGCCAGATGATGTTCACGAAAATTATTGTAGCTGTGGATGAACATGTAAATGTTCACAATACGAGTGAGGTTCTTTTTTATCTCGGAGCCAATGTGGATCCAGAACGAGACATGATTTTTATTAAAAGCCCCTGTGACAGTTTGGATCATGCCACGAGCCAACCTAATGTAGGAAGTCATGTGGGAATTGACGCGACACGAAAACTTGAAGGTGAGGGTTATCGGAGGGGTTGGCCAGAGGAGTGCCGCACGACTGCGGAGGCATCTATGAAGGCCAAGGCTTTGTTGGAGACGGCAAGAAAGGGGGTCCGATGAAACTCGTGATTGCTGTAACCGGAGCAAGTGGATCGATTTACGCCCAACGGTTGCTGGATGAGATTGCAAAAGCATCTGAGGTTCAAGAGTGTCATGTGGTTTTTAGTGAGCACGCGCAGGAGGTTGCGGCTTTGGAATTAGGCTCGAAGGGTTACCGAGTTCCGGAGGGGATGAAGGTTCACGGGGACAAAACGATGCAGGTTCCTTTTGCTAGTGGGTCGGCCAAATTTTCTGCAATGGCGATTGTGCCCTGCTCGATGGGCGCTCTGGGGCGGATTGCGCACGGATACAGCGATGGAACAATTGCGAGGACGGCGGATGTTTTTTTGAAGGAGAAAAGGAAGTTGATTTTGGTGCCTCGGGAAACCCCATGGAATCTGGTGCAGGCACGAAATGTGGTGACCCTTTTGGAGGCAGGCGCGGTGATGTTGCCTGCGATTCCATCTTTTTATGGAAGACCAAAAACGGTGGAGGAGGTTGCGGACACGGTTGTAGCGAGGGTGCTCGACCATTTGGGTTTATCCAATGAGCTGGTGAAGAGATGGAAAAGTGAAGGGGGCGAAAAAGAGTAACCTTGGGATTGGAACTCCTGCGGGAGAGGGATAGGGTTCGACGATGGCTTATGCAATTGTGGAAAAGGTGGCCGGAGTTCCTGTAGTGTTAAGGACACGGGACGAGGCTCCTGGGGTTGCGGTGGGGCTTTTTTACTCGGCGGGTTCCCGATGGGAAAATTCGAACGAGCACGGGGCGGCTCATTTTGTGGAACACCTTCTTTTCAAAGGAACCAAAAAACGGTCCTGTAAGGAGTTAAGTCGTGAGGTAGAAGGGCGTGGTGGGGATCTGAACGCTTTCACGGGGGAAGAAACGCTTTGTCTGCACGGCAGAGTTCCGGCGGGTCACGGATCTCGACTGGTCTCGCTGTTGGCTGAGATGGCGTTGGAATCAACATTTCCTGCGGATGAAGTTGAGCGGGAGCGGGGGGTGATAACCGAGGAGATACGGATGATGGAGGATCAACCCTCGATGGTGGCCGGGGAGGCTCTGAATGCATTGCTGTGGCCGAATCAAGCGGTAGGGCGACCGATTGCAGGATCGATTGCTAGCGTAGGTGGTATCTCGAGGGCTGGTTTGATGGGTTACTGGCAGAGGCGGATTCAGAAAGTCCAACCGATCCTTGTGGTTGCGGGTGGGATTGGAGCCAAGGAGGTGATGGAGACAGCCAAAAAAGCCTTGGGCAAATCGGGTCGTGAATGTGGGATCAAGCCAACTCCTGCTGTGAGAGTGAAAGGGAAGAGTCTTCGGGTAGTGGCGGTGGCAAAGCCTGTGCAGCAAGTGAATGTAGCTTTGGGAATGTATGCGGTGGGAAGGATGGACCCGAAGCGTCACGCATTGAGAATGTTAAGTGTGATTTTGGGAGAGGCGATGAGCTCGCGACTTTTTCAGCGTCTTCGGGAGGAACAAGGTTTGGTGTATTCCGTGTCGAGTGGGGCTCATCTTCAAAGAGATGATGGGGTGTTTTATATCTCTGCAGGTTTGGAGCCAGGCAATCTCGGCAAAGCGCTGGCATTGATTGCGGAGGAGTTGCGCTCTTTGGCGACGCGAGGTCCGGGAGCGGCAGAGTTAAAGAGAGCCAAGGATTATGTGACGGGACAATTTGCCTTGGGTTTAGAGGGAACGAGCCAGCAGATGTTCTGGATGGGAGATGCGATGCTGACCCGGGGGCGGGTGGTCGAGCCCGATGAGGCGATTGAGCGTTTAGCGAAAGTGAACGCAGCCGCGGTCCGAGATGTGGCACGGGAAATTTATCAACCGGGTCGTCTATGCGTTTCCGCAGCAGGACCCGAGTTGAGCGAAGCGAAGCTACAGTCGGCAGCCCTCCCTTTAGCAAAAGGATGAAGAGTCTCGAACGTCTTGCAGGGGCGTTGCCCAAAGCAGAGCTTCATGTCCATCTGGAAGGCACGATTGAGCCTGAGATGGTTTTCTTTTTGGCGAAAAAACACGGGGTCAAACTTAGATTTCCCAATGCTTCGGCTTTGCGTAAGGCATATCAATTTCAAGACCTTCAATCATTCTTGGATCTATACTACGAGGGAGCCGGGGTGCTTCGGGATCGGGAGGATTTCCATCAATTGACTTTGGCATATATGGATCGGGTTTCGCGGGACGGGGTTTGGCATGTGGAACCGTTTTTTGATCCTCAAACGCATACGGCAAGGGGAGTGGCGATGCGGGAAGTGGTCGAGGGGGTGTTGAGCGGATTACGAGAGGGAGAAAAAAAACATGGGATCACGTGGAGGTTGATTCCCTGTTTTCTTCGTCATCTCAGTGAGGAGGATGCGCGGCAAGCATGGAAAGAGTTGCTTCCCTTTCGTGAGCATTTTTCAGCAATCGGTTTGGATTCGTCTGAAAAAGGGAATCCACCCTCAAAGTTTTCGAAAGTCTTTGAAGAGGTTCGGGCGTCTGGGCTTCTGGCCGTGGCGCATGCTGGGGAGGAGGGGCCTGCTTCCTCGATTCGAGAGGCCCTGGAGGAGCTTAAGGTCGTTCGGGTGGATCATGGGGTTCGGTGCGTGGAAGATCCGGAACTGGTTCTGGAACTGGCCAAGAAGAGGGTCCCTCTGACCACGTGCCCCCTCTCCAATGTTCGGCTATGTGTTTATAAAAAGCTATCCGACCATCCTCTGAAAAAACTTTTGGATGCGGGGCTAAGTGTTACTGCCAACTCGGATGATCCGCCTTATTTTGGTGGTTATCTTTTGGATAATTGGTTGGGTTGTTTGCGGGAGTTGGCCTTGGAGAAAAAGCATTTGATTCAACTTGCAAAGAACTCGTTTGAGGGAAGTTTTCTGGCTGAAAAAGAGAAAGAGAAGTGGTTTGAGAAGATTGAGCGGGTTGAAGCTACGGTGGCGTAAGGAGGCAGCATGAATCCAACGGCTGCAGTTGTGAGAGGGGATTATGGGCCTGGGGTCGTTTATTTGGGCTATCAGCCCGATCAGGTTCTCTCGGGGGGGGTGATGGAGATCGGGAAGCTTGAGCAGGAGGTCGAAAGGCAAAGGGGAAAAAATATTTCGTGGGATCAGCCGCATCCTCCTGGGGCTGCGATTGGGGGTTTTGATTTTGATGGGAATTGGCACTTCTCGTTTTTCTCCAAACTTGAAGCACGCCCGTTGAGCGATCTCTGGCCTGATGGGGAGGGGAGGTTTCAGGTGTCGGAGGAGAGTTGGAGTTGTCAGACGGGTCCGATGGAGTACGCCGAGATGGTTCGACAGGCACAGGAGGAGATTCGAAAAGGAGAGATTTATCAGGTGAACCTTGCCCGATTCCTGCACCGAGATGTCGAGGGTCTGGATCCTTGGGAATTCTTTAAATGGTTGTGGCGGACGGGGGAGGCGCCACGGAGTTTCTTTTATCGGATGGGCGAAAAGGCGTTGGCGGGAGCGTCGATGGAGCTCTTTTTAGGGATTGAAGGAGAGAGAGTGATCACGCAACCGATCAAGGGAACGAGGCCTCGAGGTTTTAGTCGGGAAGTGGATGAAAGAGCGGCTTTGGAATTGGGAACGGATCCCAAGGAGGTAGCGGAGTTGGTGATGATCACAGATCTATTGAGGAATGATTTAGGTGCGATTTGTCGATTTGGATCTGTGGAGGTGCGGGATTTGGTGCGAAGTCGTAGCTACTCCCACGTCCACCATTTATATTCGACGATTCAGGGTGTGTTGCGACCAGGACTCGGGTTGGTGGAGTCGGTACGTGAGTGTTTGCCTGGGGGTTCGGTGACTGGAGCGCCCAAACGAAAAGCAGTGGAGATTTTGCATAAGTTGGAGGCTGAGCCTCGTGGATTTTATACGGGTGCTGTGGGTTACTTTGGGTATGACGGAACGGCTCGTTTTGCGGTGGGAATTCGTATGGCGGAGATTGAGGGGCATAGGGTTCGATGTGGGGTGGGAAGCGGAATTACAATTGGATCGGATCCGTTGGCGGAATATGAAGAGACGAGGGCAAAAGCTCGGGTCATGGTAGAGGCGATGGCGGCGTATCAGGCGACGCAACCGGTGCGGGCATGAGTCTTTTGGAAATTCCAATTACAGACGCCGGATTCCGGCACGGAGTCGGCGTATTTGAGACCGTGCGAGTGAAGGATGGCAAGGCGCGTTGGCTAGATTGGCATCTCGAATCGATCCGGGAGTCTGCTCAGGTGCTGGGTCTTAAGATTTCGGAGAAGGAACTGGATAAGGTTCCTTTGGGATTCGGACTTTGGCGTTGGTTTGTGACTGAGACTGGAACAAGGAGCTGGTGGAGTGAGGGGATCGAGTTGCCGCCGGCTGCCTATGACTTAGGACTTGCGACGATCGGGGTGTGGTCGGGCTCGTGGGAGGCGAGGCACAAGACGTTGAGTTATCTGAGTCGGATTCAGGGCCGAAGGGAAGCGAGCTCGAATGGTGAGGTGGTGATGTTGAATGAGAAGGGGGAGATCGCGTCGGCCTCGATGGCGAATCTTTTTTGGGTCAAGGAGGGGAAGTTAAAGACTCCGGCGCGGGAGTGTGGTTGTCGGGCGGGGACGGTGAGGAGGTGGATTTTGGAGCGGAGCGGTCAGAAAGTGGAGCAGGGAAGATGGAAGAAGGAGGAGTTGGATGGAGCGGAAGAGATATTTGTGACGAATGCGCGGATCGGCATCAAACCGGTGGTTTCATGGCACGGAAAGAAGCTGGCCCGCTCCGGGGTGGCTGAGGCGTTGGGTAAAGCGTTTTGTGCCGAGTAGGTCGGGATTGAGGCGGAGCGGGGTGTGGCGTAGGGTGTCGGGACGATGCGCTGGACTCAGACCCTACTAACGACGTTGCGTGAGGCTCCTGCCGAGGCGGAAATTGCAAGCCATCAACTCCTTTTACGAGCGGGGCTAGCCAGGAAGTTGACCAGTGGTCTGTACAGTTTTCTTCCGTTGGGATTGAGGGCGTTGCGGAAGGTCGAAAAAATTGTGAGGGAAGAGATGGATCGGGCGGGCGGGTTGGAGATTTTAATGCCTGCACTACAGCCTCCCGAATTGTGGGAGAGAAGTGGTAGGATTGAGGCGGCAGCAGATGTTTTATTTCATGTGAAGGATCATCAGGATCGTCGCTGGATTCTGGGGCCGACGCATGAGGAGGTGGTGACGGCGTTGGTGGCAGGGGAGGTACAAAGTTACCGGCAACTGCCGCGGACTTTATATCAGATTCAGACCAAGTATCGGGATGAGATTCGGCCGAGGTTTGGGCTGATGCGGGCACGAGAATTTATTATGAAGGATGCGTACAGCTTTGATGCGGACGAGGAGTCGGCGAAGAAAAGTTATGAGGCGATGACGCAGGCGTACCGAAAAATCTTTGATAAGGTGGGATTAGGGGCGATGCAGGTGGAGGCTGATACAGGGGTAATGGGAGGAGCCAGTTCGCATGAGTTTTGTGTCGTGGCGGATATTGGGGAGGGGGAGTTAGTCACGGAGGAGGGTGGAAGTTACGCGGCCGCGATTGAGAAAGCAGTAGGGAGGCCTGTGGAGAGAAAAGGTGGGGAGGGTAAACTTGAAAAGTTCCCCACGCCTGGAATACGAACGATTGTAGATTTAGAGAAGAAGCATGGGGTAGTAGCTCAGGATCAGATAAAGACGCTTGTGTTTACAAACGGAAAAGAGACGGCGTTGGTGCTGGTTCGTGGAGATGATGAGGCCCAGGAGGCAAAGGTGCTGAAGGTGCTGGGCGCGGGTTTCCGAGTCGCTGCGGATGCAGAGATCAAAGCAGCGATGGGGGCATCTCCCGGAAGTTTGGGCGCAGTGGGCAGTACATTGGATGGGAAAAAGCTACTGGTGGTGGCCGATCTGGCATTGAAAGGGCAGAAGGGGATGGCGACGGGGGCAAACGACAACGGCTTTCATTTCAAAGGAGTCGATGTGGAGAAGGATCTGAAGGTCGATCAGTGGGTGGATGTGAGAAAAGTTCGGGATGGGGATTTGTCTGTGGGTGGAAAGAGGTTGAAGGTGAGTCGAGGGATCGAGGTGGGCCATGCGTTTTTATTGGGAACGAAGTATAGTGAGGCTTTGGATGCAAAGTTTTTGGATCCGCAGGGGAAGCAGCAGGTTGCAGTGATGGGTTGTTATGGGATTGGGGTGACACGGACGCTACAGGCGGTGATTGAGGTGCATCAGGACAAGGATGGGATTCGTTGGCCAGCTTCGGTGGCGCCTTACACCGTAATGCTGGTGACGTTGGATTTAGCGGACCCGGAAGTGAAGGCGGCGACCGATGCGGTGATCGCTTCCTTGAACAAGGATGGGATCGACTATTTGTGGGACGACCGGGATGAGAGGCCTGGAGTAAAGTTCAAGGACGCGGATCTGCTTGGATTTCCCTGGAGGGTGACGATCGGGGCGAAGTCGGTAGCGAAGGGGGGTGTGGAGGTGAAGTGTCGTCGCACGGGTGCGATGGAGATGGTTGCAGCTGTAGATTTAGGCGGGTGGATCAGAAACAAACTATCAGCGTAACTATCCTACATTCCTAGGAATGTAGGATGATGGTTTATTCCGAGCGTTTGCGCTTGGTGTGATCGAGAATCTTTTTGCGGAAGCGAAGTGTTTTTGGGGTGACCTCGAGATACTCGTCCTCTGAAAGATATTCCAAGCCTCGCTCCAAGCTGTGTTTGAGAGGCGGTGTGAGTGTAATTCCTTTGCCATCCCCCTGAGATCGCATGTTTGTCAGATTCTTGGCTTTGCAGGGGTTCACAACCATATCAGCAGGGCGTGTGTTTTCGCCGACGATCATGCCCGCATAAATATCTTCCTGAGGTCCGACGAAAAGGGTGCCCCGTTCCTGTAAGTTATCGAGGGAGTAGGCCATAGAGGTTCCTGCTTCCAAGGCAATGAGTACACCGTTGATTCTGCTAGGTATTTCGCCACGGAAAGCGCCGTATTCGCGGAAGAGGTGGGAAATAATGCCCATACCTTTGGTCAAATTCTGGAGATCGGTCTCAAAACCGATCAAACCGCGAGTCGGAATGGCGGCCACCAAGGAAGTGTTGTCGCCGTTGGGCTTCATGTCCTCGATTTCGGCTTTTCGACCTGCGAGATTGCCCATGATATCCCCCAACGCGAAGGAAGGAATTTCCGCATATAAAGTTTCGATCGGTTCCAGTACGGAGCCGTCGCTGGCTTTTTGAAAGATGACTTCTGGACGAGAAACAAGGACTTCGAATCCTTCCCGACGCATTTGTTCGAGAAGAATCGCAATCTGCATTTCTCCTCGAGCCCGAACTTCAAAGGAGCCTGCATTGGCCCCGTCTGCGAATCGAAGACTTACGTTCGTACGAATCTCTTTTTCAAGGCGCTCACGCAAGTGACGAGCGGTTAGAAATTTTCCTTCGCGGCCCGCCAAGGGTGAGTCGTTCACCAGGAATTGCATGTGGATTGTGGGGGGATCGATCGCGACAAAGGGGAGGGGAGCGCGATCGGGTTTGTCAGCGACCGTAGTGCTGATTTCTGGGGAAGCTAGTCCTGCCAGTCCGATAATGTCTCCGGCGGATGCGCTTTCGATCTCAATGCGCTCCATCCCACGATGGGAAAAAAGTTTTGTAACGCGACCCGTCTCGGGTTTGCCCTCTGGGTTCAAGCTGGCGACAGGGTCGCCCATCTTGATGCTTCCCGAAGCAATTCGGCCAATCGAAATACGGCCAACGAAGTCGGAGTGATCCAGATTCGCCACGAGTAGTGCGAAGGGAGCTTCTAAATCGGCCTGAGGAGGGGGAACAACCGAGAGAATCGTATCGAAAAGTGCGGTCATTCCTCCGGCTTTAATTTCTGGGGTCACTTTGCCGTCCCACTTCATTGTGGCGTAGCCTTCTTTGGCGGAGGCGTAGACGGCAGGAAAATCTAACTGGGCGTCTGTAGCGTGGAGTTCAATAAAGAGGTCGAAAACTTGATCGAGGACCTTTTTGGGGTCCGCATTTTCACGATCGATTTTATTAAGGACGACGATTGGCTTGGCGCCGACCTCGAGAGCTTTCCGAAGAACAAACTTGGTTTGGGCTTGGGGGCCTTCGGCTGCATCGACCACGAGAAGAACTCCGTCAATCATGCGCAGGATACGTTCGACTTCTCCACCAAAGTCGGCATGGCCTGGGGTGTCGACGATATTGACGCGGATATCCTTATATTCGAAAGAAGCGTTCTTGGCTTTGATGGTGATGCCTCGTTCCCGTTCTAGGTCCATGGAGTCCATCATTCTCTCGGCCACGACTTGGTTGGAACGGAACGTACCGGCTTGGCGTAGCAGCTGATCCACAAGTGTGGTTTTGCCGTGGTCTACGTGGGCGATAATCGCAATATTTCTGAGTTTGGGGTTTACCATAAAAATTCCAAAATAGCAGGTTCGGTGGCGAGTGCGAGGATTGTTTAAGGTTGAGGGTGGGGTTGGCTTCGGGCAGGGTAATGATATGAAATCACCCCGTTACTTGATTGTATTTGCCGCGATCGCGGCAGTGGCTGGCCTTATGTTTGTTTATAACAGCAAAGATTGGATTTTGCGAAGTGCTGTGGTTAAAGCGGTTGAGCAAGCGACAGGAGTATCTGCGCATTTAGGAAGTTTGAGGGTCGAGCTTCTGAAAGGCGCGGGGGTTTTAAAGGATTTTCGCATGGGCAACCCCAAGGGGTTTAGCCGGGAGGATTTAATTTCGGTTAAGGAGGGCAAGGTAGTTGTAGATGCGGGGACGGTGACCGCATCCGTTGTCAGGATCAAATCGGTGGATTTGAGCGGGGTGGGCATTCTTTTTGAGGGGAGCGGAAAGAGAAACAACATGAATGCGCTGAAAGCACAGATCAACTCACGCTCGGCCAAGCCTCAAAGCTCGAAGGTTGAAACGGCAAAGAAGTTTCGAATCGATTCGTTTGTACTTCGGAACGTCCAGGTGGATGTTCGGATGGCGGGAATCGTGAAAGTTGGGAATCTGAGTTTGGGGGATATACGGATGAACAGTCTTGGGGGTTCCACGGGAGCGACGGCCTCCGACATCGCGGCACAAGTTTCCAATGAGATTGCTTCCCGTTGTACGGGTGCAGTCATTCGAAACATGGCGCAACTAGCTGAGCAAATGGGAATGGATGCCTCGAAAATAGCGGATGGATTTGGAGTTCCTACCGACGTGTTGAATGAGGCTGCAGGCTTCCTTCAGAATCTCTTTAAATAAAGTTATTTTGACTTTAGGTGCGCTGACGCTCGGGGGTTTATGAGCGAGTCTCTAGGCATGGCTTGTCTGCGGGGATTGGCAAGAGGTGGGGTACGAGTTGCCTTGGTGGATGCGGGAATGGGAGGACGGCAGATCAAGGCAGGGCTATTGCTGGGTGCTGGATTAGCTTTAGCCCAAAGAATCCGGAGGGAAGAGTTTGGTCCTCGGGTGGGAGTGGTGCTACCTCCAGGGGCTGGGGGAACGATTGCTAATCTTGCATGTGTGTTGGCAGGGAAAACGCCCGTAAACTTAAATTTCACATCAGGACGGGCGGCCTCTGATTCAGCAGCTCGGCAGTCGGGGTTGAGGATGGTGATCACAGCCAAAAGAATGGAGGAAAAGTTGGGGGAGCATTTTCCCGATGCAGGGCGAAGAGTGGATTTGGCAAAGCTTTTACAGGAGGAGAAACCTTGGGCTGTGATGTGGTCGGTCTTGGCCTTTGTTCTACCTGTGTGGTGTTTGGCTTGGTTGGCGAAAGTGCCACGAGAGGGAGGGGATCGAGAGGCCGGGTTGCTCTTTACAAGTGGAAGTACTGGAGAACCGAAGGGAGTGGTGCTGACACACCGAAATCTTTTATCGAATTTGAGTCAGATTGAGGAGGTTTTGGGAGATTTGAAGTTAGGGTCTGTTTTGGGATGTCTGCCTTTATTTCACAGTTTTGGATTCACAGTGACATTATGGTGGCCTTTGACAGGGGGGCCGAGAGTTGTGACCTATCCAAGTCCGCTGGAAGTGCATGCGCTCGGGGACGTAATTTCGAACTATCGGGTTGATCTCTTGGTGACCACACCCACTTTTTTAAGAAGTCTGATGCGTAAGGGAGGGAAAGAGAAGCTGGGTGGATTAAAGATGGTGGTCACGGGAGCGGAAAAGCTCCCTTCGGCATTGCGGGATGAGTTTGCGCAGAAGATTGGGATCTCTGTCCACGAGGGGTACGGGATGACGGAGGGTTCGCCTGTCATTGCGGTAAATCGACCGGGGGCGGAAAAGCCGGGAACAGTCGGAAAACCGGTTTGCGATTTGGAGGTCCGAACGGTTCACGAGGAAACGGGGCAGGTGTTGCCCAAGGGGGAAGCCGGAATTTTGGAGTTTCGTGGGCCGAATATTTTCCTCGGTTATATGGGTCGACCAGATTTAACGCAAAAAGTTCTACGGGACGGTTGGTATCATACGGCGGATTTTGGACGGGTGGACGAGGAAGGATTTTTGACGATTGAAGGAAGAAGGGCGCGCTTCTCGAAGATCGGTGGAGAGATGGTGCCTCACGGTGTGGTGGAGGAACATCTGCTGAAGTGGTTCAAGGAGAGAGGTGGATTTCATGAAGGGGCGCAGGAGGTTATGGTGACGGCGGTGGAGGATGAAAAAAAAGGGGAGATCTTGGTAGTTCTTCATTCGTGCGAATTGGAGGGGATCGAGGCGGAGAAGGCCCTGCGTGACATGGGCCTACCAAACTTGTGGATTCCCAAAAAATTTATTCATGTGAAAGCGATCCCGATTCTGGCGAGCGGGAAGCTTGATCTGGCGGCGGGGCGAAAAATAGCGCATAGTGGATGATATCAGGCGCTGTTAGCTCAATTGGATAGAGCATCTGACTTCGGATCAGAAGGTTAGAGGTTCAAGTCCTCTACGGCGCAGAGTGTTTATTGTTCAATCGATCTGCGATGAGATAACGCATGCCCGAGGGTGATCGAGTCGACGAATTCGAGGCCTGAGCCAGCGGCGACTCCTGTGGCAAGACGGGTGATTTTTATGCCAAGTGCCGAGAGTTCTTTGGCCAAATAGATCGCTGTTGTCTCCCCCCGTGCGTCGGTTCCGAAGCCGAGGATCACCTCGTGAACTTTGCTTTCTTTGGTTCGTTTGAGAAGGGTAGGAATCTTTAACTCGTCAGGACCGATCCCATCTAAAGGTGAGAGAAGTCCGCCAAGAACATGGTATTTGCCCTTAAAAGCGGCTGAGCGCTCGAAGTTAAGAACATCGGGAGCATGTTCCACCACACAGAGAAGAGAAGAGTCCCGGTTTTTATCGCGGCATATTTCGCACAGGCCGTCCTCCGAAAAGAATCCACATTCGGGACAGGGATGAATCTGGTTTCGAGCTTCCTGAAGAGCATGGGCTAACTCTTTGGCTGCGCCGGGAGGTGCCGAGAGAAGATGGAGGGCGAGTCGTTCTGCTGAACGCGGGCCGATTCCTGGTAGCTTTCGAAGCGCGGCGACGAGGCGGAGGGCGGCGGGTGGGTAATCAGCCATTACGAATCAATGATTCGACCCCCAAACCCTTTGAGGGCGGCTTGAATGGCTGGGTCGTTCAAAAAGGTCTCTTTGTTGGATGAAACAGAAGAAGGGGCCGAGGGAGAGGAACTTTTTGCGAATGGGGTTTTCGCGGGAGAAGGGGCCGGAATCGGGGTGACCTTTGGCGCGGGTGAGGGAACAGGGCGAGATGCGGCGGATTCGGCCCGGGTCTCGGCTCCTGGAACCGCCAGCTTTTTAAGAATCGTTTCAAGGCTAACCCTTTCACGCATTTCACAAAGGCGAAGAACGAGAATTTCGAGGGCCACTTCCCGAGCGAGGGAGAGACGGAGATGATGTTCAGATTCCAGCAGTTGTTCCAGAAGGGAGAGGAGGTGAGTCTGATCGGGGGGATTTCCGAGTGCTAAAAGGGTCTGTTTTTCCAGTTTTCCAAGCTCGGCCTCGGCCTCTGCAGGAGCGATCTGAAGAAGAAGGAGATTTCGGAAGTGGCGGGCTAAGTCTTGGGCGACACGGATGGGGTCGCGATGGCGGGCGCGGAACTCGTGGACTTTCGCAAGAGCATTTGTGCTATCTCCAGCCAAAATGGCGGAGGCAAGGGCGCGGGTTTCGATCGGTCCGGCCAGACCAAAGACTTCGAGGACGTGGTCGAGGGTAATATTTTTACCTGCAAAACTGACAAGTTGTTCGAGGGCGGATTCGGCGTCCCGAAGGCCCCCCTCTGCTTGGCGGGCGAGGAGGACAAGGGCTTCATCCGAAATTTTGATTTTTTCCGCTTCGGCAATTTTTTGGAGGTGGGAGCAGATCAAGGGATCGGGAATACGGCGAAGATCGAAGCGCTGGCAGCGGGAGAGAATCGTGGCGGGAAGTTTCTGCACCTCCGTTGTAGCGAAGATAAACTTTACGTGTGCGGGAGGTTCTTCAAGGGTTTTGAGAAGGGCATTGAAGGCCTCGGTTGTGAGCATGTGGACTTCGTCGATGATATAGATTTTGAATTTTCCACGGGCTGGGGCGTAGGGAACGCTTTCCCGGAGTTCCTTGATGCTTTCAATGCCCCGGTTGGAGGCACCGTCGATCTCAAGTACATCGAGGCTTCTACCTTCCTCAATTTCCTTACAAATATCGTCATCCGGATTGAAATCGGCTTTCGGTCCTTTGGGGCAGTTGAGAGCTTTCGCGAGGATGCGGGCGGTGGAGGTTTTTCCTATCCCGCGGGGTCCGACAAAAAGAAACGCATGGGCAAGGCGTCCCTCTGAAATGGAGTTGGAGAGGGTGCGAACGACGTGTTCTTGGCCGACGAGCTCGGCAAAGGTGCGAGGCCGATATTTGCGAGCGAGAACGAGGTAACCCATGACTCGCTAGAATAGGTGAGAGGGAGGGGTGAGCAAGGCTGGGAGGTGAAGGAATTCACAATTGACGGCAGGGGGTTTCTTTTTTATGCTATTCAATTCCAGTGAGAACGATTTCTGCAAAAGCTAAGGATGTCGCCCGGCGGTGGTATCTGATCGACGCCGACAAACAGGTGGTTGGTCAGGTGGCCGTACAGGCTGCCAACATCATTCGGGGCAAAAATAAGCCGATCTTCACCCCCCACGTGGACACTGGAGACCATGTGATCGTGATCAACGCAGCCAAGGCCGTCTTTACAGGTAAAAAAGAGACAATGAAAAGCTATATGTCCTTTTCCGGTTACATCGGAGGGCACAAGTCGGAGACCGTGCAGGCCCGGCGTGCTCGGCGGCCGGAGTTACTGATCCAGTCTGCAGTTAAGGGGATGGTAATGCATAATCGGTTGGGTCGGGTGATCTTGAAAAAATTATTTGTGTATGGTGGGGCGGATCATCCGCACGTGGCGCAACAGCCTGAAAAGGTGGAGGTCCGCAAGCGCGGGTAAAAAGCATGAGTGAAGGATATTTCGGCATAGGACGGAGAAAAACGGCTGTGGCGCAAGCCACGATCCAGCGGGGAACGGGCGTGATCACAGTGAACGGCCGGGCCTTTGATGAGTATTTTCCGATTCCTTTTCGGCGAATTGAGCTGATGAAACCCTTGGTGACGATCAAGGAGGAGAAGAAGTTTGATGTTCGGATTAAGACCAGTGGGGGTGGATTAACGGGCCAAGCTGGCGCGGCCAGCCTGGCCATTGCCCGTGCCTTGAACAAGTGTTCGCCTAGTTTCCGTTCCCCTCTCAAAAAGGCTGGTTTAATGACCCGAGACCCCCGCAAGCGGGAACGGAAGAAGCCGGGTCAACCTGGAGCGCGGAAACGCTTCCAGTTCTCGAAACGCTGATCCATTGAGTTGTTCACCGATCGGCGTTTTTTGGCCGATTGGGAGTGGAAGTCCAAGTTCCCACGGCTTTATTGTGCCGTCTTCATGAAATCACCTATCTCCATCGCTATTTTGGGTGCATCCGGGTACACCGGCGAGGAACTCGTGCGCATTTGCGTCCGGCACCCTGGAATGAGGGTGGCGGCGATCACTTCGCGGCAACTGAAGGGTAAAACTTTGGAGGAGACTCTGGCGATCGGCGGGACGGCCGGTGCGATCAAGTTTGAGGATTTATCAACCGCTGAGGTGGCGAAGAAGGCGGAGGTGTTTTTTCTGGCTCTACCCCACGGGGTGTCGGCGGAGATTGGTGGAGAGTTGAGGGCGGCTGGAAAAAAAGTTTTTGATCTCAGTGCAGACTTTCGGTTGAAGGATGCAAAACTTTACGAAAAGACCTACGGGGCGGTTCATCCAGTACCGGATCGGTTGGCTGAAGCGGTTTATGGGCTGCCGGAAATTCACCGGGAGAAGATCCAAAAGGCGGATCTGGTGGCGTGTCCGGGATGTTATCCGACTACGGCGATCCTGGGTTTGGCCCCGGCTTTGAAGGGGGGCCTAGTGTCGGGAGAGGGGATCGTGATTTCTTCCATGAGTGGAGTGTCCGGTGCTGGAAAAAAGCTGGAGGCGGGATATCTCTTCGCGGAGTGCAACGAGAACCTGAGGGCGTATGGGGTTCCGCATCACCGGCATCGGCCCGAGATTGAGCAGGAGCTTTCTTCAGTGGCTGGGGCCGGGGTGAAAATCTCCTTCATTCCCCATTTGGCTCCGTTAAACCGGGGTATGCTGACTTCCATTTCGTTCCCCGTAAAAAAAGGGACGACCACCGAGTCCTTGGAAAAGGAGTATCAGAAATTTTACCAAAACGAGGCGGCGGTGCGGGTGTTAACGGGGGATGCTTTGCCGGAGACAAAGAGGGTGATGGGGAGGCATGGGGCGGAGTTGGCAGTTCGGGTGGATGAGTGGACAGGGCGGGCCGTGGTGATGGTGGCGATTGATAATTTAGGGAAAGGGGCAGCCGGTCAGGCAGTACAGTGTTTCAACATCCGGCATGGGTTAGCGGAAGGGGAGGGACTGAATTTGTGAGCAAGGCAGCGAGTTGGGTTCGTGGCGGTAATGTAACCTCGCCCAAGGGTTTTCTGGCGGCTGCAATTCATGCGGGGATCAAGCCTGGGAGAGAGAAGGATATGGCTCTTCTGGTTTCGCTACTTCCCGCCGATGCGGCAGGTGCATTTACAACCAATCAGGTGAAGGCGGGCCCCGTCCGGGTCAGTCAGCAACATTTGAAAAATGGGAAAGTACGGGCGGTGATTTTAAATAGCGGAAATGCTAATGCTTGTACGGGCGTAAGGGGTATCGCAGACGCAAAAAAAATGACTTCGGAAACGGCGGCTGGATTGAAGTGCAAACCGCAAGAGGTACTGGTTTGTTCCACTGGGCGGATTGGGGTGCCATTGCCGATCCGGAAAGTTTTACGGGGAATCAAACAGTGTGTGAAGCTTCTCAAGCCTGACCGGGGTTCGCTCGCGGCTCGAGCGATTATGACCTCCGACACAGTCAAGAAAGAGGCGGCGGTTCGGTTGAGTCTGGGGGGAAGAAGGGTGACGATCGGTGCGATGGCCAAGGGGGCAGGAATGATCCATCCCAACATGGCGACGATGCTTTGCGTGGTGACGACCGATGCAGCGGTGGATCGGAAGACCCTCGAGCGGGTGACCAGTGAGGCGGTCGAGCATAGTTTTAATCGGATCAGCGTGGATGGGGACATGAGCACAAACGACACGGTGTTGGTGTTGGCGAACGGCGCGGCGGGAAATACTCCTCTAAAAAGTTATGACGCCGATCTGGGGAAATTTAGTGCCGCGTTAAAAGGGCTGATGCAGGAGATGGCTAAAAAGATTGTGGGCGATGGGGAAGGGATGACGCGGGTGATTGAACTGACCGTCCATGGGGCGAGTACCGAGGCGGATGCAAAAAAGATGGCTGAGGCAGTGGTGAGGTCTCCGCTTGTGAAGACTTCATGGACGGGAGGAGATCCGAACTGGGGGAGAATCATGGGGGCGATTGGTGCATCGGGGGCAAGATTGAGGGAGGAGCTGGTGGATATTCATTATGACGGGGTGGCGGCGGTTAGGGGCGGGGTGGCGACAGCGACTCCTGTGGGACGGTTGAAGGCAGCGGCGCGGAGATCGCGGGTGGCGATTCAGGTGAATTTGAACTTGGGGAAAGGGAGTTACGCGATGCTCACGACCGATCTTTCGGAAAAGTACGTGCGGATTAATTTAGGGGAGTAACGATGGCGGCGGGCAAATTCGACCTTCAGAAGATTTTTAAAGCCACCAGATGGCTGCTTATGGTTTGGGGCGGGATTTCATTGGTCGGAGGTTTATTTCTCGTCGGATCGATTGCGTACCAATTCGGACCCGGGAACCGCGATAAATTTGATCGAGCATCAGTCCACGATGTTCGCTTTGTATTGAATGGTTGTGGACTCGGTGAGAAGCGAACCGAGCGGGTGGTTCATTCCTATCAGTCGGGTCGTTCTTTTACCGGGGATCATTTAGATGCCTACCAGATTAAGGTTTCGAATCTATCGATCGAGGAACTTTGCCCGCCGAAAAAGGAATTAGGTCATGGCAGTTGGTATCGAGGGGACCAGTTGCCAAAGATTCCTGATGAAGCTCTTCAATTTATTATGGGGTTCTCTAATGACAGGGTGGCGCCTTGGTTTCCCACTGTGGAGCAGATTCGAACTAAGAAGTATTTTGTCCAAGTATCGTCTGTTCGGTACTACGGCGATAGAGTGTCTATGGCGCAGGTCATTATTGCCAGACCTGAAGATTTAATGATCTTTTATATAAGCGTTAAGACCTAAAATGAACGAAGGAAGAGGGGTGATTGTGGTGAAGTATGGGGGGAGCGCGATGGAGAATCCCGCCAAGGTATCGGAAATTTTACAAGAGATTGCCGGTCTGGCGAAGGAGGGTTTTCCCGTGGTCTTGGTACACGGGGGAGGAAAAGAGATCAGCGGGGAGATGGAACGGAGGGGGTTGAAAGCGGTTTTTGCCCAGGGATTCCGGGTGACGGATGAGGCGGCGATGGCTGTGGTGGAGGAGGTTTTGGATCAGAGAGTGAATCCCGGGATTGTGAAAAAGCTAAACGAGCTGGGTGGCAAGAGCCGCGGGATTAGCGGGCGAAAGGTTTTTCATTCGAAGAAAGCGCCGAAAGCCGGTGGAGTGGATCTGGGACGAGTGGGAGAAGTGGAACGATGCGAGATAGGCGATGTGAAGCGGTGTCTGGATACGAAAGAGACGGCGGTGGTAAGTCCGGTGGGGCAGGGAAATGACGGGGGTGCAATGAATCTAAATGCGGATGTGGCGGCTGCGGCGTTGGCGGGGGCTTTGCAGGCGGAGCAGATGATCTTTTTGTCTGATGTGGCGGGCTTGATGAAAGATGTGAAGGATCCTGGGAGTTTGATCCGGGAGATCCGTGCGGGAGAGTTGGAGAAACTGGAGAAGGAGGGGGTGATCAGCGGTGGGATGATTCCGAAGTGTCGGTCGGCGGCCTCGGCTCTGAAGCAGGGGTTGAAGAAAGTGGAGTTTGTGGATGGTCGGGTAGTAGGGACGCTGACGAAGGTGGTGAAGGGGCAGGAACGGGCCGGCACCACGCTCTCGGCCTGATTTTCTCAGCCTTTTGGAAGCTGGTCTTTGAGTCGGAGTTGGGCGGCCCGGCCGATCGGGATTTTATCTTTTACGCCTTCTAGGACCAGATTGGCCTCATCCCTAGATTTCCGTTCGACACGGGTGATTTGACTCAAATTGATGATATGGGAGCGATCGATTCTGGCGAAGGGTGGAAAGGGCAGGATCTTTTCGTAACTGCCCAAGGGCTGGCAGATCATGAGGGGGGCTGAGTTCGGGATATGAATCCGAGTGAAATCCCCGTCGGCCTGAAGAAGGGGAATCGAGTCAATGGGGATGACCATCGATTGGTGGGGAGTGCGGAGACAGATTCTGTCCTGCAAGGAGTAAGGGGTCTTGGAGATTGCGGCTTTTTTTGTGCAGGCGGTAACGAGGCGATGGAGCGCTTGGGCAAAACGTTGGGGGGTGACAGGCTTGATTAGATAGTCGATCGCCTCCAGATCGAACGCTTGGAGTGCGTATTTCGCATAGGCGGTGACCATGACCGTCTTGGGTGGCGGGTGAAGTGCTTTCAATAGATCGAAGCCGGTTGCACCCGGCATCTGGACATCGAGAAAGAGGGCGTCAGGTCTTTCTTTGCGGATCAGTTTGATGGCAGCGGCTTTCGTACTGGCTTCACCGACGATCTGAAAGTTCGGATGTGGAGCAAGAAGTTGGCGAAGGCGCTGGAGGGCGAGTCGCTCGTCATCGCAGAGGACTACACGGAGCATGGTTCTCCCTTCAAATCGAGAGTGGCCACGACGAAACCATTATCTTCGGTCAGCGTGAAACGGTGACGGTTGGGATACCGTATGGCGAGACGGCGGCGGACTGCGTCCAGTCCCAGGCCCGAGCCTTTTTGGGAGGATGAGAGTTTTCCTGAATTTTTAACCTGAAGGATGAGGTGGCCGAATTTCATCTGGGCGGATATGAGGAGAGTGAGGCGGGCAGAACTTTTACCCAGACCGTATTTGAAGGCATTTTCTACGATGGGTTGGAGGATGAAGCTGGGGACAAGAATCTTTCGAGTGCTTGTGGGAGCGGTGATTCGGGTTTGTAGTTTACTTCCGAAACGGGCTTTTTGAATTTTAAGGTAGGAGGCGGTCGCATCGAGTTCGACGGACAGCGGTGTGATCAGTTCATGGCGGTGATCGAGGGAGTATTTTAGGTAGGTGGCCAGTTCATCCACCATGGTGGATGCGATTTTTGGGTGAGCGGGGATTTCGGCGGCGATGCCGTTGAGGGAGTTGAAAAGGAAATGGGGGTCGAGTTGAAACCGGATCAGCTGGAGTTCCATCTTTTGAACTTCTGCCTTAGCGTTCAATTCCTCGATTTTTTCCTTCTGAACCAAGAGTTCAGCTTTGAACCAGAGATAGGCGAACGACCAGGTTAGGTAGACGAACCACATGAGGACGGAAAAGAGGGTCCATCGTTGCCAGAGGGGAACTGTTTGGCCGAGGCCTGAGGCGGGGCCAGCCAGATCGAGAAAGGAGATGAGGCCTTGTAGGATGGCAGAGTGAAAGGCGGCGGTAAGACCGGTGATCAGGAGGGCTTGAAAAACAAAATTGGAGCGGTGCGTGCGAAGGGATCCGAACTGGTGATAAATCCGGCGGAGAGCTCCTGAAAGAGCAAACCCAAGAAGAGTGGCGGCAAGGGTGATCTGGAGGGCTCGGAGAAAGTCTTCCCGCATGACCGAACGGATGAGAAAGGCGATCAGGCCGAATGCCATCCAAAGGATCAAATTGATCCGCCAGAAGCGGGGGGGGTGAAAAAGATTCTGACGTAGAGTCTGAAGCATGGGTTCAGCGTGGGCGAAAACGTTCGATAGGACAAAACATTTGGTAATCATCGGGCACAAACGTTTTCTGGGGCCTTAAGAATGCTTTAGGAATCAATCGCCTCCTGCTCTTGAGGTTCGACTCTTTGTGTGGCTATCTCTACGAGTAAGAGATGGCGGATCCAAAGCATCAGGCGAAGTATTTCACTTACAGCCAAATTCGCGCCCATGGGGCGATCGGGAATCTCAATGAGGGGGTGGTTATCCAGACGCACGGGGTTCACACGAGGCTGATCGCGTGGCCAGGGAACGGCTTTCAGACGGAAAGCGTGCATGTTTTGACGCTGAAGCCCGGCGAGGAGAGTGCCTCGTACGCCTATACCATTGCGGAGGAAGTTATGATTTGTGCGGCCGGGCAGGGGGAAGTTTTTCTTCTGGGTCGGTGGGTTTCCGTCGAACCGGGGGATATCGCGTATTTTCCGGAAGGAGTCTCTCATGCGGTTCGAAACTCTTCAGGAAACAAGGAGAACCTGGTGTTGGTTTCGCAAATCACCCCGCCCCAGTTCGATCTTTATACTGAAGCGGGATTTTATGATGTGGCGATGGGGGTGATGAACCATGAAGCCTGTTTTCATGCGGGTCTGAATTCGGACAGCGGGACACTCAAGGCTCCGCTGGCTTTGAAATATCGGGAAACGGAATCGGTGGCGCGCTCTTGGAACCGCTCGTTGGCCGATATCCGGAGGGAGGGGGCCTTGTTTAATATGTTTCGAGGAACACCGTTCGGAGCCTTGGGCAGTCCAGCGGTTTTTGTAATTTGGCCCGGAGGAGGTTCTCGCACGGGCGGCTTTAATTTCTGTTTCAACCAGGACGAACCAGATTTTACCCATACGCATCCCGTCTCTGATGAGTGCCTTATTCTGTGGGGAGGACTTGGCTCGGCCTATTTGGGGGAACCTGGAGGATGGTGGGATGTGGATACGTTGGATTGCCTGCTTGCGCCGTGTGGGGTGTTCCACCCTCCGAAGCAGAGCAAACTCCCTTGTTTCTGGGGCGGATTTGCTTCACCTCCCCAAATCGATCTCGCGCTCAAGACTCCGTATTACAAGAACGGCGTGTTTCAGAGCGGACCGAACGAGAAACTGGTTTATCCCGACACGGCCGAGATCCGCGCTTTGTTTCAAAGTTAAGCCGACCGCGATATTTTATTTTCAGTCGGGCAGATTATTTCTGTATTTTAGTTAACGGGTTAAATCTTTTTCCGGCCTGTTTCAAAGAGTTTTCGGTCCTGTTGGCCGACTTTAGGACAAAGGAGTCAAAACGGGGATTAGGTTCCCCTTATGAAAACAAAAACAAAAATTATCGGATCGTTCGTGCAGGGATTGATTTTGAGTGCGGTAACCGCCTTTGGACACGGCTCAATGGCAGATCCGATCAGCCGCTCGTATGAAGTTTTTTTGGAAAACCCACAGACTCCGACAAGCGAAGCAGCGAAGGCTGCGATCGGGGTTGGCGGCACCCAGCCTTTTTATGATTGGATGGAAGTTCGGCGCCAAATTCCCGATTACAACTATCCGGCCGTCATTCCAGACGGAAAACTGCCCGGAGTTGGTTTGGACAAGTATGCCGGATTGAACCTCGTTCGGACCGATTGGCCGGCCACCAAGGTGGTTCCGGGCCCCAAACTTTGCCGGTTTTATGCCACGACCGTTCATGACCCAAGTTTCTTCAAGGCCTACATCACTCGGGAAGGCTACAATGCCCGGGAAGCTCTTCGTTGGGCGGACTTAGTTGAACTTCCCGGAGCGGAAGCAACGACTTTGAGTGGTTCGAACTATTACATGACCCTGAATCTGCCCGTCCGCACCGGACGGCATATTCTCTACGTCATCTGGCAGAGAATCGACCCCGTGGGGGAGGTGTTCTTTTCCACCAGTGACCTAGATTTCGGCGGAGTGGATTACGGTGTGGCTGTGACTCCCGTTACACCACCGCCTGCGAGTACTGCATTGGTCGATCCAACGACCCACACCCATGTGGACTCAGCAGCAGTCACCTTTTCGTATGCGAATCAGTGGACGAGCGGCGGACAGGGACTTTTCCATATCAACAACACCTCGGTGGATGCGACCCGGGGTTGGACATTGGAATTTGATTATGCAGGGGACATCACGAGCCTTTGGGAAGGCGTGATCTCAAGCCGGTTTTCGAATCACTATGTGATTCGGAACGCGGATTATAATGGGGTGATCCCGACCGGCGGAATCGTGGATGTTGGTTTTGTTGCGAACTTCACAACGGCCGGACTCCAGCCGACGAATATTCTTTTTAACGGCGTTTCTACTACGGTCCCGGTTTTATCGGTTTCCAACTTGGCGCTGAACAGCGCGACGGTAGGCACCGCAACATCCCAGACCCTCGCGGCCTCAGGGGGAACTGCTCCTTACAGTTGGAGCGTCACCACCGGCACCTTGCCCGCAGGGTTGACCCTTTCCACTGCAGGGGTTTTGAGCGGGACTCCGACGATGGCGGGTACGGCAAGCTTTACGGTTCAAGCCAAGGATTCCGTAGCGGCTATCGCCACCCGAGCCTTTGCTCTGACGGTATCTTCTTCTTCCACCCCAGTTACTCCTCCTGTCACGCCCCCTGTCACTCCTCCCGTCAATCTGCCCACCTTGGCGGTGGGGGATGCGACGCTGACCTTGTCGGCTTCGACCGGCACTGTCACCACGAGCGGGTATCTTTCCGCTTCGGGAAATCAGATTGTGGATGCGGCCGGAAATCCTGTTCGGATTTCTGGAGTGAACTGGTTCGGTTTTGAGACGAGCAACAAGGTGTTTCATGGGCTGTGGACGCGGGGATACAAGTCGATGCTCGATCAGATCAAGAGTCTTGGCTTCAACACTCTGCGGATTCCTTACTCAAACGAGATGCTTCGGAGTGATGCGGTGACCAGTAGCCTCAACTATGCGCAGAATCCTGACCTGCAGGGTCTGACTCCGATTCAGTGCTTGGACAAGGTAATTGCCTACGCAGGATCGATCGGGCTCAAGGTGATCTTGGATCGGCACTCGGCCAAAGCGGACGGTTATATCGGTGAAGATGTTTGGTACATCCCAGGAGACGCCTACTACACCGAGCAGCGCTGGATTGATGATTGGGTCATGTTGGCCAAGCGGTACTCTGGCAATACCACGGTCATTGGTGCGGATCTCTTTAATGAGCCCAAGAAGAGCGCGACTTGGGGAAATTCTGCTCCGGCGACCGATTGGAACAAAGCAGCGGAGCGGGCCGGTAACGCCGTCCTCGCGGCCAACCCGAACTGGCTGATCATTGTTGAGGGAACGGAACAGTACAACGGTCAGACCACATGGTGGGGAGGCAACCTCAAGGGAGTGGCCACCTATCCCGTGGTGCTGACGAATCCAAGCAAGCTGGTCTATTCGATGCATGATTATCCGGCGAGCGTGTTCGCCCAGACTTGGTTTTCTGATCCGGCTTATCCTAAGAATCTGGCCGATGTCTGGTATGCCCACTGGGGTTACATCTTCAAGAATCAGACAGCTCCGCTTCTCTTGGGTGAGTTTGGAAGCAAGCTACTGACGACGAGTGATCAGCAGTGGATGGATAAGTTGACCGACTACATCGATGGAGATTTAAACCTCGATGGGGTCAAGGATCTTACAGGCAACCAGAAGGGGATG
>Ga0209401_1000589_pt1 | contig 24493 bp, 17 predicted proteins | sample M_140807_MF_Meta_FD_187318 | JGI IMG/M metagenome (GOLD analysis project Ga0209401, IMG submission 187318) | Freshwater microbial communities from Lake Montjoie, Canada to study carbon cycling - M_140807_MF_MetaG (SPAdes) (version 2) | ecosystem: Environmental > Aquatic > Freshwater > Lake... | reverse complement strand
CCCTGGCGACACAATCCCCGCAGGCTTCCAGGTGGTCGCCCATGGCATTGCTGAGCTTCATCAGTTCGGACACGGCGGTGTTGAACTGGTAATCGCCGCTCAGGTCATCACTGATGGCGGCGATGGCGGTGTGCACCGCCCGGCGCAGCTCCCGTTCGGCCGTTGACAGCTCTGCCGTTGACTGCGCTGCATCTGAGAGTTCTTCGTCCTGCCCGGCCTCGAAGCGCAACCCCCGCTCCAGGGCGCCCTCCACCAGCCGCCAGATCCGCTGCAGGAAACGAAACTGTCCCTCCACATCGGCGTCATCCCATTCGAGATCCTTCTCGGGCGGCGCCTTGAAAAGGATGAACATGCGGGCGGTGTCGGCGCCGTAACGGTTGATCACCGCAGCCGGATCGACACCGTTGTACTTCGATTTCGACATCTTCTCGAAGAACACCTCAAGAACCTCACCTGTGCGCGGATCACGGGGATCGGTGGCATCACTCACCTCGGCGGGGGCGATGTATTTGCCACTCTGGGTGTTCTTGTAGGTGATGCCCTGCACCATGCCCTGGGTGAGAAGGCGGGTAAAGGGTTCATCAAAACCGAGCAGACCCCGATCCCGCAGCACCTTGGTGAAGAAACGCGCATAAAGCAGATGCAGGATTGCGTGCTCGATGCCCCCCACGTATTGATCCACCGGCAGCCAATGGTCCACCTTGGATCGGGCGAAGGGCAGTGCGCTGTTGTGGGGATCGCTATAGCGCAGGAAATACCAACTCGAACACATGAACGTGTCCATCGTGTCGGTCTCCCGCCGGGAGGGGGCGCCGCAGCAAGGGCAGGCCACCTTCACCCAACTCTCCAGCTGGGCCAGGGGTGAGGCGCCCTTGCCGCTGAAGGCCACCTGGCGGGGCAGCTCCACCGGCAACTGCTCGACCGGCACCGGCACCACCCCGCAGCTCGCGCAGTGGATCACCGGGATCGGGCAGCCCCAGTAGCGCTGGCGGGAGATCAGCCAGTCGCGCAGGCGGTATTGCACCTTGCCCCGCCCCCATCCTTCGGCCTCGGCGGCGGCGGTGATTGCGGCCTTCGCCGCGACGCTGGCCTGGCCGTTGAACCGCCCTGAATCAATCAGCACACCGGGCTCCGTCCAGACCCCCCCCTCAATCCCGTGGGCATCGCCGCCCGCCGGGATGATCACCTGACGCACCGGCAGCTCATGGCGGCGGGCGAAGAGAAAGTCCCGCTGGTCGTGGGCAGGCACCCCCATCACGGCGCCGGTGCCGTAGTCGGCGAGCACATAATCGGCGATCCAGAGGGGCACCACCTCGCCGTTGGCCGGGTTGCGCACCGACGCCCCGATCGGCACACCCCGCTTGGGTCCGTCTTCGGCGGTACGTTCCTGCTCGCTCTGGCGGCTCACCAGATCGCAGAAGGCCTCAACGGCGATGGCCTGCTCAGGCGTGGTGAGTCGGGCCACCAGGGGGTGCTCCGGTGCCAGCACCACATAGCTCACCCCGAACAGCGTGTCGGGGCGGGTGGTGAACACGGTGATCGATTCGCCGGTGGGTTCGCCGCCCCCATCGACCACCGCAAAATCAAGCTCGGCACCCGTGGAGCGGCCGATCCAGTTGGCCTGCATGGTGCGCACCCGCTCGGGCCAGCCCTCCAGCTTGGGCAGATCGTCGAGAAGCTGATCGGCATAGGCGGTGATCTTCAGGAACCACTGCCGCAGCTGGCGCTTCTCCACCAGGGCGCCGGAGCGCCAGGAGCGGCCCTCCCCATCCACCTGCTCGTTGGCCAGAACCGTCTGGTCCACCGGATCCCAGTTCACCGTGGCCTCGCGCCGGTAGGCCAGCCCCGCTTCCAGGAACTGCAAGAAGAGCCACTGGGTCCAGCGGTAGTAGTCGCTGTGGCAGGTGGTCACCTCCCGCTGCCAGTCGATCGACAGGCCGAGCTGGCGCAACTGCTCGCGCATCGCGGCAATGTTGCGGTCGGTCCATTCACCGGGTTCGACACCGCGCTCAATCGCGGCGTTCTCCGCCGGCAGGCCGAAGGCATCCCAGCCCATCGGGTGAAGAACGCGATGGCCGCGCATGCGGGCGTTGCGGGCGATCACATCGGTGATCACGTAGTTGCGCACATGCCCCATGTGCAGGGTTCCCGAGGGATAGGGGAACATCGAGAGGGCAAAAAAGGGAGTTCCCGCGCTGTCTTCGCATTCCTCCGGAGTGCTGTCCAGGCCCTGCTCGGCCCAGGCCCGCTGCCAGCGGCTCTCAATCAGCTCGGGCCGGTACCGGCTCGCTTCGGTCACGGAGGCAAGGCAGGGGACGGGTCCCGATCGTGCCACAGGGCATCAGCTCAGCAGCCGCAGCAGCACGATCATCCGGCGGTTCACCATCAGCAGGGGCCGGTCGGACTCCTGCTGGATGGCCAGAAAATCGGAGTCCTGCCAGCGGATCGTGCCCTGCAGGCGCTGCCCCCCCTCGAGTTCGAGGTGCACCAGCGCCGCGTCACGGATTAGATCCTGCAGGTGTCGGACGCTCGGGGAGGTGGTGTCGAGCCGGGGGCCGCGTTGCTCGAAGAAGCTCTGCATAGGATCGGTGGGTCGGACGGTGGAAAGGATCGGTGCTCCAGTTCAGCAAGTATCAGGGACTCGGCAATGATTTCCTGCTACTGGATGGCCGCGATCTGGAAGATGGAGAGAAAGCCTTCGGCCTGGAGCCGGACGCTGTGCGCCGTCTCTGCGACCGTCGCTTCGGTGTGGGCGGCGACGGCGTGATCCTGGCACTGCCGCCCCGGGAAGCCGGCGAGTTGCGGATGCGCATCCTCAACGCCGATGGCAGCGAAGCGGAGATGTGCGGCAATGGCATCCGCTGTCTGGCCCGGTTCCTGGCCGACAGCGATGGGGATGGGCCCGGCCGCTCCTGGCGGGTGGAAACGCTGGCCGGAATGATCGTGCCGGAGCTCCAGGCCGACGGCACCATCCTGGTGGATATGGGCGCGCCCTTCCTCGAGCCGGCAACGGTGCCCACCACCCTGCCGGTGGGGCCCGCTGGCTTGCCCCAGGGAGACCTGGAGGTGGAGGGGATGACCTGCACGGTGGCGGCCGCCGGCATGGGCAACCCCCATGTGGTGATTCCGGTGGAGGACGTGGAGGCCGTTGATCTGGAGCGCCTGGGCGCCGCCCTGGAGATCCATCCCGCCTTCCCGGCCCGCACCAATGTGCATTTTGTTCAGGTTCTGCGTCCTGACCATCTGGTGATGCGGGTGTGGGAGCGGGGCGCGGGCCCCACCCTGGCCTGCGGCACCGGCGCCTGCGCCACCCTGGTGGCCTGCCACCTGCTCGGGCTGTGTGAGGGACGGGCCCAGGTGGATCTGCCGGGCGGCCCCCTGTGGATCACCTGGGAGGGGCCCGGTGCTTCGGTAATCATGCGGGGCCCGGCCGAGGCCGTATTCGACGGTGTGGTGGTGCCCGGCCTGCTGGGGGGGGATGGGCCCGAGGTGCCGCCGCCTTCCGCCGCAGGCGACGCCCCCGCAGTGGCCCATCCGGGTGCGGGTGGTGGGCCTGCCACCGCGGGCACCCCCTTGCCCCCTGCGACGCCGTTGATCGATTGCGCCACCGCCTGTGTGAATGGCTGCCTGCGGCCTGAGGCCTGCAGCAGCGCCGAGGCCCGGGCCCGGGTGGCGGCCCTGCTGGAGGGGCGCTCCCTCGACGAACTGGTGGCCCTGGCGGCCAATGGCGTGGAACGGCGGGCCCTGGACGGTCCGGGCGCTGATGGCTCCCGCTGAACCGCCGCCGGATCTCTCGGGCTATCTCGATGCCTGCGCCACCAGTCCCCCCACGGAGGGGGTGATGCGGGTGATGGCGGAGGTTCAGCGCTCGGCCTGGGGAAATCCCTCCAGCCTGCACGGCTTCGGCCTGCGGGCCTCCGAGAGTCTTGAACGCAGCCGCGAGCGCCTGGCCGGGTTCCTGGGGGCCAGCCACCACGATCTGATCTTCTGCTCCGGGGCGAGCGAGGCCATCCACCTGGCGCTGCTGGGTCAGGCCGCGACGCTGGCTCCGGGTCGGCTGGTGATCACTCCGGTGGAGCACCCCGCCACGGTTGCGGCCGCGGAGCAACTCCAGCGCCAGGGCTGGGAGGTGGCCGCGCTGCAGGTCGATCACCGCGGCCTGATCGACCTGCAGGCCCTTGCCCAGCTGTTGGTGCCCCCGACGCGACTGGTGTCGCTGATCTGGGGCCAGAGCGAGGTGGGCACGCTCCAGCCGATTGCTGCGGCGGGCCGCCTCTGCAGGACCGCCGGCATCCCCCTGCACGTGGACGCGGTGCAGGTGGTGGGTCACCGGAACGTGAACCTGGATGCCCTCGCCATCGACCTGCTGACCTGCACGGCCCACAAGCTGGGCGGACCGCGGGGCATTGGTCTGCTGGTTCGCCGGCGGGGTGTCCCCCTGCAGCCCCAGATCAGTGGGGCCCAGGAAGGCGGGCTGCGGGGTGGCACGGAGGCGACCGTGCTGGCGGCGGGGTTTGCCCAGGCCCTGGAGGAGGCCCTCGAACGGCTCGGCCGCCATGGTGGCCGGGATCCCCTGGCGGATCTGCGCGACCCCCTGCTGGAGCGCCTGCTGGCTTTGCCGGGCGTGGAGCGCAGTGGTCCCGCTCCGCACGACCCGGACCTGCGCCTGCCGCATCACATCAGCCTGGTGATGCGCGGCGAAGCCGGAACACCCCTTTCGGGCCGGGATCTGGTGCGGGCTCTCTGGCGCCAGGGTCTGGCGGTGAGTAGCGGCTCGGCCTGCAGCGCCCTTGCCGCTGCAGGCTCCTCCGGCGCTGGAAGCCCGGTGCTCAGGGCCCTGGGTTACCCCGGGCCGCTCTGCGCCAGTGGGCTGAGGATCAGCCTCGGTCCCTGGCTCCATTCCGTGGATCTCGAACGGGTGCCCGAAGCCCTGGAGCGGGCGCGCAGGGAGCTGGAGAGCATCGCGGCGGGCCATTAAGGTCCAGGCTCCCGCGAGGTTCGGCCGATGCTCCCCCCCGACCTTCAAACGGCCGAGACCGAAGCCCTCGCGGCGCTCCGTTCGGCCCTGGCGGTTTCAGCCCGCGGTCGCTGGACCCTGGAGCTGCGCTTCGAAGGCCTGCGGCTGCTGCCGGTGGTGCTGCGGCTGGCCGGGGAACTGCAAGCCAGCGGCATGGCGATCCAGCTGCTGTTTCCGGATGCCGGCGCCGCCGCGCTGGCCCGCCGCGATGGGCCGGACCTCGCAGACCGCATCGCCACCTTCGCCGACCATCAGCGCTCCCAGGCGGTCACCCCAAGCGGAGACGACAGCCCGGCCAACGTGCTGATCCTGGTGGGCGCCAGCCAGGCGGAGTACGCCAGCGTGGAGAGCGTCTGCCAGGCCCATCCAGGCCGGGCGGTGCTGGTGAATCCGGCGCTCGAGGATGCCGCCGTGGGCATCGGCAGCGTGGGCCGGGAGCGGCGGCGCGGCTTCCTGGCCGGCTGGGAGGCGGCCTATGCCCTGATTCCCCTCACCGGATCGGCCCTGCGCCGGGCTCACCCCCACGACTGGGAGCTCTACCGCCTGGATCCCGATGGCTACCGGCTGGCGGCCAGCTTCGACCACAGGCCCGATGGGGAGGAACGGGATGGGGCGCTCGAGGGCGGCGGATCCGGCGGCATCGGCATGACCCTGCGCTCGGTGGACCGTCTGCTGGATGGCCTCCAGCGCTGAGGGCGCCGGCGCGCCCCTTGGCGGGCTGGTGTCCACCCGGTGATCTGCTTACACTTCGCGAACTTTCCTGCCCCCATGAATTCCACCCCTCCCTCCGGCAGACCGTTCACGCCTCTGGATGGGGCGGCGGCCGTTGCCGTGGGCCTGGCCGCTGTTGGGGTTCTGTGGAGTCCCAAGCTCAGCGGCGCCGTGGCCAAGGCCACCGGGGGGCTGCGTCCTGTGACCGTGACCGTGGACGTGCGGGGGGTACCCAGCGCCGATCCCCAGAGCCTGCTCAAGAGTGCCGAAGCCGAGGGCAAGGTGGCGATCGTGATCCGCAACCAGCCCCACGGCAGCGTGAAGGTGCGCCGGATCGTGCCCCTGGAGCGCCGTCTCTCGATCCTCACGCCGGACGGAAAGATTGTTTCGGCGCCGGATCCCAACCAGAAGACCTTCTCCACCTTTGATGGCCGCTTCGTGCTGGAGGGTGAGGGCAGGCAATCGGCCGGCGGTGTGGTGTTCGGCAACCAGACCATCAAAATCGGCGCCCCGGTTGAACTGGAAGGCAAGAACTACCGCTTCAACGGCACCGTGACCGACCTCCGCATGGAAGGCACCTGATCATGGTCATTCCCCCCCTCGGCATGAAGAAGCGCGTCTCAGGCTTGGATCGACCTGCCGCCGCGCTCCTTCCGCGCCGCCGCTTACGGCGCTTCCTCCCAGCCATGGCCTGCGTCGGCGCCATGGTGCCGGCTGCCTTCCCTGCAGCCGCCCTTGCCCAGGCGTACAGCCCAGCCATCCCCTCCCGGATCCGGGGCCTTCCGCCCCGTCTGGCCGCCCTGCCTCCCCTGCCACCTGCGCTGGGGAGCCCGGTGTTGCAGTCGCAGATCAGCTGCCCGGCCCTGCAGCAGCGCGTTGCCTCGGTGATCGGCGATGAAGCCGAGGTTTGGAGCGTCAGCGTGGCCGACGCCCGGGGCCGCCTGCTGGCCGACGTGAATGGAACCCGGCCCCGCACCCCGGCCTCCAATCAGAAGCTGATCAGCACCGCCTTTGCCCTCGATCGGCTGGGTCCCGATTTCCGTCTGGCCACCCGTCTTTGGCGTCTGCCCGATGGGCGCTTCCGGCTCACGGGTCAGGGGGATCCGGATCTTGCCCTGCCCCATCTCCAGCGGATTGTGCGCATGGCGGCATCGAACAGCGGCGCGTCATCCGCCAATCCGATCCGATTGGAACTGGCCGAGGAGGATGCCCAGGTTTGGTGGCCCCAGGGCTGGAAGTGGGGGGATCGCAGCACGGCCTATGGGGCTCCCGTGACCCGGCTGGCGATCACCAGCAACAGCATCGATGACGCGGTGATGAATCCGCCGGCGCGCCTTCAGCGCCTACTGGATCGCACCGTCGCCAGCCAGGCCCCTGGGGCCATCACCCTCAGTGTGATTTCCGCCCGCGAACCCATGCCCAGCAACGCCGTGCTGGTGCATGAAGAGCCCTCCACCTCAATGTTCGGTCTGCTGAGCCTGGCCAACACCGAGAGCCACAACTTCACCGCCGAGGTGTTGCTGCGTTCAGCCGCCGGAACCTGGAACGAAGAAGAGGCGGCCCGGCGCGCCACCGCCTGGCTCCAGAGCCAGGGGCTTCCCCTCCAAGGGGTGAGCATCTATGACGGCAGTGGCCTCGACCGATCCGACCGGGTGACGAGCCGCTTCCTGACCGCCCTGCTGCTGCGGATGGATCAGCACCCCTACGCCCGGTATTACGTGGGATCGATGGCTATTGCCGGCCAGCGCGGCACCCTGCGCCACCTTTTCAACGGCACCTCCCTCGACGGTATGCTCCATGGCAAGACCGGCACCCTGACCGGGGTGCGCGCCATTTCCGGGGTGCTCCAGACCGCTGACGGTCCCCGCTTTGTGAGTGCCATCTCGAATGGCGCCACTACACCGAACCGCACGATCGGGCGGGTGATGGAGCAGGTGCAGAACGTGAGCCTCTGTTCCGGCACCACCGCCTCAGCCACGCTCTCCTCTCCCTAGGGCCTCCGTTCGCACGCCACTGATCGGCTGGCGAGCGATTGCACAAAGATCTTTCCCCTGACGGCAGCCCGCCAGGGGAAGGTTCGTTCGCTCTTCCAGCTCAGCTGGCCAGGCCGCGGGTGGCGGCGCGCCGCAGACGGCCGGCGGCCCGGCGGGCCCGATTCAGCGATTCCTCCTGCTCGACCGGGGCCAGTTCGGCTGGGGCCTGGGCAGCGCGGGTGTCGATGGTCTGGAGCCGCACCAGCTCCCTTCTTCCCCCCAGCACCACCTGGCTGAGTTCCTTGAGCCGGCCCTCCAGTTCCCCCAGCACCTGCTCGGCGTAATGGTTGGCCCCTTCCTGAACCGTGGAGGCCTCATGGCGGGCTCGGGCGATCAGCGCTTCGCACTGCTGTTGGGTCTGCTGGCGGAACTGCAGCGCATCGTTGTGGAGCCGCTCCGCCTCGGCCTGGCTGTCACGCTGGATCCTGTTGCTCTCCTGGCGGATCGCTTCGAGCTCAGCCAACGCCTGCTGCCGACTGCGTTCGTGCTGTTCAAGCAGCTGGCGGTTCCGCTCGGCGGCTTCCTGATCGAGGTGCTGGCGCCGCGCCTGGGCTTCCTGCTCCAGCTGCTGGCGCCGGGCGGCGAACTGCTGCTCCATCTGGGCCAGGCGGGTCTGCAGGTCCTGCTCGGCCTGGGCAGCCTGCTGCCGGGCGGCAAGAATCAGCTGCTCCCCCTGCTGGCGGGCCTGCTCGCGCATCTCGCTGCCCTGCCGCTCCGCCTCCTGACGCACGGAGGCGGAAGCGATCAAAGTCTCCCGTTCGCGCCTGGCCTGACTGAGGATCTCCTCGGCCTGGTGGCGGGCCTTCTCGATGAAGCTCTCCCGTTGGCGCAGCAGATCCTCGGCCTGGGCAATCTGGTCGGGCAGGGCGGCGCGGAGGGCGTCCATCGTTTCGATGGCGTCCTGCTCATTCACCAGACGTCCGCCACTGAAGGGGATGCGGCTGCCTTCGAGAACGATGTCCTCAAGCTGATCCAGCTGGTCGAGAACGGTGATGCGCGCCTCGCTCATGTCATCCGGGAGTTGATGGCCGATTAAAGAGCCTCCGCAGGTCCTGCGCCACTCCCTCCGGCACCATGTGACTCACATCGCCGCCGAATCGCGCCACTTCCTTCACCACCGAACTGCTCAGGAAGCTGTGGCGGACGGCGGTGGCCAGGAACAGGGTTTCCAGGGAAGGGTCGAGGCTCTTGTTGGTGTGGGCGATCTGGAGCTCGAATTCAAAATCACTGAGCGCCCGCAGACCGCGCAGGATCACCCCGGCGCCGCAGGCGCGGGCATAGGCCACGGTGAGGCCGTCGAAACTGCCCACCTCCACCCCCCCCAGGTGGGCCGTGGCCTCGCGGATCTGGGCGAGGCGCCGCTCGAGGGGAAAGGCGGGTTGCTTCAGGGGGTTCTGCAGCACCGCCACCTGCAGGCCGTCGAAAAGGCGGCTGGCCCGCTCGATCAGGTCGAGATGGCCCAGGGTGAGCGGATCGAAGCTGCCGGGGTAGAGGGCGCGCATGGCCTGGCGGGCGGGGTGGTCTCCCTAGAGTCGCTCCAGGACCGCACCACCAAATCATGACCGACGTCAGCCTCGACGCCGCCGCCAAGAAGACCCTGCTGCGGAAGATTCCCCACGGTCTGTTCATCTGCGGCGTGGCCGAAGGCGATCAGGTCAATGGCTTCACGGCCAGCTGGGTCACCCAGGGTTCGTTTGAGCCGCCCCTGGTGGTGATGGCGGTACGCGCCGATTCCACCAGCAACGGCATGATCCGCCGCAGCGGCCGCTTCTCGCTCAACGTGCTGCGGGCGGACCAGAAGGATCTGGCGGCGGTGTTCTTCAAGCCCCAGACGGCCGTGGGCGGCCGCTTCGACGCCGCCCCCTTCCGCCTGGGCCCCCTGGGTCTGCCGATCCTGGAGGACGGCCTGGGCGCTGTCGAATGCACCCTGGTGGGCACGGTTGACCACGGCGATCACACCGTCTTCGTGGGGGAGGTGAAAAGCGCCACCCTGCTGCGGGAGGGCGAGGCCCTGGACCTGGCCGGCACCGGCTGGCAATACGGCGGATGAGGGATCCGAGAGCTGTCAGCGCCCCGCCGTGCCCGCTCAAACCGACCACCCGCCCGATCCCCTTGTGGGCGATGGGCTGCCCGCCGAAGCCGTGGTCCCTCCCTTGACGCCCGCGGGAGCCGCCGCCAGCGCGCTCGACCCTGAGGGGGCAGCCGCGCCCACGGACCACCAAGCCGCCACGACCCTCCCCTCCGCCCTGATCCAGCAGCCGTCGAAGCTCAAGGCCCGCCTCAAGGAGGTGCCCTCCGAACCCGGCTGCTATCTGCTGCGCGATGGCGAGGACAGGATCCTCTACATCGGCAAGGCCAAGGTGTTGCGCAACCGGGTGCGCAGCTATTTCCAAAGCGGCGGCGGCCATGCCCACAGCCCGCGCATCGCCCTGATGGTGCGGCAGGTGTGCGAGATCGAGTTCATCGTGACCGACAGCGAAGCCGAGGCGCTGGCGCTGGAATCGAACCTGATCAAGCACCATCAGCCCCACTTCAATGTGCTGCTGAAGGACGACAAGAAATATCCCTACCTCTGCATCACCTGGAGCGAGGCCTATCCCCGCATCTTCATCACCCGTCGGCGCCGCTTCCGCTCCCCCCTCGATCGCTTCTACGGGCCCTATGTGGATGTGGGCCTGCTGCGGCGCACCCTGGCCCTGGTGAAGCGGGTCTTTCCGCTGCGCCAGCGCCCTCAGCCCCTCTACCGCGACCGCACCTGCCTCAACTTCGACATCGGCCGCTGCCCCGGCGTGTGCCAGGAGAAAATCAGCTCGGAGGCTTATCACCAGAGCCTGCGCAAGGTGGCGATGGTGTTCCAGGGCCGCAACGACGAGCTGCTGGACCTGCTGCGCGCCCAGATGGAGCGCTACGCCGAACGGCTGGATTTCGAGGCAGCCGCCCGGGTGCGCGACCAGTTGCAGGGCCTCGATGCCCTCACCGCCGACCAGAAGATGAGCCTCGGCGATAGCTCGGTGAGCCGCGATGTGGTGGCCCTGGCGGCCGACGGGCGGGTGGCGGCGGTGCAGCTGTTCCAGATGCGGGCCGGCAAATTGGTGGGAAGGCTGGGCTTCACCGCCGATGCGGTGGCTGCCGATGGCGGCGCCCTCGATCCGGGCCGCATCCTGCAGCGGGTGGTGGAGGAGCATTACAGCCAGGTGGAGCCGGTGGAGATTCCGCCGGAGCTGCTGTTGCAGCACCCCCTGCCCCAGCAGGAACTGATCGGCGAATGGCTGCAGGAACGCCGCGGAAGGAAGGTGCAGCTGGCGGTGCCCCAGCGCCAGCAGAAGGCGGAGCTGATCGAGCTGGTGGAGCGCAACGCCGCCTACGAACTGCAGCGGGCCCAGCGGGGCGCCGAGCAGCAGCAGCTGGCCACCGAGGATCTGGCCCAGCTTCTGGAGCTGCCCACGCCGCCGCGCCGGATCGAAGGGTTCGACATCAGCCACATCCAGGGCAGCGATGCGGTGGCCTCCCAGGTGGTGTTTGTCGATGGCCTGCCGGCCAAGCAGCACTACCGCCGCTACCGCATCCAGAGCAGTTCCATCCGCGCCGGCCACTCCGACGACTTCATGGCGATGGCGGAAATCATGCGCCGCCGCTTTCGCCGCTGGGCCCAGGCCAAGGCCGAAGGCGCCGATCTGGCGGCCCTGCGCCGCGCCGCCGACACGGCCCTCCACACCGGCGGGCTGAACGACTGGCCCGATGTGGTGATGATCGATGGCGGCAAGGGCCAGCTCTCGGCCGTGATGGAGGCGCTCAGGGAGCTGAACCTCCACGAGGACCTGGTGGTGTGCTCGCTGGCCAAGCAGCGCGAGGAGGTGTTCCTGCCGGGGGCGAGGCAGCCCCTCGAGAGCGAAGCCGACCAGCTCGGGGTGCAGCTGCTGCGGCGCCTGCGGGATGAGGCCCACCGCTTCGCCGTGGGTTACCACCGCCAGCAGCGCGGTGAGCGGATGAAGCGCTCCCGTCTGAGCGACATCCCGGGGCTCGGTCCCAAGCGGGTGAAAGAGCTGCTGGCCCATTTCCGCTCGATCGATGCCATCCAGCTCGCCAGCCCCGAGCAGATCGCCGCCGCCCCGGGGGTGGGACCCGCCCTGGCCAGGCAGGTGTGGGAGTACTTCCATCCAGCCTTGGAGGCGGAGGCGGGTGAGGAGGGTGCCCGCTCGGAACCGGTGGCGTAAGGGAGCCGGTTCGGGGGGATGACGCCGGTGGCGCTCTCCGTGCCCCGATCCCCAGGGCTGAACCGTCAGGATGGGTTCCCCATGGCAACCCGCCCTTGCCGTCCCTGATCCGACTGTGGTCCCCCCAGCCGCCTGCGGGCCAACGGCCAGCAGGCCAGCCCTGGGTGGGTCTGTGGCGGTGGCATTCGGCGGCTTCCTTGGTGGCACCACCCCGGCTGGCCCAGCGGCTGGCTGGAAGCCTGAACCTGAACCTGGGCCTGGTTCTGGCCTTGGTTCTGGTGCTGGGCGCGCTGCCCGCGATCGCCGCTCCAGGCCTCTGCGTGGGCCCGGTCTGCGGCGATGAATTCAGCCGCAGCGCCCAATACCACTGGCAGCTGCGCCTGCGGGTCAACGATCAGCAGGGCCACCGCGAGCGGCTGGTGGTGGATTGCCGCAGCGGCGCCCTGAGCCCCCAGCAAGGGCTGGTGGAGCGGGGCTACGCCGGCGCCGTGGCCCGCAGGGTCTGCCGGCTGGCGGGGGAAGCGGATGGCTGAAGCTGGGCGTCTCCGTGTTCACCATCGGCAGACCATGCGATGACGGTCGGGATCCTGGTGCTAGGCGATCAGCTCAGCCAGCAGCAAGCCGCCTTGGCCGCCCTCGAGGGGAGCCTCGGACCCCATGAAGCTCGCCAAGGCTGCCGTGTGCTGCTGGTGGAGAGCGCCGCAAGCCTGCACCGCATGCCATGGCACCGCCAGCGACTGGTGCTGCTCTGGAGCGCCCTGCGCCACTTCGTGAGCGAACTGCGCCAGGCGGGCTGGCAGGTGGACCATCGGGAAACCGAGAGCTTCGGCTTGGCCCTGACCGAATGGTGCGAGGAGCACGGCATCACGGAGCTCCACGCGATGGAGCCGGCCGACCGACCGGTTCGTGAGGCCCTGGAGCGGATCATCCGCCACTGGGAAGGGCCCGCTCCCAGCCTGATCTGGCATCCCTCCAATGCCTTCCTCTGGAGCCGCGGGGCCTTCGCAGCCTGGGCCTCCGGAAGGCGCCAGCTGCGCATGGAGCTCTTCTACCGGGAAGGCAGGAAGCACTTCGGCGTGCTGATGGAGGGCGAAGGGCCCACCGCCACCCCCCTCGGCGGCCAATGGAACTACGACCACGACAACCGTCGCCCCCCCACCAAGGGTCTGGCTGGTCCGCCACCGCTGTGGTTCGAGCCAGACACGATCACGCGGGAGGTGATCACCAAGGTGCGGGGCCTTGATGCCGCTCGCGCCGCCCAGAACCTGGCCCCGTTGCCGGGGGAGCTGGAGCCCTTCGGCTGGGCGGTGACCCGCCAGCAGGCCCTGGCCGTGCTGGAGCACTTCATCGCCACCCGTCTGGCGGGGTTCGGCCCCTATCAGGACGCCATGGTGAGCGGCCAGCCGACCCTCTGGCATTCGCTGCTCTCCCCGTTCATCAATCTGGGTTTGCTCCATCCGCTGGAGGTGATCCAGCGCCTGGAGGAGGCTGGTCGGCCTGCGGGGGCGGTTTCGCCGGCGTTGCGAGGCTCCGCGGTGATTCCTCTGGCCAGCCTGGAGGGGGTGATCCGCCAGATCCTTGGCTGGCGCGAATACACCCACGGCCTTTACCACTGGCTCGGACCTGACTATCCGAGGCTCAACCATTTCCAGGCCTCCAGAGCCCTGCCGGCCTGGCTGGAGCAGCTGGGGACCAGCCGCATGGCCTGCATGGACACGGTGCTCGCCGAACTGCGGGCCACGGGTTACGCGCACCACATCCAGCGGCTGATGGTGCTGGCCAACTACGGCCTGTTGGCGGGTCTGGATCCCCAGGCCCTCACCACCTGGTTCCACCGCCAGTTCATCGATGGCCACGACTGGGTGATGCAGACCAACGTGATCGGCATGGGGCTGTTCGCCGACGGCGGCCGGCTGGCCAGCAAGCCCTATGCCGCCAGCGGCAACTACATCAACCGCATGTCCACCTACTGCAAGGGCTGCCGCTATGCGGTGAAGCAGCGCAGCGGCCCCGATGCCTGCCCCTTCAACAGCCTCTACTGGGACTTCCTGGCCCGCCACGCCGATCAACTGCGCACCAATCCGCGCATGGGACTGGTGATGAAGCAGCTGGAGCGCCTGCCCGAGGCGGAACTGGCCGCGATCCGCGCCACGGCGGCCGCCCACCTGGATGCCCAGACCCCAGACCCCGCGGTCCCGCCGGGGTGACCCCCTAGCCTGGCCTTCGACCGTTTCCGGGCGATGCTCCTGGCCTTCAGCTGGCCTCCCGAGGCTTATCTCTGGTTCAAGACCCTCCACATCGTGGGGGTGGTGGTGTGGTTCGCCGGGCTCTTCTACCTCGTGCGGCTGTTCATCTACCACCGGGAGGCCGCCGAGCTGGAGCCTCCGATCCGGGCGGCGTTTGAGGCCCAGTATTCGGTGATGGAGAGGCGTCTGGCCAACATCATCACCACCCCGGGCATGGTGGTGGCGGTGGTGATGGCGGTGGGCCTGCTGAGCGTGAACCCCGCCTGGCTCCACCAGGGCTGGATGCACGCCAAGCTCGCCTTCGTGGTGGCCCTGCTGGCCTACCACGCCTTCTGCTACCGCCTGATGGGCCAGCTGCAGCGCGGAGCATGCGCCTGGAGCGGCCGCCAGCTGCGGGCCCTCAATGAACTCCCCACCCTGCTGCTGGTGGTGGTGGTGATGCTGGTGGTGTTCAAGAACCAGTTCCCCACCGGCGCCGCCACCTGGTTTCTGGTGGCCCTGGTGATCGCCATGGCGGCCTCGATCCAGTTCTATGCCCGCTGGCGACGCCTCCAGTCCGAGGCCGCCAGCCTGGCCGCGGCCGGAGCCGCAGACCCCCAGGCCACCGCGGGAGACGGGGGCCGTGCTGCGGGCTGAGGCTCAGGAGCATCCGCTGGCGGCGGTGCTGCAGGAGGTGGGTCCGGAGAGCTGCCCGGGCCGCTTCAACTTCCACTGCCATACGGTCTGCAGTGATGGCAGCCTTGCCCCCGAAGCCCTCGCGCTCCAGGCCCTGGAGATCGGCCTCGAGCACCTGGCCGTGACCGACCACCATGCCCTGGTCGCCCATGACCGGATCGCCGCGGTGTTTGCGGGTGAGCGGGCGGCGGGGAGGCCAGCTCCCACCCTCTGGCGTGGCGTGGAGATCAGCTGCCTGCTGGAGGGTTGTCTGGTGCACGTGCTGGGCCTGGGCTTCGGGCCCGATCCGGAACCCCTGGCCCCCTACCTGCAGGGCGAAGCGGTGGTGGGACCCGGCCTGCGGGCGGAGGCCGTGGTGGCAGCGATCCGATCGGCCGGCGGTCTGGCCCTGCTCGCCCACCCCGCCCGCTACCGGCTGCCCCACCAGCGCCTGATCGCCGCGGCGGCCGAGGTCGGCCTTGATGGCGGTGAGGCCTGGTATGACTACGCCATGGCGCCCCGCTGGAGCCCCACGCCGCTGGTGTGCGAGGCGATCGCCCGCAACCTCTCCGATCGTGGCCTTTTGCTGAGCTGCGGCACCGACAGCCACGGTCTCACCCTCCGGGGCCGCTAGGGTTCCCTGACAGAGTTCTTGCCGTTCATGGGTCTGTTCGATCGTCTGCTCGGATCCCGCTCCAGCGAGGTGAAGGTCTCCGGCCAGCCAGGGCCAGCCAAGGCCAAGAAGGCCGAAGAGGCCTTCTACCTCGATCCCGATGCCTCCACCAGCCTGGGCAACATCGACTTCATGCGGCGCTCCAACACGATTCGCCGCACCTTTCCCGGCACGGCCGACAGCCCCGGCCAGAAGGAGATGGTGCAGGAGGTGGCCTCAATGGAAGCCCGCCTGGAAACCATGACCCCTGGTCTGGCCGGCATCAGCCCCGACACCGAGGTGGACGTCAACCTCACCGGTGGCATTCCGAAGCCCGTGAAGAAGACCTTCGCCCAGCAGCTCTCCCCCGCCCAGCTCGCCCAGCGCATGAAGGGCAGCGCCGTGGCCGTGAACCAGCCCGGAGGAACTGCCGCCGCTGCTCAGGCCAAAGCCAACGACAGCAGTGACCAGACCGCCCCCCCGGCGGCCGGCCGCCCCGGCGCGATCGACCCCTTCAAGTCGATGGCCAAGGAACTGAACGGCTGAGATTCACGGCGCCTCGACCAGCGCCTCAGTGGCGAGCACCAACTCCCGGAGACCCGTGAGTTGCTCCGCTGAGGCGCTCTCCCACAGCCCGCGGTGGTGGGCCTCAAGCATCCGCTCGGCCATGTCCCGCAGCGCCCAGGGATTGCAGCGCCGTAGGAATGTCAAGACGGCTGGATCCTGGAGCCAGCGCTCCGTCAGGGCGCCGTAGCTCCAATCCGGCACCCGTCCGGTGCTGGCGTCGTAGGCGAAGAGGTAATCGAGGCTGGCCGCCATTTCGAAGCCCCCTTTGTAGCCATGGCCCTGCATGGCCTCGATCCAGCGGGGGTTGAGCAGGCGAGAGCGCAGCACCTTGTCGAGCTCCTTTTCCAGCCGGTGCACCCGGGGGCGCTCGCTGCGGGAATGGTCGGCGAACCAGAGCTGGGGTGGGGTGCCGCGCAGCTTCTCCACCGCGGCGCTGAGGCCCCCCTGGAACTGGTAGTAATCGTCGGAATCGAGCAGGTCGTGCTCGCGGTTGTCCTGGTTGTGGAGCACCACCTGCACCTGGCGCAGGCGGGCTTCCAGGCCCGAGCGGTCCGGGGTGGCTTCGATTCCCGCCTGGCTGGGATCCCCTGCCCACGCCGCCGGGCCGTCATCGGCCTGGGCGCCGGTCCCGAGGGCCGGGCCGTAACGCCAGGCGCTCCACTGCAGAAAGGCCTCACCGAGATCGGAGCGGCTCTCCCAGTGGCCTGAATCGATCAGGGCCTGGAGGCCGGCGCCGTAGGCCCCCGGCGCTGATCCATACACCCGCCACGCTTGGCCCTCCCGGCGCGCCGAAGCCAGCAGCGGATTGTCGGCATCCGCCTCATCGAGGCTCGCCACGAGGCTGCAGGCCCGGTTGAACCAGCCCACCAGCTGAGGGAAGGCATCCCGGAACAGGCCGGAGATGCGCAGGGTCACATCCACCCGAGGCCGGCCGAGCAGCGTCAGGGGCAGGACCTCCAGATCCACCATCCGGCGGGTGGGGCCATCCCACACGGGTCGCACGCCCATCAGCGCCAGCGCCTGGCCGATGTCTTCACCGCCATTGCGCATCGTGGCCGTGCCCCACACCGTCAGGGCGAGGTGGCGCAGGTCGTCGCCCTCGCTCTGCAGATGCTCCTCCAGCAGGAGTTCCGCACTGCGGCGGCCCAAATCCCAGGCGGTCTCGGTGGGAAGTCCCCGCAGATCCACGCTGTAGAAGTTGCGGCCGGTGGGGAGCACATCCGGTCGCCCGCGACTGGGGGCACCGCTGGGACCGGCGGCGATGCGCCGGCCGGCCAGAGCGCTGAGCAGGGCCTGGCGTTCCGCGTCGCCGCAGGCCAGCAGGTCCGGCAGCAGCCGCTGACGGATCGCGCGCAACACCGAGCAGGTGGTGGGGCCAGGGCCCGCCTGTTCAGCGCCCTGGGCGCCGGACCCCTCCGATACCGGCAGGGCTGCGTCAACCTCACGCTGAAGAAGGCGAAGGGCCTGCTGCTCCAGCAGGGCGATGGCATCGCCGCAATGGCGCAGTGCGGTGGTGCCCTCCCCAGCGACGACGCCAGGGCCCCCTCCAAGCGGATCCGAGCGTTCAGAGCCCGATGGATGATCCGGCCGCTCTTGGGTGGGCATGGGGTCGGCCGGAGCTGGCCGGGCGAACAGCTGCTGCAGGCGCCGGCGGTCAGCCTCCTCCAGAGGGGCCTCTTCCCGGTCGGCCCAGGGGTCGAGCGCAAGGTCCAGGTCCCGGGCGAGTGCCTGGGTGAGACCCGGCAGGCCTCCCTGGGGCGGACGGGCCAGGCACAGGAGCAGTTCGGCCAGCTTCTGCGGCTCGGGAAGGGTGCCGTAGGTGTGGAGTCCCAGCCGGATCTGGGCTTCCTTGAGTTCACAGAGGTAGCCGTCGGCAGCCTCGAGCCGTTCGGTTCCGCCGGGCACGCCGCCCCCCGGAGGCTCGGGGAGATTCAGCGCCGCCAGCCGCCGCTCCAGCTCAATCCGCAGGGTTTCGGCACGGTCGGCACCGAGCTGACGGGTTTCCCAGTACTCATCCAGCAGGGCTTCAAGGGCCTGGAGATCACCATGGAGCCCCGCCCGCCCCAGGGGAGGGGTGAGGTGATCAAGGATCACCGCCTGGCTTCGGCGTTTGGCCTGGCTGCCTTCACCGGGATCATTCACGATGAAGGGATACAAGTGGGGCATCGGGCCCAGGGCCCACTCCGGAAAGCAGGTCTCCGCGAGCCCCACGGCTTTGCCGGGCAGCCATTCCAGGTTGCCGTGCTTGCCCACGTGCACCACGGCCTGGCAGCCGAAGCTCTCGCGCAGCCAGAGGTACTGGGCCAGATAGGCGTGGGTGGGGGGCAGATCGGGGCTGTGGTAGGTGCGTTCAGGCGCCCGGTCGTAGCCGCGGTCAGGTTGCACCAGCAGACACACGGCACCAAAATCCAACCCCCGGATCGGAAAACCCGGAGCGCCATCCGCCATGGGCTCCAGGCTCTCATCCCGATCCGGGGCGCCCCAGACGGCTTCCAGGCGCTCCCGGCCCTGCAGCGGCAGGGAGCCATACCACCGCAGGTAGGTCGGCAGGGGCAGGTGGCTGAGCGGCGGACGATGGCCGCTCTCGGGGTCATTGGTGCGGCCGGCCAGAAGACGCTGGATCAACGCGTTCCCATCGGCCGGCAGGGGATGCCGGAGGCCATACCCCGCCTCTGCCAGCCAGCGGAGCATCAGCACCGCACTGGCGGGAGTATCCAGGCCCACGCCATTGGCCAGGCGGGAATTGCGGGTGGGGTAGTTCGCCAGCACCAAAGCCACCCGGCGCCTGGCCTCCGGTGTGCGGGCGAGCAGGATCCAGCGCGCCACCAACTCGGCAATCCAGGCCAGCCGCTGCCGATCGGGTTCGCTGCGGTGGAGCGCCGTCCCCAGGTTCGGATCGCTGGCCGTCCATTCCTTGAAGGCCGCCACCCGGGTGGTGACGCGCCCATCCAGCTCGGGAAGCACCACCTGCAGGCTCAGGTCCAGCGGCCCCAGTCCGATGCTGCTGCCCTCCCAGGCGGCACGCCCGCGGGCGCTGCAGAGCATCTGGAACACCGGAACCTCCAGCCGCTCCCAAAGCGGAGCCCCGAGCCCCGCCTCCTCGAAACGCACCGAGGCGAAGCCGGTGCCGCACAGAACCGCCTCCACCCGCTCGCGGCGGAACAGGTGCGCCACCCCCTCCTGCACGGCCGCCTCCCGCAGGCTGCTCACCCAGAGTCCCCGTGGCGCCAGACCCCGCAGCCTGAGCGCTGCGAGCGCGGCCTCCATCAGGTCCGTGTCGCCGGCCTGACGCTGGGCCCGGTAGAGGATCACCCCCACCCGTGGGCCGGCATCATCGCGCCAGTCGTGGGGAAGGGGATCGGGAGCCGGCTCCACCGCGGGCGGCATCGGCGCCTGCTGGAGCCGAAGCTGCTCCAGCGTGCGCAGCACCTGGCGCAGGTTGGTGGCGCCGCCCTCCCGCAGACACACCGCCAGGGCGAGGCTGAGCTCCGGATCGGCGTTGCCCAGCTCGGCCAGGGAACGCTCCTCCTCGGCCGTCCCCCCCAGCACCAGCAGGGTTCGCTCCGGCCCACTTCGGCTCCAGGCCTGAAGCCGCTCGAGCCCGTAGCTCCAGTGCCCCCGGCCCCCCAGCAGCCGCACCAGCACCACCGAAGCCTCCGCCAGGGTGGTGGTCACGTAGTGGTCGATCACGGCCGGATGGCCCAGGGCCGCCAGATTCAGGGCCCGAAGGGATGCGCCGATCAGCCCCGGCTCGCGCTCCAGCAGGGTCGCCACGGCGGCCAGGTCGGTGTCGGCGCTGCTGAGCAACACCATCGCGGCCGGCTGCTGCTCCACGAAGGGAAGGGGGCCTTCGGCGGGATCCGGGGCGCCGGGAATCGTGGCGAGTCGGTGCATGGCCACCATCCTGCTGTCCGCGGTGAGAAGATCGCAGCGTCAGCGCCGCCCACCATGCATCAATTCCTCCCCTATGCTTGGTTCGGCGGAGCCTGCGTTCCCTTTGCCGAGGCCACTCTCTCGGTGGCCACCCACGCCCTCCATTACGGCACGGGCGCCTTCGGTGGGATGCGGGGCCTGCCCAATCCGGAGGATCCCGGCGAGGTGCTGCTGTTCCGCGCCGACCGCCACGCCCGCCGCCTCACCCAGAGCGCCCGGCTGTTGCTCACCGAGCTCAGCGAGGCCACCGTGCATGGGGCGATCGATGCCTTTCTGCAGGCGAACAAGCCCCGCAAGCCCTTCTATCTGCGTCCCTTCGTCTACACCTGCGGGCTGGGCATCTCGCCGCGGCTGCACGATGTGGCAACCGACTTCCTGATCTACGGCATCGAGATGGGCGACTACCTGTCTCCCGAGGGCGTGACCTGCCGTTTCAGCAGCTGGACCCGTCAGGAGGACCGCTCCCTGCCGTTGCGGGGCAAGATCAGCGGGGCCTACATCACCAGCTCCCTGGCCAAAACGGAGGCGGTGAAGAGCGGCTTCGATGAGGCCCTGCTGCTCAACAGCCGCGGCAAGGTGAGCGAGGCGAGCGGCATGAATCTGTTCATCGTGCGCGATGGCGTGCTGATCACCCCCTCGGTGGATCAGGACATCCTTGAGGGCATCACCCGCGCCAGTCTCCTGGAACTGGCCAAGGCCATGGACATCCCCGTGCTGGAGCGGCCGGTGGACAAAACGGAGCTGTTCGTGGCCGATGAGGTATTCCTCAGCGGCACCGCCGCCCGGGTCACCCCGGTCCGCCGGCTCGAGACCACCGAACTGCCGACCAGCCGGCCGGTGATGGAGAAGCTGCGCGACCGTCTCACGGCGATCACGGAAGGCCGCGATCCCGCCTATGAACACTGGGTCTCCCGCATCCGCATCGACGCCTGATGAGCGCCGCCACCACCAGCCGCCGGATCGGTTTCCTCGATCGGCTCCACGCTTCCTCCCGGCCGGTGCTGGTGTTTGACGGCGCCACCGGCACCTCGCTGCAGCAGATGAACCTGAGCGCCGAGGACTTCGGCGGCGCAGCCCTGGAGGGCTGCAACGAAAACCTGGTGGTCACCCGCCCCGACGCGGTGCAGGCGGTGCATCGCCAGTTCCTGGAGGTGGGGGCCGATGTGATCGAAACCGACACCTTCGGCGCCGCCTCGATCGTGCTGGCCGAATACGGGCTGGAGGATCAGGCCTTCGTCCTCAACAAGCGGGCCGCTGAACTGGCCAGGGAGATGGCCGATCGGTACAGCACCCCCGAAAAGCCCCGTTTCGTGGCCGGCTCGATGGGGCCCACCACCAAGCTGCCCACCCTCGGCCACATCGATTTCGACACGATGAAGGCCTCCTTTCGCGAGCAGGCCGAAGGTCTGTTGGCGGGCGATGTGGACCTGTTCATCGTGGAGACCTGCCAGGACGTGCTGCAGATCAAGGCGGCTCTCCAGGGCATTGAGGAGGCCTTCCGCGCGGCGGAGCAGCGCCGGCCGCTGATGGTGAGCGTGACCATGGAAACCACCGGCACGATGCTGGTGGGTTCGGATATCGCGGCGGTGGTGGCGATTCTTGAGCCCTTCCCGATCGATGTGCTCGGCCTCAACTGCGCCACCGGGCCGGAGCAGATGAAGGAGCACATCCGCTATCTCAGCGAACACTGCCCCTTCGTGGTGAGCTGCATCCCCAATGCCGGCCTGCCGGAGAACATCGGCGGCGTGGCCCACTACCGCCTCACCCCCACCGAGATGAAGATGCAGTTGATGCACTTCGTCGAGGATCTCGGGGTGCAGGTGGTCGGAGGCTGCTGCGGCACCACTCCCGCCCACATCGGCGCCCTGGCGGAACTGGCCGCCGACCTGCACCCGGCCCCCCGGCCGGTGCGGCGCAGCTCCGGGACCCTCGGCCAGGCCGCCAACGGCCACGCTGCTCCACCCGATGCCACCGCCGTGCGCCCGGCCCTGGGCTACGAACCGGCCGCCGCCTCCCTGTACGGCGTGACCCCCTACCTGCAGGACAACTCCTTCCTGATCATCGGCGAGCGGCTCAACGCCAGCGGCAGCAAGAAGGTGCGCGAACTGTTGGCGGAGGAGGACTGGGATGGCCTGGTGGCCGTGGGCCGCGGCCAAGTGAAGGAGAACGCCCACGTGCTCGATGTGAACGTGGATTACGTGGGTCGCGATGGCGAGCGCGACATGCGCGAACTGGTGAGCCGGCTGGTCACCAATGTGAATCTGCCGCTGATGCTCGATTCCACCGAGTGGCAAAAGATGGAAGCCGGCCTGAAGGTGGCGGGCGGCAAATGCATTCTGAATTCCACCAACTATGAAGATGGCGATGAGCGCTTCTTCAAGGTGCTGGAACTGGCCCGTGACTACGGGGCCGGGGTGGTGGTGGGCACCATCGATGAGGAGGGCATGGCCCGCACCTCGGAGCGCAAGTTCGAGATCGCCCAGCGGGCCTACCGCGACGCCCTGGAATTCGGTATTCCGGCCCACGAGATCTTCTACGACCCCCTGGCACTGCCGATCTCCACCGGCATCGAGGAGGATCGCCGCAACGGCGCCGCCACCGTGGAAGCGATCCGCCGCATCCGCAGCGAACTTCCCGGTGTGCATGTTGTGCTGGGGGTGAGCAATGTGAGCTTCGGCCTCTCGCCGGCGGCGCGGATCGTGCTGAATTCGGTGTTCCTGCACGACTGCTGCGAGGCGGGCATGGATGCGGCGATCGTGAGTCCCGCCAAGATCCTGCCGCTGGTGAAGATCAGCGCCGAGCATCAGCAGGTCTGCCGTGATCTGATCCAAGACAGGCGCCGCTTCGAGAACGGCATCTGCACCTACGATCCGCTCACCGAACTCACCACCCTGTTCGCCGGTGTTTCCGCCAAGGACGCCCGCGCCTCAGGTCCTTCCCTGGCCGACCTGCCGATGGAGGAGCGCCTCAAGCAGCACATCATCGATGGCGAGCGGATCGGCCTGGAGGCTTCATTGAGCGAAGCCCTCACCACCTATCCGCCGCTTCAGATCATCAACACCTTTCTGCTCGATGGCATGAAGGTGGTGGGGGAGCTGTTCGGCTCGGGTCAGATGCAGCTGCCCTTTGTGTTGCAAAGCGCGGAAACCATGAAATCAGCGGTGGCTTTTCTGGAGCCCCATATGGAAAAAGAGGAGGATGCCGAAGGCCATCAGAAGAGCAACAGCAAGGGCAAGTTTCTGATCGCCACGGTGAAGGGCGATGTCCATGACATCGGCAAGAATCTTGTCGACATCATCCTCACCAATAATGGCTATGAGGTGATCAATCTTGGCATCAAGCAGAGCGTGGAGGCGATTGTCGAAGCCCAGCAGCAGCACCAGGCCGATTGCATTGCGATGAGCGGTCTGCTGGTGAAGTCCACCGCCTTCATGAAGGACAACCTCCTCACCTTCAACCAGGTGGGCATCAACGTGCCTGTGATTCTCGGCGGTGCCGCCCTCACACCCCGCTTTGTGCATGGCGACTGCCGGGCCGCCTATCGGGGCCAGGTGATCTACGGCCGCGATGCCTTCGCCGATCTGCGCTTCATGGATGCCCTGATGGAGGCCAAGGCTGCCGGCCGCTGGGACGACGGCCAGGGCTTCCTCGACGGCACGCCGGAGGGTCTTGGGCCGAGTCTTGGCAGCAGCGAGGCGGTTGAAGCCGGGGCGGAGGCCGGCGAAGCCGCCCCCATGCCCGTGGCCCCCTCCGCCACCCCGGCCGCCATGCCGGCCAGCGATCACCGCTCGGAGGCCGTGCCCCCGGAGTCACCTGCCCAGCCTCCCTTCTGGGGCTCGCGGCTCCTTGATGAGAGCCAGATCGCTCTGCAGGAGGTGTTCGCCTACCTCGACCGCAACGCCCTGTTTGCAGGCCAGTGGCAGCTCCGCAAGGCCCAGGACCAGAGCCGTGAGGCCTACGAGGCCATGCTGACCGAGAAGGCGGAGCCGGTGCTCGCCGCCTGGATGGAGCGCTGCCTGGCCGAAGGGCTGCTCACCCCCCGGGTGGCCTACGGCTACTTCCCCTGCGGCCGCCTCGGCAATGCCGTGGTGGTCTTCGATCCGGCCGGGCTAGCGACTGGCGCCAGCCCCGGCGAGGCGGATCAGGTGCTTGGCCACTTCGACCTCCCCCGCCAGCGCGGCGGCAACCGCTACTGCATCGCCGACTTCTACCGCGATCTGGCCCAGGGCCCCGATGGCAGCCCCCGCGGGGCCGATGTGCTGCCGATGCAGGCGGTCACGATGGGGGAGAAGGCCACGGCCTTTGCCCGGGAGCTGTTCGCCGCCGACCGCTACAGCGACTACCTCTACTTCCACGGCCTGGGGGTGCAGATGGCCGAGGCGCTGGCCGAATGGACCCACGCCCGCATCCGGCGCGAGCTCGGCTTTCCGGATCCCGAGGCCATGCCCCTGCGGGAGGTGCTGGCC
>Ga0209401_1000588_pt1 | contig 24499 bp, 23 predicted proteins | sample M_140807_MF_Meta_FD_187318 | JGI IMG/M metagenome (GOLD analysis project Ga0209401, IMG submission 187318) | Freshwater microbial communities from Lake Montjoie, Canada to study carbon cycling - M_140807_MF_MetaG (SPAdes) (version 2) | ecosystem: Environmental > Aquatic > Freshwater > Lake... | reverse complement strand
CGCCTTGATCCCAGCTCCTTGCTCCTGGGCCCCCTGAGGCCGTGGCGATGGCCGCTAGGCGAGCGGCTCCAGGCACCATCTCCAGAGCTGGCAGCGCCGCCCACAGCTCCGGGCGCGGGAGGCTGGCCGGATCCAGATCCAGCAGCTCCCGCGGCGCCGGCCGCAGATCCAGATCGCCGGCGGCGGCGCGCCGCTCCACCTGGCCGCGCCAGTTGCGCAGGAAGGGGCCATAGACCCGGTAGGGATCGCCGGCGCCGGTGAGGATCGTTTCGGGGGGCACCAGCAGCTGGTCCCAATCCACCAGCACCTTCACCCCATCGCCCTGCAGGGCGGCGGCCACCCGCCGGTCGCGCTCCCGTTCGGATGGTTCCACGCCCCGGTTCCAGGTCACCACGGCGGCGCCGGTGGCGGCGGCCAACCGAGGCAGCAGCTCTACCGGATCACCCTGAAGGATCAGCAGCCGGCTGCCTGCGGCCCGCCAGCGGGCGGAGAGTTCCCGCAGGCTCTCGGTCAGGAACCAGAGCCGGGCTGGAGCCTGCTGCGCGGCGGCAAGTTCGGCCGGATCGAGCACCACCACGCCGGTCACCGCCGGGGTGGCAGCGGCGGCCGCCGCCAGGCCGAGGTTGTCGGCCAGGCGGAGGTCTCGGCGGTGCCAGAACAGCCAGCGGGGCGGGGTCATGGGTTCAGTCAGCGCGTGGATGGGACCTGGCCCCAGATCTGGTGACGGATCGCCAAGGGTCTGGGGCGGGGCCGGGCGAGCCGGAGTCGGCTCACAGCGCCAGCAGCTGGCGGGCCCGGAACCAGGCGGTGATGCTCTTGCCATCGAGGTATTCATCGCCCCCGGCGATCGCCGCATCCAGCTCAGCGGGCTCCATCAGCAGCACCTCCATGTCCTCGTCGTCGTCGCCGGCGGGGGGGGCCTCCAGGGGGGTGAGATCGCGGGCCAGGAAGAGGTGGATCACCTCATCGGAGTAGCCGGGACAGGGGAGCATCGCGCCGAGCGGATCCCAGCGGTCGGCCCGGTAGCCGGCCTCTTCCTGCAGCTCCCGCTCCATCGTGGCCAGCGGCTCCTCACCGGGATCGAGGGTGCCGGCCGGGAACTCCAGCAGCCGGGTCGCCACCGCGAAGCGGTACTGGCGCAGAATCACCACCCGGCCGTCGTCGAGCACCGGCACCGCCAGGGAGGCGCCGGGGTGCCGGATCACGCCGAAGCTGGCCTCCAGGCCGATCGGCAGCACCAGGCGGTTGAGTTCGAAGCGCAGCTTGCGGGCATCGAGGCTCGCGGTGGTTTCCAGGTGGCGCGAGGGCTCGGGGGGCGGCAGGGGCGCCATCGCGGCAGCGGACCAAAGGGGTGGCGTCAGCTTGGCGCATGGGGGCGGCTGGAGGGGTGTCGGCGGGCTTTAGAGATCTTCCGGGTGGGGGACAGAACCTGCCGCCCTGGCCAGATTGGGGCCTGCTGCCCAAGCCCCTGTGATCCCTCCGCAGAAGCAGATGACCGGCATGCTCGGCCATCCGGTGGCCGAGAACCCGATCGACCGGATGTTTGATGCGGTGTATGCCCACTACGGCCTTCATTGGCAGTTCTGGAAGAACGACATCGCCAACACCGACGACCTGGCCCTGGCGATCAAGGCGCTGCGGCCCCTGGGCTACCGAGGGGTGGGCATCACCGTGCCCTACAAGGTGGCGGTGATCCCGCTGCTGGATGCGATGGATGGCGATGTGGAGGCGATCGGCGCCGCCAACTACCTCACCATCGAGAACGGCCGCCTGATCGGCCACAACAACGACGGCAAGGGGGTGGTGAAGGCGATCGAGAAGGTGGCGGCCTTGAAGGATCAGCGGGTGGTGATGCTGGGGGCCGGCGGCGCCGGCCGGGCGATGGCGGTGGAACTGGCCTGGGCCGGCGCATCCCATCTCACCCTGGTGACGCGGCGCCAGGAGCAGGGTGAGGAGGTGGCCGCCACCGTGACCCGCGCCTCGGGGGTGCCGGCCGTGTGGCAGAGCTGGCAGGGGGAGGTGGCGGTGCCGGCCTGTACCACCTTGCTGATGAATGCCACCCATCTGGGCTGCGCGCCGGAGCTGGAGCCGGTGCCCGTGATCTGGGACACGGTGCAGCCCGGCTGCGTGGTGGTGGATGTGATCACCAACCCCCGCATCACGCCGTTTCTGGCCACGGCCCGCGAGCGGGGCTGCCCGATCGTGGATGGGGTGGAGATGCTGGTGCAGCTGGCGATGCAGATCTTCGAGCAGTGGACCGGCGTGACCCCGGAGGAGGGCGTGTTTCAGAAGGCTGTGGCGGAGGCGCTGGGCGAAACGCCGGCGGGGTGAGGCTGCTTCGGCGGCACGGTGATGGACGCCGCGCCATCCCCCCTGAGAATCGGCCGGAGGCCGATCATTCCGCTGGCTCGCTGAGCTCCATGACCATGCGAGCACAGCGATCCAGCTCCGCCTCAACCAGTGCCAGCAACACATCCCGTGGTGCCGGCAGCGGAAACGGCCCCTCTTCGTAGCGTGCCTGCACGGCAAACACCTGCAGGTCCAGCAGCCTCGGGTCAACCTGCCGACCGGTCAAATCCGCCAGATCGATCAGCTCGTGCACCCGCGGCGGTTGCCGGTCGGCCATCACAATCCAGGCCTTGAGCAGCTTCTCCACGGATTGCTGCGCGGTGAAGCCCCAGTCTTCATCGGGGTAGGCCGCATCAAGGGTCAGCCGCAGGCTGCGCAGGTGGCGGCGCACGATCGCCAGGAGCAGCAGCGCATCTTCAGTGGGCGACATAGAGCACCCGCCCTTCCCGCGCCACATCGCCGAAGACATGCCAGCGGGAGCCGCTCAGCCGGTCGGCATCCGCGCTGCCTGCCACCACCAGGTCGACCTTCACGCCCAGCCGACCCAGCGCGCCATGGAAGCGCCTCCAGCAGGCCAGCTTCTCGGCCGGCGTGAGCTGGGGATGGCGCACGATCACCGCCAGATCAAGATCCGAATCGCGCCGCGCCTCACCGCGTGCCCGCGACCCGAAGACCATCACAGCCTGCACATCGGGCTCGGCGCACAGCCGCTCCAGAGCGGCGCCACAGCTGTGGGGATCCAATCCCGGCCCCAGCTCGGGAGTTGGAGTGAGCCGCTGGGGTTGGCACCAGGGAATCGCTGGTGGCGTGAAAGGAGCCGCTGAGGAGCCTGCCATGACCTGCACGCTACCGACGGCCATCGCACTCCACCTGCAACCCCCCACGCGGCGAAGGGCTGGGGATCAGCTGCAGCGAGAGGTCCTGATCGGGGGGCTCCAGCCGCAGCCGCAGGCGCCCCAGCAGCCCCACCGCCATCAGCCGGATCTCAAGCTCTGCCAGCGCCTTGCCCAGACACACGCGCTCGCCGCCGCCGAAGGGCAGCAGGGTGAGGCCCGTGTCGCCTTCCAGGTGCCGCTGGGGCCGGAAGGTCTCCAGGTCGTCCTCGCTGGAGGCGCCATAACGGTTCGAGGCGGCCAGGGCCACCTGCACCACCTGACCGGCGGGCACCGCCACCCCGTCGAGCACCAGTTCGCCGGTGGTGCGGCGGAAGAAGCCCCCTACCGGCGGGTTGAGCCGCATCACCTCGCTGATCAAGGCTGAAAGCTTCGGCGCGGCCGCGGCGTCGTAGGCGCTGGCGGCCTGTTCGGGGGCGGGCGGCCAGGGCAGGGCTTCCAGCTCGGGCCGCCACCAGGAGTCCAGCTCGGGATGCTGCAACACCGCCGTCATCAGGCAGCTGAGCGAGGAGGCGGTGGTTTCGTAGCCGGCGAAGAGCAGCAGCAAGAGCTGCTCCACCACATCGGCGTCGTCGAGGGGCAGGCCCGCCTCATCCAGGCCGCCGCTGAGCAGGTCCAGCCCACCCGCCAGCGGTTCGCCGGCCGCGGCGCGCTCGCGGCTGCGGCGCAGCACCGCCCCCAGCCGCTCCAGCAGCCGCCCGCGGGCCTGCAGGGCCCGGGCGAAGGGGGTGCCCGGCAGCGCCAGGGGCACGGAGAACAGGGCCCGGGTCCAGAGCTCGAAGTCGTGGAAGAGGGCCTCGCGGTCGTCGCCCTCGAGGCCGAGCACCACCGAGGCGATCACGGCGAAGGCGAAGCGGCGCAGGCGGTCCACCAGGGGCACTGGCGTGGTGGCGGCCGCCAGTTCCTCGGCCAGCTCCTCCACCAGGGCCACGATGCCGGGGCTGTAGCGGCGCAGGGCCGCCGCTGAGAACAGCTGCCCCACCACCCGCCGGCGGGCGCGGTGATCAGGGCCGTTGCGGTTGGCCAGGGAGCGGCTGCCCAGCAATTGGCGCACGCTGGCGGGCCACCAGCCCTCGCAGCTCTCCGGCTGGGCGAGCAGATCGCCCATCGCCCGGCCGCCGCGGATGAACACGAGCGGCTGGCCGATCAGGCGGGTGGCAAACACATTGCCGAACGCCGCGAAGCGCTTCTGGGCAAAGGCGGGATCCCGGAAGAAGGCCAGGGCTTCGAGCACCCCGATCACGGCGCCGGTGTGGGGCAGGGGGCGGGGTGGCGCTGGCTCGGCCCGGCTCGAAACGGGCTGCGCCGCAGCTGTTGCGGCAGCGGCTGGGGTGTCGGGGCCGGGCACCTGCCGGTTGTTAGAGGATTCCTTCACCAGGGGAGCTCCCCGCCGTTGGCATGCCAGAAGCGGCCGCTCGTGTCCAGCGATAGGGCATCGAGCCGGGCCAGAAGGCCCTTTGCCGCCTGTTCGGGGGGGGTGCCGGTGAAACCCACCATGCGGGTGGCCACCATGCCGGGATGCAGGATCGCCACAGCGATGCCGCGGGGCTTGAGGTCCACCGCCAGGGAGCGGCCGGCCATGTTCAGGGCCGTCTTGCTCATGCGGTAGCCGTAGTAGCCGCCGGAGCCGTTGTCGTCGATCGAGCCCATGCGGCTGGTGATCAGCCCCAGCTTGGCGCCCGCCGAAAGGTGGGGCAGCAGGGCGCGGGCCAGCAGCAAAGGCGCCAGGGCGTTCACCTCAAACTGCCGCCGCAGGCTCTCGGCGCTGAAGCTCTCCAGGTCGTCGCCTTCGAGGATGCCGGCATTGAGGATGGCGCCATCGAGCCGCGCTCCCGCCAGGCGGGTGGGGAGTTCTTCCAGGGAGGCGTCACGGGTGAGCTCGATCCCCGCCTCGATTCGCACCCCCAGCTCCTGCAGCTCCGCCGAGGGCGTGCGGCACACGGCGATCACGCTGTCGCCGCGGGCCTGGAGCAGGCGGCAGAGGGCCAGGCCGATGCCGCGGTTGGCGCCGGTGACCAGCCAGGAGGCCATGGCGGGACGGGGTTGATGGGGAGCTCCAGGATGTCAGGAGGAGCGGGGTGGCGTGGGGTGGGGGCTGATCAACATCCCAAGCATCTCGACGCTATCCGGGCAAGACATCACGATGCCTGAGCGGTGATCACCTGCCATGCGGATCACCCTGACCCTGGATGACGACCTCGCCGAATCGCTGAGCCGCACAGCCCGGCTCACGGGCCGGATCAAGCCGTTTGTTGTTGAACCCCAGGCCTGTGGGCTGATGCCGGGCATCGATCCCTTGAGGCTTAACCAGCTGGTGGATCAGTTGGATCTGGAGGCGTTTCCCGCCAAGCAGGTACGGGATGGGGGAACCGCATGATCATCCCCGATGTGAATCTGTTGGTGTACGCCTACAACTCGGATGCGCCATTTCACCCATTAGCCAAGCGGTGGTGGGAGGGCTGCTTGGGTGGATCGCAGCCGGTGGTGATCCCCTGGGTGGTGGCCCTTGGCTTTGTGAGGCTGATGACCAGCCGGGCGGTGTTGGATGCGCACATTGCCGCCCTGGCCATCGAAACCCAGGCCGTGGTGCATTCCAACGACAGCGACTTCTGCCGTTTTCCCGGGCTGCGGTGGGTCAACCCGCTGGCTGGGTGGAACCTGAGCGGGGATCCAGACCCAGCAACGGCCACCTCAGCATTGCCAACCACGGCCGCCTCTGGAAGGCCCTGATGCGCGCCCATCTCAGCGACTGGGAATGCGCTGCCGCGCGACCCCCTCACCCCAGCCGCACCTGGCGCTCCTCGCGCACCTGCAGCGGGATCTCGAGGTGGGAGCGACCGATCATCTGGGGGCCGTCGATCGAGAAGATCCGGGCCTCGATGCCGAATTCCTTGAAGGCGTTCTCCAGCTCCTGGATCAGGGCCTTCTCCACCTGGGCCTCCGCATCCACCACCTTGCCCAGTAGACGGCCCCCAAGTTTGCCCATGCGCTGGCGCACCACCTCGCGGGCGTTGGTGACCTCGATGACCAGCACGGCGCCACGGCGGTGAAGGTCACCCTATCGGCAACCCTTCCGTGTCCTCCCCATCCCTCGGCTGGATCGCTGCTAACCGGAACGTTGCACCTGCGCCGCCTGCCTTGTCGCCGTTGTAGTCAGCCCGTCGAGCCGTGCCCTTTCGGTGGGCGCTCTGGCCTTCGGCGTCGGGCCTGCGGGTTGACATCTTTGGCTTCGGCCTGATGCGGGACCAGGGGATCAGCCTGGATCACCCCGGCTCAGCAGTAGGGCTCCAGCAGCTCCTCGAGATCGCGCAGCTGCCCCGGAGGCACCAGCCGCGCCAGGGGCAGGCGGGTGGCGCCGCCGCCGATGCCGACCTGCACCGCCTCCAGCGCCTGGCGGGCGCAGACGGCTGCCCCCTGGTCGAGCCGGGCGGCGCATTCGCTGGCCAGGGTGGCGGCCAGGCCGGCGTCGCCCAGGTAGAGGTTCCAGTTGGCCACCTGCAGGTAGAGCCGGTCGGCTAAGGCGCGGGTGAGCTCCTCAAGATTGTCGGCGGTGAGGGTCATGGCTCGGGGGCGGGCCGCTGGATCACCACCACGCTGGCATGGATCAGCAGCAGCGCCGCCCATCCCAGCGTGAGCCAGTTCAGGTGGGGCCAGGGATGGCGCATCCCCTCCACGAACCAGAGGCCGCTGTTCACCGCCGCGAACACCATGGCGTGCAGGGTGAGGTTCACGATCCGCGCGAAGTGGCGGTAGGGTGGGGTCGGCGGGGTCGGCGGGGCCGTACCAGCGGATCGGCATGGGCGCGCGCGCTCGCGGGGGATTGTTCAAGTTAGAACGATCCGCGGGGTGGCCCGCTGCCCGCGTGCCGGGACGGGCCCGCATCCCCTGGGGCCGAGGCCATCCCCGCCGGTGTGGGAAGGCTGGCCGGAGGTCCTGAGTTGACGAATGGCACCCCCATGCGGTGAGAATGACGGGGCAGGCGCTTGTAGCTCAGCGGATTAGAGCATCTGACTACGGATCAGAGGGTCGGGAGTTCGAATCTCTCCAGGCGCGTTCTTCAGGTCACCCCACGGGGTGGCCTTCTTTTTTGGCGCACGCTGCCGCCGGTCGCGGTGGCCGCCCGGCCGCCCGGACGGCACGCCGCGGCGCGTGGGGGTACCGGCATCGATCTCGCCGCCATCGGGGCTGGCAGCGGGCGCTTCCCTAGCATCGGCTCACCCGTGGGTTCGTCGTCAGCCGACCCGACGCGCCGGTTTCGGTTCTGCTCCCTGCCGGTCACGCGAAGGTCCGGTCCCGACCGTCGCCCTCTCCCCAGCCGCTCCACCCACCGATCCCATGGCCCCTTCGTCTTCCGCCCCGGCTTCGATCGATGCCCCCCTGGCCGCGGCCGATCCGGCCATCGCCGCCCTGATCGACCGGGAGCTCAATCGCCAGCAGAGCCACCTGGAGCTGATCGCCTCCGAGAACTTCGCCTCCCGCGCCGTGATGGAGGCCCAGGGCTCGGTGCTCACCAACAAGTACGCCGAGGGGCTTCCCGCCAAGCGTTACTACGGCGGCTGCGAATTCGTGGATGGCATTGAGGAGCTAGCGATCGAGCGGGCCAAGCAGCTCTTCGGTGCCGCCTGGGCCAACGTGCAGCCCCACAGCGGCGCCCAGGCCAACTTCGCCGTGTTCCTGGCCCTGCTCAAGCCCGGCGACACGATTCTGGGCATGGACCTTTCCCACGGCGGCCACCTCACCCACGGCTCGCCGGTGAACGTGAGCGGCAAATGGTTCCAGGCCTTCCACTACGGCGTCGACCCCGACACCCAGCAGCTCAACTACGCCACGATCCGGGAGCTGGCCCTGCAGCACCGCCCGAAGCTGATCGTTTGCGGCTACTCGGCCTACCCCCGCACCATCGATTTCGCCGCCTTCCGCGCCATCGCCGATGAGGTGGGTGCCTATCTGCTGGCCGATATGGCTCACATCGCCGGCCTGGTGGCGGCCGGCGTGCACCCCAGCCCGCTGCCCCACTGCCATGTGGTCACCACCACCACCCACAAGACCCTGCGGGGGCCCCGCGGCGGCCTAATCCTCTGCAATGACGCCGAATTCGGTAAGCAGTTCGACAAGGCCGTGTTTCCTGGTACCCAGGGCGGCCCGCTTGAGCATGTGATCGCGGCCAAGGCCGTTGCTTTTGGCGAGGCCCTGCAGCCCTCCTTCCGCACCTACAGCCAGCAGGTGATCACCAACGCCCAGGCCCTGGCCGCCCGGATCCAGGAGCGGGGCATCGCCGTGGTGAGCGGCGGCACCGACAACCACCTGGTGCTGCTCGATCTGCGCAGCATTGCCATGACCGGCAAGGTGGCCGATCTGCTGGTGAGCGATGTGTGCATCACCGCCAACAAGAACACGGTGCCCTTTGATCCCCAGTCCCCGTTTGTGACCAGCGGTCTGCGGCTCGGCACCGCCGCCTGCACCACCCGTGGCTTCGATGCCGAGGCCTTCCGGGAAGTGGCCGACGTGATCGCCGATCGTCTGCTCAACCCTGAGGACGGTGCGATCGAACTGCGCTGCCGCGAGCGGGTGGCCGACCTCTGCCGCCGCTTCCCTCTCTATGGCCTGGAACGTCAGCTCCAGCACGCCTGAGCCTTGCCAGGCTCCGTAACCTTGCCAGGCTCCGTGGTCTTGCCGCGCTCCGTATGGTGAGGCCCAAAGGTCCGCTGCTCTCTGGTCCGCCGACGTGACCCTTGCCTACAGCCCCAACGCGGCGGCCCTGGTCACCTTCGTGGTGGCTGGACTGGTGACGGCCCTGGTTGTGCCCCTGGTGCGTGCCCTCGGTCTCCATTACGGCCTGGTGGATCGCCCCGATCCACGCAAGCAGCACACCGCGCCCATGGTGCGGCTGGGCGGTATCGGCATCGTGGCCGGCTTCAGCCTCGCCCTCACCCTCACCTGGCTGGCCGGGGGCTTTGCCGACCTGCCTCCTGACAAGGACCGGTTGATCTGGACCACCCTGGCCGGTTCGCTCTGCTTCTTTGTGATCGGCCTGGCCGATGACCTCTTCGCCCTGCCGCCGCTGCCCCGCCTGGTGGGTCAGGTGGCGGTGGCGATGGCGGTGTGGGATCAGGGGGTGCGGATCGGCAGCGTCGAGCTGCCGCTTGAATCGCTTCCGGATCTCCACCTGGGCCTGCCGCCGCTCCTCACCCTGCCTCCCGCCCTGAGCCTGCTGGCCACGGTGGTGTGGCTGGTGGGCATCACCAACGCGATCAACTGGCTCGACGGCCTCGATGGCCTGGCGGCGGGGGTGAGCGGCATCGCTGCCATCGGTCTGCTCTCGGTGAGCTTCAGTCTTTCCCAGCCCGCCGCCGGCCTGCTGGCGGCGGCCCTGGCCGGGGCCTGCCTCGGCTTTCTGCGCCACAACTTCAACCCGGCCCGCATCTTCATGGGCGATGGGGGCTCCTATTTCCTGGGCTTCGCCCTGGCCGCGATCAGCATCGTGGGGCCCGCCAAGGGACTCACCGGCGTGAGCCTGCTGCTGCCGCTGCTGATCCTTTCCCTCCCCCTCGCCGACATGTCGGCGGTGATCATGGGCCGCCTCAGCGAGGGCCGCTCCCCCTTTTATCCCGACCGCCGCCACCTGCACCACCGCCTGCTGCGCTCCGGCCTCAGCCACCGCCGCACGGTGGTGCTGATCTATGCCTTCACCCAGTGGCTGGCCTCCCTGGCCCTGGTGCTGGCCAACGCCGAGAACCGCTTCCTCTGGCTGGCCCTGGCCACCGCCGTGCTGATCGCCGTGGTGGTGATGAGCCGCCGCTCGGTGCCCCAGGAGCAGCGCTGAGGCCGGGTCCTCCAGCCCCACCCCGAACCCTTTTCACCCAGCCCCATCGCGCTCCGGTCATGGCCCCAACGCCGCCTCCCGCTGCCCCAGGCCCCGATGACCTCCTGGAAGAGCGTGCCGAGGACCGCTCCGTGGAGGTGCTCTGTGTCGGCACCGAACTGCTGCTGGGCAACATCCTCAACGGCAATGCCCGCTGGATCGCTGAGCGGCTGGCGGCCCTCGGCCTGCCCCATTACCGCCAGGAGGTGGTGGGCGACAACCGTGAGCGGCTGATCGCCGCGGTGCGCGCCGCCGCCGGCCGCTGCCGCGTGCTGATCACCACCGGCGGCCTCGGGCCCACCCCCGACGACCTCACCACCGAGGCGATCGCCGCCGCCTTCGGCGCGCCCCTGGTGGAGCACCCCGCCATCTGGGAGGCCATCCGCGCCCGCATCGCGGCCCGCGGCCGGGTGGTGGCCCCCAGCAACCGGCGTCAGGCCTTTCTGCCGGAGGGGGCAGCGGTGCTCCCCAACCCCACCGGCACCGCCCCCGGGATGATCTGGACCCCGGCCCCTGTTGATCCGGGCTTCCCGATCCGGCCGGGCTTCACCGTGCTCACTTTCCCGGGGGTGCCCAGTGAAATGCACGCCATGTGGGAGGCCACCGCCGAGCCCTGGCTGCGGGCGGCCGGCCTGGCCCGTGGTGTGTTCGCCAGCCGCCTGCTGCGCTTCTGGGGTGTGGCCGAATCGAGCCTCGCCGAGCAGGTGGCCGATCTGCTGGAGCTCGAGAACCCCACCGTGGCCCCCTACGCCGGGGCGGGAGAGGTGAAGTTGCGCCTCACCGCCCGCGCCGACGATCCGGTGGCGGCGGCGGCCCTGCTGGATCCCGTGGAGGCGGATCTCCGCTGCCGCACCGGCTCCCTCTGCTACGGCACAGGCGACGACAGCCTCGCCTCGGTGGTGCTGGCGCAGCTGCGCCAGCGCGGCCAAACCCTTGCGGTGGCCGAATCCTGCACCGGCGGTGGCCTGGGAGCGGCCCTGACTGCCGTACCCGGCGCCTCCGAGGTGTTTCTCGGGGGGGTGATCGCCTACGCCAATGCCGTCAAGGAAGGGGTGCTGGGGGTGCCTCCGCAGCTGCTGGCGGACCACGGCGCCGTGAGTGATCCGGTGGCGATCGCCATGGCGGAGGGGGTGCGTCGTCTCACCGGCAGCGACTGGGCCCTCGCCCTCACCGGCATCGCCGGCCCGGGGGGTGGCACGGCCGCCAAGCCGGTGGGGCTGGTGCATCTGGCCCTGGCTGGTCCGGCCGGCAGCAGCAGCCAGGCGCTGCGTTTCGGCGAGAGCCGGGGGCGGAGCTGGATTCAGGCGCTGAGCGTGGGCGAGGCGCTCAACCGTCTGCGGCTGGTTTTGGACCCAGCGCGCTGATCCGTCTGAAGCAGGGAACACCGGCACGCCATAGGCATCCCTCACGGGCGGGCCGGGATCGATCACGAATCCTGTGGCTTGGGGTTTTCCCCCGTTCGTTGGGGTTTTCCGCCCTGAAACCAGGGGTTTTCCACAGAAATCGGCCCTCAGCCCCGCCATCCCGCCTGGGGGCTGGCCAAAGGATGGGGGAAACGCCCCCTCCCCTTGACGGTTTCGGTTCGCGACCCGCCGACCTGGCCCGCCGTTGGGGAGAGGGTCGCCCTGCCCAGTCGCCATGGGCATCCCGGCCTGGGTCGCGCCGATCCCAGGGCGGGAGCAGCCCGCCGGTGCCGCTTTGACGCCCGGGGGGCTGCCGTGGCCTGATGGGTCCGACACCGCAGCGGGAGACGCAGGCATGAAGGATCGGACGGAATTCACCTCCACCACCCCCGCCACAGCGGCCGTGCCCGACCATGCTCCCCGCAGCGTGAGCGTGGAGAACCAGTTCCCGGAAGACCTGTTCGAAGCGATGGTGGCTTTCGTGGGCAGCCACCCCCAGTGGGACCAGTACCGCCTGATGCAGGCCGCCCTTGCCGGCTTTCTGTTCCAGCACGGCTGCCAGGACAGGGCCGTGGCACGCCACTATCTCGATGGTCTCTTCCAGCGTGGGGGGGGCACCCTGCCGGGCCCGCGGGCCTGAGCTCCTCGGCTCTTCCCTCGCCATGCCTGCCATGGCGTTCCCTTCCGCCCTCCCAGGCCCGCCATGCCGCCAGCCTCCGATCCCGCCGCCGCCCCGGCCCCATCGCCGCCCGCAGCGGCTCCGCCGCTGGCCCGGATCGTGGTGCTCGATGGCTTCACCACCAACCCCGGCGACCTCTCCTGGGAGCCCCTGGAGCGTCTCGGCCAGCTGACGGTGCATGCCCGCACGCCCCCGGATCGGGTGGCGGAGCGTATCGCCGAGGCCGATCTCGTGTTCACCAACAAGACCCGACTCGCCGCCGTGGATCTGGACGCCGCACCGCGGCTGCGCGGCATCGGCATGCTCGCCACCGGCCATGACGTGGTGGATGGGGCCGCGGCGGCGGCCCGGGGCGTGCCCCTCTGCAACGTGCCGGAATACAGCACCGCCTCGGTGGCCCAGGCGGTGTTCGCCCTGCTGCTGGAGCTCACCAACCGCACCGGCCACCATGCCGCCCTGGTGCGGCAGGGGCGCTGGAGTGCCGGTCCGGATTTCAGCTTCTGGGAGGGGAGCCTCACCGAGCTGGCAGGCCTGCGCTTCGGGGTGGTGGGCTTCGGCCGGATCGGTCTGGCGGTGGCGGCGATCGCCCGCGCCTTCGGCATGGAGGTGCTGGCCCACCGGCGCCAGCCGATCAACGATGAAGGGATCACCGGCGTGGATCTCGACACCCTGCTGCAGCGCTCCGATGTGGTGAGCCTCCACTGCCCGCTCACCCCCCAGACCCGCGGCCTGATCGATGCGGAGCGGATCGCCCGGATGAAGCCCGGCGCCCTGCTGCTCAACACCGGCCGCGGCCCCCTGGTGAACGAGGCCGACCTGGCCGCCGCCCTCCACAGCGGTCACCTCGGCGGAGCCGGGCTCGATGTGCTGAGCCTTGAGCCTCCCGACCCCACCAACCCCCTGCTCCAGGCCCCGAATTGCGTGATCACCCCCCACATCGCCTGGGCCACCCGAGGGGCACGCCAGCGGCTGATCGAGGCCGCCGCCGCCAATGGTGCGGCGATCCTGGCTGGTGCTCCCGTCAACGTGGTGAATGGGGTGTGACCGTGGCCCGCGGCGCTTCAGGGCCCCCAGGGAATCTCCCTTGGGGAGAGGCCCCGGCTCTGGATGAAGAGGCCCCTTGGTGCGGGCCGCTGATTCTTGGTTGAAGTGATCCCCGCTGCGGGCCAAGCTGGCCCTCGGCACGTTCTCCCTGCTGCGATGCGGATGCCTTCCCACGGCCGGTGGCTGTTCTTCTGGCTGGGCCTGGCGCTGCTGATGGGCGGCGGTGCTGCCGGAGTCCGGGCCCTTCCCTCGGCGCCCAGCCCTCTCGGGACAGCGGTGCCGCCCGCGCCAGCGGCTGCTCCAGTCCCCAGCGCCCCGGCGCCGGCGGTCTCGCTGCCGGTCGCCCCGGCGTCCAAGGCCCCGGCATCCGTGTCCCCCGTTCCCCCCCCTGCCGCCACCGCTCCGCCGCCGTTCACCGCTCCTGTGGCCCCGCTCCCCCTTCCAGCCGGTCTGCGCTGGCGCGAGGAGCCCCGCCTCGGGGAGCTGTTCCGCCAGGCGGGCCGGCCCGGCACCTTCGTGCTGCTGGATGCCCGACGCGGTGAACTGGTGGGCACCAACCGGGCCCGTGCCCTCAGCCGCTACACGCCGGCCTCCACCTTCAAGATCCCCAACAGCCTGATCGGCCTGTCAGTGGGGGCCGTGGCCAGCGTGGACACCGTGCTCCCCTACCGCAGCGACGCGCCGCCTTTCAGCCCGGCCTGGGAGAAGGACATGGGCCTGCGGGAGGCGATTGTGGTGTCGAATGTGCCGATCTATCAAGAGCTTGCCCGCCGCATCGGCCTGGCGCGGATGCGGGAGGCGGTGAACCGGCTCGACTACGGCAACCGCGCGATCGGCCCGGTGGTGGACACCTTCTGGCTGCGGGGACCCCTGGCGATCAGCGCCGTGGAGCAGACCCGCTTCCTCGATCGCCTGGCCCGGGGCGTGCTGCCCTTCCCCGCCGAGGCCCAGCGGGCGGTTCGGGAGATCACGCTGGTGGAGCGTGGTCCCGGCTGGGAGCTCCACGCCAAGACAGGCTGGCAGAACGGTCCGGGCCCCGGCGTGGGCTGGTGGGTGGGCTGGGTGGAGAGCGGAGGCCGCACCCATCCCTTCGCCCTCAACCTCGACATCCGCCAGCGCGCCGATGGCGACCTGCGCCAGCGCCTGGGCCGCACCGCGCTGGAGCTGCTCGGGGTGCTGCCGCCAGCGGCCCCGGTGCCGCTGGCGCCTGGCCCGGGCCGCTGATCCGGCGGCGCCCGGCGACCTGGTCTGCTCGGGCGCTCAGGCCAGGGGCAGATCCTCGGGATGGAGCAGCAGATGGAGAGCCTCGAGGCCCAGGGCGATCAGGCCCGCCGCCAGCACGGTGCGGGCGCCGCAGAGCAGCAGGCGGGTGGCCACGGCCGAACCGATCGGGATCATGGCCTGGCCTCCAAGGCGCTCAGCACCGCCTCAGACGCCTTGGCGCTGCGCTGATCGGCAGGGCCAGGGATCCAAACCGGGCCAATGGGTGGAACCTGCAAGGGAACGCCTCCTGGGAGCGTGGGGATGGGGAAATGTATGGAGATTGTTGGCTGATGGACGCTGAGGAGCATGTTTTCTGCTACGACCCTCACCTGTTCTTCTGCCACTACTGCAGCACGGGTTCTTCGGGATCCCGGTAGCCCAGCTCACCGCAGGCCGTGACGGGCCCCTCCCGGCCTGCCCCTATCCCGGATTTCGCCGTTGCCATCCCTGCGGGGCGCCCGGATCCTCGATCGGCGATCCCATCGGCTCCTAGGCTCATTTTCCCTTCCCTTAAGGTTCGCGTGAGCGCCGGCACCCTCTACGACAAGGTCTGGGAGCTGCACCGGGTAGCGGATCTGCCGGGCGGCTCCAGCCAGCTCTTCATCGGCCTCCATCTGATCCACGAGGTCACCAGCCCCCAGGCCTTCGCCGCCCTGCGGGATCTTGGTCTGAGTGTGCGCCATCCGGAGCGCACCGTGGCCACGGTGGATCACATCGTGCCCACCACCTCCCAGGCCCGGCCCTTCGCCGATCCCCTGGCCGAGGCGATGCTCGCCACGCTGGAGGCCAACTGCGCCGAGAACGGCATCACCCTGCATGGTCTCGGCAGCGGCCGCCAGGGCATCGTGCATGTGATCGCTCCGGAGCTCGGACTCACCCAGCCCGGCATGACCGTGGCCTGCGGCGATTCCCACACCTCCACCCACGGCGCCTTCGGGGCCATCGCCTTCGGCATCGGCACCAGCCAGGTGCGCGATGTGCTGGCCAGCCAGAGCCTGGCGATGACCAAGCTCAAGGTGCGCCGCATCTGGGTCGATGGCACGCTGCAGCCGGGGGTTTATGCCAAGGACCTGGTGCTGCACGTGATCCGCACCCTGGGGGTGAAGGGCGGCGTGGGCCACGCCTATGAGTTCGCCGGTCCCGCCATCGACGCCCTCGCGATGGAGGAGCGCATGACCCTCTGCAACATGGCGATCGAAGGCGGCGCCCGGGTGGGCTACTGCAACCCTGACGCCACCACCTTCGCCTACCTCCAGGGTCGCCCCCATGCCCCGGCCGGTGAGGCCTGGGAGCGGGCCGTGGCCTGGTGGAGCAGCCTGGCCAGCGGCCCCGATGCCGTCTTCGATGACGAGGTGCGTTTCGATGCCACCGCCATTGCCCCCACCGTGACCTGGGGCATCACCCCGGGCCAGGGCATCGGCGTGGATGAGCGCGTGCCCACCCTGGAACAGACCCCCGCCGAAGAGCGCCCCTTGGCCGAAGAGGCCTACCGCTACATGGATCTGGTGCCCGGCGCCCCGATCGCCGGCCTGCCGGTGGATGTGTGCTTCATCGGCAGCTGCACCAATGGCCGCCTCTCCGACCTTCGGGCGGCCGCCGCCGTGGCCCGCGGCCGCCACGTGGCCCCGGGCATCAAGGCTTTCGTGGTTCCCGGCAGCGAGCAGGTGGCCGCCGCTGCCGAGGCCGAGGGCCTCGATGCGGTGTTCCGGGAGGCGGGCTTTGAGTGGCGCGAGCCCGGCTGCTCGATGTGCCTGGCGATGAACCCCGATCGCCTCGAGGGCCGCCAGATCAGCGCCAGCTCCTCCAACCGCAACTTCAAGGGCCGCCAGGGCAGCGCCACGGGCCGCACCCTGCTGATGAGCCCCGCCATGGTGGCCGCCGCCGCCATCACCGGCCAGGTGGCTGATGTGCGCGAGCTGGTGGGGGGCCAGCGATGCTGATGACCGCGCCGCCAGCCGGACCAGCAGCCCACCCTGAGTGGTGGTTCGGCCATGCTCCGGGCAGCCCTTGGCCTGAGCGGAGTTCTGGGCCCCGCTGCATCGCCGCTCTTCCTGCCACGAGCGCTTCTGGCTCCTGGCCGTCCCTTGTCTCTGACCGGTCCGTTCCCTTCCCGCCGCTCCGATGAACGCCCCCTCGCCTGCCGCCCCCTTCCCCGCCGGTCCGGTCCGCCAGTTGCTGGGCCACGGCGTGGCGGTGGTCGGCAACGACATCGACACCGACCGGATCATTCCGGCCCGCTACCTCAAGTGCGTGACCTTCGAGGGGCTGGCCGAGGGCGCCTTCGCCGATGACCGCCGCGAGCTGACCGGCGCCCATCCCTTTGACCGGCCGGAGCACCAAGGCGCCACGATCCTGGTGGTGAACGGCAACTTCGGCTGCGGCTCCAGCCGGGAGCATGCGCCCCAGGCCCTGATGCGCTGGGGCATTCGCGCGGTGATTGGCGAGAGCTTCGCCGAGATCTTCTTCGGCAACTGTCTGGCCCTCGGCATCCCCTGCCTCACGGCCGCGCCGGCCACGGTGGCGGCCCTGCAGGCGGCGATCGTGGCCTCCCCCGCAGTCGATCTCAGGGTGGATGTGGAGGGCTTAGCTCTTGAGCTCCATGGCGCCCAGGAGCCGGCTTCCACGCCTGCCGAGCCACCAGGGTCGTACCCGCTGCACCTGGCCGAGGGCCCCCATCGCATGCTGGTGAGCGGCCAGTGGGATGGCACCGCCCAGCTGGTGGCCCACGACGCCGAATTGCGGGCCACGGCCTCCCGGCTCCCCTATCTGACAGCCTTCAGCGCCTGACGGCTGCCAGGGATGCTGCCGGTCGCGTCCTCTCAGAACGGCCGGCTCAGGGGGGCCTGGCCGGAGGTGGGTGTCGGATAGGGCCCGAAGCCGCTGGTGGGGTTCAGGCCGGCTCCGCCCGCGGGGTTGCCTCCCATGGGGGTGTAGGGCACGAAGGGCAGGCCCGTCCCCTTGAAGTTGAAGTCGGTGAGCTTCACGCGCACGCCACCGAGGCCGTCATAGGGGCTGTAGTACACCCCGATCTGGTAGGAGCGCCGCTGCCAGCGCAGCTCGAGGTAGGAATTGGTCACCCCCCCGTAGGTGCCGGAGTTGGGATCCACGTTGATGCCCACCCCGCCGCTGAACACCAGCGGTCCGGCGATCTGCTGGGTGAGGCCGATTCCCAGGGTGCTCAGGTCCACGGCCCGGTCGAAGCTGAAGGGGCTCGCCCCCTGGCGCAGGGTGCCGCCCCCGGTGATGGCGAGCTCGGTGTAATCGAAGAAGGGCTTCACGAAGTGGCCCAGGGTGAGGGTGGGACCGCCGCTCAGGCCGATTGTGTTCTGGTTGGTGCCGTTGCCGTAATAGGCGAAGGTGCCCAGCACATTGGCTCGCAGCCAGAGGCCTGGAATGATCGGCTGGTCGGTGCTCGCATAGGCTCCGCTGGCGGTGAGCGGTGCTGATCGGCCCACCCAGAGGGGGTAGTTGAGGTTCACCGAACCGATGCCGCTGAAGCGCCAGAAATCGGCCAGGTTATTGCTGACGAAGTCGTTGCCCTGGAAATTACCCACCCCCGTGCGCCAGAGGTAGTTGCCGCTCAGTTTGCCCCAGGTGGGCAGCACACCGGTCTGCTCCAGGGAGGTGCCGTAGGCCGAATACACATCCTGTTCGCCCAGGGTGCCGTTCCAGGTGCGGTAGCGGTAGGCGCCGAACAGCCGCCATTTGCTCTCGCCCAGCAGCGGCAGGCTCACGAGTCGGTTGAAGTCGCCCCAGCTGCGCGTGCCGTTGGCGATGTTGTCGGGATTGAAGGTGGACATCTCCAGGGTTGCATCGGAATTGAATCCCAGGATCTGCTTTTCAAGCTTGGCCTGCAGACCGAAGAGATCACCCGCTTTGGTGGGTTGGGAAACCCCTGGTGCATCCACGGATTGACCCGGCAGCGGATAGGAATCGGTGCTGCCATTGATCGCCCGCTGCATCAGAAATTGCGGTTGGATGGTGAGCACACCGCTGCTGCCGATCTGCACCGGAGTGTTGTAGCCAAGGAAGTAGCCGTTGCGGTCTGTCTTGTCGAAGCCCAGGACCCAGCGGTTGTTGACCTCCTGCTTCTTCTTGATCACGGTCTTGCGGGTCAGCGGGATCGGCAGCCGCTCATCCAGCACCAAATGGTTGCGGCCTGTGCGGATCTCGGTGTCCCCGTTGGGCAGCAGGGTGGCCACCACGTTCTCCGAATCCAGCCACGACTGGGCCGGGGTGAAGGGGTCGTTGCTGAAGGCCATCCGGTCGGCCGTGATCGTGGTGGGGGTGAAGGCCATCTGGCGGGCCTGCACCCGCCAGCGGCTGATCGTGCCCTTCACCAGCTGTCGATTGCCTTTGGTGGTGAGGGTGTTCAGCTGGCTCGGTTGAGCGCCGCCGAACTGGTTCACCTGATCGGGGGTGGACAGGGTGGAGGGGAAGCCGTAGCGCCGCTCCGCCGTGAGGCTCTGCTCGTAGGTCACATCGCTCACCCGCTGGTCCAGCCGGGCGATCGCGGCGGCCCGCTGCCGTTCCAGGGCCCGGGCCTGATCCCATGCCGATCCGGTGGCTTTGGTCGCCGGGTTGGGGACTCTCGCCGGCGTGCCAGCCGGAGCTGCCGTGCCACCGCTCTGGGCTGCGGGTGCGTTGGCATTGCCGCTGGGTCTGGCGGGATCGCCCGGGGGTGGTCCCATCGTCACCAGGTTCAGCTGGCTGGCCAGGTCGGTGGGGGGCTTGCTTTCCGGCGGCGGGGCACCGGCGCAGCCCTGGGCCGGCGGCAGTTCCGGTGGCTTGCGCGGCGGCGGCGTGCTGCCGAAGCGGTAACGCAGGCCGAGCAGGTAGCCGTTGCTGCCCTCGCTCACCCCGCTGTAGGTGCCGTAGGCGCCGGAGCGGTGATGGATGCGCCCCACCGCCGAAAGGCGCGGCGTGACCAGGGCCTCCACCTCGAAGGCCAGGTAATTGAGGAAGGTGGCGTAGTTCTGGCGGAAGGTCTTCTCGTAGTTGCTGGGTTCGGTGAGCAGGCTCACCCCCTCCACGAAGTAGATGTTGAGCCACGGCTGCAGCCAGAAGCGCATGCCGATGCCCAGGGTGCCGTCGCCGAAATCCTGGGCTGGGGTGTTCGCGTAGGGCACGTCCTGGTTGAAGCCGCCGCCGGGCTGAGAGCGGGAGCGGTGGTTGAGCAGGTTGGTGTCCAGCTCGAAGGCGAAGGGGCCGCCATCGAGCAGGCGGCGCTGCAGGCCCACCCCCGCCAGGTATTCCGGCCGGAACTGGCCGTTGAAGAGGAAGGTGTCGCCGAAGTTGGCGGTGTACATCTGGCCGCCCCAGGCCGTCACCGCCCAGGGATAGGGATGCCAGTTCGGCAGTGGCGGCAGGGAGGGGCTGCAGCTGATCGGCTCGGGCGGCAGCAGGGGCTTGGAGGGCACCTGGCTGAAATCGAGATCCTGTTGGGTGCCATCCAGATCGAGCACGCCGTACACGTCCTCCAGGTCACCCCGCCCCTCCAGAAGGCTGAAGCGCAGCCGGCTGGCCTGGAGGTATTGCTGACCCCTCTGGAAGCGCACGCTGCCGCTGGCCAGCAGCTGGCGGCTGGCGGGGTCGAATTCGACCCGATCGGCCTGGATGCGGCCCCCGGCCAGGAGAACCTTTACATGGCCGGTGGCCACGTAACGCCCGAGCTGCGCGTCGTAGCGCTGGTTGTCGGCGCTGAGTTCAAGCTCCTGAGGCAGGGCAGCCGGTGTCTGCTGGGCGGGCCCCAGGCTGCGGCCGCCGGTCCCGTTGTTGGCTGGGGTGTTCGCTGGGGCCGGCGCCGCTGCCGGCTGGCCGGGATCCGATCCGGTTGCGGGCGCCGCCAGGCCGGCGGGCAGGGGCGTCAGCCAGACGCCAGCGGTGCCGAGCAGGGTTGCCAGCCGGCTCGCATGCTTGGGGCGGATCCTCACCCGCGTGCTTCGGGCAGGCCGGCGATGGGGCACCACAGTCGGCCGCAGGGAGGCAGGAAGGGGGTGATCCTGCCATGGGCCCCGACCGACCAAGGGGGGCGGGTCGGTTTGCCGTGCGGGGTCTGGGTCGTCGCGCCGCGTCGCCGTGCCGGTCGTTTGCAATGAGCCAGCGATGAGCCAGCCATCAGCCAGGTTTCAGCCAGGTTTCCGCCAGGTTTCCGCCAACAATGACCCCCCAACCCTCCGGGGTCCGGAGAATTGGGGGGTGGAATCTCCCGGAGCGCTCGCGCTTCCGGCGGCCAGGGCCGTGGATTCAGTCCTCCAGGTCCTTCCGGCTGGGGGTGCGGCTCGGGTCGCTGGCCAGAAAGCCGAACACGAAGATCCCGATGAAGAAGAAAACGACTGAGTAAACCGAGATCTTGAGGGCGAGCATGGGCTGTCCGTCGGGTGACAGGGCGGGCGGGTGACAGGGGATGACAGGCCGGCCGCGAAGGCTGGGCATCCCTGCCGCGGCCCCATCATCCTATGGGGCTGGAAAGGCCATCAAAATGCCCGAGGGGCTTCCGGTGGGCCATCAGGCCCGGATTGAAACGTTTCAGTCACGTTCGCCGGCCCCGTCGCCCGTGCCGCTCGACCTTCAGCCCCTCTGGCATTGCCCCGGTCCCGCGGGCGAGCCGATCGTCGCCCTCAACCATCCCTGGGGAGCGCTGCACCGACCCGACTGGGCCGCCCGTGGGCTGGTGATCTGGCCCCGGGGTGGTCTCTGGCGGCAGCTGCGCCTGCGGCTGGAGCGGCCGGCGGCCTGGGCCCCGCTTGGTCCCGATGGGGCCCGGGCCCGGCTGGTGCTGCGCTGGTGGGCCGATGCGGTGGAGCTGCGGGTGGATGGCCGGCCGGTGCACGCCGGCGATCTCTTCGACACCGCCTGCCGCTGGGAGCTGCCAGGCCGCTGGTGGGAGGGCCAGCCGCTGGAGCTGGAGCTGCGCCTGCGCAGCCCCCTCCATGACGACGGCGCCCTGATCGAGAGCCAGGTGGTTCTCGAACCCCGCGATCCCGCCGACCCCCTCGGCCTGCTCACCCCAACCGTGGAGGAGCTCGAACGCCTGCGGCGGGAGGCCGGCCGCCCTCCCGGTCCCGGCGCCGGCCGGGTGCAGGTGCTGGGCCATGCCCACCTCGATCTGGCCTGGCTCTGGCCGGTGGCCGACACCTGGCGGGCGGCGGAACGCACCTTCCGCTCCGCCCTGGATCTGCTGGAGCGCTTCCCCCAGCTCCATTTCGGCCACTCCACCCCCGCCCTCTACGCCTGGCTGGAGCAGCACCGGCCGACCCTCTTCGCCGCCATCCAGGCCGCCATGGCCGCCGGCCGCTGGGAACCGCTCAACGGCCCCTGGGTCGAAACCGACTGCGTGCTGGTGGGCACCGCCTCGCTGCTGCGGCAGTTCCAGGAGGGGCAGCGCTACAGCCGCCGCGCCTTTCCCAGCTGGGAGCACAGCGTGGCCTGGCTGCCCGACAGCTTCGGCTTCAGCGCCGGTCTGCCGGCGGTGGCGACCGCCACCGGCGTGCGCTGGTTCTGCACCCACAAGCTGGCCTGGAACGCCACCAATCCCTTTCCCCATCGCCTCTTCCGTTGGCGCAGCCGCTGCGGTGCCGAGCTGCTCGCCCTGATGACCGCCCCGATCGGCACGGATGGTGATCCGGTGGCGATCGAGCGGCACCGGATCCAATGGCAGGCCGCCACCGGATGCGTCGATGCCCTCTGGCTGCCAGGTGTGGGCGACCACGGCGGCGGACCCACCGCCGAGATGCTGGAGCAGCTGGCCCTCTGGCAGCACCATCCGGCCGTCGCGCCCCAGCGCCATGGCAGCCTGCGCGGGTTTCTGGCCGATCTGGAGCCCCTCGCGGCCCAGCTGCCGGTGTGGCGCGATGAGCTCTACCTGGAGCTGCACCGCGGCTGCCCCACCAGCCGGCCCGACCAGAAACGCCACAACCGCACCCTGGAGCGCCTGCTGCGGGAAGCCGAGCTGGCGCGGGCTCTGGCGTTGGCATCGTCCAGGCGCCCCGACCCCGGCGAGGCGCCCGGTTCCGCCGCGCTGCCGCCCTCACCGCCGCCCTCCGGGGCCCTGCTCGCGGAGGGCTCGGCGGAGCGTTCAGGGGATCGGGCGGCCGAGCGGGTTGCCGGTCGGATTTCGGCGGCTTGTGGGGATCCCTCGGCCCCCGGGGCCGCGAGCCCGCCGGGCGGGCCCGATTGCGATCCAATCGATTGGCGGCCTCTGCTGTTCCAGCAGTTCCACGACATCCTCCCCGGCACATCGATTCCGGAGGTGTTCGAGCAGGCCGAACCCCAGTGGCGCGCCGCCCGCCGCCGCGCCCGCCGGCAACGCGACCGGGCCCTTGGCGCCCGGTCCGCCGTGGCGGGTGCGCCGGAGGGAGAGCGGTGGCGCGTGGCCCAGCTCCAGCCCCTGCCGGCCATGCCCGCCACCCTGCGGCTGCCCGCCGGCAGCTGGCAGGTGGAGGAGCCGGCCGGATCAAGACCGCTGCTGGGCCAGCCCGCACCCGGCGGGGGCCAGTGGGTGCAGCTGGAGGGCATCGCCGGCATCGGCTCTGTGGAGCTGCGCCGCCACCGGGCCCCTGCCCGCGGCGGAGTTTCCGGGCCCGCTCCATCGTCTTCGCCCCCGAGCGTCGCTGGCGAGGCCGTGCCGCTGCAGTACCCGGTTCTCCTGGAGCCTGCCCCGGAGCTGGGCCCCGCCCACTGGCGCCTGGGCAACGGCCTGGTCACGGCGGTGGTGGGACCGGGCGGGGTGGAGCAGCTGCTGGATCGCCATGGCACCGTCCAGCTGGCGGCGCCCCTGGCCTGGGGCCGCTGGAGCGACCGCGGCGAGTTCTGGGATGCCTGGGACCTCGCCCCCGCCGAGCGCCGCCGCGCCCTGCCCTGGTTGTGGGAGGAGGCGCCTGTGTGGATCGAGGCGGGGCCGCTCTGCGGCCGTTTCCGGCTGCGGGGGCGCTGCGGCGCCAGCCCGGTGCGGCTGGAGGGGCGCCTGCTGGCGGGCCAGCCCTGGCTGGAGTTGGTGCTCAGCCTCGACTGGCGCCAGCGCCACGAGCTGCTCCGCCTGGAGGTTCCCCTGGCCGTCCCCGCCCGGCGCTGGGCCGCCGACACGCCGGCGGGGGTGCTCGAGCGCCCCGCCGAGCCCCGCACCGCCCGCGAGCGGGCCCGCTGGGAGGTGGCGGCCCTGGCCTGGCTGGCATCGGTCGGACCCGCGGCAGGTGGCGGGCTGGCGGTGCTGCTGGATGGTCCCCAGGGGGTGGATGCCACGGCGGAGCGGCTGGGGGTGTCCCTGCTGCGCGCCCCCACCTGGCCCGATCCCGGCGCGGACAACGGTTTCCAGCGCCTGCGGCTGGCCTTGATGCCCTGCGGCGAGGGCTGGCGGCAGGCCGGGGTGCCGCTGCAGGCGCGGCGTCTGCGCGAACCCCTCTGGTGCCATCCGGTCGATCCCGCCGGAGCCGCTCCCCTGGGCGCCGGATGCCCGCCACTGGAGCCCGATCTGGCCCTGGTGAGTCTGCGGGCCGCCGCCGATGGATCCGGGGATCTGGTGGTGGCCATTCACAACGAGGGGCCCTGCCGGCGGGTGTTCGATCCCGGCGGCGGCTGGCGCCTGGTGGCTCGCCTCACGGGTCTCGACGAACCGCTACCAGCTGGGGCCACCGCCACTGCCATTCCTCCCTCCGCAAGCCAGCTCAAGGCCGACCCCCTTCATGGCACCAACGGCCTGGAGACCGGTTTCGAGGTCGCCGATCCAGTTACCGATCCCAATGGGGCTGGACCACTGCCGGAGCAGGGGCCTCCTGCGGCCGCCAGTGGAGCGGGCGCTTCAGGAGAGAGGCCCCACACGGATCCCACCGCTCGGTTGCGGCCGTGGGAGCTTGGCTTCTGGCGCCTCAGCCGCCGCTGATTCCGGCCATGGTCCTGGACCCAGGGGGAATCCGGTGCCTCCAGGCCGGGAAGGCCAGCTCAGTCCTCGTGGTCGTCAAAGGGGTCGGTGAGGCGCTTTGAGGGGGGGCCGAAAGCGGTGTAGATCCCG
>Ga0209401_1000586_pt1 | contig 24604 bp, 39 predicted proteins | sample M_140807_MF_Meta_FD_187318 | JGI IMG/M metagenome (GOLD analysis project Ga0209401, IMG submission 187318) | Freshwater microbial communities from Lake Montjoie, Canada to study carbon cycling - M_140807_MF_MetaG (SPAdes) (version 2) | ecosystem: Environmental > Aquatic > Freshwater > Lake... | reverse complement strand
GATCATTGCGATGCGCAATCAACTGATCCACGCTTACCTGGGAGTCGATCTTGATGTGGTGTGGGATGTTGTGCAGGTGGAATTGCCGTTGCTGCTTCAGCAGCTGAAGGCTGTGATTGGCTGAGGGGCTAACTCTTGCCGTACTGATGCCTCCACGCCAGGGAGATTCGCGGTGGAAAAGGGATAAGCCACATACCCATCGGCGTGGCGCACCAGAACAAGTTTCAGCTGTTGGATCGAAGCGGCCTTTGGCGTGCTCACCGATGAAGCCCCTTGGATCCACCGCGAAGGGGTGCTCGCTCACCAAGCCAGCGCCACCGACCTGCTGTTCATCACCCTGCGCAAAAGCGAGGCCCTCTTCTCCCCTCCACCCGCTACCGCGACCTGGCCCTCGGCCCATCCCTTTTCCACTGGGAAAGCCAGAGCACCACCACCGCCGCCTCCCCCACCGGCCAGCGCACCATCCACCACGCCGCCTGCGGCTCCAGGGTGCTCCTGTACCGCTGCGCGGAAGCCTGCGGCTACGTGCGCGAGCAACGCAAACAGGACGGCCGCCGCGGTGGCCTGCGGATAGGTCATGCGCCCTACAAAAGCCGCGTTGGCCAACGCCCCATGGCGTCGGGGGAATCTCTGTGGCAGGGGCGTGGCTTCCGCTGTTCGCGCGCAAGCACCGACAGCAACACCAGCCAGGTTGGGCCTGCTCAAGACGACCCGATCACGACGAACAGCTGTAGTGCGACACGCCGCCGGCATGGAAGAACTCCCGCGGCTTCAGGCGGTCGTAGGTGGCTGCCAGCTCCGCTGATGGCGCATCGTAGGGATGGCGGAATACCGCCTGCAGCTCCTGGATGAGGCTGGTATTGCCCTGAGCCGCCTGTTCATAGGCCGGGGCGATTAGCCATTCGCGCCAGGTGATCGCCGGGTTCACAAGCTGCATCGCCGCGGAGATCTCGCGCGGGTCGCCATTGGCCGCGATCTGCTCGCGCCAGCGCGCCAGCCACTGGGTCCATTCCCCATCGAGCTCATCGGAGCTGGGTTGGTAGAAGCTCTCCTTGAGGGCTGCGAGCTGCTCGGGGCTGGCAGCGGCAGGGTCAGTAGCAAGCGCCGAAAGCCGGCGGAAGAAGATCGTGTAGTCGGCCTTGGAGCGCACCAACAGCTCCAGCAGCGTGTTCACCAGTTCGGCGTCGTAGCGGCGCAGGCCGAGCTTGCGGGCCCACATCGCCTCAAGCTCCTGCTGCATCGCTTCGGCGAAACCCTCCCGGATCTCGTCGAGCCTGGCCAGGGCCTCTGGGTTGCCCGCGAGCAGCGGCCGTAGGGCGCTCCAGAACATCTGGTAGTTGGCTCTAGCGGCCTGCGGTTGGTTGAAGAAGCAGAAATGCTCGCCGCCGCCAGTCCAGGGCTGAAAGCGGGGATCGAACCGTTCGCAGAAGCCGAAGGGGCCGTAGTCGAGGGTGTAGCCACCGGCAGCGCAGTTGTCGCTGTTGAAGTTGCCCTGGCAGTAACCAACCCGGATCCAGTTGGCCACCAGGGCGGTGAGCCTTCCGCGAAACAAGCCCGCCAGCTCCACCACCTGATCGCTGAACGGCAGCGCCGCATCAATCTCCGGTCTGTAGTTGCGCGCGATCAGGTGCTGAACGATTAGCCGCAGTTCGTTCAGTGCCTCGGGATGGGCTTGGCGGCGCACGCGGCGGGCGAATAGCTCCAGCTGCCCCACCCGCAGAAACGACGGGGCCACCCGGGTGGTGATCGCCGCGGGGTTGTCGACCAGCACGTCGGGATCGAACGATTGGGAGTTCGGCGCATACCAGGGCCTGCGCACGGTTTCGGCGCGTGAGGCAAAGAGCGTCAGCGAGCGCGAGGTGGGAACCCCCAGGGCGTGCATGAACTCCTGCGCCAGAAACTCGCGCACGCTCGAGCGCAGCACGGCGCGGCCATCGGCGCCGCGGCAGTAAGGCGTGGGGCCACCGCCCTTGAGTTGCAGTTCCCAACGCTGGCCGTTGAACACGCCCTCAAACACGGAGATGGCCCGGCCATCGCCGTAGCCGTTGCCGGTGCCGAAGGGGCACTGCTGGATGTATTCGCTGCCGTAGATCGAGAGGGCATAGCCGGTGGCCCAGCCATAGGGCCGCATCGGCTCGATGGCCACGCTGATGTCACCGGAGAACAGCCGCCGGAACAGTTCGTCGTGGGCCAGCGCCTCGCTCAGACCCAGCTCCTGGAACAGGGTGCTGCTGTGCGCCACGTACTCCGGAGCGGGGAGCGGCGTGGGGGTGACCGGCACGTAGTGCCCCGAGAACACCTGGCGGGGCCGGTGATCGTGGCCATCCCCTGTGGCCTGGGGATCCGCCCGCAGCGACTCCAGCAGCGAATAGTCGGCGCGTTCGGCAAACGCCGCAAACGTGGTGGTGGTGGGCTCTGCTGTGGGCACGGTTGTGGTCACGGGTGGCGGCCCTGATGTCGCGGCTGTTGAGCTTCCCGGGCGTGCCCGGACCTTGAGGCAACCATCCTGGCGAACCTGCCGTCCTCCGTGCGACCAAGGCTCTCGCCCTTGCCGAGCTCCACCCCGTTCTGCTGACGCCGCTCTGGCGTGGGTGGTGGTGCCTCCGGATCCTGCCCTAGGCACCGGAATGGCTCAGACGGGGTTGCCCTGTGTTTTCGGTGCGTGGGAGCTCCGGATCCTGTGCCGCAGCCGCCGGCTCAAGGCCAGCGCCGCCGCCGCGCCAGCCAGGGGAAGCGGTGCCGGAACGCTGGCGGGCTGAACGGCACCGATCGTGCGCAGGCCGTTACGGGTGCGGGGCTGGCCGAACACATCCAGCAGGATCGCGTTGTCGTCGATCGGATTGATCAGCTGGTTGGCGCCATTGGCATCGCTGATCTGATCGATGAGGGGGCCAGTGGGATTGGGATAGGCGCCGTTGGGAAGGGGCAGATAGGCTGTTACGCCGCCACCAAAGTCTTCCAAGATGAGGGGGATGCCACTGGTGAGCAGGCTGGCGTTGCCGAACAGGCTTTGCAGATCTGTCGCGCTCTGGTTTGGCGTGGTCTGCAGCCACACGGAATCGAGGGCCACGAGAGAACCTGCGTTGGCCAGACCGTAAAGAGCATCGGAATAAGACAGCACACCAGCAGGAATAAGCCCATCTTGAGCATTGATCAACGAGACATAGCTCTGCTTGAGTGTGATCTTGCCGCCTTGAAAAGCTGTGAGTGGCTTGCCGGCGCAGAAGTAGGGATCGCTGTTGCATTGGGTGAGGGTGTAGTCAGTATTGTCAACCAAATCCTGAAGAATCGAGGAGGCGGTGATGTTGAGTTCACCGCCCGCGAACGCCTGCAGTCGCTGAATGTTGGAATTCTGGGCCGACACCCTGACCAAGCTGTTAACCAGATTCATCACGCCCGGCTGGGTGTCGTCAGACACCGAGAGACCGCCCGACTCGCTGATCAGCGACGACACCACATTGGCCACACCACCACTCCAAACCACTGATCCGACAGCAAGTGCCGCCTGACTGATCGAGCTGCGCACCATGTTGAGGGGTGGCATTGACCCCGCTGATCGCGCCTACCCAGGCCGGACCAACGCCGAAGAGCTCAGGATTGATGCGCTCCAGCGCCACCTGGCTGAGGTTGAGGGTGGAATTTTCCTTGGCTTCGAACACGGAGCGGGGCACCCGCTGCCCGTAGCTCACGCTGTTGCGGGCTGTGGCATCGCTGAGGCTCGCCGTGGAGCCCTCGCCCAGCTGCAGGTAGCCATTCAGGCCATCGGTATTCAGCGCACTGATGGTCAGGAAGACCCCTGGCTCCAGCTTGCCGAAGGAAAACGCTTGCTGGGCCAGGAAGTCGGAGCTCGGCCTGAAAACATCAACATTGTATTTGGTATATTCTACGGAATTACTGCCCACGAAGCTGGGATTGCCGACCAGGGTGGCGCCGTTTCCCTCGATAGTGAGGGCATTGTTGATCGTGGTCAGCCAGCCCCCACTGATGATGTCCGTGGCGTCATCCACGTCGATCGCCAGGCCGGGCATGATGCTGATCGTGTCGGGCCGGGGTTGCCGTTGGCTTGAGCCAGGGCCCAGGCAAAGCTGTTGGTTGTGGTGCTGGTCCCCCAATTGGGATCGCTCACCGAGTAGGTGGCAGCTCGGACCGGCTGGGTACCCAGCAGCAGGGGCAGGGCCGCCGCGAGAGCCGAGAAGGCGCCCAGCCTGGAGAGGCGGCGAGTGCGGGACCGGCGGAGGATGGTATTCATGGCAGGATCCGCTGACAGCGGCCCGGAACTCCCTGCACTGTGGAGTATCGAGGCGCGAAAGGGCAATGTCTTACTGGCGGCGAAAAAAGACCCATTGGTCTCAATCTCAATCCCACGATTGCAACAGATTGATGAAGAACAGGGCATTTGCCTTGTTTTTGTTGCCCCGCCGGCAACGCAGCCTTATCGAGCCAATGTATCCACAAGCTCACGAGATTCCATGACCCCCTCCCATCGCCACGGCAAGCGCAGCCAACTCTCCACAGCCGCCTTCCTGGCTTTCGGCCTCATCGCCTCCTTGAGCTTCACGCCGAAAGCTGAAGCTCAGACCGCATCAGGTTTGATGTCGACCTGGGGGAAGGCCTGCAAAATGCGGGTCGTTGAACAATTCGATGTGCCCATGTCCGATGCTGTTGTGAACATCGGCGCCACCGAGAAGCAGAGCATCGACGACGGCACTACCAGCGCCGCCGATATTAAGAAGCGGGGCATGAGCTACAACTGGGAAATCCGCGGCAAGAAGATCAGCGGCTATTGCAATGTCAACGGCAAGGGCACGATCACTGAGTTCAAGCAGGGCATCTGATCCCCAAGCGTGGCCCCTGTAAGCAGCGGGGGCCATTTTTGATGGAGGAATGGGGAAATAGGAGCCCGAAAGATCAGGCTCCCGTTGAAAGATCAGCTTCCTTTGCCGGCAAGATCATCGATGGCGTCTCCCACCGATGCCGCGGCCTGCTGAACTTTGTCCTTGAGAGCGCCGGCGGCATCCATCAGATGGGATTGGACCTGTTTGGCTTCACCCTCAGCCTTCATGCGGTCGTCGCCGGTGATATCGCCGGCAGCAGCTTGAAGCCGTCCTTCGGCGTCCTTGGCGGTGGCCTTGACCTTGCCTTCGAGACTCATTGACTTTTGGCAAGGGGATGAACAGAGGTAAAAGGCAGTGCCTCACCTCTGGTAGAAAATGTAGCAATGAAAATGGTTCATGCCCGTTTCAGGACACGCAGCACCACAAGCAGAAGCACTGCACCAAGCGTGGCAACCAGAATGCTGCCCAGCAGGCCACCTCCGGCGAAGCCGGCGAGCCCACTGAAGAACAGGCCACCGATCAGGGCGCCGATGATTCCCACCACCAGATCACCGATCAGTCCGAAGCCACCCCCCTTGACCAGCACGCCCGCCAACCAGCCGGCGATGACGCCCACGAGCAGGAACCAAAGAACATTCATTTCGATCACCGTTGCAATGGATTGAGGTAACGATCTGCCGCAGGATCAAGATTCTGGGCAGACCCTCCTACCCATCCTGAACAGCCTTGCCGGCATCCGCCATGAATGTGACAGCGAACGACATTAAAGAGCCCCTTCTGAGCCTTTGAAATGCACGTCTTGCACCTTCCCTTGGCGATCCGTGCGGCAGCCCCAGGGCGCGGTGGCTTTGGGGACCTTCACATCCACGCTGATTCCTGATGCATCACTCATTTGATCGATTGCCTTCAAGTTTCCGCGTGGAACGCCAACCACCTTGGCAACGGATGTAAGGCAGTTGTTCTTCGCTTTGGTGAGCGAATCAGCCGGGACGGACTGAGCTTGCGCAGGAGTAACGAATCCAACGGCCGCCAGCGCCACGACTGTGGTTGCAATGACGCTTGAGAAGCGGATCATGGTCTTCCCCATTCCAGGTGACGAATCAAGATCTCGTGACCATACTCCGCCAACGTCAGGGTGACAGCCTCGCTGAAGTTTTCCCCGTTGAGCGCGACGTAGGCAACAGCCAGATCGTTAGCTTGTTTACCTGGCCAATCCTCCAGAGTGAATTCGTCCATCACTTGCGCCATTTGGAACGAGCCCGTACCATGGGCGGTCAATGTAGTTACCGCGTTTTTGATGGACTCTGAAGCGAATGACAATCGCAATTCTTCGCAGAGAAGGGCCCAAGCGGCATCATAATCTTTTATGACAATACAATCGCCGAATCTCTGAGCAACCGCTCGACCGCTCAAGGCTTGCTTTCGCCCCTGCTCTTTCATGATCGACCCCTATGGGAGTTAGCCCGGCGGGGGCATTCTTGCCTCCCGCCAGGCTGTTTCGGATGCCGATCGTTACTGGGCACTCCAACCGGATTCGTAACCGGCCTGGTAATAGGAAGCATTGCGGGAATCGTAGGCACCGGCATGGCGTTCGTAAGCATTGCTCATGCCCGCCTTGCGATCGTTGGCGCCTGCTTTATAGCCATCCTTGTAGTACTCGCACTTGCCACCTGTCCAGGTGTCGGGGCATTGGATGGCGGACTGCCTAGCAGGTTGCGCAGCGGCCTTCACGGATTGCCAGCCCTCTTCGTATCCAGCCTGGTAATACGAAGCATTCCGAGAATCGTAGGCGCCATTATGGCGCTCATAAGCCATGCTCTGGCCGGCTTTGCGGTCGCTGCGGCCCGCCTTGTAGCCATCCTGGTAATAGTCACACTTGATGCCGGTCCAGGTGTCGGGGCACTGAACGGGTGCAGCTGCGGCGGGCTGGATGCTGATCAGGGGAGCACCAGCAAGAAGAAAGGCGGAACTGGCGACAAGTCCGAACAGAAGACGCATGGATTGGAATGGTGATAGATCAGGACTGAACGGGACAGGGAGGGATTGAAAACCCATGGGACGCCAATACCCCTCTGTCGTGAGGGGCCCATCCAGCGACGTCATGCACCACAATCGCAGCCGCTCAGAGCATTAGACACGCGCAGCTGAGGGTGAATGTCAGCAGAACGCAAGTTGCTGTCGAATCAACACAACTGCCTGGTTCTGCATGCGCCGATGCTTTCAGCTAATTAAAAATCCGGTTTTGCTCTTTGGCTGAACGATCGACCTGATCGCCTGGCATCACTCCTGACGGGTAGGCGCCGAACGAGCAGCTCGCTCAGCAGCCCCCGCGGCAACAGGGCCAAAGGCAGGAACCAGGTCACGTTGAAGAAAAACAGCGGCAAATAGAGGCTGCAGGCCAGAAGCGTCAGGAGGCCGGCTCCAAGGAGATCACTCAAGAGCAGCGATCGCAGGCGGCGATGCCGCACCTGCCAACAGGCCAGCGCCCAGGAGGGCAGCCACCCCGCAGCCAGCAGCATCACGAACACCTGGGGCCCGCTTGCGCCGGGCCCTGAACCACCGGGAGCCCGGCTGGCCAGCACGGCGGACCAGACCAGGCCCAACCCGAGGTGGAGCAGAAGCCAGGTTCGCCCGTCACGCTGAGGCATCAGACGGCTGGTCATGGGAGATCGCTCGAATGGCGGCGTGTCTGCCGCGGGCTTTCGCCGAAATGCAGGCGGTAATCGGCCGAGGTCACGCCGGAGGCGATCAACCCTGAAGCCGTCATCAGCTCCGCCACGCTGCAGCTGTCGCGCTCGCGATCGAGCAGCAGGCCGCGCAGCCGTTGCAGCCTCATTCGCTTGGCCTCCGCCATCGGGGAATGGCCCAGCTCCTGCTGAAAGTGGTACTGCAACTGCCGTGGAGAGACTGCCACCGCCTGGCTGCATTCCACCACGCTGAACCGCTCCTGCAGCCGCTCAGCCATCCACTGCCGCGCATCGTTCACCGTGCTCCGCCGGCGGCGGCTGGTGAATCGCTCCCGCCGCTGAGGTTGAAGCCATCTATCGAACCAGACCCGCAGCGCCTCGCGCAGCTGATCGGCGGCATGAATGGCACCATCAGGCTGCTGGGCGATGGCGGCACCCAGGTGCCGCGCCTGCCGCAGAACGGCCTGGCTGTGGGCACCGGCCGCCAACAGCGGCGGGATCGGCCTGGAGACCTCCGGCAGCCAATGAGGAGGTAAGAGGATCGAGATCCCTTCGATCTCCTCGCTGGTTTCCCCCTCCATCGCATCACCGGGGCGGAACAGCAGACCATCGCCCGGTTCGGCCAACCACTCCCGCCCATTGATGCGCTCCGTTGTCATCCCCCGCAGTGGCAGCCAGAGAACGCTCTGATGGCACTGTTCCCGCTTCAGTCGCAGGCGGCCGCGTCCCTGAATGTGCACCAGCGTGCAGTCGCCGAGCTGACCGCTGCAAATGCGGGTCCCAAAGGACTCCGAGCCGGTGAGGAGCTCGCTGCTGTGGTGTCCAAGGATCTTGGCCACCGCAGCCTCCCAGCAGCCGAAGTCGTGGGTGTCAAGCACGGTGGCCAGCCCGGCACCATGAAGCGGATCCTGCCGAGGGTGCTGGGCGAGGGAACGGGGCAAGGGCGAAATGGTGCTGATGACGCGTTGAATGACTCTGCAACCCGGGGATTGGAATGACAAGAGGCAAGCATCAGGCCAGTGGCCCTGTCACAGCTTCAGGAGGTCACAGGCAACGCCATCAGGTCATGGCTGAGCCGTGCATGTCATCGAAACGCAGGTTGCCTGAAGACGCTGATGGAACAACAGGCCGAGCAGGTTGCGATTGCTGCAGATCGTGTTGTATGGTCTGCCAAAAGAACATTTGTATGACCATGCCGGCCGGCTCAGTCTCGCTGAAGTTAAAAAAGTTTTCTAGCGTACTAACCAGACTTGCATCAAGAACACTGGCTCTTGTTGCCCTTCTGGTTGGCGTGAACCAGTCGGCCCAAGCCGCTAACTATCAGTACCACGGACTGATTGATCTTGATTACGGCAGCAGCATTCCTGGGGCACCGAAGTACAGTCGCTATTTCGTTGATTTCATCTTGAATGGCGCTGATCTTGACACGGACAACACCGTATTCGAGAACGACTTCTATAATGTGAATGGCGTTCGAGGATTGACCACTATAGGGACCTTCAATAATCCAATCACCTGGCTTCGGCTGACTCTCGATCCAACAAGTGTCGGCACCCTTGATCTTTCGGGACTCACTTTCGATCCCAGCAACTATTATGCCCGGGTGGTCGATGCCAATCAACCACCGAATCCGCAGGCTCCCCCTTGCGACGTTTATCTCTGTATCGGTGAGCATATCACCCTGCATGCGCGTGATCTCACGGTTGGCTCGCCTGTGAATAGCGTATGGTTTAATCTTTATAACAGCAACTTCTATGATCCCATTTATGCTTCCCGTCAGCTTCTGCTCGATACCAGTGCGTCTGGAGATCCTTTTTCGTTTGCCGATTTGTTTCTGCATGGCCCTGAAACGCTCACCGAATTCCAGAGCTACCGCCCACCCAATATCGCTGAGCTAAGGGACCCCGTTCTGCTTAGTGGACCCAATGGCACGGTGGCATCTGGGCGTTTCCTCAGCCTCGCCTATGTGCCACCCGGTGCGCCGGGTCCTCTGCCGATTTTGGGCGTGGGTGCGGGCCTGGCCTGGAGCCGTCGCCTTCGTCGCCGCATCGCAGCCCGTCCGTAGGGGACAGGATTGAAGCGTCAAGGCTGCGATCACCCTGGGGGCTGGTAGGAATCCCCACCTCCTACTGGCCGATTCAGACTTGCCGTGCAGCAGTGATCGGTAGCAAGCTGATCCAGGATTCATTCCTTGCTCTCTTATCCCCTTGAAGCGCCTTCTCCCCCAGCTCACCGCCGCCTCCCTGCTCCTGGCCACCGCCCTCCCCGGCGGCGCCTGGGCTGGCGCCGCCTTCAACCAAACCCTGAAGCTCCAAGGCATCAGCTTCCAGGTGCAGAGCAGTGGTGAGGGCTCCCAGCAGCAGCTCACGATCACCACCACGGGCGCCAAGCCCATGATTAAGCCGATCCGCCAAACGGTGAATGGCCAGGTGGTGGGTGCCGAGGTGGCCGATCTCAACAGCAACGGCATGCCCGAGATCTACGTGTTCGTGCAGGGTGCCGGCAGCGGCAGCTACGGCGACGTGGTGGGCTACGCCGTGATGAAGGGCGCTGAACTCTCCCCGATCACCCTGCCGGAACTCACGGGCGCTAACGCCCAGGGCTACCAGGGCCACGACCAGTTCCAGGTGGTGGAGAGCTGCCTGGCGCGTCGCTTCCCGATCTACAAGTTGGGCGACAGCAACGCCAAAGCCACAGGCGGCCAACGGCAGATCTGCTACAAGCTCAAGACCGGTGAGGCGGGCTTCATCCTGCAGCCCACCAGCGTGCTCAAGTTCTGAGGGCCCTACAAGGTGGATGTGACCCACTGGCAGAGCCTGGCGCCTGAAGGTGTCAAGGACTGCACAATGCAATTGATTTCATGATCTCGCCATGCGCCGCGCCATTGTTGTCTCGTTGCTGGGTGCCCTCGTCCCCCTGCTTCCTCTCCCCTCCTCCGCTGCCCCGCTCTGCCCGGAGTCGCTCAGCACCGCGGACCAGACCCGCTGCCTGATCAAGGCCCTCGAGGCCAGCGATCGTCAACTGGAGCACGCGCTGATGGGGGTGGCCAAGGAAGCGCAGCAGGTTCCCGGGCCAACGTTCCAAGCGCTCTGGCGGGACAATCTCAAGGGCTTCTACAAGACCAGTGCTGATCCAATGCAGCAAGCAGAAGCCTTCCGCGCCAATCGCCGGGCGGTGTGTGCCTATGCCAAATCGGTGGGCTTCCAAGGCACCGGCTATGGCATCACCACCACCCGTTGTGAACTCGCACTCAACCGTACGCTGCTTGATGAGCTGAAACCCTGAATCGGCGAGCAGGGTCTCTCTCTTTCAACCGATTCAAGGTCGTCCCCATTCAAGATGGCGAATCAAGGCCTCCTCACCCTGCTGTACCAGGGTGAGGTTGACTGCCTCGCTGAAGCTGTCGCCGTTGAGCGCGACATAAACAACCGCAAGATCGTTGGGTTGTTTGCCAGGCCAATCCTCCAAAGTGAAGTCGTCCATGACTTGCGCCTCTTGGATTGAGCCCGTGGCATAAGCGGTCATGGTGGTCACCGCATTCTTGATGGACTCTGACGTGGATGACACTTGCAATTCTTTGCTGAGAAGGGCCCAAGCGGCTTCATAATCGTTTTGGGCAATGCAATCGCGGAATCGCTGGGCAACGGCTCGGTAACTCATGGGTTGCTTTCGCTCCTGCTCACTTCAGTGTGAACCAGCTTCCACGGATGGATTTTGCCTTGCACCGCTCACGGTCTGAATCCAGGCAGCATCCTCGCCAGCAGCTCCGTGAGCACCCCCCGCGGCAGCAGGGCCAGAGGCAGGAACCAGGCCACGTTGAAAAAGAACAGCGGCACGTAGGCGGTGCAGGCCAGCAGGACCAGGGCTCCGGCTCCGAGTAGATCACTACCGATTAGGGAGCGCCAGCGTCGGTGCTTCACCTGCCAGCAAGCCAAGGCCAGCGAAGGCAGCCATCCGGCCAGCAGCAGCATCACGAACACCTGCGAGCCAGTGGCACCGTGGCCTGATCCGGTGGGAGCCCGGCTGGCCAGCAGGGCAATCCAGGCAAGGCCCGGCCCCAGATGCAGGCTCAGCCAGAGGCGGGAGGAACGGGTCATGGAAGAGCAGACGATTGGGCGTCGTTTCACACCCGGCCGATCGACACCCGGGATTCTCCCCGCCATCCTGAAGACCGACACGGCCCTCACTCCTTGAAGCGCCTGCTCCCCCAGCTCACCGCCGCCGCCCTGATGAGCCTGCTCTTCAGGGGGCCATCGGCCGGCGCTGGATCACCGCGACGGCGGTGTCGCTTCCATGCGCCCTGCAAGCCCCCGAGATCCCTTCTCAGCCGCTTTGCTGCGTCGGCTCTTTTCGCTGCAGCCCTGGTGCTTCCCGCCCGGGCCTACGACCTCCAATACCGGCAGAACGGCACCAGCTTTTCCGCGAGTGAGCTGCGCAGGATCTTCAACAACGGCTTGCCGGCCGCTTACGACCAGCGGTTCCCCGATCAGCGCTGGACCACCTACCTGCTGCTCGATGCCCACGCCGATAAGGGGCTGGTGGCCATCACCCTCGGCCTCAGCCCCCGGGTCGGCCCCTCCCAGGCCTTGTTGCCGGTGGCCACGTTCAGCGTGATTGAGCCCATGCCCCGCTCGCTGGCGGGCTGGCAGCAGCTGCTCTCTGATCTGGCGGCTCGTTATGCCTCCCTGATGCTCGAGAACCGCAGCCGCATCCTTAGCCAGCCGTAAAGGCAGTGCCGCCCCAACCCCGATCGCCCAGCGCAACGGCTGGTTCGCTCACCCACCTGGCAGTGGCGGGCTACCGATCCCTGCAGCAGCTCACCCTGCCCTTGGGAGTCTCGCCGCTGGGGGGGGGCCTCACCCTGGTGTGCGGGGCGAACGGCTGCGGCAAGAGCAACCTGTATCGCTCCCTGGGGCTGATTGGCGCCGCCGCCCGCGGTGATCTGGTGGCGGCACTGGCCGCCGAGGGGGGGCTGCCGGCGGTGTTCTGGGCCGGGCCGGAGCGAACCTCTTCGGCGATGCGCCGTGGAGAGCAGCCGGTGCAGGGCAGCAGCGGCAGGCGGGAGGCAGCGCGGTTGCGGCTGGGCATCGCCGGCGAAACCCTCTCCTACGCGATTGAGCTGGGCTATCGGGCCGACGACCACACCAGTGCTTTCGTGCTGGATCCGGAGATCAAGCGGGAGTGGATCTGGGCCGGTGGGCCCTTCCATCCCCGCAGCCTGCTGGTGCAGCGCACGGGGGCGATGGTGGAGCGCTGCGGGGAAGGGGGCCGAGCAGTGCCGATCGCCCTGGAGGTCTCGCCCGACGAGAGTCTGTTCACTGCGGCCTCCGATCCGCTCGAAGCGCCGGAGGTGTTTCAGCTGCGGCGCACGATCCTGAGTTGGCGGTTTTACGACAGCTTCCGCACCGACCGCCAGGCTCCCGCCCGAAGCGGCCGCATCGCCACCCGTACCCCTTCGCTGGCTGCCGACGGCGGCGATCTGGCGGCGGCGGTGCAGACCATCCTGGAGATCGGCGACGGAGATGCCTTCCAGGCCGCCATCGCCGATGCCTTCCCCGGCTGCCATCTGATGGTGGACACCAGTGCGCCAACCTTCCGCCTGCAGCTACACCAACCGGGCTTGCTGCGGCCGCTCGAGGCCCCGGAGCTCTCCGATGGCACCCTGCGCTACCTGCTGCTGGCGGCGGCCCTGTTCAGCCCGCGACTGCCGCCGCTGCTGGTGCTCAACGAACCGGAGAACAGCCTCCACCCCGATCTATTGGCCCCCCTGGCGCGCTTGATCGCCGCGGTGGCCGAACGCACCCAGGTGTGGGTGGTGGCCCACGCCGAGAGCCTGATCACCGCCCTGGAGGACAGCTCAAACTGCCGGCTATTGCGGCTGGAGAGGGAATTGGGGGCCACGGTGCTGCCGGGCCAGACGGTGCTGGAGCGGGCCGCCTGGCGCTGGCCAGCCCCTCACCAGATGCCCGGCAGCAAGCGGGCGCTGCGTTGCTGGTAGTCCTTGAACTCCGGATACTTGGCCGCCATCTGCTCCTCCTTGGTGCCGATCCGCTGCAGGTAGATCAGCAGCACCAGGCCCGGCACCAGGTAGGCCCAGCCGTTGCCGGCCACCACTGCGAAGCTGAGATAGCGGAGCAGATCGCCGAGGTAGTTCACGTGGCGCACCCGCCGCCAGATGCCGTCGCTCACCAGGCCGCCCCCCATCGCCTTGGCGGTGGTTTTTTGCACATCGGCGCTCGCATTGATCAGGCTGCCGAAGCTGAACAACCCCAACGCCAACGCCACGGAGGCGTTGGAGATCGGCACGGGATTGAGAAAGGCCAGCAGCCCGGGCAGGCTGTAGAGCACCCCGATGAACAGCAAAGCGCCGGCGAAGCCCGCCACCCCAACCCGCTCGCTGAACAGCTGGCGGCGCCGCTCCGGAAACAGCCACTGCTCCAGCAGCCACCAGAGGCAGTAGCTGATGTGCAGGCTCAAATAGATCGCCTGACGCATGCCCTGCACCCCGATCACGGCCGCCAGAACCAGCAGCAGCACAATCGTGAGCAGCTTGGCGGCGTTGATCGCCGTGAGCTGGCGCCAAAGCGCCGGTGTCGCCTGCCCTTCGCCCTGAGCTGATCCGGCCATCCCTGCGCGACCCTGCTGGCGGCACCCTATCGGCCCAGGTGGCTTGATCACGAGCGTCAAGCCGTAGCCGAGGTCAGGAGCCAACAGCCCAGGGGCCAACAGCTCAGGGGCCGCCAGCCCAGCCGCCATGATGGCTTTCTCTTGTCTTGGGAACCATGCAGGCCAGTTGGAACGGCGCCGTGATCGCCCGCAGCGACGACATCGTGACCGTGGAGGGCAACGCCTACTTCCCCCCGGATGCCCTTGATGCCACCTGTTTCCGCCCCTCCAGCCACCGCACCGTGTGCGGTTGGAAGGGTGAAGCCCATTACTACGACGTGGTCGTTGCCGGCCAGGTCAATGCCAATGCCGCCTGGTTCTACCCCGATCCCAAGACCGCCGCAGAGGAGATCCGCGGCCGGGTGGCCTTCTGGAAGGGGGTGAGTGTGGCGAAGGGCTGAGGCCCTGGCCCACGCCTGCCAAGGGTTCGGGGCCTGCCAGCTGAGTTGGCGCATGGTCGGCAGGGGAACGAGGCCCTGCAGAACAAGGGGACCGGCCAGCTGGTGCACTCCGCCACGATCGGCTTCCTGATCAGGGAGGACTCAACCGGGCCCTCAGTCAACGGGCCGCGACGTGCTCAGAGCTTGCTCGGCAGTCCCAGGGTCTGGGCGCCGTAGTGGCGGGTCAGGTCGGATTGGAGCTGCCAAGCCGAGAGCAGCATCTTGGCGATGCGGCGCAGTTCAACGGGATCGTTGCAGGCCTCGATGGCCCGGGCCCCGGATTCGATCGTGAACTGGCGGGAGAGGGAGAGGCTGTCCAAGGGGCTTCAAAAACCACGGTGTTAACAAATATTACGAGGGCGGCCGTGGCGTTCCGTGGAAGGAATCCGTACCGAGCAGCGTTCTGTTCTCACCCCCTCCAATGGATCAGAGCCGGATCCGGGTTTCGCTGGCTTCGCGCCCTTTCTTGCCCTGACGGATCGGCATCGAGAAACCCAGGACTGGCTGATCGGTGGGCGGAAGAACCGCCCCAGGTGCCTGAGCCGGTGCGAAAGCCCCGGCTCCAAGGGGGTCTGCTGGCGCGGCACAGGGCGGCCCTTCATGCCGCTCGGGCCCTGGATCGGCATCGCCCGATACAGCCACCCCTGTTCACGATGCTTTACACTCCCTTCAAGTTTCGTAACCAACGAACCCTCCATGGCTGACTCCACCACCCCCCGCTTCGGTTTTGTGGCCTTCGCCGAAACCTGGAATGGCCGCCTGGCCATGCTCGGCTTCGTGATTGGTCTGGCCACCGAAGTGCTCACCGGCCAAGGCATCCTCGGCCAGATCGGCCTGGGCTGAAGACCAGCCTGGGGGCCCATCCGGCCCCCGCTAACCACTCTGCGGATCCGGCTCCGGCCACGATCGCCCCTTCCCCGGTCTCACCCGGGGATTTTTTTGGGCTTTCTGCCCGCAGCCTCACCCGAGGCCCCCTGTTGGCCTCTATCCGGCAGGCGGGCACGCAGTGGCGGGCGGGGATGGCCAGCGGCTCCCCCGCTTCTGGAAAGCGGGACCTAAATTAATGGTCCAATGGCGTGGAGATCCGTGCCCCTGCCTGGCCCCCTTAGCCACCTCGACGGTCCGACCCTGCTCCTCTTCGGCCTCTATGGCGGCCTGGCCGGCACCTACTTGGTGGCGGTCCCCCTGGCGCTCTACTGGTGGATGGGCCAGCGCTGGACCCGCATGGGCAAGATCGAACGCACGGCGGTTTACGGCCTTGTGTTTCTCTTCTTCCCCGGCCTGATCCTGTTCGCCCCCTTCCTCAACTTCCGCCTGCAGGGCCAGGGCGAGTCGGCCGCGTGACCCGCGGTCAGGCTCTGCTGCTGGGGTTCGCCCTGCTGGGCCTCGGTGGGGCGGGGTACGCCCTCTTCCGAGCCAGCGGCCTGGAGGGATTCAGTCCGGGCATCGCAGCCTCCACCCTGCTGTTGCTGCTTGTGCTCGGCTGGACCGGCACCTACCTGGCCCGGGTGGTGAGCGGCCGGATGACCTTCTCCGAGCAACGCAGGATCTACCGGGAGACCTACGACGCCCTCACCACGGCCGAACTCCAGGCGCGTTTCGATGCCCTGTCGCCCGAGGAGCAGGCAAAGCTGCTGGAGGAGCTTGAGGTCGGTAAGGCCGGGGCCACCGCAGCCGACACCACGACCCCATAGGCTCGCCAACACCGCCTGCCCCCTCACCCGGTCCGATGGACGCCGCCGCTCCCGGGATCAGCCCCCCGCTTTCCGCCACACCGATCGCTAGACGCTTCGGTGCCCTTCGGGAGCAGGGACGCTGTGCCCTGATGCCCTTCCTGATGGCCGGTGACCCGGATCTGAACACCACCCGCGGCGCTCTGCTGGCCCTGCAGGAAGCCGGTGCCGATCTGATCGAGTTGGGGATTCCCTACAGCGATCCCCTCGCCGATGGCCCGGTGATCCAAGCGGCCGCTGGCCGGGCCCTCGCCGCGGGCACCACGCCGGGAGGCGTCTTGGCCATGCTCGCCGACCTGCGCGGCGCTCTCACCACGCCGGTCGTGCTGTTCACCTACAGCAACCCCCTGCTCAATCGCGGCATGGACACCTTCTGCCGTGAAGCGGCCGCCGCCGGCGCCGCTGGGCTGGTGGTGCCGGATCTTCCCCTGGAGGAGGCCGAAAGACTCTCCGCGATCGCGGTCGCCTACGGACTGGACCTGGTGCTGCTGGTGGCCCCCACCACCCCGCCCGAGCGGATGGCCCGGATCCATGCCGCCAGCCGTGGCTTCACCTACCTGGTGAGCGTGACGGGCGTGACCGGAGTGCGCAGCCGGTTGGAGTCCCGGGTGGAACCCCTGGTGCGGCGGCTCAAGGAGCAAGGCCCCACGCCGGTGGCCGTGGGCTTTGGCATCGCCGGCGTGGAGCAGGCCCGTGAGGTGCGCCGCTGGGGCGCCGATGGAGCGATCGTGGGGAGCGCCCTGGTGAAGAGGATGGCCGCGGCAGTAGCGGCCGGGGAGGATGTCGCCGCCGCCGCCGGCGATTTCTGCCGGGAGCTGCGCCAGGGACTCGACGATTGAGCGCCGCACAGGAAGACTGAACCCGGTGGGCGCGCCTGCACCCTGTCCCTTGCCATCCACAAGCATGTCCGAACAACCCACGGCCGCCGCCGATTCCGCCGACCAGCAGGAACTGGAGCAACTGTTCGCCTTCCTCGGCCGGATTCAGGCGGAGCCGGCGCTGCGGGAGCAGATCAACTGGATGCAGACAGCCCTGGAGGTCAGCGAGCTGGCTGTGGCCGAGGGGCAGCCCTTCCGCCCAGAAACCCTGATCGCCCTCCTTCAGCGCGCCCAGGAGGCCCCCAGTGCCCGGATCGGACTGATGGATGAAAAACTGATCCGCGTCTACCTGCGGCGTGAATCGCTGCTCTGAACCGGGAGAGTCCCGCGGTCACCATGAAATTCGTTCTCTGGGGCACCTACTGTGCCGATGCCCTGCAACGCCGCACCCCCTATCGCGAGGAGCACCTTGAAGGGCTGCGGCGCCAGAAGGAGGAGGGTGTGCTGATCACCCTGGGTCCCACCGAAGCCAGCACCCACGTGTTCGGGATCTATGAGGCGGAGAACCAGGCGGCGGTGGAAGCCCTGGTGAAAAACGATGTCTACTGGCGTAACGGCATCTGGACCGCCGTGGAGGTTCACCCCTGGATTCAGGCCTTCTGAACCTCACCACAGGGGCACGGCACTAGCTGCTCTGCCAGCGCCCATAAAAAAAGGGACCGGCCGTAGCCGGTCCCGCAAGGTGAGGGGGAAGGCCGAAGCCTTCCCAACCCGATCACCAGAGGCCGCGGATCGGAGCGGGAGCCGGGGCGGGCTCGGGCATGGGGATCGGAGCGGGTGCGGGGGCAGGAGCCGGAGCCGGCTCGGGCACCACCACAACGACAGGGGAGGCGAAGCGATAGCGGAAGCCCAGCTTGGCGCCCACGTCCTGGTAGGAGCTGAAGTTCACAGCCTCGAACTGGGGATTGCCGGTGCCGGAGTAGGTGCCTTCGGCGTAGATGTCCATGTTGTAGGACAGGGCATAGCTCACACCAGCCTTGGCTTGCCAGCCAAACAGACCCTTGTTGTGGCCGCCGGTGTAGTAGTTGCCGACGTTGAAGCTGGGGGTGCTCAGGTTGGAGTAGCCGATGCCACCACCGATGTAGGGGGTGAAGCGGCTGAACGGCAGCACATCCCAGTAAGCACTGAGCATGATGTCGTTCTTGTTGACCTTGCCGCCGGCGCTGAAGGAGCGGCTGAGGTTACGGCTGACGACCGACTCAACGCTGGGAGCGGAGTAGCCGTAGGTCAGTTCCGTGCGGATGGCGCCGAAGTCGTAGCCGATACCGCCGTCAACGGAGAAACCACCGTTTTGTTGGATAACGCCCCGGGGCTGGCTTCTGGCCGAGAGGGGAGCGTTGTTGGCCCAATAGTTCATGTCACCGGGCCAGATGGCACCGGCGCCCACGGTCAGGTACCAGCCGTTGACCGACTCGACCTCAACCACCTCAACGGTGGTGGTGTTCGTGCCGTAGCCCTGGGCCACGGTTGCGGGGGCTTGGGGGCCGGCCATCACAGGGGCGCCGAGGAGGGCGCCGCTGGCTGCGGCGAAGCCGAAGCCACGAAGCAACGACTTGCGAATGCTGTTGGTCATTGTGGAAAGGGTTCTCACACCAAGGCCTGTCTAATTAGCAGCAGCGGTAGATACAACTTGCGATGGACACTGATCGCCGTGGCACAGGTGAAAGCCCAGGGAGGCACAGCCCTGCAAAAGAAATCTTTCACTCTTTCTCTCCCCCTTAGCGTCTTCGCGCCTCCCCGTAGCCAGTAGGGAAAGCCGGCGGCCTTCCCGGGGCGATCACGAGAGGCCGCGGATCGGGGCGGTTCGGGGGGACCCTGGATCCCCTGGCCGAACTGGTTCTGGACGGCAAAACAGACCTGCAAAAAAAAAGACCGGCAAAAGCCGGTCAAGAAGGGATGGTGAAGGGAAGCGCTGAGCGCCTTCCCAAAGCGCTCACCAAAGGCCGCGGATCGGAGCAGGAGCGGGCTCGGGAGCGGGGATCGGAGCGGGGGCAGGGGCTGGAGCCGGTGCGGGCTCGGGCACCACCACCACAATCTCTGGCTTGGCGAAGCGATAGCGGAAACCCAGCTTGGCGCCAACATCCTGATAGGAACTAAAATTCACACCCTGAAATTGGGGATTGCCGGTGCCGGAGAAGGTGCCTTCGGCGTAAACATCCCAGTTATAGGCCAAGGCGTAACTGACACCAACTTTGGCCTGCCAACCAAACAGTCCCTTGTCGTGGTATGGGGGATTGTAATACGTTCCAGTGTTAAAGCTGGAGGATCGAATGGTGCTGAGCTTGGAGTAGCCGATGCCACCACCGATGTAGGGGGTGAAGCGGGAAAAAGGCAACACATCCCAATAAGCACTAAGCAGGATGTCGTTCTTGTTGAGCTTGCCGTCGGCGTTGAAGGAACGGCTGAGATCACGGCTAACGACCGAGTCAACTCCGGCCGCGGAGTAGCCGTAGGTCAGTTCGGTGCGGATCGCGCCGAAGTCGTAACCAATACCGCCGTCAACCGAGAAACCACCATTGGTTATGATGACTCCCCGGGGCTGGCTTGTGGCCCAAAGGGGAGCGCTGTTGGCCCAGTAATTGATGTTGCCGGGCCAGACGGCGCCTGCGCCCACGGTCAGGTACCAGCCGTTGACCGACTCGACCTCGACCACGTCAACCGTGGTGGTGGTGCCGAAGCCCTGGGCCACGGTGGTTGGGGCGGCAAGCGGGGCTTCGGGAGCTGCCATCACAGGGGCGCCGATCAAGGCGCCGCTGGCGGCAGCAAAGCCGAGGCCACGAAGCACCGACCTGCGAATGCTGATGGACATTTAAAAAGGTTCTCACACCGAACCTTTTCTAGGAGCGGCTAAAGCGAATCCATCGATGGATGGACACTGATTACCTTGGCACAGTGCAAGAAAGCGGTTGGCCATCAGGTCGGTGGAAGTTTCCTACCGCTACGCAAGGCGTTCTCCTTCAGCGACGTGGCCAGCCGAGCTCGGCCTGCTTCCACACCCAGACCCCCACGGCATCCGGCCCACCTTCACCCAAAACCTTGGCATAGCCAGACATCTGGCCCTTCCCATTGGCGGCGATCCGGGCGACGTCGGCCGCGCTCTTCACCCCTTCCCTGAGCAGGTCCTGTCGTTTGAGGGTCTTGTTGCGGCGGATCACATTGCCACCGTTGAGATGGCAGCCGGCGCAGTGGTTTTCAAATAGGGCACCGCCCCGTTGAAGCACCACATCGGTGCTGGCTCCCCAGGCCGGCGCGCTCCACAGAAGGACGGCCAGGCCGAGCAGCAGCAAGAGAAGCACTGCCCCAATCCGGCGAACCAGCGTGGTCGCACCCCGATGGAGCTGGGGAGGACCCTGGGGCGCCTCGCCGTGGTCGCCAGAGTCCGACTGGAAGGGAGTTCTGGCCAGGCTGGGAGGCGGCAGGGCCTGTTGGTTGGCCATCGCAAATCCTGACTCGCTCATCGGTTCAGGCTAGAAGCCGTTGGAGCTAGGCGCTCCGTGATGCCCCATCTGCCCGATTTCCCCCCCGAGCCATGCGGAGCGCCCCTGCCGCCCCTGCGCCAGCTCGTTGCGGCCGATGGTGACCAGGTGGCGGAGGTCTACCGCGACGCCGTGGTCAACCAGACCGCGACCCTCTACAGCCCTGCCCAGGTGAGGGCCTGGGCCGCTCATGCAACGGCCGACCACGGGGCATTCCGGGAGCCCCTGCTGCGAGGCTTCGGCCTGGTGAGCTGCGGCGGAGCCGGCGGTGGGCAGGTGGAGGCCTTTGGGCTGCTGGATCCCCCCGATCGCCTGGCCCTGCTCTACTGCCGGGGCCGCTCGGCTCGCCAGGGGAGGGCCACGGCCCTGCTGGGGGCTCTCGAGGCCCACGCCCGCAGCCAGGGGTGCCGCCGGCTCCGCACCGAGGCGAGCCAGTTGTCGCGGCCCCTGCTGGAGCGGCAGGGCTGGCTGGTGGAGGCCGAGGAAACCGCTTTCTATGCCGGGGTGGCCTTCCAGCGTTGGCGGATGATCAAGGAGCTGATCTGATCCCGCCGGCTCCAGGCGGACATTCCATGGCCGAGGAGGACCTCCAACGTTTCCTCAAGAAGGTGCGGGATCTGCAGGCCTTCGTGGCGGCCACTGAGGCCGATCCGGCCCTGCGCCAGCGGCTCACCGACTGCAGCACACATCAGGAGGTGGTGGATCTGGCGGCCGCCCAGGGCTTCGCGATCGGCCGACGCTGGGGCGAGCGCGGCGAGAGCCCGCCTGCTGAAGGGAACCTGCTGGCTGCTCCCGGTCCCGCAGCCGGCCAGGAGAACACGACGGTGCTGCGGCAGGGATCCCATTGGCGGCTGGAGAGGATCCACTCCTGCGGGGCCCGCAGCCCGGAGGGCTTCTGGTACGACCAGGTGGAGCATGAATGGGTTTGCCTGCTCCAGGGTCAGGCCCGTCTCAGGTTTGAGGATGAAGAGGCAGCACGCTCCCTCCAGCGTGGCGACCAGCTCTCGATCCCGCCCCATCGCCGCCATCGGATCGAGAGCACCGACGGCGGTGGGGGAACCATCTGGCTGGCCCTGTTCTGGTGGGAGGCTTCCCCCTGAGCCCCAGCTCTCAGGGCTTGAAGGGGCTGTACTGGGGCTTGGCCTGGGTGTCGCCGGGAGGGTTCACGATCTTGGTGTCGCAGGTGATGCTGCCGTCGGCGGGATTGGTCTTGCAGTTGGTGGCCTTCACGTTGGAGGCTGGCCCCACCTTGCTGCCGGGCTTGAGCAGGAAAGCCTCCGACTGGGCCAGGCCCGGCTGAGCCACCAAGGAGACCCCGGCCATGCCAAAGGCGAGGAGCAGCGCTCGCGATCCTCGCGCCAGACGCTTCGGACGCGGTCGGGGAAAGGAGGAGCTTTGGGGAAGGGAAAGCATGGAAGTGGCTATCAGGGGTGGTCCGGGGCGGATCGCGGGGGCTGGGGGGAACCACCCAGGCCGCAACTTATCGCGATCACCAGGCGCTGTCAGGGGTCAGGCATCGCTGCCGGTCTCCAGCCGGATCTGCTCCAGCAGCAGATCCAGCTGGCCCAGGGATTCCTCCAGGAGTTCGGAGCCACCGCTCCCCTCGACGTTGCCGGAGTCCTCGTCGTACCAGAGGTCCTCGATGCCACACAGCCGCTCGGCCAGGGCGACCAGCCCCTGCTGGGTGTGAAGGCGCTGGAGCTCCTCGATCAACACCGGCATGCGGATCGAGGAGGCTCGCAGCGCCCGGCGAAGGTCCGCCTGGGTCCGTCCCGTATGGCGTAACCAGTCCTTGAGGAAGGCCTGGAGGTCATCGAGCTGATCGGTGCTCAGGGGAACGCTGGGGGTGGGCATCGCGGCGGGGCGGCGCTAGCGGGTGGGTGGGAACCAGCCATCCAGTCTGCGCTGCGCCCGCAGCTTGATCTCGGGTGTGAGGTGGCGGGCACACAGTCCCAGCAGGGCCGTGAGCGCCACCATGTCATCGCCGAAGCCCGCCACCGGAATGAAATCCGGAATCAGGTCGAAGGGGAGCACCAGGTAGGTGAGGGCCGCCAGCACCGTGATCCGCGCCTGGTGGGGCGTGGTTCCATCGATGAGCATCTCGAAACATTCGATGGCCGGCCGGGCCAGGGTGCGGCCGGCCCGACGCAGGAGTCGAACCAACAGGGCCTCATCCACCATCGTGCTTTCGAGCACTTCAGCTTCAAGAGTGGTCTGGCCGTTCGGGCCCGCGGCCGAAGAAGCGGCGGACATGGGGGGGTCTCCTCAGGGGGCGCGCCACGGGGGCGTCAACGGAGTCAGTCTCGGGGTGAACAGCGGACCGCAACAGCACGGTTGTCCCCATGGCCTGGGACGGTTCTCTTCCCCTGGTTCTCAGGCCTCCACCAGCCCGCTTTCCTCGCCCGCCCGGCGGAGTTTGCGCAGGGCCCGCTGCACCACCTGGCGGCAGTACTCGCGGCTGCAGGAGAGCTGGCGGGCCACCTCGGCAAGGGTGCGCCATTCATGGGTGCCATCCAGGCCAAAGCGCAGCATCACCACGGTGCGCTCCTTGGGGGTGAGGTTGGCGCGCTCCAGCAGCATCCACACCGAGGCACTGCGTTCAGCCAGTTCGGCCCGCTCCATCGGCGGCATCTCCTCGCTAGCTAGCACATCCACCAGTTCGGAGGGATCGGCCTTGGAGCGCAGCGCACCCTGCAGGCTCACGGTCACACTGCGCAGCTCGCAGGCCAGCAATTCCTCCACCTCCTGCAGGGGCACAGCCAGCGCGAGGGCCAACTCGGCGGAACTGGGAGCGGTGCCATTGGCCTGAAGATGGCGCGCCTTGGCGGCCCGCAGGCGGGTGAGCTTTTCATTCACGTTCACGGGGATCCGGATCGTGCGGCTCTGGGTGGAGAGGGCCCGGTTGAGGCCCTGGCGAATCCACCAGTAGGCGTAGGTGCTGAAGCGGTGGCCGCGGGTGGGGTCGTACTTCTCCACGGCGCGGGTGAGGCCGATCGTGCCCTCCTGAATCAGGTCGAGCAGGTCTAGGCCCTTCCCTTGATAACGCTTGGCCAGGTTCACCACCAACCGCAGGTTGGCTGTGATCATCTGCTGCTTGGCCCGCTCGCCGTTTCGCAGGGTGCGCCGTTCGAGATCGTCGAAGTCGCAGGCGGGGCCGCTACCACCAGCAAGGCTGCAGCGCTCCTGCAGGCTCACCATGGCCTGAACCTTGCGGCCCAAAGTGAGTTCCTGGTCAGGGGTGAGGAGCTGGTGGCGACCGATCTCACCAAGAAACGCACTCAGAGAACTCACCATGGATCTTAAAACGCTTGATCGAACTTAGGCTTTTTCAGCCCGATTGTTTAAACCAGCAGAAAGGCTTCCAAGTTTGGAATCGATTGAGCGGACCTTCCAATTTGCTTCGGGTTCATGGAGGAAATCTGGCGTAGTGGTCGGTGGAGCAAAGCTTCAGATTGGCATTATTGTTATTCCTGATTTTCTCCTGTTTTTCCCTGGCCCGCCAACGCCGTAGCGGGCCAGTGCTCTGACCCGCTACGGTCAAGAGCTGCACCACTTCCACAGCCAATCCGCCCATGGTTGCCTTCGCCGCCATCCCCACCTCGGTGCTCAGCAGTGCGGCTGTGGCCTATGGGCACTACTTGAGCTTCATGCTGTGCTTTGGCGCTCTGTTGCTTGAGCGCTTCTTGATCCGTGCCGATCCGGATCGCCGCACCGCCATCACCATGGTGATCGTGGATGTGGTCTACGGGATTGCCGCCCTCACCCTGTTGCTCAGCGGCATCGCCCGGGTGCTGCACTTCGGCCAGGGCACTGCCTTCTACACAGGTAACCCCCTGTTCTGGTGGAAGGTGGGCACCTATCTGACGGTGGGTGCCCTCTCGCTGTACCC
>Ga0209401_1000585_pt1 | contig 24614 bp, 14 predicted proteins | sample M_140807_MF_Meta_FD_187318 | JGI IMG/M metagenome (GOLD analysis project Ga0209401, IMG submission 187318) | Freshwater microbial communities from Lake Montjoie, Canada to study carbon cycling - M_140807_MF_MetaG (SPAdes) (version 2) | ecosystem: Environmental > Aquatic > Freshwater > Lake... | reverse complement strand
GGGCACGATTACTGCAACAGGTGCCCTGACTGCCGGTAGTGTTAGTACCGGGGGCACGATTACTGCAACAGGTGCCCTGACTGCCGGTAGTGTTAGTACATCGGGTACTGTAACAGCAGCATCATTTAATGCGACGTCAGATTATAGAATAAAATATGGTGTCGCGGACCTGGACGAAAGTTTTGTGATCGATGGTGTACGCCCGGTAGAATATTATGTGAATGATAGACAGGAAAAGAATTTCGGTGTGATCGCCGACGAACTACAACAAATCTATCCGTGCCTGGTGACAGGAGAGAAAGATGGAGAACAATTACAGTCGGTGAATTATATTGGTATTATTCCGTTGTTAATAAACGAAATTAAAAACCTTAAAAAAGCTGTCAAGGCGCTCCAAGAGAGCCTGGAAGAGCGGGGCGTTTTCTCCGCGTAGAGCGATAATGAGATTTACTAGACGTGGATCGATTCACCAAAATTCGTACCTTTTTGGTAGAAGATTTGGTTGATGTCGACGATTTAAGGATGGATTTCAGAGTAGTTCGGTGATGAGGATGTAGATCAAACTCTTGAAAGATGAAATAAAGTTGGTTGATTTTATTGAAAATAAACATACACTTCTCAATGCGAATATCATTGAATATAGGTAGAACCGACAATTGGTTCTCGCTACTTTTCAAGAAGAGTTGGATATCGTCATGGTCAACATCCACGATAAAGGATAAAATATCGACCAGTTTGTATCGCGACGTGGGGGTAACCACCTTGTGTTGTTGTATTATTTTGAGAACGGTCTCTTTGGATAAGAGAGAACCTGTGTCACCATCGACGACCAAATCAACCTTTTCAAAGGAGACGTTTTCGATGTAGTTGTATTTATTGATGTAGACAAAATTCGATCCAATTGTTTTCAACGGTGTCCTTTCCCGATTGTTCGAAATATTATGGAGCCGTTCGGTGTCATGTATCCAAGAGATTGATTCTAAATCGTCACTCTCATTACCACTACCCTCTTCGATAATCTCTTTTTCTAAAAGGTCAGGTGTGTGGTCGTCGTAGATATCATCATAAATGTTTTCAACAAAGAGGGTCATGGGTTTATACTTTTTGCACAAGTAAAAAGTATAAAATAAACTAAGCGCGAATATAAAATGCGTCTCCCCATCGGCATTCGCCTGCCCATTTAGTTTGGACACGCTTCAGTCCAAATTTATCTAAATAGGCATCCATCTCGTCGATTAAGGCACAATTTTCATAAACATAATCCGAGTTGACTTCGGTATATAAATAGTCAACATTCGGCAAATAATTCTCCATACCTTTCAATGCCCGTAGTTCGGTGCCTTGGATATCAAAGTTCAAAAAGTTGAAACTGATGTCGTAATTACAAATAATATCTTTCAACAGCTTGGTTTCGGCCTGGAATGAATCGACATACCATACCGTGGGGTGAAATTGTTTATGGAGATGCATGTTCAAGAAGGACGATGACTGGCCATTGTTCGAGCGATTAAACGTGACAAAGGCTTGACTGTCTGAAACAACAGCTTGCTCAATAAGTATGCCGGGGTAACGCTGCTTAGACAATAACACCTTGTCCTCTAAAGCCTCGACCCATAAGATTTTATCGCGTGAAATATACTTTTCGTAGTTAGCCAATTCTTCGCATTCGTGAGCCCCCACATGTAAAATACCTTTGAACTTGACATTATACATAGCCACCAATGCATCCAAAGGAATAAGCATCGATCCGATCTCAATAATAACTTATCATATAGGGGTTTTTCTATATCGAAATCCGAATAAATAAACTTTCATAGTCTATATCGTTACCGAGTGATCAGATCCGAATCGATTCAAATGCCCCCAGAGTACGCATTGTAAAAAAAGAAAAATTGAAAAGTAAGAGTCAATGGTATAGATCAATACTATTGAGTATCAAAAACGTTCCCAAAAATGAATCTGTGCATACCGAGGATGGAGTGTTCGATAACGAAAGATTACATATACAATAAACTATGTAATCTTAATGCTGGAAAGATAGAAAAAATAGTGGAAATACCGCTGAAAAATGACTCGACACACAAACGTATACTTTTTCGAATTCTATTGAACAATGGCGACCCTGCAAATACTATCAAGGAGATTCTTAGTGAGAGAGGGAACATAAATTATGTGTACGAGCCACCCTGGTTCTGGCGAATCGTACCTACGAGTCAGAGAATATGAAGTTAAAATACTTGTCAATGACTAGGTTGTTCGTTTTACAATAACTCTTGTCGACCTTTTTAAAGCAAAAAAAGAAATAATGAAACCCCAACCATTTTTTTCGCGAATCCGCGTTACTTATCTCCTTGGAAAAGATGGTGTCGATATACGTATAAGCGTGCATTAGTTCCAGTATTTCGTCTTTAAGTTTGTTTTTAATTTCGTATAAAAACAGTAATCTATTCTTCTCTTTTAATAACTCGATGTTCTCCACCCCGGACATCCGTTTTCCATGCGTCTGATTGGAGCCGGTGGAGACGGATTGATTTTCCCACTTATAGAGAATAAACCGAATCTCGTTCTTAACATCTTTCAATTTATTGATGAGCGTTTTCTTATAATATTCTATTTTTTTAATGAACGAAAAGATGTTGACGTTACATATGACCGGGAACAATCGTTTTACTTCTTCAGGAATCAATGCAGTATTTGCCCCGTTAATTTCGCTATTTTTTTCCTCGATTTCTTTGATTTTTTCCAACACCAACATATTTTTTTCATTGTCCCGCTTGATAAATAAAAGCTTATTATTCGCCATTTCCATACTGTTCAATAATTTATCGTATTGATGCGCGTTTCCCTGATACGCCTGAATAGCAGATTCGTATTTTAAGTAATTTACTAATGAAATAAGCAGTAGAATAGTGGCATTTATAGCGGTCATTAACGCACTACTCCACGACAAACAGCTCGAAAAGGGTGATCCAATCGTAGCGAATCCGGTCAAAAATATGGATGGAAAGGTCAATAAATTAAGTTTATATTGTGTGACATATTTAGCTTGAACATATAAATTTTTCTGTCCGTTGATGAAGGTGATCAAAATATCTATTTCGTTCGAATATTTATTATCGGAGTTTATGTTGTAATATTTTTCGATAAATTTTTCGACATCTTTGTAGGAGAGTTTTTTATATTTTTTATTACGATTAGCATCATCGGACGAGTAATCACTATAAAAGGAATGTTCTCGTTTCAAGGTCCGTGGTGCTCGTTTATTTTTATCTGTTTCTGTTTTGCTATCTAAATATAATTGACCAATATTGTTGCTCTCCAATTCTGCGTCACTGTTACTACCACTATTAATCGGACTATTACTTAATATATGGGTGCGGTGCAACGAAATGTCTGTAATACTAGAGTCATAAACCATGGTATTGAATCGCTCGTTCAATAAATTAATCATAGAATCTCCAAAGCTGAGGGTGGCGAATAAGTCTTCACCTCGATTGCTGCTCACATCATTTAACGATAACGTTCCATTATAATTATTCAAAGGTGTAAAACCATTTTGGGTTGTTTTGATATAAAAACTCGAATTTTTATAGCTAGAGTCTGATTTCCCTGATTCAATATCATAGTTGATGTTGATCATAATATTAGAATCATCCGTGTTAGACGAATTGCTCGATTGAGGAAGTGAAGTATTTATACCCTCTTTTTCAAACGAATCGTGCGAGTCGGAGCGATTGACAGAATCGACCGGAGATTCTGGACCATAACCGACGGTTTGCCCTCCTTCGAATTTCAAAGCATACTTATCGTTCGAATGACGTGGGTCGCCTTCCATTACACTAAATTTGTATTTGCTAAATCACAAAAATAATCGTTTCGAGTTCCAATTAGTTGCGCGTTACGGGTGTAAAATTGAATGTTGAACCCGGTGTTAGATAGGTACCAAAAAATAATACGCAACCAATGGAAACCCATCCTGCTCCCACTCGTCTACAAACTTTGGCCCAAAGACGGCTCATTACACCTTCGCGCATTGTAAATGCGCGTGGTAACGTTACTTTGCCAACAGAATCGCCCCCTGAAGGGGGCGATTTAAATCGGCAAAGGTGTAGTGATTATAAACAGAATTTACGACATTTCTTGCTGACCTCGAGATTCAATAACCAAACATGGAGCGAAAATAGCCGTTATAGGGAGACACATAAACATATAAACTGTATATACTGTTCGCCGGACCCGATATCGCGGGACATACCGGTGGATGCGGTCGCGTTTGTTTTAGAAATGAACAACGATACAAATAAAATTATTGGTATCGGTATGATCACCAATCACTCCCAGATAAACAGATATCGGGTTTACCGCGAAGGGAACTATAATCGATATAATTACGTAGGCAAGGGGCGGATTGACCGAACCCAAATGACAGCCGACGAAGAGCGAATCATGAAAGTGTTTGACATTTTATGTTTTACGGGAAATACCCATATGAAGCGGGGACAGGGACTGAAATTATTCCCGGTGGATATGCTTTATAGATGCAGTGTAAAATTAGATTTAGTAGAGTTTGTGAGCGAAATGTTCAAAAATAGATTATTACACCGGTAAAACATATAGATGTTTTGTATACACAATATACAAGAGGTGTAAATGAGTAATAAAAATAAGGAGGACATTTACGACGTCTCGACATATACAGAAAAAGAATTGTATGACTTGTTGGATTTGAACCACCCGACGGATCGAGAGTTAGAGGCCAAAATTATTTTTATGATTAAAAAATACGATAATATCAACAATGATTCCGGAAAAAAATTGGCCAAGTTCTTCACAGATATTTATAACCATTTTTTCGACGACGACGCTGACGACACCGAGAACGACAACCAAGCCTCCTTAGAAGAAGAACATGTAAAAATAGATATTGTGGAGGGATTTACCGGTGACGATCCAATGGACACCATCCAACTCCAAACGTCAACCCTAACCCAAAAGGAAAATAAGGACCCGACCCAACCGGGTTTATCGGCACAATTACAAACCAGTGAAACCAATATTAATTTTATCAAGCCGTTGGATTATGCCGCGGATCAAATCAACCCACTTTTGAATCAAACCACCAAAAAAATTATAAGTATTGATAGCCAATACAGGGATGATAAGACCAGTATGCCGACCGAATTTGCGTTCAATTTATCGGCACCGTTGAAAGATGTGGTGTCATTGAAGTTGTATTCGGTCCATATACCCTATACGTGGTATACGATCGGTAAGAGCTATGGTAGTAATTTTTTTTATTTGAAGGGCAATGTCCCCGGAATCGAGAACAATCCTAACCAGTACATGATGTTTGATATTTCTGTGGGGAATTATACTCCCTCAGAATTAGTGAATGCTGTCAATGATAGCATCAATGGTAACCCGGCAAAAAATATACTAGGAAAACGTAATATTTATACCGACGTAAGTTTTGGGAGCACCAGCATAACGTATAACAACAACACGTCGTTAGCGAGTTTCAACATCGACATAAGAAAACAGTATAATGAAAACAGTTTTTATTTGTATTTTGAACAATACTCCACCCCTAACAAATATGATGCGTCGGGTAACATGGATTATTATGCGAGAACTGACACCATAACATCCTTTTTAGGGTTCAACCGCCAGTCGTATGATTTCAACATTTTGAATTCTTATTGGTACCTGAATTACTACGATCCGTCCCAATTGAATGACCTGGATGATGGTAACAATTATTATCTGACGTCGAGTAACAATTCGGTAACTATTATCAAATATATCAGTAATTTTAGTGCGGCAAACCCCCAAGGATTTTATGACGGAACCAACGTAGATTTATCGTTCAACCTGACATTATCACTCGCCCTGAACCGATCCTACAGTAGGAACAACCTATTCAATGATTTAAGTAACCAAATATTCCATTGTCCGTACTTGTCCAACGAATCGTACATTAAACGTATCAATATGATGGACCCGAATAATGCAAATTATGGACGATCTTACTTCCAATTGAAACTGAAACCTAACCGCTATGTCACCAATAATTTGACGAATTCAAAATTATGTGTTAGTTTTCCCTACGAAACAACTGTTTGGAGCAGTTCAACCTCATGTTTCGGGTTCTCTTATTTGAACAATGATTACAACGAATTCAACGAAATGAATTTAATACAGGCCGAAACCACGGTCATACCCGAAACCATTAATTATGTCATCAATGGTACACCGAAAATATTACTCACATGCACGAATCCGAACTTCGTATCTTATTTGAACAATATTGAGATAGATATCAAAGGTTCTACGGTGAATACTGACGGTTATACGGTGAACGATTATATTACGGCGATCAACAATGGTATTACGGATGCCACGTCAGTCACCCCCTTTTTACGTGGTCCGTCTGTGTCGTCGAATTATACGTATTTATATGATCCTACCATACTTCCCGAATATACGTGGGCGTACATGGACGATTACGACAAATTCAATCTCTTTCTCAATATGAAAAAAACGTTTGATGTGTCGACGTATAGAGTCGATTTCAGCGGTACATTTTTCAGCGAATATTTTGGGTATGGAGAACCCGGCTCCATCAATCTTATGGCGTCTCTGAATACTATTTCTGTTCGAGGTTATATGAAAGACAGTGCACTGACCATAGTGAGCACCAGTCAAAATATGCCGCAAATAGATACTAACCATTCGGATACAAGTGTCCAGTTAACTTTTGATATATCGGGTGTTACCTATGGTAACAGTCCAATCTACGGTAACATATATATTGTCAAAGACGACAACGATTACTCTGAAAACAACATCAATAACAATTGGCAAATACCCTCGTATAAAAATGGTGTGTATGAAAGTTACGAATATGTTATATCGGAATATACGTATACGGTGAGCGATGCCAGTTTTTCAACGTTTATCGATGATCAATATTTACAAATATTATCCCGGAGTATCGATGTTTCGAGTAACGGGTTCTCAATACCAGGTGATTCCATCTCTTTTTCAGGTAATTATGTGACAGTACCGAGTAACATCAACAATATTTACTTTGACGACATGTCGTTCGTCGTCCACGGCCAAAATTTGGCGGTTATTTGTGACAGTAGCTGGTCGGTCATGGGTAATTCATGGACAATCGACACAAGTAACAATTGGATAGTGAATGGCAACACATTTTTAACCCCGAGTAATACGTGGTCTATAGCAAATAACAATGGGTTCACGGTTTCTACCAATATCCCTTTATCGAGTGATTTGACTTTTTCCGGAACATCCCTTATCTTGAGAGGTAATAGCTATAATGTTCTCGGTACCAATATACTCGATCTATCTTATCAAAATTTATGGAAAATAAATGCCACCACATATTCGTTGTCAAACGAAATTTTTACTGTAACCACGAGCAATGCCATAACCAATCCGACCCCTTTTTCCCCGATGGCAGTGAGTAGAGACGCTATTCGTTTGTTCAACAATACCATGACCGTGACCGGACAAAACCTGGTAGTGTCGAGCCCATATTTCAACTTCATTGGGGCACATGCAGACGGCACACGGATAGACGGGTCAGGTACAACCCTAACCACAAACGATTTATCGTATGTGATAGTAGGAACGTCGTTCAATTATCGTAATAGTGCGGGGGGCGGCGCACCCTTCGCAGTATACTTCGACAATGTAATGATCAATGACGAGACGATGATCCAGGGTGATTTACTCTATATAACCACGAACGGCACCATCGCGATAAAAAACCCGTATTACACGATTGAGGGCGACACGCTTTCGATAAGTTATAGCGCGGATGGCATGGGCCAATTTGAATTGAAAGGCAATCTGTATGACTTGGCTGCTAGTGCTACCAATTTTGTTCTAAGCCCCACCGGTATTCGTACGAACGATTTGACTATTTACGGATACAACGTAAATATGTTATGTAAGACCGCGATTGATATCAATACGGAGGCGTGGGATATCTCTGCGAGTAGTATCACCTACAATAACAATAATAATTATATCATTAGTAGCAGCAACCAACATGATATAAACATCAATGCTAGCTTGTTTCAACTGATTTCATCTAATAATACAAGTGGTGTATTACCGGAAATAAGTTATAATAATGTAACCAATACTTTTTCGGTAGTCACACGAGGGAGCATAACCACCGATAATATTATAATAAAGCCTTACCCATCTTATGTGAACGATGTTATATATTTGGCGATAAATTTTCCGACGACTACAATGACTAGTGCAAATACTTCGTATTTAACTATAATTGATACGAGTAATAAGGCTGTATTGTATGCGAATAGTGTTGTAATAGATAATACCGCATTAGCGAGCCAGCAGAGCCCGCTGATTTTCCATAGTAATTTATTTCGTTCATTGACTGCGACGAATATTTCATTTACGTACCAATCTTCGTGGAGCTTGGTGGGACTCACCCTGAAGGTGTATTATTATTCCCCCCAACTTACCATGGAATATTTACAATCGGACGATGGTAGTTTTACAAACTTGACGATAACTACGACAATCGCAAACGGAACCCCTACAACATCACTACAATTCACCAATGCGAATGGTGGTAATGAAACATATAGTTTTGATTACCCTATAAGCTTTGTGACCGGCGTGAGTATGGGGGTCTATACGGGGGTGGATACTGATTTCGTCACTGTGAATATAGACAGTTATGTTTTAAGTAGCACCGCGGTAGCAATAGATAATGTTTTAAATTCACCATCAGGGAATAGTGGAAGTGGAATCTTGCATTTTACGAATAATAATTCCACGGTGACTATGAATGGAAATACGATCACTACACCCACCGGACAATATTTTTCGATCGTCAATAGCGATTTGAATGTGGGTTATAATATACCGACAGCCAATATAAAGGTGAACGGAAACGACAATAACCTGTCGATTATCCAAAATATTTATACCATAAATGGAGTTGTAACCAATGCGGAACCGTTAAACTTGACTAGCCAATCCAATATAGTGATAAAACCGACCACTAGTAATACTACGGTATATATGCAGGGAGCGAGGAGTTCATTGTACAAACTGACAACGATTACTGGAAATACGATCACGATAAAAAAAGATGTATATTCGCATTTGTACCGCGGATCGAACACGTCTTCCATAACCGTGACCGAAGCCCTTCAAAATTTGGTAAATAATACGATAAACATATTTGGTAACCGTGTAAATATTAATAATGGCGCCAACTTTTCCACTACCTTTAATAGAAACGACTATCCGAGCGGGAATATCGTGATAGGTTCGTCGCTATTTACGTTGAGTAACACAGACACAGTCGGTCCACTAACTTTGACGAATTCTCGGTTTACGGCTTCCTATAAGTCGTATTTGACCGCACGTGGAAATGCTCTTATGGTGGGTGCCAATAATACCAATTGGTCCATTATAAGTACAAATCTACAAGTATACGACCAAAGCTTTCAATTTATGGATGCATCATTTACCTTACCAGGTAGTAATTTTGTAGTGACGGATAATTTAATTATTGATGGAAATCAGTTTTCAGTGTTGGGAAATATATTTCTTACCCCGAGTGAACAACTGAACTTGGTGACGACCGCGGATTATTTTGGGCAAAGTTTTACTACCCGGACCTATACGGTTTATGGAAGTACGTATACTTTGCCGGAAAACACCATTAAGTTCCAGACGGACGCGTCAAATTACGTATGGACACCTATCAGCCCGAACGGGTTTTCGATCAACGATACTTTACAACTGAGTGGGTACGATAATATGAACATTATAGGAACTACATTCACCATTACCTCACAAGGTAATAATAATTATAAGATCTATTCGCCGCAATACCTGGATGTTTCGGCAGATACGGTCAATGTACTTAACGGTGGAACTATCACGTTTGTAGGCCGACAATATTTAACCCAAGATTCTGGAAAACAGCGAATCAGCGTGGGGTCTGCAACTAACTTACACGATTTCAGTATAAATATTGTATACGCCCGGGATTATTGCCCTATGACAAATTTATTGTCGACCCCCAAATTTTTGGGAAATTATGCCATCAACCCGGACGAAGAATTATTTAAAATTTATCCGAGATTCACCTATCTGACACCTACATTTGGTAATGAGGTAGATGTGGGTTACGTAGTAACGAATAAGACGGGTAAAACGTTTAAACCCAAGAATTTGACTCAATTACAAAACGCTATTAATATCATATTAAACAATTATACTGATGCGGAGGGTAAAAGCATTTTATTCGGTTCTCAAATCATTTTGACATTGAACACGAAAAATCCGCGTGATCCACTGTTGAACTGTAACCTGAATCTAGTGATGAACAAGTCGATACAAACCAAAGATTATGCCATAGAATTCGTCAATTACGTGGACAATTACGGAAACATCAACCAAACATGGACACCATTTTTACATGTGGATGCGAGCATGGTGGATATGCCGTATGGCTTGGCTAATACCGAGAACCATACATCGATCGTCACTGATAATATTAAAAATCAAACGTTGATAACAGCCACCGATATTGTGTCGATCATTGGCATACAATTGAATAGGAATAACAATGTCATTAAGTTTGTGGCGTATGAGGACGGAACAATCTCGAACGATGTTACGATAACACTACCAATATACACGAGCACGGGTACGCTGATAAATTATTCGCGCGATGTTCTCATCCGTAAAATAAATAGCTTGTTGTCGACCACGATCGCCGCAGGAACAAGTTTATATATAACGACGACCAGCACAGCTAGTTATGTGTCATTAAGACCGAATATTAATTTGATTTACACCTCAAACAGTTATAATTTGGTGTTTTATGATACGATCAGTTTCGTGAAATGTTATGTGGGGGCAAAAAGCATCAGAAACACGACCTGGGACACGACAGTAGGTTGGATTTTGGGCTTTAGAGCCAATTCGGAATATGATTTGTCACAATATCTGTTGTCTGCTACCGGTATACTCGTGATAGGCGACACTGGGGTTTGTACTAATTTATTCAATTATTTTTTGCTATGTATCGACGATTATACGCAAAACCATGTGAACGACGGTTTAGTTACAATAACCTCAAACGATACCAACATACCGTTGCCATCTTACGCAGATCGTGCGAATTTTACATGTAATCCGGTAACCAACGATTTGAATTATAATAACATTGCCACGGATTATGCCAAGTTGACTCAAAACCAAATTTATTCGTTAACCCAGCTGGCGAATAACCAAACCTCTAATTCGTCCAACTTGTCTCGGGGAATAAATACCAAGAGTTTTGGTAACGGACCCTACGTCCAAGACGTCTTTGGACTGATCCCGGTGAAAACATCGGGGCTACCGCCTGGTGGTACGTATGTGGAGTTTGGTGGCACATTACAAAACCAAGATAGAATCTATTTTGGGCCGGTGAATATACACCGTATGTCGATAAAATTAGTGACGGATCGTGGAGACATAGTAGATTTGAATGATGTGAATTGGTCATTTTCGCTCATTTGTGAACAATTATATAAACAACGTCCTGCACTGAAATCTAACCAATAGTCTGGGTAAAATATAACACGACAGTTTATAGTATTAACCATGTCGCAAAGTGATTATATAAAATACAAACGTGTGTCTACCGAATTACGTTTAGATGCTAGTTGCAGTCCGGTGTTAACGTCACAAAATTATTTGGATTTTGAACAGTTCAATTTAGAAAACACGGTTGTGAACACCTGTAATAATTATAGTTTATTGACACCGAGTGGAGAACAAATCGTGTTTGGTATGGAGAAAAATGCGACATATTGCCCGTCATTCAACCTCTGTCGTAATACCAATACACGGCCGAACCGAGTGGCCATGCCCCCGGTCTATTTCACTCCGGTCCCTCAACCGTTGAATTGTAAACAAAAGAAGAACGCATCTTGGTTGAAAAACGGCTGTGTTTGCTCGATGGACAGCGTAAACACTCTACGCTATGTATGTAAGTGTAAGACCTCCACATAACCTGTTTGTCGACCGAATTCAGTCCTTGCAACTTGCACATGCCACCGAATTTTTTATTTTAAAAAACATGTTAGGCCAAGTTGGTCGAGAACTCGGTTCAACCGGTTTTTCAATAGTTTTTGGCGTATTATTGCGTGGTTTTGGCTCGACCCGGATAATATTCGTGAACAGCATTTTCATCGTAAAAAATTGATGTTTGTAAATTATATAGAGTTAAAAACATCCATAGAACCAATGTCTAAAATGTGTATTGAAGACGATCACCACTACAACAATCGTGACAGTAAAGAAGACCGGTCGTTGGCGAACGACATGGATCAACTACGGGCGATAGTTCAACAACTAACCCTGCGTGTCGAACAATTAGAAAAGGATAATCGAGAACTTCGCCAACAAAGAACCGTCACTAATAAACACGAACCTAAAATCGCGCTTCTCTCTCCTCCCTCTCTCTCCTATACGGATTGGATAAATACCTTGTTCTCGTATATTCCGGACCAACTAAACACTGTGTTTGAAAACGATCTGATTGCAGGTATAAAGGGGGTATTTGATACGAGTGTGCAGAATACGGCGATTTTACCGATAGCGGTGTTCGATAAACGTCCTGGGACCTTTTATTATTACAACGAGAACGGGGCATGGACCGTTATGGAGCCGGCGGATTTCAACACCATCGTGAATCGTATCTGTTACCATTTTGTGGTGGAATTTAAGCGCCATTGGTACGATCCTAACCTCAAAAAAATCCAAGAATTGAACGAATACCGGGACAAGTATAATGATTATTATATGAAAATCTTGGGAGGTACCCGTATTTCCGATGATTCTCGCCGCCAAAGAATACGCAATTATGTGTATCAACTGATAAAGCAATAATCTCGACACATTCCAAGGATAATAGAGAACCTGGACCATCGAATGATTGAATGCATAAAAATTGAAAGATAATTTTAATTTTTATCTGACCTATTATAAATAACGATCGCAATGTCAAACGAAGTGGCACATACCCTGCAATACCTGTCTCAGAAGAATGCCCATCCGAGAGACGAGTTCATTTCGTTTGAAGAAGGGCCGCATATTTATACGGTATGTGGAGAACGTGGTACGTTCACGTCGGTAACTACGTGGAATCATAGCCATTTCTCCCACTTTGATGCGAATGGTATTGTAGATAAACTCCTTTTGGGTAAAAAGATGAAGGACCCTACCTATAAATACTACGGTATGACCAAAGAAGAAATATTGGCAGATTGGGATAATAACCGCGATCGCGCCGCATCCGCAGGAACAAAAATGCACTACGACATTGAGTGTTATTTTAATGGCATGGACGTGGTGAACGACAGCGTCGAATTCGGGTATTTCATGCAGTTTCGCAAGGATTTTCCAGATCTGGTCCCCTACCGCACCGAATGGATGGTATATTACGAAGAATTGAAGTTGTCGGGGTCGATTGATATGATATTTGAGAACCCGGACGGTACACTTCAAATCTACGATTGGAAACGGTGTCAAGAAATAAAACACGAAGATCCCTACGGTAAATATGCGGTTACCTCGTGCATTTCGCATTTACCCGACACCAACTTTTGGCACTACGCACTGCAACTGAACATGTATAAAACGATCCTGGAACACAAGTATGAAAAGAAAGTGACTGGACTGTATCTGGTGTGCATTCATCCTGACAATGTTTATAAAAATTATCAACGTATTGAAGTACCGGTTTTGGAGAACGAAATGCGGGATCTGGTCGAGTTACGTCGGAGCCAGGTATCACCGCCTTCAATTGTTTAAAGTGAAAAACACATAAAAACTAAATCGTAATATAAGGTAATGCTGTCTTTATTTCTCAATACACAACCAGGGGTTCTTCAAATGACGATCCCATTTTTTTTCTTGGCGGTGGTTCCTATGTGCGCGAAAAAGCTGTATTTGCTTTATAAAAATCGTGCGCTCAGGTTCTCCCCCATCAAAAACACAGAAGATATTGCGTACGAATATTACCAAAGAATCAAAGATAGATATTCCCAGACCTTTGAGGGATCTGAGAACTACGACGCCAATGTGGATTCGGTGTTTTATGTGAAAGACGAATATAACAATGTAATTAAGAGTGAAAACAATTATTTGGAGAAGGAATGGAGAACCCGTATTTTAATCGAAACGTGTCCGCGTGGTAACGTGATTATGTACTATGACCCCTATAAGATGGGATTTTGTTATTATAGTGATACGACGGCTATTCCGTATAACATTTTGAACGCAATTGCGATGAAGTATGTGCTGACGTTCTATTGTCGCGCCTTTTTTGTGGACAACAAGATCAGCCATTATTTCAAAAAAACCGATATCATTACAGACCCCACCTTCTACGATTCGCCGCTCATACCGATCCATTATATCGAAGAGAAACCCCGAAAGACCGTGAAAAAACCTAGCAGCATCGCTAATAATCCGTTTATAAAGGCCAAAAATTATGGTAAAAATCAGGCTCGGTACATTCAGCCTATCGGGCAATTGGTCGGATTACAACAAAAAACCAGTCTGAAAGACAAGTTTCAAATGTTTGTTCTCACGTTCAAGCAGACGACGAATAAATGGTGGAACTATTTTTGGAACACGGCTGGAATCAAACCAACCCCCAAAAAGTCCGCATTATTAGAGAACCGTCCACCCGCAGAACCCGAAAAGGAATATAACTGCAACCGCTTCATCCATATGGGAAAAATAAGCAATTTTAACTTTTTACAAAAACCCCTAAAAACGAGTTGTTTGAACGGGTTTGAGTCTAAGCTGTTAGAGAACCTTAAATCGGAAACCAAACTTCAAAAGGATGTGTTGAATTACAAAAACTATAAAAACTATAAAGTAAGCAAGCAGGAGTAAGTAGACATATTATTTTAGCAGCGTCTGTTTTTTACACCATTGAATAAAACCGTTGGATTTTTCGATTTGGAAGGATGTGCCTAGATGTTCTCGTGCGATTTCGTAGGCTTTTAGTTCTTTTTCTGTTAAAGATGCGATATATTGCTCGACCAGGTTCTCGAGTTCATTGTTACACCTTTGCCGATTTAAATCGCCCACATTAGTTGGCGATTCTGTTGGTACATAAGGCAAAGTAACGTTACCACGCGCTGCTTCGCAGAAAATGCGCGAAGGTGTAGGATTCATTTTGATTGATAAAATAAAACATGTTATTTGTTTTATCAATTTTATCCGCGGGATCAACGGTTTAATTGTTATTAGGAAGAGGCGTGTTCATAGTGTTCTTAGGGACCACCGTATCGTTGTTGATACATTTGTTGCCTAGTTGTTGGATGTACTTGTCTTGGGTAGTCGCGGTGATTTGGGAGGCGTCCTTGGTAAAATTGCATAATTTCTTGGACACAATGACGTCAGTTTCGCATGTTCCTTGTTTCTTGACGGTGCCGTCGGGGGTACATAAATTATACTGTTGGATCGCCTTTTTGGCAGTATTGGTGATATACGTCGACTGATCGCTGGTGTGTTGGTTGTTGTCTGATTTTACAGTATTACACTGACTGTTGCAAGGTAATCGCCGGTTCCATCCTTGGATACGTAGGCTATTAAGACCGTGCATTTCTTCTTGCAACATGCCTTTGGTGTTAATGACGGAAGACTTGATGACTTTCGGATCATTCAGGGGTAAAATCCCCGACTGGACGACTTGTCCAATATGAAACGTACCGCAACAACCTCCATGGCCACGGGGATAGACACCCCGGAACAAAGTTCTCGGCAGAGAGCGGGATAAGGAGGTTTGTCCCACATATCCTTGATTACGGAGGGTCCCATTGATCGAAAAATTGGGTTTTCCGACGCTTAAATTATTGTATTGGGCATTTGTTTTTTTTTTAAGTGTGGCAATCGACATTATATATTGGCCCGAGATAATTTTGTAATTTGTTCCACCAACAGTTCATTTTGTTGTATAAGTAAATCGATTTGGACCTGTTGTTTGGCGACCATGGCATCGAGTTTTTGTACAGCGGATAATGCGACGGTGAATATCATATCTTTCTTCAGCCCCAAGAAATCGTCGACTTTTTTACCAAACACAAACAACTTCGTGTCATTGGTGGCACCATCTACTGGTGGATCAATTGTAAATTCGGTGGGGGATAGGACAGAAGATACTGTAAATCTTAAATAGTTATGCTGATCGCTGTGGTCATTCTCCTGCTGGATAGCGAGCTCGACCATATCACCGACAATTAACTGATCGTCCATGGCCTTATCCAAAGTAACCTTTTGCTCCGACGTATCGTATGATGCCGCACAGTAAATGTTCGGTATAAAACGGGTACCCGAAACATCAACTGCTAATCGTAACAAATCGAGTTGGTTCACTTCTTGGGCAATGAAACCGATATGTTTACTACGATCAAAGTTCTCGTCAATGTATTCGAATGTACACGGATTAAGTTTTCTTACCAAATTTAAAGCATCGGTATTATCCAACGGTTGTATGTTTTTCTTGATACGTATATCTGAAGTGACAACTGTATTGCTACTACCCATATAAACCGTACCGCCCTTGGGTAACAAGAACAGTTTATTCGCATTTGTACCACCGCTACCACAATTGATGTATGCGCCCATGTTGGTGGTATCCACCCCCATGCCCATCGTTATAGAGGGGGAGTTGATACAAAACGGATCGACCACGTTACTGGTGACCAACGAATATGATCCCGTACCCTGCTGTATTGCAACAATGTTATTACCGGATGTGACAGCACTACCTACCGAAAGACGTTGGTTTATAGATACGTCAACCAGTGACACCAAACCTCCCGAGGCGGTAATAACCTCGGCGAAAAACACTCCGCCCTTGGTATCGGTGTTGTTAATAATGAGCTCGGTACATGTGATGACATTAGCTACAGTTAAATTACCATTGAATGAGACATCGTTGTTGACAAATAGGCGATTATTCATCGATACATCACCTCCAACAAATAGCCGACTGTTAAATGAGACATCGCCTTGATGAATCGTGGTGAGTGCGACATACATATTTCCACCGAAAGATGCATCACTACCTACAAATAATCGAGTGTTCATGGAGACATCGCCCTGATGAATCGTGTTCTTTGCATTGTAAAAATTACCGGCGAAAGAGGCATCCACAGCTACAAATAAACGATTATTCGTGGTGACGTCGCCCTGGTGAATCGTGCTCTTGGCATTGTAAAAATTACCGGCGAAAGAGACGTCACCGAACGAAAATAAACGATTATACAACAATACATCGTTGGATACGATAAGCCGACTGTTCATCGAGACATCACCCCCCACAAAAAGCCGGCCGTTGAATGAGACATCACCACCCACAAAAAGCCGGTTGTTGAGCGAAACGTCACCATTCACCATGAGACGATTGTTCAAAGATAAATCTTCGGATATGATCAAGGTATAGTTGTTGGTAGTGGTATTTATGATGTTTTGTTGACTGTACTGTTGTACCATCAACCGGCCGAGGATCAGGGTATCCTTCGCGATTACGACGTTGCCATTGAGCGAAACATCGCCCGAGACAAAGAAACGTTGATTGATCGATAAATCGCCCGCCACAAACAGGCGGTTGTTCAAGGACACATCGCTATATACAATGAGACGGCAGTTGATAGAGGCATCGGATGCAATGTTGCTTACCGATAATGCTGCGCCACCGACCAAGAGTGCATTGTTATTGATAAACAACCGCCCATTTAAGGTGACATCCGAACCGACCGACAAACGGCTATTCATAGAAACATCGCCACCCACAAAAAGACGATTATTAAGTGACACATCACCACCCACAAAAAGACGATTATTCAATGACACATCACCACCCACAAAAAGACGATTATTCAATGACACATCACCACCCACAAAAAGACGGCTGTTTAACGACACGTCACTGTAAACGATCAAGCGGCCATTGATAGAGGCGTCAGATGCAATGTTGCTGACTGATAATGCCGCACCGCCGACCAAGAGTGCATTGTTATTGATAAATAACCGCCCATTTAAGGTGACATCCGAACCGACCGACAAACGGCTATTCATAGAAACGTCGCCATTGACCATAAGACGGTTGTTTAAGGAGAGATCCTCCGAAATAATTAGTGTATAGTTCGTGGTAGTGGTATTGATGATGCTTTGTTGACTGTACTGTTGCACCGCCAAACGTCCGAGGATGGTGAGGTCTTTGGTAACAACAACGTTACCATTGAGCGAAACATCGCCCGACACAAACAGACGTTGATTGACGGATAAATCGCCACCTACAAAAAGACGATTATTCAGTGATACGTCGCTATAAACAATGAGCCGCCCGTTGATGGAGGCGTCCGTTGCGATGTTGCTGATGGAGAACGCTGAGCCGCCTACAACAAACGAATTGTTATTAATAAACAACCGCCCATTTAAGGTGACATCGGAACCGACCAACAAGCGACTGTTCATAGAAACATCGCCTTGGTGGAACGTGCTCTTGGCATTATAAAAATTACCACTGAAAGATGCGTCACCTCCCACAAAAAGACGGGTATTCAATAAAGCATCACTGTATACTATGAGACGGCTGTTGATGGAGGCATCGGACGCGATGTTGCTAATGGAGAACGCTGCACCACCAACCAACAACGAATTGTTATTAATAAATAACCGACCACCCAAGGTGACATCCGAACCGACAGTGAGACGGGTATTCAACGACACATCTCCACCAACAAAAAGACGATTATTCAATGACACGTCGCCGTAAACCAGCAATCGCCCGTTGATGGAGGCATCCGAGGCAATGTTGCTAATGGAGAACGCTGCACCACCAACCAACAACGAATTGTTATTAATAAATAACCGACCACCCAAGGTGACATCCGAACCGACAGTGAGACGGGTATTGAGCGATACGTCTCCACCAACAAAAAGACGATTATTCAATGACACGTCGCCGTAAACCAGCAATTGCCCGTTGATGGAGGCATCAGATGCGATGTTGCTCACCGAGAGAGCTGCACCACCAACCAAGAGTGAATTGTTATTGATAAACAACCGACCGCCTAAGGTGACATCGGAGCCGACCGTAAGACGATTATTGAGCGAAACATCACCACCAACAAAAAGGCGAGTATTGAACGATACATCATTGAAAGACACTATACCCCCCGAGGCAGTGACCGTATCAAGGAAAAAGAATCCTGCATTACTATCGGTGTTAGTAATGATAAGTTCGCCGCAAGTGATGATATTGGCAACGGTTAAATTTCCATTAACGGATAGATCACTACCAACAAAAAGCCGGTTATTAGCGGATACATCTCCCCTAATATACAAATTTTGATTGAAAGTAGTGTTGGTATTAGTAATATTAGATGACGAACCACCTGCAACAGAATCAACATAGGCTTTATTTACTAACTGACTTCCTCTAGTTGCAATTATCGACGAAGTAGGTAAGTAATCGGTAAACGTTACATTTCCGTTGAAAGAACAATCGCCACCCACCAGCAATCGCTTGTTCAACGAAAGATCACCGCCCACAAACAACCGGTTGTTGAACGAGACATCGCCGTAAACGACCAAACGCGAATTGATCGACGCATCCGACGCAATGTTACTGATCGAGAACGCTGCACCTCCCACAACAAACGAATTATTATTAATAAATAACCGACCACCCAACGTAACGTCGGACCCTACGTTCAACTGCTGACCAAACGAGACATCGCTGTAAACCACCAAACGCGAATTGATTGAAGCGTCCGAAGCAATATTACTGATGGAAAATGCTGCACCTCCCACCACAAACGAATTATTATTAATAAATAACCGTCCACCCATCGTGACATCTGACCCGACGTTCAATCGGCTGTTCAATGAAACATCGCCATTAGCAAATAGATTACCATTGAGTGAAGTATCGCTTCCCACCAACAATAGCTGATTCAACGAAACATCGCTGTATACCGTAAGACGGCTGTTGATAGAAGCATCCGACGCAATGTTACTGATCGAAAACGCGGAACCGCCCACGATAAATGAGTCGTTGTTAATAAACAATCGCCCACCCAGGGTCACATCTGACCCGACGCGTAAACGACTGTTCAGTGAGACATCCCCCTTTACAAATAACCGTTGGTTCAATGAGACATCGCCATTTACCAGTAACCGGTTATTGAGTGAAAGGTCTTCGGAAACGATCAACGTATAGTTTGTGGTGGTAGTGCTAATGATATTTTGTTGGGTGTATTGATTGACCGATAATCTTCCGAGAACCAATAGGTCTTTTCCGACAGTAACATTTGCATTGAGCGAGGTATCACCAGAAACGAATAAATTTCTATTCACCGATAGATCGCCCCCGACAAAGACGCGATTATTGAGGGACACATCCCCGGTGACGGTCAGTCGACTGTTGAGCGAAACATCGCCATTGACAAATAAACGGTTATAAACGGAAATATCCGCATAAAAGGATGTATTGCTGCTAGTGAGGGTGGTGGTTCCGGAACTCACTGAGGACGAAACGATGTTATCGACATATGTCTTGGTAACTAATTGATCGGAACTGGATGGTGTTACGGAGGATGTTGGTAAAAAATTATTGAAAACATTGGTTCCGTTGAAGATGTTATTTCCATTGAAAACCGCGTCTCCATTAACGGATAAACGTTTGTTCAGAGAGACATCACTCAAAGAAACTAATCCACCTGATGCGGTAATAACCTTAGCAATGAATGCACCACCACTTATATCGGTTCCAGTATTTTTGATGATGAGATCGGTGCAGGTTATAGTTTTTGCGACAGATAAATTACCATTAAATGAGACGTCGTTGTTGACAAAAAGGTGTTTGTTTATCGATAAATCGTTGCCAATGAATACCCGGTTGTTGATTGCAACGTCTCCGTCAATTGCAACATCTCCTCCAATGATTGTGTCGAGAGCTACAAACATATTTCCACCGAAAGATGCATCACTGCTCACAAATAAACGGTTGTTCATTGACACATCACTATAAACCGTGAGTTGACTATTCAGAGAAACGTCTCCGTTGACAAATAGACGGTTACACAATGACACATCACTATAAACCGTGAGTTGACTATTCAGAGAAACGTCTCCGTTGACAAATAGACGGTTACACAATGACACGTCTCCATATACTGAGAGAAGACCATTGATGGAAGCATCCGATGCAATGTTACTGATCGAAAATACAGAACCGCCCACGATGAAAGAGCCAACATTGACGAATAACCGTTTGCCCATGGTGACATCTGACCCTATGTTTAATCGGTTATTGATGGATACATCCCCGCCTACAAAAAGCCGTCGATTCAACACGGTGTCCCCTTTCGCAAACAGGCGATTATTGAACGATACATCTCCAGAAACGACTAAGCGATTATTCAAAAGACTATCGCCATAAATAATGAGGTTATTGCTTGCGGATAAATTAACGTTGGGTGTTATGGAATAATAGATGTTACCGGCTTGACTCAAGAGGGTCAAGTATTGGCTGTTCGCAGAAATTGCTACAGACGAGTAGCTACTATCGGAAATACTATTAGGAACAATCTTTGTCCAAGACGACCCGTAGGAATTGGATGTATAAATGATACCTCGGTATGCAGACGCGACAATATTTTTACCGCTCGCCGATATTGTTACAGACGTAAATTGGGTGGATGGGAATGAGGTAATTTTTGTCCAAGAGTTTCCGTAGTCGTAAGACATCACAATGGACGAATTTGAAATATCGCTGGTGACTACTTGATATTGTCCAGTGGCTGATATGGCAACACTCGTCCAATTATCACCTATAGAGTAGTTGATTATCCAGGTCTTGCCAAAATCGTCGGAATTATAGATAAATCCAGGACTCATAATGATGGTTTGGTATTGTCCCGACGATGACATGCCGACCGCATTCCAATAGAGGGTGTTGTTGGAAATATCAAAATAGTTATTATTTGGCGTATCAAACATGTTATTATCCGAGCCGTCAAAGTAGACATTGTAGGAACTGTCTACGTATGGCACGGGAAATTCTATAGGGGTCCATTGATTACCATAGGTGTTTGACGCGAAAAAATTGGGTCCATTAGCAATAACAGTTTGATATTTTCCTGTAGCAGAAACCGTCACATCCACATAACTTAAATCACCTATTTCGGTTTTCCCAATAATTTGTTGCCAGTTCTCCCCGCTATCATTGGATAAATAAATACCGCTGTTGAAACTGATATCTCCGTCGATCAAAAGCGCGGTTTGTATTTGACCGTCGGAGGACATGGCCAAACTGACAATTCCGTTCATTTCATAGTGGGATCGATGCTTTAAATTGATGGTGTAGGTTGGGTTGTATAATCCATTATAATAGGTGGTAATTCGATAATTATTATTGAAAATGATATTGTTGAAGTCGGGACCAAACCAATTAGCACCATAATTGTAGGAAAGATAAATGGCTCCGGCATCGACTATGGCGGCTTGTACTTGTCCATTGGCAGAAACGATAGTTTTTTTGAAGGGCATTCCGGAAAACATGGTTTGTGGTGTTTGATACCAGTAGAGCCCGAGACAATTGGAAATATCTAAAGGTAAATCCGCTGTAAGTAATACCGAATGATCCACTAACTGTATCGGATAAACTGTGTTACGAAAGTGGGTTGTTGCACTTACATCTAATATAGTGATGTTGTCGCTCGGATCGGTGGTCGGATTACCGATGACTAAGCCGGTTGCATTAATGGTTTGGTTGGTGCTGAAAGTTCCTCCCAGTAATAAATTGCCGGTCATAGTTATGTCATTAACAGTGAGATTTCCAATAATGTGCTCGTTGCCGCTAAGGTAGATGTCTTTATAAAAGTAGGTATTGTTGTTATGGACAACCTCGCCATTGAATGTCGATTTGAGTCCCACGGATAGTCGCTGATTGATCGAAATATCGTCGAATGTCGTTATTTTATTTAATTCGCCGAGAATTTGGTTGTTGACATACAATGAATTCAATGGTAAAAATAATCTAGAGTTGATAAACACATCACCTGCGATAGCTACCCCACCGTCGATAGCAACGTCAGCGTTCATGGAGACGTCGCCATTAACAGCTAATCTTGAATTGATAGATGCATCAATGTTAAAAATAAATTTATTGTCTGACTCGTAAACCGAATTAATGCTGGTTATTAGGGGTGGACGAACCAGTGTATTTACCGGTGGCCGTGTATTGACAATGCTATTGATATCGTTAGTAAATGTTTGGAACAATGAATTAATACTTTGCTTATTTTGACTCATATATTGTATATAAAGTACAATATATAAATAATAGTGCTTTTCTCTGCACTAACGAATTCGATCACTTATAATAGCGGGTAGATATGATCTAAACCATTGAAAATGGTAGTATTATACAATTACGCCATTCGGGTCACCGTCCAGTTAATATTATTATAGAATACGGATCCGATCGTATTATCGGATGAAACATTGATCAATGTCGTACTACCGGTGTACCCGTAAACCCCGTTAATATTGATATTGCATGACAGTGTACTCGCTGACGTAAAGTAGTAAGAGTCACCAAATACAAATGATTGTGTTGGTGAAATCGTGATTGTGCTAGAATTATTATCAGTGTTAGATACATTGACCACTTGAGTTACAATACCATTTTGTACATTAGTTCCATTAACGATCCATCCGGGTGCAACATTTTCTAGTAAATTGGGACTATTGCCGAAAAGGAATGTTGCTACATTTGTAGAGTTTTCATTGACATTCTGGACCCCACTGATGGTAGTATTATTAATATTTGTTGTTGACGCTACAAATGTTAGACTTCGTACGATAAGATCTTGATTCACCCCAGAATTGTATTGATAATTCGTCCCATCCGTTACGGGCAGACTTGGTATCGTATTTGTGATTCTAGGCGTGGGTGCCGGTAAATTAAATCCGACACAAACCATACTGATGTCGTCGTATCCGATGATAGGATCGCTGATAGAAATGTCGGTTAAGTAGGACTGGTAAATTCCAACATTGTATCCTAATTGCATTTGCACTAACCATACGCCTTGGGGAACAATCACGTAGGAAAGGTCTGAGGTGAATGAGCTACCGACTTGATTTGCATTGTTGGTCAATATTTGGGTATTGTTTGATAGGCTGAGCGATTGCGGGTTGTATAAAGACACGATTGGAGCATTAAGGGTCAAGTTTTCTGAAATGCTTAGGGCTCCGTTGAATGAAGCGTCGCTACCGACAAACAACCGACTGTTCATTGATACGTCGCCTCCCACAAAGAGTGTGTTATTGAAGGTTACATCGGATGAAGCAATTGACTCAAACGTTCCCGTGGGTCCGGTGTCACCTTGTAATCCTTGAGGTCCCATTTCACCAGTTGGTCCCATCTCACCAGTTGGTCCCATCTCACCAGTTGGTCCCATCTCACCAGTTGGTCCCATCTCACCAGTTGGTCCCATCTCACC
>Ga0209401_1000584_pt1 | contig 24621 bp, 23 predicted proteins | sample M_140807_MF_Meta_FD_187318 | JGI IMG/M metagenome (GOLD analysis project Ga0209401, IMG submission 187318) | Freshwater microbial communities from Lake Montjoie, Canada to study carbon cycling - M_140807_MF_MetaG (SPAdes) (version 2) | ecosystem: Environmental > Aquatic > Freshwater > Lake... | reverse complement strand
CTATTTTTAAATTATTCTCTACAATAAATCCAGGAGTTTCTATTTTTTCTCCTTGTAATGCTTTTTTATTTGAACAATGAATATACACAAATGGAATCCGATCTCCAGAACATGGTTTGTTTCCTGGATCTCGAGCAGTAATTCTATCTGCCAATACTTTATGTGCAATTGCATTTGGATTCTTGTATCCAGAACGAAGTGATTTTGTAATAATGAGTTTATCCATTGGATAATTTTCATTCACAATATTTTCTAAACAACCTTTCAAAAAGTCGATCGATTCCTTGATATTTTGTTGTTTCATTAAAATATCAATAATACCGCCATAGATGTCTTTTACGATAGGAGCATTGTCTCTTCGTTTTAATACAATACCCATTTCTTTTCTTTTTCCTTTATTTGGATCTGTTTCATAAAGCATACCTACATACCTTTTCTTTGACAATAAACAAAATGGCATAAATGTTTTTTCATATTCTAAATCGTGCGGACCTTTTAAGAAACTAGACGCTAAATGTCCTGCTTCTTGAGCTAGCTCGATGGTGATTTCGAGAGCTTCCTTTCCACGAATAGGTTTTCCTTCTGGAGTTTGTAGATTAAATGTGAAGAATACAGAGTCTGTATTGTGAACAATCATATTTCCAATGCCTGCGGCAAAATGATGATTTTCGGTTGTTAAATCGTATACATAACCGGTGTAATCTTTTATTTCTTCAATAGTAATAATCTTATTTTTATTTTTTAAGAAGTCATTTTGTTGGTTTTGATTATAGAAGAATGACTTTTTACTTGTGTTATACACCCAATAAAGAGTTTCTACTTTATTTTGTTCTTGTTCTTGTTCTTGTTCTTGTTCTTGTTCTTGTTCTTGTTCTTGTTCTTGTTCTTGTTCTTGTTTACGATCTTCATCCTCATCATCTAACAACGATTGGTTGTTTGTTTTTTCAATATAATCTATAAAATAAATTTGGTTTTCTTTATTTAACATATAACAACATTTTGCCGCATCTAAATGATTATTGAATACGTATTCGTAATATTTATCTTCTTGGTACACACCATCTACTTTATAATGTAAATTTTCATAAAGCGGCAATGAATGATGTAACAATTCTGTTCCAATTTTAACATCTTTGGGAGATATTTCGACGCCGGATTTTAAAATAAGCGAATGATCATCCGTAACATCCACTAACCCAGAATGAGTTAAAATTCGCATCATTTTTTTACAAGGCGCTAATTTGTGTCGAATAACTCGAAATAATTTCGTCCATCCTTTCTCCGTCCACGTTTCTACGTTTTCTAATTCGCAAACTTCCTTTTCCTGTTTTCCAGGCTCTAAACAATTTACCCAATTATTTTTTCCATATTTTTCAGCTAATTCCTCTATTGTACATATATCCATATTACCGTTTTTTTTCACATACACTGGAGTGTAATCAGCTACGCTATCACCGTATATGTATTCAGCTTTTGTTAATACTGGACCGCGAGTAGTTGTATTACAAATCGCATCTCCATAACATTCTTCTATTACTTTTTTAGCATACGTTAAAAGCATTCTACCTGTAGCAGTAGTACAAGCCGCAATATCTTTTTCGTAAAATGTACTTGTTTTTGCCCCACATTGCCCATAAAGCGAATTCGCAGTTACTTTGTAACCTAGCTGTCGCTGGTCTAATACTTGTTTCATAAATTCATCTGTTTGTAATGGTATTAATTTTCTAGTTGTCTTTCTCGCCACAAGAAGTTCTTCTAAAATAGAAGGCATAATTGCTTTATCTTCTCCTTTTAACGGTTGGGCAAACCGACATGTTTTTTGTCCACATTTTACTTTTTCCGCGGCAGAAGAAGGTGTTTTTCGAATATATTGATATGTATCATACGTCATGTTTACATATTCATACCCAGGTAAATTATCATATATAAAATTACCGGATGAATCTTTTTCACCAGTCTCTTCTATTAGGTTGCCGGCTAAATCGTATTCTTTTGTCAAAACCTTACTGTCGTGAGACAAATTCTCGCTTATCATTGAGCTTGGATATAAAGAAGCGTAATCTACACAAGCAACTGGATTATCTAAGTACAAATCGCATTTTGGGTCTAAAACAATAGCTCCTTCATAACCTTCTTCTAGTCCGCCTTTTTCAATAACAGGCATTAGAGTACGTTTTTCTCGACATTTTTTCGCAATGTAACTAGTAAGTTTGATCCCTTGTCCTCTCATTACTAAGAAATTAATCGGAACGCTACAAATCTTTGCCATCTCAATGAACCCAGTCAAAATGTCCGATTTGTTGAACAAATAATGGACCAGGTTACAATCCTGAATACAGTATTTCGCAATGACAGATCTATCTTCCGCCGAACCATTTGTCATTCTAAAAATATCTTTTGGTGTAACATCATCCTTTGCTAAACACCAGCGAACTTTTTTACTTTGATCTGGATTTACCAAACCGTCTATTTTAAACTTACCTTCCTCTTTATTCACATAAGTTACTAAAAATTTTGCCCCTTCGGAATAATAATCCACAGAGTGTCCAATTTCTTCAAAGTGAACATAGCTTCCTATTAAAAGACCTGTCATATTGCCAGTTTTAATTATTGTTTCTCCAGATTCTTTTTGATGATCTAGAGATTTGATAAAATCACCAATAAAATTACCGGCAACATAATCCAATTTGTAACTGGTTAGATTTGCTTCGCGGCGATAATAATTATACAAATCTACTTGTAGTCTTCCATTCATTTTTATGAATCGCAAATCATGTTGACCACTAGCTAGTTGAATACTACTTTCTTCCAGTTTATATTTACCAGTATCTCTTCCATTTTCATCTTTTATTTTTGTTCCACAAATTTCATCATTGTTTCTGGATAATTTTAGAAAATCTTCCACGCAATTATTTTCTTCCGCACGTTTAAACATAAACATATAATCAAACCCAAATATATTGTAGCCTATTACAATATCTGGATTCTCTCTTTGAATGAGTTTTTGCCAGGCCAATAATACATCTTTTTCTGTAGTATATGTTTCAATAATGGTATTATTCATTGGCAACTTGGCACACGTGTTGAGAACGATACAATGATTCATAAAAGGTTCTTGTTCGCCAAAATTCATAAAGGTAGAACCAATAAAGGTAACTTTATCCCCTTCCAACTTGGGAAATATATTATTTCTAACATTCTCTTTTGGAGTGAGTGAATTATCTATTTCTTCTATTTTACATTCTCTTGGAAATTTTGCGTCACATATCAAATCGATTATCGTACATCTTTTGTCAATCGTAGTTTTTATATGTTTTTTATAAAAAGTGTTACTATAACCATTTTCATTATCGTCTCCATCTACATCATGGTCATTATCTTGACCACTTTTTACAGACATTTTAGAAAATAACGTTTCTAGAGTAGAAGCTTCGTTAAAATCCTGGGTTTTTATAAAATTTCTAATTGGCGTAGACAACCATGTTTCGCACATTCTTTCAATTGTTTCTTTTGAAGGTTTGGATCCTTCTGGATATACAATGTCTATTTCTCTCATTTTTTCATAACCAAACGCAGCTAAAATAATATTTTTTAAATGCTCTTTACAAATCTCGGGAGTTAAAGTTACTTTTAATTCATCAAAATAATCAACTATATTTGTCGCCAGTTTTTTGTACGTCTTTTTTGGAACTGGAAAATCTCCATGGCTACTACTAGCTTCAATATCAAAACTACATATTTTATACGGGACTCGAACTTCTACGTCATTCAAAGGTTTAATGTATTTATTATTTATTTTGTATTCATATTGACAAGTCGTTTTTTTTAAGGTATTATTAACAACGACTGTTTTTTTTATTGGCAAGGAAATCCAACCAGATGGACTAATATCGCGAATGTGGAAGAAACGTAGCAACGGAGGAATATTCGCTTCATATAACTTAGTGTCAGTTTCTCTAAATTTGTACCCATTCGGTAAAAGCGTGTGGCCTTTTTTATAGTCGCTATACCAAAAATTTTTTGCTTTATTAAACGCCGTAAGACTTGTGAATTCCAATTTTATAAATTTATGTTCTTTTCCACCATCAAAACCATATAATTTTTTACGTTTAATAATAATACAATCGCTAATGGAATTTTCATAATATTTTCCCATTTTTGCTTTAATATGCTCTAAAAACTCGCTTTTGTCTTTCATAGTCCATGAATCATTTACCATAACATAGAAGAAAGGTTTGAAATCTTCTACAATAATAGAACACGTCTCTCCTTTTTCATTTAAACCAAACATTTGGATTAAGAAAATTTGGTTATCTTTGTATACGGCGTCTTCATCTTCGCTACCAGAACCATCGGATGATGCTTTTTCGTTATAAACGTTAAAATCAAATACTCTGAAAATTGGATCCATTTTACTATTGTATTGTATGTTACAATAGATTTATCTTGTTTTATTAATTCAATTTTTATTTTATTTATTATTTGTTATTTGTTTTTTATTATTTATTTTCAAAAAAAATATATAATTTATTTTAATTTTTTACACTTTTTTCACAAGTTATGACATTTACTACGAAGTGAAACGCCGATTTTTGTATTATCCTAAATTTTATAACTACATTGTATTACATATAAAAGCATAGTCGACTCATCAGAATCACTAGGTTCCGGGTTTAGATAATCAACGCCGCTATGTTGAAACATTGCTATTGATAATAAGTATTCATTACTACAGTTTATTGAATAATATTTTGTTTGGTTTATATGTAACACAGCTGTTGTGCCAATGTCAATATAATCATCTGGAAACCAAATATAGTCATATTTAGCGGGTATTTTTTTTAACAAGTTCTTTCTATAATCATCATTCGCAATTCGGTTAATATACTTTCCGTTTCTAAAACGTATAATATTATCATAAGATAAAATTATATTTACAATTTCCAATGGTAGATTAGAAAACAAAGAATTACTAGTAGTAATAGTTGTAGTAGTTGTAGTAGTTGTAGTTGTAGTAGTTGTAGTTGTAGTAGTCATTTATATAAAATGGTATTAGATTTTATCTAACAATATAATTTAATTAAAAATTTCAATTTTTATTTTTATTACACCTTTTTCACAAGTTATGACATTTACTACGAAGTTAAACGCCTATTTCAGCGCCTGAATATTCTATCCAGTCTGTTAATGTAAAGAATATAAAATCATCAGGTAAAATCCAATCTTTGAATTGAAGTTGATAATGATATTCTCTTGAAATTTTTTCTAATTCGTATCTCCATGTTTTATGTGTGAATTCTCTATTCATAATATTCAAAAATTCATTTTCGGTATGTTCTCCTGTTTTATTACAGCCAATTCCATTATACAAAATTTTCATATTTATTATAATGATTAAATATTTATGTCATTTTAACTCAAATCGTCGGCGTTTCACTTCGTAGTAAATGTCATAACTTGTGAAAAAGGTGTAATACAAAAAAATTGAAATGATAATTAAATAAATATTTAAATAATAAACTACTAAAACATATCCCAGAATGACAACTACTGTCGAAACATATTTGAATTCTTTACTAAATGACATATTATTCCTTGATATTAGTGGTAAGGGTATTAAATCTTTGCCAGATTTAACAAGATTTAAAAATTTAATAATATTAGATTGTTCTGATAATCAATTAAATTTGTTGCCGACTTTACCGCAAAATCTAAAAACATTATATTGTTACAATAATCCATTAACTTCTTTGTCTACTTTACCACAAAATCTACAAATATTATATTGTTATAATAATCCATTAACTTCTTTACCGACTTTACCGCAAAATCTAAAAAAAATATATTGTTTTTATAATCAATTAACTTCTTTACCTACTTTACCGCAAAATCTAGAAGTATTAGATTGTTCTAATAATCAATTAAAATTGTTGCCTACTTTACCGCAAAATCTAGAAGTATTAGGTTGTTCTAATAATCAATTAACTTTGTTGCCGACTTTACCGCAAAATCTAAAAGAATTATATTGTGATGAGAATCAATTAATTTTGATCCCTACTTTACCGCAAAATCTAAAAGAATTATATTGTCGCGATAATCAATTAATTTTGATCCCTACTTTACCGCAAAATCTAAAAGAATTATATTGTTCTGGTAATCCTATTTACGAAATAGTAAATAGCAATAGTTTGTTTCAAACAAAACAAAATATACAAATATTAAATAATTTTCGTCATTTATATTATTGTTTACAATTCAAAAAACAATTAAGAAAATGGTTATGGGAAAAAGTCAGAAAACCGAATGTTGAGAAAATGTATAATCCGATTTATTTAATTGAAAATTTAGGTGATGAAGACGATGACTTAGATACAGTTTTAAATAATTGGAAATAATACATAATCGGCGTTTCACTTCGTAGTAAATGTCATAACTTGTGAAAAAAGCGTAAACATATTTTTCTTATTTTTCTTTTACAAGAAAGCCAGTACCCAAAAGTGTTTTAGAAAAAACCATTTCGTTTCCCTCAGGATATGGAATTTTGTAACCACTACAATCAACGTATAATAAACTAAAAACATACTCGTCCTTTTCTTTTTCTCTCAAAAATCTTGCTAAAAAATAGGTATAATGGTCAGAATTAGAATCATATTTAGATTCAGAAACTGCTTCATCCGTGGATACTACATTTGGCACTGGTATCAAGTGATATAATAGTTCTGGTACAAGTAATGGAATATGATGTAATGGAATATGATGTAATTGTGATGACATATATACTGTATATATTTGATTATGTCTTTATTATTATTTATTATTATTTATTATTAGTTTTTCAATCCACTCTATAAAAGAGTCAACTTGCCTATTTTTATTTTTTATATCCGCGTTTTCATATTCCTGAACGTATTTTCCTTTTTGTGATATATATTTCATACTTGGAAACCCTGCTGGATTCAATGGTAAAGTAACGTATTTTAAAAGCATGTGGTCTATATCAACGACTACTATATCATTGTACTTATTTTTATATTTTTCGTTCAATACGTTTTCCACTTTTTTCCATTCAGGACGTGTAGCGTTACAAGGTCCACATCCTTCCATGTATATAAGAAGAAAAACATGTTTTCCACTTTTTATTGAATAATTTAACATTTTAATAGGCGTTAAATGGTTTTGGGTTTTTAGGTTTTTTTTACTTTGTTCTCCTCTCTTTTTACTGAGTTGTTTCCGATTTTTTCTAGTTTGCTTCCTGTTTTTAATTTTTATTGGCTTATTATAATTTCTAGGATCAATGCTTAAAAATCTCATATATTTTAATACTAGAAAATAATAATCCTACATTTTTTACACATTTTTATCCCTATTAAATATATAAATGAATACAATAATATTTTTATCAATTATATTGTTTTTAGTAGGATTATACTTTTACGCAAAAACGTCCTACCCTAAACATTCAGAAGGTTTAACAAATAGCAGCGGGAACACGCAAGCTAGATGTCCTAATATGTTAGTACAAAAAGGCTCCTCTTTTTATTTGTACAATTCAAATTTAGCTGAAGTTCCCGGCGTAAATCCTATTGAGTTTGCTAATTTAGAAGATTATGTTGAATTCCTAGATTGGCAAAGAAGTCAAGGAATTAGATGTCCGGTTTTATATTTACAAGAATCTTATGACGCGCAAGGAAATTCTTCTTACAAAGTTAGACCCAGCGTAACAGAACAACAAGGGGGACTTCCACCCAACCCGCCAGTATATCCTAGCGCAACTCTTTCTACAAATACAAATATAACTGCGAATAATCCCCAAAATAATATAAATTCATATCCAGCGTATAACCAACCGACTCAGCTGATTGATACTCCTGCTCCCGTGAATATGCCAAACGTAAGCCCAGATGGTCAGCTCATCAGTCCTGACGCAATGGACGCAAATTGGGGAGGAGCTCGATACACACAATCTTTGGTTAATCAGGGGTACTATAGTGGAAATAATGTAGCTATATATATACCATAAAAAGCGTTTAAACATTTTTTTGTATTTTTTTTAATGAATGATTCAAATAATTCGTATTCACAATTTGTATGTTTAAGTGGGATGCCTAGATCCGGATCAACGCTTTTATCTGCCATTTTGAGTCAAAATCCGTTGATACATGCGGAAGGGAATTCGGCAGTATGTCAGTTAATGTGGGACGTTCAAACTTCTTGTTTTGGAAAAGCAAGCGAGCAATTGAGAGCGAATTATAGAGTAAAAACAATATTTGATTTAATATCACAAGTACCTCGCATTTATTATAAAAACATACCCGAAAAAATCGTCGTTGACAAATGTCGTTCTTGGACCATTGAGCCAAACATAAAAATGTTAAAAACATATGTTGATAAGGATATTAAAATCATTGTATTAGAGAGAAAAGTCATTGACGTTGTCAAATCGTTTGTAAAATTGTATAGAAAAAATGGGGTAAGCAACGAAAATTTTGAAAATAATTTGGTCGTCAAGGATTCTGAACCGATTATGCGTTCGCTAGAAGGAATTAAATGGGCTAAAAATAATAATGAAGATAACACATTCTTATTTATAAAATATGAAGACCTTGTAAATAATACGAAGGAAACGATAAAAAAAATTTATGATTTTTGCGGATGGGAGCCTTTTAAACACGATTTTAATAATATTGTTAGTAAATATCCCGAAAATGATGAAGTGTATAATTTACCCGGACAACATAGCGTACGCCCTGCTGTAAAAAAAGACAAAAGCCATGTACCGTTAAGTGATACCCTGGAAAAAAAATGTAATATTATTGATAAATTATATTCAAACAACTGAAATAATTATATTATTTTTTACGGAACCCGGCTTGTAATTTACACTTGTCCTAAAAAGAACGCTTGAAGACAATATTTTTCCAGATAAATTAGAACAAGAATTCATCGGCGAATTGCGAATTACCATACCAGTGCCGCAATAACTCGACCAACAACCAGAACCTAATCGGTTACCAACTATTTTGCTGTTGTACATTTATATTTATCTTTATTTTTTTTATTTCGAAAAAAATAAAGTAGCCAAATAAATCAATACAAATGAAAACAAATGAAATAAAATAAATAAATAAAAATTTACTTTATTTACCATCTATAAATTTCATAACATTGTTCAATCCTGCTTTAGACTGATTTAAACCAGCTATTTTATTTAAAGCGTCTACGGCTGACTTAGGATCTTTGTGGTCCACCCCCATGGCAGTTTGTAACATTAAATGATCCGTTAAATCGTCTAAATGCATTACTACGTTCTCATAATCCGGTCTATATTTGCTTACTAATGCTCTATCTTGTAATTTAATAATAGATGATTTCAAATTATCTGCGTAAGCTGATGCGTTTCCTCCATAATTTTTAGCGCTAATATCTGAAGTATCTTTATCCTCTGGGTTACTCATGCCTTCATTTATTTTAAATCCAATGCTTCTAAATACTATATAAGCGACTAAACAAATAGCTAATATTAATAATATATTTTGAATAAATTTATTCATTATATATTATACTTTCATTTTTTTACAAGAAATTTACTTATATTTGCTATACTAGTTTTATTTATTTTTCTTTGTTGATTTTTAGAATTTGTGTAACTAATATTATCCAAACACTTTTCATCTGTTTGAACACTTGCTATTAAATTAGGGATCGTTTTGAATGTATCCATTATTGCCAAAGCGGTAACTGAGCTAATTCCTGGAATTTGGCAAAGCATTATTTCACCTATATTTTCCGGCGTAATATTCTCCTTTTTAACTTTTTTAATAACACTAACATAATCTTTTTCACTTTGTTCTATTTTTTCGGTTTCTTCTTCATTATCTTGTTCTTTCTCTTCTTTTGTTTGATTATCTTTCTCTTCTTTTGTTTGATTATCTTTCTCTTCTTTTGTTTGATTATCTTTCTCTTCTTTTGTTTGATTATCTTGTTCTTTCTCTTCTTTCTCTCTGTGAATAGTTTTAAAATGATTATAATAAGGAGTTCTCTTTTCTATTTCACATTTTCTTAATTTATTTGCCGTGTTACAAATGTAAACAGCCGTCTCTTCTATATTAAATGTCCTTAAAACTGAGAAACCCTTGTAATAATTTAGAGAGAATATGGCGCTATACAAAGTAATCTTGTCTATTCGGTTATCCTTGAACCGATTTACTCGGTTAACGTCTCCTTCTATTAAATAAATAATATTATGATTATGATGATTTAATCCGTTTAGTCTATACGATTGTTCTTCATATCTTCCATCTTTTATGCTTGCTAATAGGTCATTCACGGATTTTCTCTCTACAATCAATTTATCTTCTACTCCATTTGAAATAATTATATCCCCCAACGGCAAATTTTCTGTTACAATTTGTAGTTCTTTAAAACTTGGAATGGCTCTACACAAATCGCCTATCATTTTAATCAATTCAGCCTCTCTAACATCTACTTTTATAATCATTCGTATAGTAATTTACTATTTTGTCATTAAATTATTTTATAATAATATATATTACTATCAAAACTTATTACGCCTTAATAAATATTACAAAATGCTTAAAGATTTTTTTTATTATTGAATATTGATAATGTATTCTTTTAGATTTTGTAAAGAAGTATATGTTGAATTATTGCCTGTGTTTCTTCCTTCTTCAACGTTAGTAGGTTTTATGACGGGACTAACAGCATTAAGTAATAAAAATAAAAGCGTTGATGTTTTTACAGACTTAATAGGATTCACCAGTTTAGGAATTATTACTGGGATTACTTATCCAGTTAGTTTTCCGTTGTTAGGCGTTTATGTTTTATATAAAAATAAATAAATATAAAAAATAAATATACAAAATTATAAAAAAATATATTTACAAACGACCTTTCAAGTAAGCGTAGGATTGTGTCTGGATTGTTAAATTGGGTCTACATACAAGAGGAACTGATTGAGGAGCTCCAATAAGTGAAGGATTGTTTGTTAAAAACCAACCGACGCTAGGAGCTATACCGGCCTTTTTAACACCACCGCAAACATTTGTTCTGTTACAAATAGAAGTAGCATAACGCGCATTTTTACCGCCCGAATAGTATACCATATTATATATTAGAAAAATATTATATTTTTGAAATAATATATTTTTGAAATAATATATTTTTGAAATAATATATTTAATGAAAGAATTTAAAGTTTACTAAATATATTATAATTAATAAGACAATATGGACGAAAACAAAATAGCACACGATGACGATATTATTAGATCTGAAGACGGATTAATATTTAATCCTTACAATTCTCTAAATGTAGAGATTACATTGAATGATGTTCAATCTATTCTCACTAAATATGGAGTTCCGCCCATTGTTAATAATTTAGAATTATATAAAAGAGCATTTGTACACAAGTCTTATACGAAGAGACCACATTTTGAAAACATTCAACAAAAAATTACTATTGTTGATAAACCACCGGATTGTATGCCTCTAAAAAGCAAATCAAATGAACGTCTTGAATTTTTAGGTGATGGAATATTAGAACTAATTGCTAAGTATTATCTTTATAGAAGATTTCCCAAAGAAAATGAAGGGTTTATGACTGAAAAGAAAATTGCCATTGTAAAAAATGAGGCCATTGGCAAAATTGCCTTTGAAATGCGTTTAAACAATTGGCTGATATTATCTAAACATGCTGAAGAGAAAGGGATTCGAACAAATTTAAAACGCTTAGGATGCCTATTTGAGTCCTTTTTAGGAGCGCTATTTTTAGATTTCAACAAATTAGTTGTAAAAGATGAGGACAATTGGTTTCAAACTATGTTTGTTACGGGGCCTGGTTTTCAAATGGCTCAGAAATTTGTTGAAAATATTTTTGAAAAACATATAGACTGGATTAGTCTTATAAAAAATGATGATAATTATAAAAATATTCTTCAAGTTAAAATTCAAAAAGAATTCAAGGTGACTCCACAATATCTAGAAATAGAACATGATAACGATTGTGGATATAAAATGGGCGTTTTTTTATGTTTAGGACAACATATTTACAATTTGAAACCACAAGATTCTATACATTTTTCACAATTTAAAACATTCAAAAATATACAAGAATATATAGAAGAACACAACAAAATATTTTTGTTTATGGGTCAAGGACAGCACAAGATAAAAAGAAAGGCTGAACAAATAGCATGTAATGAAGCCTTAACATTCATTCAAGAAAACAATATTATTGTATAATCGTATAATTTTATAAATTTCTATATATATGAGTAAAATTTGGTCAAATATAGTAGATTCGTTTAAAAATGTAGGCGAAGGTTCTACCGGATTAGTACAAAGTGGAACAAGAGTTGTAACTTTAGCAGATGCTGGGGTAGGCAAAGTATTGGATATTACGAATGATACATTAATGAATAGTTTAAATACTATTAATACGGCGCAAATTGCCGCTAACAACATTACGCGAAATGTAGTTACTCTTGGTGAACAAACTATTAAAAGTAGTACAAATATAATAAAAGAAGGAGCTAATGTGTCAGATATAATTGCTACGCGAGGATTCAACTTAGCAACTACAGCTGTAAACACTGGGTCTGATATAGCAACAACCGGATTAGATGAAACGAAAACAATATCAACCGAATTATTAAAAGCAGTTGGGCAATTAACAACTACATCTATTTCTTTAACTAAAAACTCATTATTTGGTTTTATTGGAAGTGTTGATAATGTATTGACGTCCAATTCTGATTCTATTCTAGCAACTAGACAAAAAAAGAAAATTTTAAATTATAAAGAAATATATACACAATTAAGAAAAAGCGTATATACGACATTCAAAAAAGAAATAAATAATTTTATATATAATCTAAAAAACTTTTCTAATAATCAAAAAAAATTATTTGACGTTCTTATTACTATTTACAAGATGAAAATGTGTAATCCCGGAAGGATTTACGGATACTCTTGTGATAATGAAGAAATTATGCGTATTAATGAATTTAAAGGTGAATTAAATATTTTGCTAAAATCCATAACTGGTAAAATAATTATTTTAAATAATTTTTCAAATGAGGTCTACAATAAGATGTTAACCATATCTATTAGTATTTCTCCAGAGGAATATGAAAAAAAAATTAGTAACATAATAAACCCGTATTATGTAGACTCTTCTGTTATATTTGAAAAAACCTTAAAAAACTTTAATGACTTAGCAATGAAATTAGAAAACGCCGAAAAAAGACAAAAGATTGTAAATATACCAAATATAGAAAATGTACAATATGTACAAAATATGCCAAATACTCAAAATATAGAAAATATAGAAAATATACCAAACGCATCTATTGGAGCAGGAAAAAAAATATATAAAAGAAAAACTACTTATTTGAAAAATAAAAATAAAAGTAAATCCAATAAAAGCAAAAAAGTTAAAAAAAGTAGGAATCAAAAAAGTAGGAAATCAAAAAAGTAGAAATTATAAAAATTTATATATTTAAATTATATAAGCGATGAATCCTTTAGAAGCATTAAAAGAATTACAAATAAAACCAATAAATGATGCTCGTAAACCAGTAGAAATTGTTATTAAAGGCGTTGAAGTCGCAAATAAACCTCAAAGAAATTTGAAACCAGAAAAACGTGTTAAATTTCAAAAAGGCGAAACCAATGAAGACATCGAAATTTCTAAACAAAAAGTCCCAATGACAATAGCATTCGAAGAAAATACAAATTTTAACAGAGAAGCTTTATTAAAAAAATTTGCCGAAAGTAAATTATCAAAGGTTTCCATTAAACCCATAGTTAAAGCAAACCAAGAAGCTGAAGAATCGACTAAACCAATTACCGAAGCAATTCCTGAAATAAAAAAGGCAAAAAAAATAGGAATTCAACAAAAATATATAATACAAGAGGAAGAGGAGGAAGAGGATGAATTAAACAAATTGCCTTTAGAAAATGTTGTAGAAAAAGAAAAAGGACAAGAAAAAGAACAAGAACCCGAAGTTCAAGTTATAGAAGTGAAAACTCCTAAAAAATCAAGAATTACGAAACCAATTGAAAAAGGAGTCGCTGTTATTGGTCCAGAAACGTCTGTAGTTATCGGAGATACGCCTATTATAAATCGACTTCCTACAAAATTACCACCTATAAATATAAAAGTATCTAGTTATTATTTAAACAATAGAGAAATTTTTATAAATTTTATAAATTCTTTATTCGAACCATATCGTCAAGAATTGGAAGCAAATAGCGAAAACATTTCTTGTGATAATATTGGTACACAAAGTGAAAACATAACTCTTTTAACCCATCAACAAATTGTTAGAGATTACATGAATTTGTATACTCCTTATCGAGGCTTACTTTTGTATCATGGTTTGGGATCTGGAAAAAGTTGTACTTCGATCGCTATCGCCGAAGGTATGAAAACTTCTAAAAAGATTATTATTATGTTACCAGCATCTTTACAGACAAATTACAGAGAAGAATTGAAAAAATGCGGTGATTCTATGTATAAAAAAAATCAATTTTGGGAATGGATATCTACGGATGAGCACCCCGAAACCGCCGAGGTTTTATCATCGTTGCTTCAGTTACCAATGGAGTATATTCGAAGAAAAAAAGGCGCTTGGTTTGTAAACGTTACTAAAAAATCGAATTTCGCTGAATTATCTCCAGTAGATAAAAACTCATTGAATGATCAATTAAATGAAATGATAAACAGTAAGTATTTATTTATTAACTATAATGGTTTGAGAACAAAGCGTTTACAAGAATTAACTAGTGATTTTACTAAAAATATTTTTGATGATAAAGTGGTTATTATTGATGAGGCTCATAATTTAATTAGTAGAATAGTGAATAAAATTAAAAAAGAAAAACCTGCTGAAGAGGATGAAAAGACCGGAGAGAGAAAAATCGCGCCTAAATTTTTATCTGTTAAACTATACGAATACTTATTAAGCGCTAAAAATGCGCGTATTGTTTTGTTATCAGGAACTCCCGTTATTAATTACCCAAATGAGTTTGGAATACTTTTTAATATATTACGCGGTTACATTAAAACATGGGAGTTTCCATTAGACGTAAAAACAAGCAAAAAAATAGATAAAAATACGTTACAAGAAATGCTAGTTGGAGAGAAATCATTAGATTATGTAGATTATTCTCCTTCCAGTAAAATGTTAACCATTACACGAAACCCATTTGGGTTTAAAAATAAAATTAAAAAAGATGTTGGTTATCAAGGAGTAACTGCTGAAAAAAAAGACGAAAAAACTGGGTCTATTATACTCGATACTGAATCCGCCACGGATGCTGAGTTTGAGAGGAAAGTCATAAGTATTTTAAGAAAAAATGATATTGAAATACTTCCGGTTGGTATAAAAATTAGAAATAAAAAGGCATTACCTGATTCATTAGATCTTTTTAATGGTCAATATATTGACCCGATAACATTAGAATTAAAAAATGTAAATGCTTTAAAAAGACGTATTATTGGGTTATCTTCTTATTTTAGAAGCGCGCAAGAAAGTTTGTTACCAAGATATACAAATACATTAGGGCTTGATTATCACATTGTTAGTGTACCAATGAGTAATTTTCAATTTCAAAAATATGAGTTAGCCAGAATCGAAGAGAGAAAGAGTGAAAAACCCAAAAAAAACGAGCTAATGGCAAATGCGGTTTTTGAAGACAAAGAACAATCATCTACGTATCGCATTTTTTCTCGTTTATTTTGTAATTTTGTAATGCCTAATAGACCAATGCCCAGAAAAGCGAGGCTGGATAATAATTTGGAAGAAGGAAAAGAATTGGAAGAAGGAAATGATCTAGCAAAAATTATACAGGAAACTAGAGCGGCCGAGAGAAATATTGACATAAATAATGAAAAGGAGGGAGAAGTAGAAGGGGATGAATTATTAGATGAAATTGGCGGGATAGACTATAAAGAACGTATTAATCGAGCAATTAACCACATAAAAGAACATTCTAATGATTTTTTAACTCCGGAAGCTTTGGAAACGTATAGTCCTAAATTTTTAACCATATTAGATAATATTAATGATCCTCGTCATATTGGGTTACATTTAATTTATAGTCAATTTAGAACTATTGAAGGTATTGGCATTTTTAGTTTAGTTTTAGAAAAAAATGGTTTTGCTAGGTTTAAAATAAAAAAAACAACTTCTGGATGGGCTCTTAATATGGATCCTGGAGACGCTGGTAAACCAACTTTTGCTTTATATACAGGTACTGAAACTTCGGAAGAAAAAGAAATTATTCGAAATATTTATAATGGCGACTGGGATTATGTTGATACCGGAATTAAAAGTGAAATTACCAAAATAGCTCATAATAATAATATGGGAGAAATCATTAAAGTATTAATGATTACGTCTTCTGGTTCAGAAGGTATTAATTTAAGAAACACTCGTTATGTTCATATTATGGAACCATATTGGCATCCGGTTCGTTTAGAACAAGTCATTGGTCGAGCTAGAAGAATATGTAGTCACAAAGGGTTACCAGAGGCTTTAAAAACAGTCGAAGTGTTTGTTTATTTAATGGTTTTTACACCAGAACAATTAAAATCAGACGCTTCTATTGAGCTCAAGAAAAAAGATAAAAGTAAAAGACCTCCTCACGCTCCACTTACAAGTGACCAATATTTATATGAAATTTCCGAAATTAAATCTAACTTAACCAAACAATTGACGGACGCCATTAAAGAATCGTCTTTTGATTGTTATATTTACAATGGCAAAAATTGCGTGAATTTTGGCGATCCAAATAAGAATGAGTTTTCATATGTTCCTGATTACTCCAGTCAAGAAAATGATTCAACTCTTCGAATTACTAAAAAGACAATTGAATGGGAAGGTAAAATTGTCACTATAGGAACAAAACGATACATTTACAGAAGAATGAGTGACGCTTTATTGAACATTTATGACGAACAAAGTTATTTAGATGCTTTGAAGAATCCTAACGCATTTGTAAGACAAGTAGGAACTCTAGAAATAGACAAAAATGGAAATGAAGTGTTTAAACCTTTGGTAACGTAAAATATATACAAAATAAAAATAAAATGGAAATGAAAAGAGGAAAGAGGAAAGAAAGTTTAATTTTTTATACTAGTAAGCCAATGATAATATAGTTTCTAAAATAATTTTTTCGTCTTCTGACAAAGAATTGTATTGACAAATTGATTCATAATACACGGATAATCCCATATCATACATTTTTAATATTTTTTTACTTGTTATGTTTTTTAAATATCTTATTTTAATGTTTTGAATTTCTATTATTTTTTTAAAATCATTGTACTCTTTAGATAATAAAGTCCGCAACGCGTAATTTCTAAATTTCATGTAATTAGTATAGTCACCTTTTATTTTAATATTACAAGAAATAAATAATATAGAGATTATTATTAATTTAATGTTCATACTTAGATATAATATATCGTATTATATTTAAATTATTTTTTATTTTTTATTATTTATTTTTATTTTTTATTTTTTGTTATTTATTTTTTTTTTTTATTTTTTGTTATTTCAAATAATATATTACTTATTTCTTCCATTTTTGTATTTATTTTTTTTATTTCTGTTTCCATATTATTTATTTTTTCTTCATAATTTGGTTCTTCTTTTATATTTTCTAACATACCAGGCAATAACTTCATTTTTGTAAATATATTTTCTGTATTAACTTCAGCGATATTTATCTTTATATTTTCATCTGCCCAACTTATATGTTTTTTTGGATAATTGTTCATATTTATAGTTGGTTCAATTAAATCAATGATATCATTTTTATAAATATTACTATTTACATCATAATCTTCTATTTTTATATATTTTATTTTTGTATTTTGAGAATTTTTCAAATTTTGGGAATTATCTTGAATATTTGGAATTATTTTTTCATTTTTAATGGACGTTTCTGTTGGTTTTAACCAATTTTCTACATTTTCTACATTAAAAGATTTATTTATCTGTTCCACATCATAGTTTCTTTGATCCATCATCTTTTTTACTTCTTTTTCTAGTTCAGTTAAAGGAGTATCCATATTATCACTGAAATTAGGCTTTTCTGGTACTTGTAAAGTAATTGCGTTTGTAAATTCTTTTTGTTTTTCAGATAATTGCTTATCAAATTCACTTAATCTTTGGGTTTGTAATTCTTCAAAAGTGATTAATTCTTTTGATTGTGATTGTGATTGTTGACGTTTTTGTGAATTTGTTTGATTTATTTGATTTATTTGATTTATTTGATTTGTTTGATTTATTTGCGGTGTTGTAATTTTATTATTGTTAAAATTTTTTTTTACATAATTTATTATTAGAGTAATAAATTTTTTATTTAATTCAATGAGATTACTTGCGGTTTGTTTTTCATTTTCATAAAAAGATGTTATTATTTTTTTTATAACAACATTTATTTCAACAATTATTTCCTTTGGTTTATTTTTTAATACATCATTATCCATTAAAACGTCCCAAATGATACCTATGTTTTCTTTTGACAAAAAATCGGTTGTAGACATTACAGAAATATACTATAAGTATACGAATATATTTATATTCTTATTTCAAACAATATAAAGTTGGTTTGCTTCATATTTGTAGTACATATGTCTAAATATTTTACGCTTTTTGCTTTTTTTCTAATACCCGGTTATCTCGAAGATATGTTGAAAATATCAAATAACAATGGAAATATGGCTTGGAATGGAATATATTTGGGGTTTTATTATAGACGAAATATAATATATGTATCTAGTGGATTGTTTCTTTTTAGTTACTTGTTTTCGTTAAAATATTTGTTATTTTCAAGCCTTATATTGTCTATGTTTTCCTTTTATACTTTTTTTAGTTATTTTCATAAATTGTGTAAACTTCTATTTTGATTGACTTATTTTCAAAGGTCATCATTGAAATACACTTTTCTAAATTTTTCCATATATTCATCCTTTAATATGTGCGTTTTAAAATAATGCTCCGTTAACTTGTCTTCTAGCAAGTGAATTATAAAAAATAAACTATACACTCCACACTCCGTATTTCCATATTGGTGTTCTACCGGATAATTTTGGTCGAATTTAAAAACCATTTTAGGATTCAAAGTTAGCCCTTCTTTTTTGATTCTATTTACTAATTTTACTACTTCCTTCGGAGCCTTATCGCCAACACTATCAAAAAAGAAAATGGTATGTTTTTTTATATTAATAAAAAGACTCATCCAATGTTGTCCTGGTTTATTATGCGGATCGGTATTAAAAATTACGCCTATTTTTGTTTTTCCTCTTTCTATTTGTTTTGCTAAACTAAAATGACATAATTCTTCCCAAACGCACTCGCCGTACATTTTTTTTTTATCGAAATCTATAGGCGTTGGACCAATAAAATCAAAGCATTTATAAGCTTTCTCATACTGTTTCATTACATTTATTATTTCTAAACTTGATAACCAATCATTCGGTTTTTTTTCCCATTCTTTCGGAGATTTGGGAGCAAAAGAATCTATCATATCACTACTTACTTTTCCCTCAGCAAACTGTTGTTTTAACCAACAAGACTCCTTATTACAGGTTTTTTTTAAATAGTTTGCTAATCTAGAGTGAATCTCTTTTGGGTCATTTGAATCTATAATCTCGTCACTATGCCTCACATTCCATAAATTTCTTAATTTGTATAGAGATTCATCCGTATAACATGAAAAACTATTCTGTTGAGATTTTTCTTTAGGACTACAACTTAACTTTTTCATGAATTTTCCTCTTCCTTTCAATGATTTTTTCATGTTTGAGTTTGAGTTTGAGTTTGAGGATGAACGTGATTTTTTGGTTTTATTATTCAATTTAATATTCAATTTAATATTCAATTTATTTTTTATTTTTCGTTTTGTCTTCATAATTATTACTTATATTTTTCTTTTTGCCAATACCTTTATTTTTTAGACTTTCTTCGTTTAAATTAATCTCTTTTTGTTTTGGCAAAATAATCTCTTCTTTTATTTGACTACTTTTTATAATGAAATTATCTAAAGAAGGATTGATTATTTTTACAGTTGAACGTGCAAAAATGGAATCGGTTTCTTCTTGTATTTTTTTTGACTCTTCCTCATCAATAACAGTTTCATTTTCTTCCATCTCTTTCTCTTTCTCTTTCTTTTTCTCTTCATTCAAGCTTTCGATTTTATTTATTTCGTGGTATTCGGATTGTATAATATCATTATTGTCTAAAATTTTGAAAGAATGGATACATGCTTTTACGTAATTATCAAAAGCATATTTTACTTCAGGTAACATATTTTCATTTTTTTCTGTAGACAAAAACTCCTTAGTCAAATTTAATATTCTTTTTTTATAAAAATTTTTTTCTTTTTTGTCAATGCCTTTTGATGTTTTTTTTTTCACATAATTTTCATATTGTTGCTTATTCAATAAACAATCTAAAGTAACTTGGTTTACGAATGCTTCTGACATTATACTAGTTTAACAATATTTAAAATAGTGTAATATAATGTAATATAATGTAATATAATATAATTTAATTATTTATTATTTTTGGACATTCTTGAGGAGTCAAATCCTTTATTTGACATCTGGTTGAATTGTTGAATAAATTGTATCCAACATCTTCATTAAAACAATTTGGATTAAATTTGTTAAAGGAATCATTTTTAAATAGTAATTCGTGAGGTTGATTTACGTTGTTTGAAGGCGTAAATGAGTAATCATACAAGTCACTTTTACTGCCAGGAACATATACAGATTGACTACATTTTTGAAGAGCGTAAATTTGATTCCTTAATTCAGATTCTAGATTGACGTTGGATGCGAAACCTGACCACGGCGATTGTGTGTTTCCAGGATTGAATACATTGTGGACATTGTATGTTGGCATTACTTGAAGTTCGGTTTTTAATTTTTTTCTAGGATCTACAATTGGAAAGTAAGAATATTTTGTCATTACGGGTCTAACATCTAAATATGGCTGAAGTTTATTCGAGGGTACATTTCTCTCATATAATTTTTTATTCATTTCTTCTTGTGGTTTTAATTCACATTGACTATACCATTGAACATTCATTATAATATATATTATTATATATTATTTTCCTTTTCTACAAAAGAATTGTTGTAATCTTCCATTTGTTTTTTACAATTTTTGTTAACGGTATCAATGTAATTCAAATAAAACTTCATTTTGTCATATGACGAAGCATAATTACGACAAGTTAAATTGTCGAATTGTTCTGCGCAATATCTCTCAATACTATCGCTTTTATCCTTTTTATCTTTTTTGTTATTTATTAATTCATCCAATTTATGACAATTTTCTTTGTTTTTGTACATACAAGACTCAATTTTACAGCTAGACATACAATTTTTTCTTAATTGTTTCAAATTGTCAAACTCTAGTTTTAATGATTTTTCTATGCGTTGTAGCTTTACTCTTCCTATATCGTTTGTAAGAGTTTTTATTTCCTCTTCTTTATTTTTTGGAGGACGTGGAAAAAAAGTCCCAAGCCCGCCTATTTTGTTTTTATTCGTTTTTCTATTATTACTTTTTTTATTATTCGTTTTTCTATTATTACTTTTTTTATTATTCGTTTTTCTATTATTACTTTTTTTATTACCTTTAATTCTATTTGTTTTATTACGTTTCATACATTATGTAAACATATAATATTTTATTGATATTTTGAAATCTATATAAAGGTTAAAGCGTGTATTATTATAATTATATTATGTGCGGAATTTTTGCTCTTCTTAATGTTTATAAACATAATTTAATACATACAACCCAAGTAAATGATGCGTTTGAAAAGGGAAGCGGGCGAGGACCCGAATTTTCTAAATTAGATGAAAGTTATTTTAAAATGACGCTTGGTTTTCATAGATTAGCTATCAATGGTTTGAATAATGAATCCAATCAACCGATTTTTGTCGACGATATTGTGCTGATTTGTAATGGTGAAATTTACAATTATAAAGCTTTGTATCAGGATATGGGAGTAACCCCAAAAACAGATTCGGATTGCGAAGTAATTATACACTTATATAAAAAATATGGTATTTCTCAGACTCTTGAAATGTTGGACGGCGTTTTCGCATTTGTTTTACTCGATAACAGAATCAATGAATCATTATCAAATAATGTTTATATAGCTAGAGACCCTTTTGGTGTTCGTCCATTGTATTACCTTACACAAATAGCTTTCAATTCACATTATTTTTATGGATTCGCTTCTGAACTTAAATGTTTGGATAATTTTGAAGATCAATTTACTATTACAAAAATGAGAAAAATTCAGCAATTTCCTCCTGGGACATATTCTGTGTTTCACTTGACAAATAAGGTGAGTTCAGTTTGGGAGCCTTTAAAAGAGTTTGTTACTTATTTTTCCCCTAGTTTTTCACGATCTACTTTTTTATTTCACGATAAAAATAACTCTGTTTTTAATAGCGACATACATAACATTTCATTGTATTTAGAAAATGCCGTAAACAAACGATGTATTACTACAGAAAGACCGATAGCCTGTCTACTATCTGGAGGACTTGACAGTAGCCTTATTACCGCTTTAGTGAATAATTATTATAAAATCGCTGGTATAGAGCAAAAATTAGAAACATATAGTATTGGATTATCCGGATCAGAAGATTTGAAATTCGCGCGTGTTGTAGCTGACTATTTAGGGACAAATCATACTGAAATACTCGTTACTGAAAAAGAGATGTTTGAAGCTATTCCAGAAGTGATATATGCTATTGAAAGTTATGATACAACTACCGTTAGAGCCAGTATTGGAAATTATTTGCTAGGAAAATACATTTCGCGAAATAGTGACGCTAAAGTTATATTTAATGGAGATGGTTCTGACGAATTGTGCGGCGGATATTTGTATATGAATAGTTGCCCAGATTCAATTGAGTTTGATAAAGAGACTAGGAGATTATTAAAGGATATTCATATGTTTGATGTATTGAGATCTGATAAATGTATTTCTTCTCATGGTTTAGAACCAAGAACTCCTTTTCTAGATAAAAATTTTGCGAATCATTATCTTTCTATTCCGATTGATTATAGGTTTCACAAAAAAAATAACCAATGTGAAAAATATTTATTGAGAAATAGTTTTTCTATTGAAAATTTTAAAAATTATGAAGGAAAACAATTGTTGCCAGATGAAATATTGTGGAGACGGAAGGAGGCGTTTAGTGACGGAGTAAGTGAAAAAGGACGTTCATTGTATCAAATATTACAAGAACATATTGCGTATAAATTAGGCGGAAATATAAGTTTACAAAATATAGAAACGGAAAAAGGTTATTATAAGATGTTGTTTGATGATTTTTTTCCCAACGTAGAAAACGCGTTGCCTTACTATTGGATGCCGAAATATACGAATGCTACTGATCCTAGCGCTAGAACGCTTGAGATTTATAAGACTATTTAGTATCCTGGATCCTAGATCCTGGATTTCAAAATCCTGAGTTTTATTTTTTTAGAATTTTTCAGAAAAAATAAAATGGCGCAAAAAAGAATGTTGTCAGAAACCTAAGAATTTTACTAGTGCTCATTATTAAATCCCAGACTAACTACCTGCTGAAACAAAAAACGACTCTCAACCCTCTAAAAATTTTTTTGAAAACGATGTCTTCTCATTCCTTGTCTTTAGCCCACCCAGACTCCCTTGAAAATACCCATGTATCCCCTCGTTTTAATTCAAGCCCTCCCTCTACTCATCCTCATCATCAAACCGAGGAGGTTGTAGAGATCCCTGATAGCCCTCTTAGACTTCCGCCCATAGTAGCTCCTGTTCGCCAGCGTACGAGAAGAGCTCCCCGAAGATGCTCTCATTGTAGACAAACGGGGCACGATTCCCGCAATTGCCCCGAGAGGTTCCTTATGAACCCGCGCGATAATTTGACGCAACTCATATATACTCGCATGTTAGAAAGAGTTCCTGTCATCGCCGAGTTCCCGGCTCTTCTACAGAGGGTACATGAAGAGATATACTTCTATGTCTTTGACTTGAGTACTCGTCAGCTTAGAACGTACCTTCAGAACCCTCAGGAAGCCATAAGATATGCTTACCAGATCGCTCTTGCCGAGATAGCAAATTATGAGCAAATAAACGGGCATGTCCATCACCCGATCAATCGCGCTCCTATAGCTCCTCGTCGCCCCCTTGGATCAGAGTACTCCAAAAATATAGTGATTGACCTTGACCTTCAGGTCTCGTCTGAAGAAATAAGTGAGTGCGATATTTGCTTTGACAAGAAATGCCACGTAAAAACTGGATGTGGTCACCTTTTTTGTAGCGATTGCGTCATTGCCATAATGAATGAGAATAAAAACAAGACAAAAAGCCCAATTTGTTCCTTTTGCCGTGAGCCTTTTACCAAATTTACAGTGTCTTCGCCTTCCGCTCACGCAGAAATATGCGAGTTTATCCAAAATTTAGCTTAAAATTATATGCCTTTTTTATATTATATATGCCTTTTTTATATTATATATGCCTTTTTTATATTATATATGCCTTTTTTATATTATATATGCCTTTTTTATA
>Ga0209401_1000583_pt1 | contig 24650 bp, 21 predicted proteins | sample M_140807_MF_Meta_FD_187318 | JGI IMG/M metagenome (GOLD analysis project Ga0209401, IMG submission 187318) | Freshwater microbial communities from Lake Montjoie, Canada to study carbon cycling - M_140807_MF_MetaG (SPAdes) (version 2) | ecosystem: Environmental > Aquatic > Freshwater > Lake... | reverse complement strand
TCCAAGCCCTCCCTCATCCTTCCCTCAACCAGAAATTTCGTGATCTGATCCACCACCACCAAAACAAACAATATCGGTAAAAACCATCCTCCCCCAACCTTCCCTTCCTTCAACTTGTACTCCCTGTCGATACCACCTCGGCACAACGCCCACACAAGGTCGGGTGCTCCTTCTTTTGTCCGACCGATTCTGAATGCTTCCAGCACCGGTCACACTTCGCCCCATCAGCGGGAAAAACAGCCACTTCAATCCCCCCCGCTCCTCCCACCACCTCGACCCCGCTGACCAAACAAACCTCTTGCAGTAAGCTAGCATCCTCATCGACCAATCCTCCCCCCTTGATCTGAACCCTCGCCTCTAGGCTTTTCCCGATCTTTTTTAGTTTTCGCTGCTCTTCCAAGGCCTCATTTACCTTTCCTCGTACGGCAAGGAGCTTCTCCCACTTCGACGTCTGCTGAGCACCCCACTGGGCTGGCACAACCACCTCCGGAAACTTTTCCAAATGCACCGAACTGGTCTTACCTCCCGGCATACTCTGCCAAGCCTCCTCCGCCGTAAATGCCAACACAGGTGCCACCAGCTTCACCAACCCATCCAGAACCTCAAACATCGTCGTCTGGGCCGAGCGCCGTCTGGGACTCCCCTCCGCATCGCAGTAAATCCGGTCCTTACACGCGTCGACGTAAAACGCACTCAGCTCGACCGAACAAAACCGATTCAACGCATGGTACACCGCAGGGAAGTTGTAGCTTTCATACGCATCCTTCACCGTTTTCACCAACTCAGCCATCTTCGCCAAAATATACAGGTCCAACGCCTCCCGCTCCTTCACCGCATTCCTTTTCGGATCAAACCCCGACAAATTCCCCAACAGGATTCTCAGCGAATTCCGGATCAGCCGATAACTGTCCCCCACCCTGCCAAAGATCTCTGTCGAAAACGGAACGTCCTCTTTTGCATCCTCACTTGCCACCCACAACCTCACCACATCCGCGCCATACTTTTCCACCAACTCCATCAGGGCCGGAGGTTTCCCTCTGGATTTCGACATCTTCTTTCCATCCACATCCACCACAAATCCATTCGTCAAAACCGCCTTGAAAGGGGCTTTCCCTGTTAACGCAACAGACAGAAGCAGGCTGGATTGAAACCAGCCCCGATGCTGATCGCTCCCTTCCAAATATAAGTCTGCAGGAAACTTCACCCGCCCATCCTTGGCTACTGCTGCCCAGCTCGAACCTGAGTCCAACCAAACATCCAAAGTCTCCCTTCCTCTTTTCCAATCCTTCTCCACCCCACAAGTCTTGGCCACATCCTCGTCCGATCCCCCAAACCAGAACCCCGTCCCCTCTTGTTCTGCTCGATCCGCTACTTTCTGAATCACCTTCGAATCTAAAACCGAACTTCCATCAGGCTTATAAAAGGCAGGAATAGGCAATCCCCACGAACGTTGCCGAGAAATACACCAGTCGGGTCGCGTCCCCAACGCCCCTCTTATCCTGCTCTCTCCCCAAGCAGGAACCCACTTCACCTGCCCCACCACCTCCAGTGCCTTGTCCCTCAACTGATCCATCCGAATGAACCATTGCCGCACCGATCGGAACACGATCGGCGTCTTGGAACGGGGACAGTGCGGGTAGCTGTGCCGGATCTTTTCCCGCGCCCAGAGTCTCCCCTTCTTTTCCAATAAATCCGCCACCTCAGGATTGGCCGCAAACACATTCTTACCCACCAGCTCGGGAACCCCACACTCTTCGGTCAGTTTTCCCGCTTCATTCACAGGTGAAAACGGCTCCAACCCGCATTTCCGTCCCAATACATAATCCTCATGACCATGCCCGGGGGCGATATGCACCAATCCCGTTCCCGAATCGGCCGTGACAAACTCCGCACACCGTGCCATCCCCTCCTTTTCGACCAATGGATGACGATAAATTCTGTTCTCCAAATCAGTTCCTTTACACTCCTTTAGAATTTTCAACTCCTTCCCCGCCGCCTTGCCCACCGCCTCGATTCGACTCTTTGCCAGCCACACCTTTCGCCCATCGCCCGATTCGGCCAGCACGTAACCCATTCCAGGGTGAACCGCCACCGCCAGATTGGCCGGCAGGGTCCAGGGAGTCGTCGTCCAAACGAGCAGATCTTCATCCTTCGAATCCTTTAGCTCCAGCCTCACATAGACCGACTCATCCTCTCGCTCAGCATACTCCACCTCCGCCTCGGCCAAGGCTGTTCTGCAACCTGTGCTCCAGTGAACGGGCCTCAATCCCTCATAGACCATTCCCTGTTCCACCAGCTGAGCCAGCACCCGCAATTCTGCGGCCTCGTAAGCGGGACTCATCGTCATGTAGGACTGATCCCAATCCCCAAAGACTCCGAGTCTTTGAAACTGCTCCTTTTGCCTTTGGATAAAGTGCCGAGCCACCTCCTCACACTTAGTCCGGATGACGGCTGGATCGGCTCCTACCAGCTTCTGCTCGGTCACCACCTTGTGTTCGATCGGCAGGCCGTGACAGTCCCATCCCGGTACAAAAGGCGCATAAAAGCCCATCATCGAACGGCTTTTCAGGACAAGATCCTTGAGGACCATATTCAGAGCATGGCCCACATGAGCGTCCCCGTTGGCAAAGGGTGGCCCATCGTGCAGATGGTAAGCGGCGGCCCCTTCTCGGGCCTTTAGAAGAGCTTGGTAGGCCTTCTGTCGTGCCCACTGCTCGACAAGGGCAGGTTCCCGCTTGGGGAGATCTGCCCGCATAGGGAAATCGGTCTTCGGAAGAAGAACCGTAGAACTATAATCCATCCAGTAGGTTTAGAAGAAAAAGCGAATCATCCAAGCCACAAGCAGTGGCAACGAAACGAAAAATTAGGCGTTGGCCCCCGTGGGTGTCGCATTCGGATTCGTAGGTGGAGTCACAACAGGAGGAACAACTGCAGCTGCAGCCGCTGCTGCCGCTGCTTTTGCAGCCGCTTCCGCGGCTTGGGTAGCAGCTAACAGTGCCGCTGCTGCTGCTTCATTGGCCAAGCGGGTTGCCTCTGCGGCCGCTGCAGTTTCTAGCCCCGCTAACCTTACAGCCTCTGCCTCAGCAGCAGCCACTTTAGCTGCCTCTGCAACTCTTTGAGCTTCCAATGCCGCAGCTGCTTCAGTTGCCTTCAATTTGCTGGCTGCCAAATCAGCTGCAGCCGCAATATCAGCCGCAAGCTTTGCTGCAGCCGCTTTTGCAAGTTCTGCCGCTTCTCTCTCACCTTTCAACCTCGCATCCTCCATACTTTTAGCTACTGCAGCTTGCTCAGCCGCAATTCGTGCATTTTCTTTAGCAGTTTTTTCCGCATTCGCTGCAGTAAGAGCGGCTTGTGCCACTGCTTTTGCCGCCGCAAGGTCTGCAGCTGCTTTAATTGCTGCTTCAGTTTGTTGGGCCACAAGCAGGGCGGCCTCTTTCGCCGCTTGCTCTGCTAACGCTGCAAACTTTTCCCTCTGTTTATCAATAAATGAATCCCACTGCTCAACAAATGTCTTGAGAGCAGGGTTTGCATTCAGTTCTGTCTGGGTAAACATGGAGCGAATGCTCGCCGTGCCAGGCTCACTAACTGCTGGGTTACTGGCCTTATATTCATTAGCCAAATTTTTGTTATTTGTTGTTAAGGCATTAAAAGTCGATGTAGATGCAGTTTGCGCGCTGTTCGCTGCGTTTGTCGCTGCAGTCGCAGCGGTAACCGCGGCAGCTCTTGCGGCATCTGCCGCCACTCGGGCGGCCTCAGCTGCTGCATCCTGCTGAGCTTTGGTCGTTGCAGCATTAAGTGCTGCTTGCAATTGGGCTGCTGCTTGCGCTGCCTCAGCCGCAGCGCTGGCTCGTGCTGCGGCCTCAGCTTCTGCTCTTTGTAGCGCTACTGCTTGCGCAGCTGCAGCTTCTTGATCTGCCTTAGCTTGATCAAAGGCACTATTCGCAGCAGTCTCAGCATTGTTCGCAGCAGTAAGAGCCTGACCCTTTGTACTTGAATTTTGAATTGCAGTATTGGCTGCTTCAGCAGCGGTTTTAGCGTCTGCTAAGCCCTTGGCTAAAGCATCAGCTGCAGCAGCTGCTTCGGCCGCTGCCCGTGCTGCCGCATCAGCTGTGTCAGCAGCGTTAGCCGCATTTTCACTGGCTGTTGCTTTTGAAGTTGCGGCTGATGCCGCAGTCGCCGCTGCCTGATCAGCAGCAAGTTTTGCCGCTGCAGCTGTATTAGCAGCGGCCTGCGCAGCCTCTCGGGCAGCGACTGCTTGATTATAGGCCTCTAAAGCCCTCGCATAATCTCTTTCATTTGCAGCAAACAACGCAGCTTTTGCAGCTGCTTCCGCATCCCTAGCTGCTTTGAGTTCAGATTGAGCCGCTTGATTATCCTGCTCGGCCTGCAACTGCTGAAATTGTGTAGCCGCCATTGCCTGCCCCCCCATTCCTCCACTGCCTGCGCCAACCGGAGCCGCACTTCCAGCAGCCGTATCTACTGAGGGAGCATCTGCTGCTCCCTGAGAGGAGGCTGTGGTAATCGCCGAGATCGATTTTGCATCCATACCTGGAGTCGCGGCAATCACAGCAGCAGCAATTCGTGAAGCGGCTTCAGGAGCTACCTTCGAAACCGCTTGAGCAATCGCAAGAGCTGCTTCGGGAGCTTTTGCCGCTACTGCACCCGCAATCTGCTCTGCCGCAGCAGGAGCTGCTTTCGTTGCGATCGCCGCAACTTCCGCAGCCGCAGTAGGAATCGCAGCCGCGATACTTGCCGCCACACTCGCCACCATCGCACTGACAGTCGATTCAACAGCTTTTCCCGCCGCCAAAACCTCAGGCGAATTGGCAGGGGCCGCTACCGGAGTAGCACCCGGAGCCGCTTGTTGACCGGCCGCAATGGAAACCATTTTACCCGAAGAGTCCCGACTTCCTACTGAACCCCGTGTGACGGTCGTCATCATCTTTCCACCCGCAAAACTCACGGCAAATACCGTTCCCTGCGCCACCGACTCTCCATCAGTCGTCTTGACCCGCACATCCGTCTTCTCCTTGTTCCAAGGGGCAATATTCATGACTACCAACCCACTTTCCGAATTCACAACAGCTTCGCGAGCTTGCAATTCACCATTCTTAATTTCAGCACTCATCTTCTCAAGGATCGCGACACTCCCAGGCTCAACCGAAAGGACCACTCCAGGAGCCATCCCCACCAAAATCCGACCGCTTTTTCCTGTCGCAATCTTGTCGTTCAAGGCGAGCACTTGCCCAACTAAAATTTTCTCCTTCTTCCCATCCAAATTGCAATCCCCCTCGACCAACAACACCTGTCCCAACTTCATTTCCAAATCGATTCCATCGATCGCCAATCGTTCCAATCGCTGATCCAGAGATTCCAACGCGTCCACCTTTGCCTGCTCTTCCTTGGAAAGTTTCAATCCCTTCACCCCAGAGGCTTGGCTGATGGCCTTGAAAGACTTGGGATTCGCCGCCAAACACTGCTCGGCGATCTCTTTTGCTATTTCGGGCTTCGCTTTGACAGCACTGGATACGATCTCCTCCACAGCCTCAGGACACGCTTTGACTCCATCCCGAGCAATATCGATCAGAGCGATATTCCGCGCGCTGCCTTCGAAGGCGAGCAGAGATGCTTTTTCGGGGCTGTTTCCAGCTAAAGCCTTAGCCTCGCCTCCCTTGGCTGCACTCCATATTTTTTCACCTGTAAGTGTGGTCAACTCTTTTCCGCCCGCCTCCTGCGCCAAAATTACTTTGCCTGAGATTGTCGTGATCGTCGTCGTCGATTCAGCACCCGAGGTCTTTGAAATCTGATACGCCCCATCCAAAGTCCGCGCAACCTCTCCATTCCCCAGCGCAATCAGTGACGCGCGAGGCGCAATCAGCGGTTGAGCCACAAAGGTCTGAATCGTTCCCTGACTCAACTCAACCTTCAAATCAGGACTTCCTGCCTCTAACTTGCCGAGAGAGAAAACAGTTCCTGGTAACGCAAAGTGAAAAACCCCAGCCCCACTCTGAAACATCATCCCGCTTTTTGATCCTACCGTGATCTTTGCCCCGGCTTGAAAAGCTTCACTCACTTGAATCTCCCGCTCGGGAAGTTCCCCCACCTGAACCCGATCCCCACCTTGCGCAGCCAGAATTTTTCCAGACTTGTTACTCCATCCACCTTTTCCAGAAATCCACTCGGCCAGCCGCTCCCTACAACGAATTAGATTTTTTGATGGAGCTGTGTTGCCCGCCACTTCCTTCCCCGCCGCGGTATCCAGATTTCCCAAATCCGCCATCAGGAAGCGCGAACCCCCCGTACGATCCATCTCAAACTTGGGTTTGTTGTCTGCCCCAAACCTTACCAAAACGGTGCCTTCAGGTTTCATTCCGACCGACAGACCAAACGCTTCAATCTCCATTTCGGAGAGCGGAGACTTCGCATCCCGCAATGTCACCTCGGGTTGCCCTGAAGAATTCTTGATAAAGGAAATGTTAAGACTGGATTTGCCCGACGTGACCGTCTCCCCTTTTGCACCTTCGGTTACATCGGTGATTTTTACAGCACTCGAATCCATCACCTCCAAGCAAGGAAACTTTTGATTATAACGGATCTTGAAGTCAGCAGCGGCAACACCTAACGCCGTGAAGGCAAAAAAAGATACAAAGCCGATGCCCACAGATCGCATAGTTGGCATATAGTTCATGCTAAGCCTGCATTTCCGATTAATCAAGGGGTCAATAGTAGTTTTTGAACTTTTTGTATCTAATCCATTCATCAGGGGTTTAGACATAAATAAGTTTCACTAGTTCAATCTTTAATAGTGCTTTCTACCAATGACTTAGATAGGTCTTGGATCCTTAAACCCCGCTAATTGAATCGATTCTAATCTTTTTTTACCGCTACACCCCCCCTTGCCCCTTTGACTTATCAAGGCATGATCTGACGATGCCCAAACTCAAAGCTCCTGATCTGACCCGTTCGGCACCTCGTAGCCCACGGGTTCGAATCGGCGGATATGTTCTTCTTCCCCGAGTTCTAGACAAGTGCCGCGCCACTCTTCGCAAAAAAAACGGCGAATACAACTACAACTGCCCACTCGACCAGTACTTTTTGAAATTTGCTGGCGTTAATCCCATTTCCTTAAAGAAACAGGTCTCCAAGGGCTTGGGAGACGGCGAAATCCTCCGCTGGATCGAAAAAAATCAAAAGCACCGTCGTAGCGGACAGGAGATCGAAGCCTGGTCCGAATTCATGAACCGCCGAGCTCCTGCATCGATCGAGCAGCGGGAACGTCTCAACAGCTACCAAAAAACCGCCAACGCCAAACGGGAAGACATCAGCACCTGGTTCGACGTTCTCGATCTGGATGATTTCGCCTCGTTCGGCGGTCCTGCCTAATTTCAACGCTATGATTGCACCAGCTCGCCCTCCCGCACTCGTCATCGGCTCAGGCTTTGGAGGTCTCGCCTCTGCAGTGCGACTCCAAGCCCGTGGCTACGATGTCACTCTCCTCGAAGCTCTCGAACAACCCGGTGGCCGCGCCTCCGTTTTTCGTGACAAAGGATTCACCTACGACGCCGGCCCCACCATCCTGACCGCCCCTTTTCTTCTCGATGAGCTTTTTGCTCTCGCGGGCAAAAAAACTTCCGATTACGTCAAAATCGTTCCCTGCAAACCTTTCTACCGGATCGCTTGGCACGACGGCCAATCCTTCGAGTACACCGGTAACCAAGCGGAAATGGAGGCCCAAGTTCGCCAGCACTTTCCCAACGACCTCGAGGGCTACCGCCGTTTTGTCGGAGAAACCCACGCCATCTTTCAAAAAGCCTTCGTCGAACTTGCCGATCAACCCTTCTCCTCCTTCACCGACATGCTTCGAGTCGCTCCCGACCTCATCCGCCTTCGCTCGGATCGCTCGGTGTGGCAAATGGCTTCTCGCCATGTCCAATCGCAACGCCTACGTGAAGTCCTCTCCTTCCATCCTCTTCTCGTCGGTGGTAATCCGTTCCAATCCTCCTCCATCTACGCCATGATCCACTATCTGGAACGCGAATGGGGAGTTCACTTTGCCATGGGAGGCACGGGCGCTCTTGTCCAAGCCCTTGTCAAACTCTTGGAAGATCTGGGTGGGAGGCTTCGCCTTAACTCTCCCGTAGACGAACTACTAGTGGAAAACGGGGCGGCGGCAGGAGTCCGGCTCCGCTCGGGCGAAACCCTTCGCGCGAATGTGGTTGTCTCCAACGCCGACGTCGCAAATTTCTATCAGAAAAAAGTCCCCGCATCCGCACGACATAAATGGACCGATCGAAAATTAAACTCCATGCGCTACAGCATGTCCCTTTTCCTCATCTACTTTGGAACTAACCGGACCTACCCCGACCTCGCCCACCACACCATCTGGCTCGGGCCCCGCTACAAAGGCCTGCTCGATGACATTTTCAAAAATCGTATTCTCGCAGAGGACTTCTCTCTCTACCTCCACGCCCCTACCCGGACCGATCCGTCTTTAGCCCCCAAAGGACACGAATGCTTCTACGTTCTTTCTCCCGTTCCTCATCTCGGCTCGCCAGGGGATAAGATTGATTGGGAAAAGGAGAAAGAAGAATATGCGGATCGCATTCTCACCGCCCTCGAGAAAACGATTGTCCCCGACCTCCGTAAACACCTCGTCAGCAAGCTGATCTTCACCCCCCGGGATTTCGAATCCCGTCTCGATGCTCACGTGGGCTCTGCCTTCCAGTTTGAACCTATTCTGACTCAAAGTGCCTGGTTCCGACCCCACAACGTGTCCGAAGACGTCCGCGGGCTTTACCTGTGCGGTGCGGGCACCCACCCCGGAGCCGGCGTCCCAGGCGTTCTCTCCTCCGCCAAACTACTCGATCGCGTCATTCCTAATCCATCCCGCCAACTGTAAGTTTTTCTGATACTTCCTCCTGACCGCTTGCATACCCCCCGCCTAATGGCAATTTGAGCAAACCAGATATGATTTGTCGGACTTCAGAGGAAAAACATTCAGACCGCCGCTTTCAATGCTGCCTGAAGCCCTATCTCAAGGTGAAAAAACACCGGGCCATGCGGACTTCCAAGAAATGCCGCACTACAAAGTGCAGCCAAGCCAAATCCATCCCATCAGCAGATATCAACCACCTGTTTAACCATGAGGCAATGCTCGCCGTCAGCCACGCCATCGAGGATCTCGCCCATGAAACCGGCAAGGGAGAACTGATTTCCACCTTTCAGCACTTCGATAATTTTCTGCATCAGGAGGAGCGCTACCGGGAACTCTCCCATCGCTTGGATGCGGTTCGGGTTTGGGCCGAAGGTGAGCCCCCCACCCAGCAGGATGACATCGACTTTGTGCCAATCTTTCATCCTGAACTCACCCGCTACTGGGTTGTGCTTTTCGATAGCCCTGAAATCCATGCCATTCTATTCTGCAAACAGGCGAATCAGACTGACCATTTTCAACGGAAGGTCTTTTCCGGTTACTACAGCTTCAATCCCTTCGTGGTCCGCTCCCTCCGTCGGCGCTTTGAACTTCTCTCCTGCGGAATGTCCGGCGTCGTCAACCACTTCGAACGCTATTTTTCCCCGCAAATGCCCGATTCGCTGAACGACTTCGACACTCTTCTCGCCACCTCTTAAACCGAGTTCGCTTCTTTTTTCTCTAGACCCAACCCAACTTCATCTTTCCCTCTTCACTGATCATCGATTGCGTCCACGCCGGTTCCCATACTAGCTCGACTTCCGCCTCTTTCACCCCCGCAACCGACAACACCTTAGAGCGAGCATCGGCCTGAATCGTGGGTCCCATCCCACAACCCGGAGCCGTCAACGTCATCTTCACTTCCGCCCGTGAGCCGCCCGCCGGAAGGGGCTTGAGCTCCATGCTGTAGACCAACCCCAAATCCACCACGTTCACGGGGATCTCCGGATCAAAAACTTCCTTCAACTTTTCCCAAACTTTTTTCTCATCCGCCGGCTCGTTTGAGTCTGCCTCAGGAGCGACCACAGCCACTTTCGATAGACCCAGAGCATCCTGATCCTTTTCCTCAATTCGCGCCAAACCAAACGCCCCTGCCACCGTGTGACTTCCCCCTAACGACTGGGTCAACGTCACCTCCGTATCCTTGGGCAAAATCAAGGGTGATCCGGCGGGAATCGCCGTCGCGGGCACTTCCCTCAACAGCTTTGTCTGCTCTCCAGGCCTCATCGCAACCTCAATTGGACAGACCTTGCAACGCTCGGACGTCGAGAGTCTCGCTTTCCTTCTCCCGACTCGCTTCAGACCGACTCCCCCTCTTCCCTTGCTCGGAAGGAAGCGAGCGCATCGCCGCGAATTTCGCCGCCACCGCCGTCCGCACCGCCTCCCCGATCTTTTTGTCCGGAAGACGCTCGATCACTTCCTCAAAAAAGCCGTGCGCCAAAAGTTGGGCCCCCGTGCGCGGATCGATCCCACGTGCCATTAGATAGAAAAGCTGGTCCTGATCGATCTGCCCTGTCGTTGCCCCGTGAGTGCAGCGCACATCATCATTCAAAATCTCCAGCCCAGGCATCGAATCCGCCTCCGCCTCGGGATTCAGTAAAAGATTCCTGTTATTTTGATACGCATCGGTCTTCGCCGCCCCAGGAGCCACTCGAATCAGACCCTTGAAAATCGATTTCGAACGATCATCTAACGCATTTTTGTAAAGCAGATCGCTCCATGTGTTCGGCACGTCATGACACTGCAACGTCCGCTGGTCAAACTCCTGCCGGTCGTTCCCAACCGAAAGTCCCAGCATCTCGCTCCGCGCTCCCGACCCCATCATTGTGCTCCGACTTTCCTGCCGGGCATACGCCGCCCCCAAATTCACAAAAAGGGAATGCGCTTCTCCATCCTTCTCCACTCTCGCAGAATTCAGCTCAAAACTGGTCACTTGCGACCCCCACTGCTGAAGACAGACGTAATCTACCTTCGCTCCGGGTCCGACCAGCAAATCATTCAACCCACAGGCCAAACCCTTCCCACCCACCTCAGTCGAACCCAAGAAATCCACCACGGTCACTTTTGCGTTTGCGCCCGTAACGATAAGGGTGTGAGGAAAAACTGCCGACTCCTTCCCATCCAACCAATGAAACGACACGAGCGGTAACTTCACCTCCACATTCTTCGGCACATAAATCAACACCCCGGCGGAAGCATGGGCCGCATGAAGGGCGGCAAACTTTTGTGCCCCTAGATCTACTGGGTGCGCCATAAAGTGCTTCTCGAGCAAAGCAGGATGCTTCTCCAAAGCTCCCGCAAGCGATTCAAAAACCACCCCCTGCTTTGCCAACTCCTCCCCACCCTCCACCTGAATCAGCCGATCGTTCGAGAAGATTGCTTTCGCCGCATGTGGAAAAGAAGCCGCACTCCGTTTCAGTAAGGTCTCGGCCGATGTGCTCCCTTTTTGACCGGGCTGAAAATCCCCCAGCTGAATTGCGTCGATGGTAGCAAAGCGCCAATCCTCTTCATTCCGCCTAGGCATCGGCATGGCTTGAAACTTCTTCCAAGCTGCCGCTTTTCTCTCCTCCCACCAAGTCGGTCCCGTACTGCCATTCCGACCCAAAGGAGTTTGCCCAAGTTTTCCCGACACGTTTGCCTTAGGCGCCGTTACTGCCGATCGCCTCAACCGGACACCCTTCCATCGCTTCTTTCGCGAGCTTCTGCTCCTCAGCACTCTCAGGTTGTTTGTAGACAAACGAGTAACCCCCATCGTCATTTCGCTTAAAACTGGACGGTGCAGTCTCGCGGCACAGATCGCAGTCAATGCACTGGTTATCGACGTAGTAAGCTCCCGGAATATTTTCTGGGTAGCGATTGGCAGTATCGGCCATGGTCAGGTTTCTCCTCTTAGATGGATTCGTTTCATTTAGCCCACCGACCCCTCCATCTCGAGGTCGATCAGCCGTTTCAACTCGACACTGTATTCCATAGGAAACTGGCGGACGAGATCATTGACGAACCCGTTCACGCTCAAACTCATCGCCTGCCCCTCCGACAATCCCCTCTGCTGCATATAAAAAATCTGCTCCGCACTCACCTTCGACACACTGGCCTCATGCTGAACCGAATTCCCTTCTCCCCTGGTTACAATCGCAGGATACGTGTCCGTCCTAGACTCCGCATTGATCAGGAGCGCATCGCACTCGGTGTTATTTTTACAACCCTTCAAATGCCGCGGGATATGGACCAATCCCCGATAGGTAGCCCGTCCGGACCCAATCGAGATCGATTTCGAAATAATATTGGAAGTGGTCTCATCCGCTGCATGAATCATCTTGGCACCGGTATCCTGGTGCTGACCGCTGTTCGCCAGCGCGATGGAGAGAACTTCACCCCGCGCCTTACGACCCTTCAGAATCACTCCGGGGTACTTCATCGTCAGACGGGACCCGATATTGCAATCGATCCACTTAATCTCCGACTCCTCATGCGCCAATCCCCTCTTCGTAACCAAATTAAACACATTCGGACTCCAGTTCTGCACGGTGATGTACTGCAGTTTCGCGCCTTTCATCGCCACCAACTCAACCACCGCACTGTGCAACGTAACCGAATCGAATTTGGGGGCTGTGCAACCCTCCATGTACGTCAGCTCTGCCCCCTCATCGACGATGATCAAGGTCCGCTCAAACTGGCCAAAATTCTCCGCATTGATTCTGAAATATGCCTGCAATGGGTGCTTCACCTTCACCCCCTTGGGCACATAGATGAACGAGCCACCTGAAAATACCGCACTATTTAAGGCAGAGAACTTGTTGTCCGCCGTCGGAATCACTTTCCCAAACCACTTCCTGAAAATCTCAGGATGGTCTTTCAGACCTTCCCGACTTCCCACAAAGATCACCCCCTGCTCTGCCACGGCTTTTTTGATGTTCGAGTAAGCCGCCTCACTGTCGAACTGCGCTTCCACACCCGCCAAGAACGCCCGCTCTTTTTCAGGGATTCCCAATCTTTCAAAGGTCTTCTTTACATCATCCGGCACCTCATCCCACGTACGCTTCGGCTTTGCCCCTTTCGACAGATAGTAACGAAAGTCATCAAAATGGATGCTCTCGAGATCTTTACTGGCCCAGTGAGTTGGGAGCGGCTTTTCCTTGAAAACTTTCAGCGCTTTCTTTCGAAACTCACGAACCCAGTCGGGATCCTCTTTTGCGTCACAAATATAATCGATCGTCTTCTCCGTCAGTCCTGTCCCCGCATCAAAGGCGTAATCCTCCGGGTAGGAGAAGTTCCCCTGATCCTGATCAATCTTCAGGTCCGGTTTTTCTAACGTGTTTGCTTCACTCATAATATTTCCTTAGGCCGTCACTAGGTTTTCGACCCAGTCGTACCCTTTCTTTTCCATTTCCAAGGCCAGCTCTTTCGGACCGCTCTTCACGATCCGGCCATCCACCATGACGTGAACTACGTCCGGCACAATATAGTCGAGTAAGCGTTGATAGTGGGTGATCACCAAAATCCCCATCTTCGGCCCGCGCAGGCTGTTTACCCCATGGGAGACAATCTTTAGCGCATCGATATCCAACCCAGAATCAGTTTCATCCAGCACCGCATACTTCGGCTCCAGCATGGCCATTTGTAAAATCTCATTCTTTTTCTTTTCCCCTCCCGAAAAACCGTCATTCACAGCCCGGGAAGTGAAAGAGCGATCGATCTTCAACAAATCCATCTTTTTGTAGAGCTCGTTGTAATACTCTACCGCGTCGATCTCCTGCCCTTCTGGACGTCTGGCGTTGAGCGCCGCTCTCATGAAATTGGCAATCGTCACTCCAGGAATTTCGCTCGGGTACTGGAAGGCAAGGAAAAGCCCCTCCCGCGCCCGCACATCCGGATCCAGACCCAAAATCGTCTTTCCATCCAACAACACATCTCCTCCCGTCACCTCATAATCAGGATGCCCCGCCATCACTTTAGCCAAGGTGCTCTTGCCCGACCCATTTTTCCCCATAATCGCATGCACCTCTCCCTTCGGAATCGTTAAGTTCAAGCCGTGTAGAATTTCAGTGCCGTTGATCGACGCTTTCAGTCCTTTGATTTCGAGCGAGTTCTTCATTTTGTTTTTCCTTTCGACAAATGGCCACGGAAGACTAACTCCACCGAGTCCGCTTCGTACTCCCCCGGCAAAACTTCGGCTAGCTCCTGCATCATGCCTGACGGAACCGGAACGTCATATACCCGACCTGTATCTCGGCAGTGAAAATGGGCATGGGGAGAAAGATTCGGGCAGTAGCGGGTTGGTTCCCGCTCAATATTGACCTGCTTCACCAAACCGCAGCTGACCAAGGTTTCCAGACAGTTGTATACAGTGGCCATGGATATGGTGGGCATCTGGGACTTCGTCCGGGCGTACACCTCATCGGCCGTTGGATGATCCCTCTGATTCAAGAGAACGCCGAACACCGTCTCCCTTTGGGGGGTAGTTCTTTGACCGAAATGATCCAGAGCATCGCTCAAAGCACCCCGATCCATCTGTTTGAGGCTATTCATTAGCCCATCAACATAGTTTAGAATTATTCTAAATCAAATTTTAAATATTCCGACATTCCTCCAACGCTAGGCGCAACGGAGTGTCAAACTGACCCTATCCCCCCCTCCGCCCTTTTCCGATCCGACCAAACCTTACAAATTCCCTTCATTCTTGAGAGAATATAGTACGTCGTCTGACTCCTCACCCGCACCAACTGCGCCCCCACAATCTTAGGCACAAAATCACTCTCTAACTCCATGACCGCTTTCGGCGTCGTTCCCTCCAATCCCTTGCACAAAATCGCCGTCATCGCCTTGGTTAAGGTCTGCACCTGAGGCCCCAGCGTCATCCGAAAATGACTCCTCCCCTCCTCATCCACCTTCAAAAAGACACCTACCGTATCCGCACACTCCTCATCCTTACGCACATCCTCCAAATCAAACTTCTCACCCTCCGCCGGTTCACACGACTTCGTCGTCATACTGTAAGAGACTAGACTCTCCCTCTTCTCCTCATCCGGAAGATGTTCAAAAAGATCCACCATCTCCTGCAACTTCTTCGGATAACTCATGATTTTTCCTCCTTCGCCCGCTTCTGCGCATCGGTCTGGGTCCACTTCCACAACTCGTCCAACTCCCCAGCCAAATCTTTCTTTGCCCGCATCAAATCCTCCCCATTCTGAACGCTCCGTTTTCCGAAAAAGTAGCACTTCATCTTCGGCTCCGTTCCCGACGCCCGCACCGCCACCCGAAAACCATCTCCCAGATCGAAAATCAACATCCTCTCCTTCGGTAACTCCTGCCCCTCCACATCCACATGCCTTCCCTTTTCAAAATCCTGCACTCCCACCACCTTCCGTCCTCCCCACACCTTCGGCGGGTGGCTCTGATAGCTCCCAACCGCTCGGGCAATCTGCTTCGCCCCTTCCGCCCCAGGCATTTCAATCGTTCCCAACTTTTCCAAATAAAGTCCGTGCTTCCGATAAATCTGGTCCATCTCCTCCAATAAATTCCGACCCTGCGACTTCGCCCACGCAGCCGCCTCCACCAACATCAAAACCGCTCCGTTCGCATCCTTGTCCCTGACAAAATCTCCCCCGCTGTACCCGTAACTCTCCTCGCCCCCGAAAACAAAAAATGTGCCCGCCTCAATTCTTCTTCTCCGCCACTCCTCCGCCCCCATCTTGCCTCGACCCCCTGCTTTCTTCTCATATATCCCCAACTTCTCCCCGATGTACTTAAATCCCGTCAACGTCTCGACACACTTCATCCCTACAGATGCTGCCATCTCCTTTTGCAGATCCGTCGTCACAAACGTTTTGATCAAACAGCAGTTTTTCTCGTCCCCCGGTCGAATCCACCCTTTTGCCCGCATCCGCTCAATCCGATAACTGCCCAATAGCGAGCCGATCTGGTTTCCCGTGATCAACTCGTACTCCCCCTTGCCATTTCGCACCGCGACCCCCATCCGATCCGCATCCGGATCTGTCGCAAGAACCAAATCCGCCTTCTCTTTCTTTGCTTGCTCAATTCCAAGCGCCAACGCTTCTCCATTCTCCGGATTGGGTGACATCACAGTCGGAAACCTGCCGTCACCTTTTTCTTGAGAAGCCACCAGCGAAGCCTCGACCCCTACCCCTTTCAACATCGCCGGTACAATTCTAACCCCCGTTCCATGTAACGGAGTAAATACCACCTTCAACTCCCCCCCCTCTTTCCGGAGAATCTCCTCCTCCACGATCAGCTCTTTCAAAGCCTCAAGATAGGCCTTGTCCAACTCCTGGCCCACGATCACCACTTTACCGTTATCTTTTGGCTTGGGATGCACCTCAAGTTCCTGAACCGCTTCCACCTCCCGGATGATTCCTGAAGCATGCGGCTCAACAATCTGAGCCCCATCCGAAAAGTACACCTTGTACCCGTTGTCATGGGACGGATTATGACTCGCCGTCACCTCTACCCCTGCCTGAGCACCCAAATGTCTCACCGCAAAGGAGAGTTCGGGAGTCGAACGATCCTCCGAAAACAGATAAGCCGTTCCCCCTGCCGCCGCCACCGTCCTCGCCGCCAAATCGGCAAACTCACGCGAAAAAAACCGCGTGTCATGTGCAAAAACCACTGTTGGAAGCTCCTTCGGAAACATCTTCTTCAGATAATTCACCAATCCCTGGGTCGCCCTGGCCACATTCCCTTCGTTCATGCAGTTCGTTCCCACCGCTGGAAATTCCGGTCGACCCAAAGCCGCCGGTTTCCCCATCTCCGCCTCCGTCACGACCTTCCCAATCGTTCGCCCCCTCAATCCCCCTGTTCCAAAAGCCAATGTCCGATAAAAACGATCGTTCAGCTCCCCCCACTCCCCCGAACCCACCAAGGCCTCCAAGCTTACCCGCTCCACACTCCCCTCCTTCGCACCCACGAAGATTTTCTTTATATTTTTTCCCGATTCAGCCGAGAGCTGACCCGCTTCGACGGCCCGTTCCACTTTTTGAATCCCTTCTGTACTCGCCATGCTCCGTTCTACCCATTTCCTGACGCCTAGGCGAGATTCCACTCCTAAGTTTCTCTCGCCCTCTTTACCCAGTTTCCGCTATGCCCATCCAATGCGACTTCGCTGGTTTGTCCGAGGAGACCTCGATGGCCTTGTCGGTCTCTTCATCGATAACCTTCTTCTTCTTTTTCTAATTCTATCTCTCGTCCCCCCCGTCTGTGGCATCCCTATCCAGATCGTCGTCTCCCACATCCTTCCCGCCTCTGCCCTTTCCATCCTCGTGGGCAACCTCTTCTACGCCTGGCAAGGTCGTCGCCTCGCTCTCCGCACAGGTCGCGAGGACGTCACCGCCCTCCCCTTCGGCATCAACACTGTCAGCCTCATGGCCTACCTCTTCCTCATTATGGGCCCCCTCTGGCAACAAACCCATGACGCCGACCTCGTCTGGAGCGCAGGCATCTTCGCCTGCTGGGTCGGCGGAATTCTCGAACTCCTCGGCGCCTTCCTCGCCGATCCCCTCCGCCGCTGGTTACCCCGCGCCGCCCTCCTCTCCCCACTCGCCGGAATCGCACTCACCTTTATTGCAATGCCTTTCGTTTTTAAAATCTATGCCAACCCCGCCATCGCCCTTTTCCCCATGCTCCTCGTTCTGTTCGCTTATGCAGGAAAAATTCGCCTCCCTTACGGAATTCCTTCCGGACTAGCTGCAATTATTCTGGGCACCCTCGTCGCTTGGCTCCTACAATGTTTTGGCCTCGCTCCTACCCCACCTGCCTCTCCCACCTCCCCTCTTAGCTTTCACTTTCCTCACCCCGCTTTCGATAAACTCATTACTTTTTTCCAACGCGAAGGCGCATCGGCCTTCTTCTCCGTCATTTTTCCAATGGCCCTCTTCAATGTCATCGGCTCGCTCCAAAATCTCGAAAGCGCAGAAGCCGCAGGCGACCGTTACGCCACCCGCTCCTCCCTCTCCGTCAACGGACTCTCCACCATGATCGCCGCCTTCTTCGGTAGCCCTTTCCCCACCACCATCTACATCGGCCATCCAGGATGGAAAGGGATGGGCGCTAGAACAGGTTACTCCACCGTTAACGGAATCTTGATCGCTGCTCTATGCCTAACGGGTACCACCGGACTTGTCCTTCGCTTTATTCCGCTCGAGGTCACTCTCGGCATCCTGCTGTGGGTCGGTATCGTCATCACAGGCCAAGCCTTTTCTGATACTCCCACCAAACACTCCCTCGCCGTCGCCGTCGGACTCATCCCCTGCCTCGCCGGTTGGGCTGCCCTTATCGTCGAGACGGTCGTGCGCGTATCGGGAATGCCCCTTGATGCGATCGCAGCAAAAACGGGCGGTGACCTCGTGCTTTCCGGTCTTTTCTCTCTTGGTCAAGGATTCCTCCTATCCAGCATCCTCCTTGCGGCCATGGTGGCTTTCGTCATCGACCACCGTTTTCTCGCCGCCGCCGGTATCTCGCTCCTAAGTGCATTTTTGTCTATCACCGGCTTGATTCACGGAGTCGCCATCACCCCATCAGGCGCCCAAGCCCTCACCGGTTGGTGGATCTGCCCCTCCTTTACTCTCGCCTATGTGGCCACAAGCCTTGTTCTTGTCGGACTATTTTTTATCAATCGGAGCAAGCCCTACCAAGCGTCCCACCCATAACGATTTTTCACGAAGCAGAACCGCCTCCTTAAAATAAACGAAAAATGAAAACTCCCCCTAAATATCTTTGCCAACGCTGCACCAACTGCTGTCGCTGGCCAGGGGACGTAAAAGTCTCTGAAAAAGAGATCACCGCCATTGCCTCCTTCCTGGAAATGGAGGAAGCCGAATTCATCGGAACCCACACCCGCCTTCGCTCCGACCGCCGCGGCCTCTCCCTGATCGATCAACCCGACGGTGCCTGCATCTTCCTTGAGGGTCAGGATTGCAAAATTCAACCCGTAAAACCGCAGCAGTGTCGCGGCTTCCCCAACGCCTGGAACTTCCCAGGTTGGCGCGAGGTGTGCGAGGCTACAGAAATTTAATCCTCCTTCACCCCAACCAAACGGAATACAGGTTTCGCCCCCTTCCTTAATTCTAACCACGCAAACGATCGAGGGGCCCCCTTGTTGGCTAAACCGGCTGACCCTGGGTTTAAAAATCGGGTTCCCTCAATCTCCTGGTCTCTCGGAACGTGCGTGTGCCCGTGCAAAAGATGCTGCACTCCTGAAGGAGCCGATCGCGGTGGAATATGCAAAAGATGAAATCGATGCCCCAACCGTTCGAGATCCAAACTCATCGGCCAGTTCAGCTCACTATCTTGATTTCCTTTCACCAACTGGGTCGGTTTTCCAAGGGCACAAATCGCTTCCCAAGTCGCCTTTTCACAAACATCGCCCAAATGCCAAATCTCATCCGCAGACCGAATGGACTCCATGACGAATGGCACAAGCCGGTCATGCGTATCTGCAATCACCGCGATCCGCAAATCCGCGGACACGTTAACGAACCGGGGCGGCTACCCAGACCGAACGAACTTTTCCAGCCGACCTCCTGGCCGACCACTCCACACCCGCCACAAAAAGGCCCGTGAAAAGCAGGTCGGAAATGAGGGAACTCCTTAAAAAAGTCCACGTGGGGGGATACCCAGGAATTCCCACGGTCAAGGCCTGAACCCACCCCCCCCAACTCTTTTCATAAATAGGAATCGTCCACCACGCCCCCGTATTCGTGACTCCATAAAACAGCAGGGTCGCCACCAACGATCCCCCCAACCACACCTTCCAAGACAGGCGACCGGCCAATCGATCGCCCAAAGCCCAAATCAGCAGATAAGAAACCGCGGCCAGCCCAGTTCCACTCGTCACCGGATCCAACCCATAGTGCAGGTTCAAAAAAATGTCGGACACAAGCAACGCAAGTAAGGGCCCCGCCCAACTCCACGGACGGGAGAAGTAAAGAGACCCACACAGGGCCAAAGCAGCCAGGGGGGAAAAGTTCTCAGGCCCACCCACCCATGGACGAGCACATCGAAATAGAACAACTCCTGTGATTAGAAAAATCGCCCAGCGCATCTGTCGATTCTGCACCCTTTCAGAAATCTTGGCAAACCTTCGGGTCCAACCTTGACCCCGACTCCCTTACCCTCCACTCTTTCCCCTTATGGGCAAACCCTACAACGCCATTCTCAAGAAACGCCGCCGTCTGCGCTACCTCAAACGCAAAAAGGTCTTGGCGAAAGCTGGCACCAAACCTTCTAAAACTGCCGCGGGATGAGCCGCATCGCGCGGCCCATTACGGACCCCGCACCCCGCTATCTCTTGGTCGACGGACATAGTGTCCTCTACGCGTGGCCTTCTCTTCGAGCCATCCATTCAAAAAAACCGTTTGCCGCCAGGCAGGAACTTATCCGTCACCTCTCTGACCTGCACGATTCAGGTCGCTGGCTTGTGACCGTGGTCTTTGATGGGCAAACAGGCGGAAAAGAGGAAAAGCCGAAAAACTCCCTAGCCGTTCTTTACGCCAAATCCGGTCAAACCGCCGACAGTCTCATTGAGCGGATGGTCCAAGCCCACGCAGGGAAAGGCGAAATCGCTGTCGTTACAGCCGATCACGCAGAAATGACTGCCATCGAATCGCTTGGTGCATTTGGATTCTCGCCCGACTGGCTTGGGCAGGAGTGTAAAGCCGCAGGGCTGGAAATTCAGGAATCCCTGACCCGTTACCGTAAAAAGTAACTCACAGGAATTCACATCCCTGCCAGTAACCCCCGAACAAGCAAGGGATCTCGACTTGGGTTCGGGCTTCGCTGAGGCAATTCTCCTCTCAGCAAGAGCTATGACAATCGCAGGAAAAATCAGTTTGGGAGGTTCGGTCGCCCTCTCCCTAGCCACCGCCGCTTTAGCCTTTATGGTTATGGGCACGAAAAACCGTTTTTCCCAACAACTCGTCGCAGTTGAATCCTCTCTCCGGGATGGAAAGTTCACCACTTTGGGCCTGCCCTACACGGGGAACTTTATGGAAAATGAGGCGGAACCTGCCGCCACAGTAGCCCAAGCAGGACAAAAGTGGGATTTGACAGCAATCGATCTCAAAACAAGTAGAACCCAAGAAGAGGCAACTAAAAAAGAAGCCGAAGAGGCCAAGGCAAAGGTTCAAGAGCTAAGCCTCACAGCAGAGAAACTCACCAAGGATCTCAGTTCCACGAAAAGCGATCTCGATTCCACAAATTCAAAACTCAAACTAACTGCAGAACAGTTGCAAACCTACACAGACGATCTCAAAGGCAAAAAGCCCTCCGAGCTCTTTACCGAACTCAACGAGCTGTCGGAAAAAACAAAAGTGGCTGAATCAGAAAACAAATTACTCACAGCCGCAAAAACTAAAGTAGAGGAGGAGCTGAAAAAACTCCGTACAGAGGTTGAAATGACTAAGCCAGGCAGCACGAAATCTATCGCTCTTTCCGGAAAAATCGTTGCCGTCAATCCCACTTGGAACTTCGTCATTATCGACCTCGGAAAGAATGACTCGGTCGTCGAAGGCTTAACCATGGTCCTCTACCGCGGCGATAAGATGATCGGTAAAGTAAAGACCGTCACCGTAGATGCCCAAACCTCCGTAGCTGACGTCCTTCCGGGCACCCCCGCCTCTGCGATTGAAATCGGGGATCAAGTCGTTTATTAGTCGGGGATGAAAAAGTTCGGTCCTGCACTCCTCTTTTTAGCCTTACCTCTCCTCCTCTCCTCATGTGCCTCAGGTGGAGGCGGCAAAAATGCCGACGGTACCCCTAAGGACGAAGAAAGCGTTACGACGACCCCTTGGAATAAACCCGCCTCATGGGAGGGCGGTTCGGGAATTCCAGGGATGGGCGGATCCCGCTAGTTTCAATCTCAGTAAGCAGCGCGACTGCGCGCTTTTTCCCCGTTGGGACTTAAAGCCCCAACTAAATTACATACTGCTATAAGTTTTTCGTTTTCCTACTGCCGAATCAAAACTTCCGCGATCTGTACCGCGTTCCAAGCCGCCCCTTTGAGAAGTTGATCCCCGCTCACAAAAAATGCGATGGCATGGGGGTCTCCCTCCACCTCCCTCACTCTTCCAACGAGAACATCCAGTTCACCCGATGCCTGACTTGGCATGGGAAAAAGATTGTTCTTGGAATCATCCACAACCCGAACCCCCTCCGCCTTGGCCAGAACCTGCTTTGCCTCTGCAACGGAGATGGGCTTGAGAAACCTCGCCACAACCGCCTCCGAATGCGCTCGCGGTACGGGAACCCGAACGCACGTGGGTACCATCTTTAGTTTTGGAAGAGAAAAGATCTTTCGCGTCTCCTCCACCATCTTCTGCTCCTCCTCATTGTATCCGTCCTTACCAATCGGACTGTTGTGCGAAAACAGGTTCATCGCTAGGACGTGAGGAAATACGTCCGCTTTCAACTCTTTGCCTTGAGCGTAATCCCTCGTCTGCTGATCCAGTTCGGCCATCGCCTTTGCACCCGCCCCGCTGGCCGACTGATACGTTGCCACCACCACGCTTTCCAAGCCGGCCTTTCGATGTAACGCGGCCAAAGCAACCGCTAAAATTGCCGCGGAACAGTTTGGGTTCGCAATCAGCCCCGGTTTTTTTTCCAAAAGCTCTCCATTCACCTCCGGAACTACCAGAGGCACCTTCGGATCCATCCGAAAAGCGGAGGAGTTATCGATGACAACCGCTCCCGCCTTGATCGCCACAGGAACGAACTCCCGAGATCGGGTTGCCCCTGCACTGAAAAAAGCAAAGTCCACTCCTTCGAATGCGGAGGCTTCCAACTTGCGCACGAGGTGATCTTTTCCAGAAAACTTTGTTTTAGCTCCAGCAGACCGCTCACTCGCCAAAGGCACAAGTTGAGACACAGGAAACTTACGCCTTTCAAGGACACGAAGAATCTCCTGACCGACCGCCCCGGTCACCCCGACAACAGCGACTCGATATGCCTGATTTGCCATCCCCCAACCCTACACTTCGTCCTACTTCCACTTCAAACCTTCCTCTGGCCAATCGATTGAGAATTCGATGACACAGCCACCCTCTTGACCTCCCTGATATTACTCCTAGATATAAGAACAGTTCTTTCCCTTGGTGGAATCAGGGAAGGCCGTGTGAACCGGCCACAGTTGCGCTGCGGTATCGGGTGACAAATCCCCATGCGAAAGCACGCCAATCTGGAAGTCCAACCCTCGGGTGGGACGGAAAGGTGAAGGCGGGGAGGAGGATCGCAACCCGGAGTCCGAACATCTGCCCTCCAAGGCTCATCGATCCCCTTTCGTAAGAAAGGGGGAAACCCTCATCGCAAAAATGAAGGGCGAGAGTCCGGATGCCCGCATCCCGTGCGGACCCGTCTGGCCATCGCCAGAACGGAGTCATTATGCAGCATCCCATTTCGGGTCAGGCATTCCGCTGGAGAACCTCCCTCCTGCTTATTTTTGCTGTTCTAATCTCCACTCCTCTCTATGCCACCCTCTCGGTCAGGGAGTCCTCTGATTCAATCACCGTTCATATCGGTAGCGGTTCAAACGTCTCTTATCTCGCTTTTGCTGAATTCAGTCTGAACTCCAAATCCATAATCTATGCTTGGCATTATGATGAGCTGCCAAATCAAAACACCCTGCCGCGAACCGGTCTGGATTTGTATAATGCAGTTCATGGCGAAACTGCCGGGTCACCTTGGGCTCTAAGCTACTCAACGGGCGCCTTTGGTCTGACAACTTCATTCTCCATAGGACCAACCACCTCCAGGGTGGTAGATCCTATCGCAAATCCAGGTCCCGTCTGGACTTACTGGATTCAAGGGGGAAGTGAATATGTTGGATATGGTGACAATCGTACCACCTTCACTTTTCTGGTCGGAAATTCCCTAATCGTTTCCCCCGCTTACTGGGACACTCGTTACATTAGCAACGGCTCATATGATGTTTGGACCATCACTCCCTTTTCTTATACTGAAGCCCCCAGCGATACCCATGAATACACCGATATTTCAGGCCAAGCCCAAACGGTCACCTTTGGTACGTACGAAGGTTCTGCCCCTGTCCTAAAAACTCCCCCCACGGTTGTCTCCTCCAGAATTCTCACGGATGGCAAACTCGAGATCGTCTTTGCCACGATCCAAGGCGGCATTTACCAACTTGAAGAAAAGGAGAATCTTTTAACGAATGGTTGGCATGAGTTCTCCTCCCCCTTCACGGCCACAGAAAACCTTAAAACATTCACTCTGCCGACCGATCATCCTTCTAGAAGGGGCTTCTATCGCCTCATCCGCAAAGAATGAAATCCAATCGCGCTTTCACCCTCATCGAACTTATGGCTGTCATGGTCATACTCGGAATCCTCCTTACCCTGCTTGCCCCGGCCGCGATAGCCGTCAAACGCCAAACCACTCTCGCCACTTCATCCTCCGCCCTTCGCCAACTGAGCATTGCTGCACAAACTTATCTGGGTGAAAACAATGGCTGTTTCTTTCGCTCTCGTGAGAATCTAACCAACGGGGTTCAGTGGTGGTTTGGGTTCGAGAGTTCTTCAGGTCCCAAAACGGAAGGTCAGCGTATTTTAGACAAATCCCGCGGCCCTCTCGGTCCCTACATTGCTAACTCCGCTGGCACTGTACCTGACTTCGCTTTCACTTCCATGGGTTCAAGCTTCAAACCTAAATTTAAAAA
>Ga0209401_1000576_pt1 | contig 24777 bp, 22 predicted proteins | sample M_140807_MF_Meta_FD_187318 | JGI IMG/M metagenome (GOLD analysis project Ga0209401, IMG submission 187318) | Freshwater microbial communities from Lake Montjoie, Canada to study carbon cycling - M_140807_MF_MetaG (SPAdes) (version 2) | ecosystem: Environmental > Aquatic > Freshwater > Lake... | reverse complement strand
CCACTTAAGAAAAAAGGTTTATTAAAACTTGTTTTCTTAATAATTTCCCAATTAAAATGCTGACCCGTTCCACCATATAAAGCGCTATCGGTATCAAATAAATAATAACTAGCTACATTTTCAAATAAAGCAAAATTGGGTACATTTTTTGAAACCCTAAATACTTTAATCACGGGAAGGACTGCTTGAATGGTAGCACAGTAAGAAGCATCCTCATCGCCATGCAGTTGAATCATATCAAGTCCTGCCTTGGTGGCTATATCAATTACCTTTTCAGTAGTTTCATTTACAAATACACCCACTTTCTTAGCATTAGCAGGTTTAAAGGCAGCAATGTCATTCAAACTCAAACTCGATAGCGCATATCTTTTTGAACTTGAATAAAAAATAAATCCAATATAGTTTGCTCCAGCAATTGCTATTTCATTGGCTGCCTCCATATTTGTTATACCACAAACTTTAAATTGCATATTAACTTGTTTTAATAGTTGTGGTGAATAATTCAAAAGCCAATGCCGGGTCTTCCTCTTTCATAAAATACTCCCCCATTAAAAAACCATCAAAGCCTTCTTTTTTTAATAACTGATAAGTCTCTACACTATATATACCACTTTCAGCAATACTTAATTTTCCTTTAGGTAGTTTATTTTTAAGTTGTAGCGAATGTTCAATATTTACTTCAAAAGATTTTAAACTTCTGTTATTAATACCTACCAAATCTACTTCATCACAAATATGATCTAATTCAGTTTCATCATGTAGTTCTAATAATACTTCCATGCCTAATGCTTTTGCCTTCATAGCCAATAATTGAGTAGTGGCAGGTGTTAAACAAGAAGCAATCAATAATATGACAGAAGCGCCATAAGCCTTTGCTTCTATAATTTGAAATTCATCAAGAATAAATTCTTTTCTAAGTACGGGAATCTCATTTTGAATAGCTACAGATAAATCTTCTAAGCTACCACCGAAAAATTCAGTATCGGTTAATACAGAAATGCCTGCTGCACCATGGGTATAATAAGCAGCTGTTACTTCTTTTACCGAAGCCTTATCATTGATAATGCCTTTTGAAGGAGACTTTCTTTTAAATTCTGCTATAATACCTGTAGTATTTTGCTTTTGTAAATTAGCTTTTAAAGAAAGGGCTTGTTTGGAAAATAAAGGCATAGCTTCTAATTGCGCAATCGTAATTTCATTTTTACGCGCAGCTACTTCCTTCAATTTATGAGTAACTATAGTAGCTAATATATTAGTGCCTTTTATTTGACTGCTCATTGTAAACTAATTAATTTTTCTAAACACTTATTGGCAGCCCCCGATTCTAAACTTGTAACAGCAGCTTGAAAAGCTAATTCATAAGTTTCATACTTACCTGTTACAAATAATGCCATGGCAGCATTAGACAGCACCACTGCATTTTGAGACCAGCTCCCCTTGCCTTGAATAATATTTTTAAATATAGCAGCCGCTTCCTCCACCGTTTTGCCACCATGTAATTCTTGGCTAAAAACTTTTTTCTTGCCTAATTGATAAGGTGTCATTATGAATTCTCCCTTACTGGTGATCACCTTTGTGTCGGTGGTTAAAGCAATTTCATCATAGCCATCTAAACTATGAATCAGGGTAAAATCTTTACCAATAGATTGTAGAACATAGTTATAAATTCTAGCCATCTCTAAATTATACACGCCAATTAACTGATACTTTGGTTGAGCAGGGTTCACAATAGGACCTAGCATATTAAAAAAAGTACGTACCCCTATATTTCTTCGAATAGGCCCCAGTGTTTTTAAGGCTGGGTGGAATAAAGGCGCATGTAAAAAACAAATTCCTGCTTCTTTAACCTCTTTAGCTAATAATGCTTCTTCGTTTTTAAACACATAGCCCAATTGCTCCATTACATTGGAAGCACCGCTTACACTAGAAGCCCCATAGTTACCATGCTTCACTACTGTCTGTCCTGCACCGGCTACTATAAAACAAGCAAGTGTAGAAATATTAAATGTGTCCTTACCATCTCCACCTGTACCTACTATATCAATGGCGTCGTCGACCCCTAAATTTACTTTCACTGCTAAAAAAAGTAAGGCATCTCTAAAACCCATTAACTCTTCTATGGTAATGCTGCGCATTAAATAAACTGTCACAAAGGAAGTAATTTCATGCTCATTGTACTTACCCTCAGATATTTCCACCAGCACCTCCCTGGCCTGCTCTCTAGTTAAGGTCTTGTGCTCAAATAAATATTGTAATAATTTTTTCATACTTATTTTTTTAACCAATTCTTTATAATAGTGCCACCCAATGGGGTTAACACACTCTCTGGATGATATTGCACCCCTTTCACATCATATGTTTTATGTTCTAAAGACATAATAAAACCTTGGTCGTCCTTAGAAGTAATAGTTAATTCAGAGGGGAAATTATTTTCATCAACCACCCAGCTATGATATCGACCTACATTAAATGTAGTAGGCATTCCATCAAACAAACTAGAGGCACTAGTAATATGTACCGGTGTGGCCACACCATGATACACTTTACTTAAATTAGTTAGCTTTCCTCCAAAATTTTCTCCAATAGCTTGCTGTCCCAAGCATACGCCAAAAATAGATTTACTTGCTGCATATTCTTTTAGTAGGGGCAATAGCAAGCCCGACTCAGAAGGTAAACCCGGACCAGGTGATAATAATATTTTATCAAAAGCCTTTATATCCTCCAATGCAATCTCATTATTTCTGTGCACTTCCAAAGAAGCCATGGGTGCCATCTCTCTGATCAACTGTACTAAGTTGTAGGTAAAAGAATCGTAATTATCAAAAACTAATATTTTCATTTTCACTTTTTTCGAGGTTCAATAATGATATTTCTATATTTATATTTCTATATTCAAAAATTATGCATGAATTTTTTCTGCTAATATAATGGCCGTTTTTAAAGCGTTCAATTTATTATTCACTTCCTGCAATTCATTTTCAGGCACACTGGCAGCCACCACGCCTGCACCTGCTTGATAAGTAAGTGTATTTTGCTTACTTAAAAAAGTACGTATCATAATGGCTTGGTTACATGAACCATCAAAACCTAGAAAACCAATACAGCCTCCATAATACGATCTCTTAGTAGGTTCAATGGTATCAATTAGTTGCATGGCTTTAAACTTAGGTGCCCCACTTAAAGTACCTGCAGGAAATGTTTTAGAAACCAATTGCAAAGGGTTGGCATTTTTTGCCACCACCCCTTCTACTTCACTTACTAAATGAATTACATGACTATAATAATGTACCTGACGGTATTGTTTTACTTTTACATCTGTACAAACACGACTTAAATCGTTTCTAGCTAAGTCTACGAGCATTACATGCTCCGCATTTTCTTTAGGATCGTCTAATAATTGCTTTGTCATTTCAGCATCCTTGGCTTCATCTCCCGTTCTTTTAAATGTACCGGCTATAGGATGCACAATGGCCTTGCCATTTTTGATAATAATTTGTGCTTCTGGAGAAGATCCCATTAATTTATAATCACCGTAATCAAAGAAAAATAAATAAGGTGAGGGGTTAATATTTCGAAGTGTTCTATATACATTAAACTCATCGCCTTGAAAGCCTTGTTGGAACCTTCTACTTAATACAATTTGAAAGACATCGCCACGCATACAGTGTTGAATACCTTTTTTCACCGCTTCTCGGTACTGTTCATCGCTTAAATTAGAACTTTCTTCTCCTTTGATAGAAAAAGGATATTGTGGCAGGTCCTTACTTTTAATATAAGATAAGAGTGCTTTGTAATCAGAAGCAATGCCTGCGATTTTATTTTCACAAATAAATATTTCATCTTTAAAATGATTAAAAGCAATCACATATTGATATAATCTATAACGCATTAAAGGAATAATAGGAGCTCCCTCTTTAAATTGAATGGTATCAAAAAAAGGAATAGCATCATAAGTTGTGTACCCATATAAGCCTTGTGCAAAAGCTGCTTCTTTTAATTCCGATGCTTTCATTTCATATTGCTGCATATAGGCCCAAATGCGATCGGGTGCATCGTGCACATTTTTAATAGTTTCTTTCTCGGGTTCTTGGTTAGGATATTTAAATTCAATCTCATTCAAGGAAGAAATTTCTATCCCCCCAATCGCATTTACCCCAATAAAAGAATAACTATTTTCAGCAGCATGCGAATCGGTGCTTTCTAATAAAATAGTATCCCTATATCTATCTCTCAATCGTAGATAAATACCTACTGGTGTAAATGTGTCTGCCAATATTTTAGTGACAGTGGTCTCAATCATTATTTTTTGCATATTCCTTCGGTCATTCGTTAAAAAAACAAACCCCAACATTGCTGTTAGGGTTCATGTATAATTTGACAATATAGTTATGTCACTACAATACCCTATCGGATTTTGTATGCCACCACCATATATTGTTAGTTTGTATCATTCTTTTGCAAAGCTAAGGCAATGTGTATTTCCCACCAAAAAAACCTATAAAACCCCCTTGGTACTGGGTAGTTGATTACTATGGGGGTTACGGTGCACTGCCATTTTAACGGCTTTGGCAAAGGCTTTAAAGATAGCCTCAATTTTATGGTGCTCATTCTCCCCTTGGCAGCTAATATTCAAATTACATTTAGCAGCGTCGCTGAAAGACTTAAAAAAGTGAAAGAACATCTCTGTGGGCATTTCCCCTACTTTCTCTCGGCTAAATGTTGCATCCCAAACAATCCAATTACGGCCTCCAAAGTCTATTAATACTTTAGCTTCTGCCTCATCCATGGGAAGGGCAAAACCATAACGCTCCATTCCTCTTTTATCCGTTAAACCATTTGCAAAGGCTTCTCCTAGAGCTAATCCAACATCTTCAATGGTATGGTGTTCATCAATATGTAAATCACCTTCGCAATAAATATCTAAATCAAGAGACCCATGTCTTGCAATTTGCTCTAACATATGATCAAAAAATCCTAGGCCTGTATGAATATTAGCCTTACCTGTGCCGTCTAAGTTTAAGGTTACTTTAATTTTTGTTTCTTTCGTATTACGCTCATGTTGCACTTGTCGAAGACCTAGTTTCAAAAAAGAATAAATCTCCTCCCAACTAGATGTTTCAAAAGCAATGGTTTCTCTTAAACTAATCTCTTGTTCTGCACTAAGCGCATGATTACCCGATTTTAAATAAATGGCTTTGCACCCTATGTTTTTAGCAAGGGTTATGTCAGACCACCTATCTCCAATCACAAATGAATTTGGGATATCGAATGATTCGTCTTCTAATAAATGTTTTACAAGTGCCGTTCCTGGTTTACGTGTAGGTAAATTATCTTTCTCAAAACTGGAATCAATATGAATTTCATCAAAAACAAAACCTTCTTTAGCTAATGTATCAACCATTAATGCTTGAAAAGGATCAAAATTTTCTTTAGGATAAGAAGTAGTACCTAGACCATCTTGGTTAGTGACCATTACTTTATAATAGCCAAGTGCCGTTGCAATCTTATGTAAATTAGTAATAGCGCCTTTTACAAAACGTGTTTTTTCAATACTATCAATTTGATAATCTGTATTGGGTTCTTCCAAAACAACACCGTCTCTATCTATAAACAAAATGGGTCTCATATACTATTTCTTCTTTACAGCTTTGTTTTTGAGTAGGGCTGCTTTTACTTGACTAGTTGTAACTACCCCTGCTTTATTGGACCAAGTTGTTCTAATGTAGGTTAATACATCTGCAATGGCATCTGCTTTTAAATCAGGATTCGCTGTCATGTTATTATTATAAAACATGCCATCTAAGGCTATTCTTTCATCATAACCGTTTCTAATTATATTAACCAGCCTTGCTATGTCTTTTCCATTCACATTGGTAGCACCATCTAAAGGAGGGTTCATATTGGGCACGCCACCGCCATCTAATTGATGACACACAAAACACCTGGTTTCATAAATTTTCTTGCCATTAATTTTGTTCTGTGCATTGCCCCATTGGGCCAGGACTAAAAAACAAAATAATAAAATAAATTTAGCGGCTCTATTTATTAAAAAAATGACCATATTTAATTAGCATTTATTTTTTAAAACTTCTTTTTTAAAATTTTTATTTAGTATAACTAATTTTAAAAATGGCCCCTTTAGTGTCATCACTAACATAAATTGCACCATCAGGACCTTGCGCTAAACCACAGGGCCTTGCCTTAGCCTTACCTGTATTGGTTACTTTTGCTCCGTTTTCTGTACCTGCAAATCCGTTGGCAAAAATTTCCCATTCGCCAGTAGCCTTACCATCTTTAAAAGGTACAAAGGCTACAAAAAATCCCTCTTGAGGAAGCGGGGCTCTATTCCATGAACCATGAAAACTAATAAATGCTCCGTTTTTATATTTAGCAGGAAATTGATTTCCTGTGTAAAATAGAACAGCCATGGGTGCCATATGCGCAGGAAAAGCCACAGCGGGTTCCTTAAACTCACTAGATCCTTCTTTCTTACTATCACCACCATATTCTGGAGAAACTATTTTTTTATGTTGGCTAGGATCATAATAAACATAAGGCCATCCTGCATTGTCACCCTCTTTGATTTCATAAAAAGTTTCAGCAGGTAGTTCTGCATTTTGTGCATCAGTATATAAATTAGGATAGAAACTATTTAATTGATCACGTCCATGTTGTGCAACATATAACTGATTCGTTTCTGTATTCCAATCTAAACCCAAGACATTACGAAGTCCAGTAGCATAACGCTTACCCTCTTTATAAGTTTGGTTTTCTTTACTGCCATCAAATTTCCAAATACCTCCAGCAGAATCTAAAATTGGGCAAGGCATCATTCCTTGAGAACCTGGCATTCTATCTTTTTCTTGACATGCATTTGAATAAGCGCCAATGTTTACATACATATTATTACCCTTATCAAAAGTGATTGACTTTGAATTATGTTGTCTTCTGTCTAATAATCCACTCACAATAGTAAGCGGTTTAAGCGGATTCACTACTTCATCTTTACTATTTAGTTCATATTTAAAAATGGCTTCATTAGAACTTGCATACAAACTATTTCCTTTTACAAAAATGCCCGTACCACCATATTTCGCAAAACCATTTATTTTATCTGCTACGCCATCGTTATTGGCATCTTCTAATCTTATAATGGCATTACCCTCTTTATTTGGATTATTTAATTTTGCAAAAACAATGCCCGACTTAGTAATGGCTATATGTCTTGCAGTTCCAATATTATTGGCATATAGATTAGCTTTAAAACCTGTAGGTAAAGTTAAACCTGCATTGTCTTGAGCAATAACATTCATGCTTAAAACAAAAATGGCAATGTTTACTAATTGAATCTGTTTTTTCATACTATATATTATTTATTTAAAATATTATTTATTTACATTTTAGTTGAGCGTGTAATTTAATTAAATTAACTTAAACGGTGGTGTTGGGGAATGTTATTTCTATCCACTGTGCCATCGCATCTACTAATTGTGTATTTTCTTGTTCATTCCCTACTGTAATTCTTAAACTATCGGCACAATGCTCTATACTAGACCTATCTCTTACCACAATTCCCTTGCTTAAAAAGTAATCATACAGGCTTTTGGCTTTGGGTATTTTAACTAGTAAAAAATTAGTATCAGAAGGGAATACCTTTTCTACATAAGGCATGCTTTCTATCACTTCCGCTAAAGCATTACGCATATCTACCAAATGCATAATCATATCATTCACCTGACTCACTTCCTCTAATGCCGTTAAAGCTAATTCCTGAGTGACAATATTAATATTATAAGGTGGCTTTACTTTATTCATATAAGCAATAATCTCAGCGCTTGCAAAAGCCATTCCTATTCTTATTCCCGCGAGGCCCCAAGCTTTACTTAAAGTTTGAAGTACGACTAAATTGGGATAATCAATTAAAGACTGAGCAAAAGATTTTTGTTTAGAAAAATTAATATAAGCTTCGTCCACCACCACTATTCCATTGAAGTGATTTAAGATAGTTTCAATATCAATCCTATCTAATGAATTACCTGTGGGATTATTCGGTGAACAAATCCAAATAATTTTAGTGTTTTCATTGACCAACTGTTCAATATGCGCCACATTTAATTGATAGTTTTCGAGCAAGGGCGCCGATTTAATTTCAATATTATTAATATTCGCACCCACTTCATACATAGGATAAGTGGGAGGGCAAATAATAATATTATCTTTGCCAGGTATACAAAAAGTGCGATATAAATTATCGATACATTCATCACTGCCATTGCCAATAAATATTTGTGAGGCTTCTATTTGTTTGATGAAGGCCAGTTTTTCTTTTAGCTTTTTTTGATAAGGATCGGGATAACGATTATACCATTTTGTTAAAGGAGATCCCAAACTGTTTTCATTCGCGTCCAACAAAATGTTAGCCACTCCAGTGAATTCATCTTTCGCAGACGAATAGGCTTTTAATATTTCAATATTGGGTCTTACTATTTTTTTGATGTCAAATTGCATACCCTTAGATTTTAGATTTTATCCATTCCATTCTTATTTCAACTGCCTTACTATGTGCCTGCAAACCCTCTGCCGTCGACATTTCTATAACAGTAGGTGCAATATTTTCTAGCCCTCTTTCTGTCAATTGTTGAAAAGTAATTTTCTTGACAAAAGAATCCATACTTACTCCACTATAGGCTTTCGCAAAACCATTGGTGGGCAGTGTGTGATTGGTACCACTTGCATAATCTCCCGCTGATTCTGGTGAAAAGTTACCAATAAAAATAGAACCCGCATTGATAATTTTTTCAGCTACTTGTGCTGCATTATTAATTGACAAAATTAAATGTTCAGGCGCATACTCATTAATCATTGCAATAGCCTCTTCTGTATTTTCAATTACAATGGCTTTAGAATGAGTCAAGGCTTTAGCGGCCATTTCTTTTCTTGGCAGTAATGTTAATTGCATATCCAATTCTTTTTGAACCTGCTCCACTATCTCTATACTATTTGCAATAAGTATTACTTGACTATCGGCACCATGTTCAGCTTGTGATAATAAATCGGCAGCCACAAAACTAGCGACACTTGTTTCATCGGCATATACACATACTTCACTAGGTCCTGCTGGCATATCAATGGCTACCCCTTCTTCTTGTATTATTTGTTTAGCGGCCGTTACATACTGATTTCCTGGACCAAATATTTTATACACTTTAGGTACTGAATTGGTACCATAAGCAAGAGCCCCAATAGCCTGTACACCACCTATTGTAAAAATGGCAGTTACACCCACTAAAGAAGCTGCATATATAATGGCTGGATCAATGGCTCCTTTTTCATTCGGAGGCGTACACAAAATAATTTCTTTACAGCCTGCTAGTTTTGCAGGAATACCTAACATTAAAACAGTTGAAAACAAAGGAGCAGAACCACCAGGAATATAAATACCCACTTTTTCAATACCTACCGCTTTTCTCCAGCACCAAACACCAGGCATGGTTTCTATTCTTTCTTCTTTTTGGATTTGTGCACTATGAAAAACTTCAATGTTTACTTTGGCTAATTGAATAGCCGTTTTTAAACTTGGGGTTAAAGCTTTTCCAGCCGCCTCCATTTTTTCAGCACTCAGTTCAAAATGACTCAATGCCACTTTATCAAAAGCGAGGGTATACTCTGTTACAGCAGCATCTCCTCTTTGTTTCACGGCTAGTAATATTTCCCTTACTTTGGTTAGCAAAGGACTGGCATCATAGGCAGGTCGCGCTAAAATACTTGGCCAATCTTTCTTATTTGGTTCTTTAAAAACTTGAATCATTATAATATCATTTTTTCAATAGGCACTACTAAAATACCTTCAGCACCTGCTAGTTTTAATTGTTCAATAATTTCCCAAAAATCACTTTCATCAATAACGCTGTGCACACTGCTCCAACCTGGCGTTGCCAAGGCCACTACCGTAGGACTTTTCATGCCTGGTAATAAAGAAACAATTTTTTCTAATTTATCATTCGGTGCATTTAATAAAACATATTTATTACGCTTTGCTTTTTTTACCGATTCAATTCTAAATAATAATTTTTGTAAAATAGCTTCTGCTTCAGGCGCCAGCGCATTTCTTTTAATAAGAACAGCTTGAGAATCTAAAATAGTTTCTGCTTCTTTTAAACCATTCATAAATAAAGTTGAGCCACTGCTTACTAAATCACAAATAATATCGGCAAGGCCAATGCCTGGAGCAATTTCTACACTACCACTAATTTCATGAATTTCTGCTTTAATACCATATTTGTCTAAATACCCTTGCACAAGTAAAGGATAACTGGTAGCAATTTTTTTACCTGATAAATAGGTAGGTCCTGTAAAATTTTCATTTTTTTGAACAGCAAAACTAAGTCTGCATTTTCCAAAACCTAAACTATAAGCCACTTCTACTTTTTTAGCTTTTTCATACACTACATTCTCTCCCACAAAGCCAATATCTGCTACACCGTCTTCCACATATTGAGGGATATCGTCATCTCTTAAAAAAAATAACTCAATGGGAAAATTAGTCGCTTCCGCTTTTAGCTTATTGACACCATTATTTATATCAATGCCTGCTTCTTTTAATAAACGCATTGAATCGTCGTGCAAACGACCCGACTTCTGTATGGCTAATTTTAAACGCATATTATTTATATTATATATTTTACTTGACTGACTACAAACTAAAAGGGCTTACTTGTTAGTAAGCCCTTTGGTTAAATATAGTTACATACCTACACCCATAGCCTACCCATTGGATAGCAAATGCAAATGATGTGTATGATTGTTTAAAGTCATGGTGCAAATTTACGACCCTTTTAGAAATTCCCCAACAAAAAAGAAATATTTTGACTAATTTGCTAGCACAAATTTCATTATTTCACTATTAATAATTGTTTTTATGCGTTTTCTACCCCTAACAATGATTCTATCGGTTCTTTCTTTGTCTTTTTGTGCTCAGAAAGAAGCACCGACTCCAGTTCCAGTAGTAGTGACTCCTATTACCCCCAGTCCTGCACCTACTACCCCCACTGATACCGCTAAAAAATTAGTATGGTCGGATGAATTTGATAAAGGGAGTTTACCAGATACGACCAAATGGAAATTTAATATAGGTACTGGATCCAATGGCTGGGGCAATAATGAATCACAATATTATACCAAGGATTCTACCAATGCAAGAATTGAAAATGGAAACCTAATTATTGAAGCTAGAAAGGAAAGTAGAGGAGGTAAAAATTATACTTCTGCAAGATTACTTACACAAGGCAAAGCCTCTTGGACTTATGGACGATTTGAAATTAGAGCAAAGCTTCCTAAAGGCGTTGGTTCTTGGCCTGCTATTTGGATGCTAGGTGATAATATTGAGGGACCAGGTGCTGTTGGTTGGCCTACTTGTGGAGAAATTGATATCATGGAACATACAGGCAAGGATTTAGGGCTTGTTCATTTTTCTGCACATTCTAAACTACTCAACTGGACTTTAGGTACACAAAAAACATTTAAAACCAATATTGAAAACGTAACCGATGTCTTTCATGTTTATAGTATTGATTGGACCAAGGATATGATTAAATTTTATATTGATGGTGTCTTATATTATAATGTAGCTAACGATGGCAGAGGTGTAGACGCTTACCCATTTACAGCTCCTGAATTTTTACTTTTAAATGTAGCAGTGGGTGGTAATTTTGCTGGCAATACCATTGATGATACAATTTTCCCTTGTAAAATGGTAGTGGATTATGTAAGAGTGTACCAATAAATTAAATAAAATATAAAAAAATGTTTCAGACTACACCATTTTTCTTAGTGGCTCGTTGTAAAAAACTTGTTTTTATATTTATTTTTTTAACAGTATCATTATTTTCATTAGCACAAAACCTTGCACCTGCTCCTAATTTATTATCCCCTAATTTATTAGTGGGCACTTATACTAAAAAAGGAAGCAAAGGTATTTATGTATTATCATTTGATACAGCTACAGGTAAGGCTACTGAAATAAGTCATACTGCAGCCGCTAACAATCCTTCTTTTTTAACCATTTCAAAAGACCATGGACAAGTATATGCAGTGAATGAAGGAAGCGATGGTAAACTAAGTGCTTATTCATTTGTAGACAATAAGTTGAATTTACTACAAGAGAAAACATCTAAGGGTGGAGATCCTTGCTACATTGCATTAAGCCCTGACCAATCCAACTTATTCGTTGCCAATTATAGTGGAGGAAGTATTACTAGCTACCACCGCTTCGCCGATGGCCGTTTGTCTAACCCACAACAATTTATTCAACACGAAGGGAAAAGTGTAAATGAAGCAAGACAAGAAAAAGCACATGTGCATGGCGTATTTTTTTCACCTGATGGTAAATATGTATTAACCCCTGATTTAGGCAAGGATGAAATTGCCATTTATCCTTATCAAACAAAAAACGGACCTCCCCTTTTAACACAGAAAGCAAGTAGTATACAATCAAGTCCTGGTGCAGGTCCTAGACATTTATGTTTTTCAAGCAATGGAAAATATTTATATGTTATTGAAGAGCTCACGGGTAGTATTAGTGTTTACCGTTTTTATAAAGGAATAGCTAGCTTTTTACAAAAAGTAGTTACACATCCAAAAAGTTTTAAAGGATTGGCTGCCAGTGCCGATATTCATTTATCACCTGATGGACTTTATTTATATGCAAGCAATAGAGGTGATGAAAATAATATTGTTTCATTAAAAGTGCTGCCCAACGGAAAATTGGAAGAGAAATCGATTCGATATACTAATGCCGAAGGAAAAGCACCTCGCAATTTTACCATTAGCAAAGACGGCAACTGGCTTTTAGTTGCCAACCAAGATTCAGATAACATCATTGCCTTTAGAAGAAATATTCAAACGGGCGCCTTAACATCGATGGGCGTGTCTATTAAATTATCGATGCCAGTTTGCCTGTTGTTTTATTAAAAGCTGCTATTTAATGTTGCTCAAACCAAACTGGCTTATCTGCCTGCCCATCTGCATTATAATTTATAAATAATTCTTCCCCTTTTTTAATGTTTCTAGTAGTAACAATGGTAATGGTTTCAAATTCAATATCCATATCATATCTACAATTGGCTTTAATCGCATGATTATATATAGATACGTATCCCAATGCTACTGCAGCACTTTTATCATCATCCCCCCATTCAAAGATATAATCATATAATAATGTTTCTTCCAATTTAATTCGCTGTGTAGGATCAAAAACAATAACAGGGGCTATTTCAATGGTAGTGCCCTTCGCAATGGCTTCGGTGGTAAATACACCACGACCCCTACTAGGAGATGGTGCAATGCTTAGAAATGGGAGAATCATAGTATAAATATAGGGCATACTTTAGTATTTTTCTTAACTTGCACCCATGTCAGTTGAATTAGAAACACCAGAAATTAATTTATCCGAAGTTTTCTTGGACATTTTGTCCAAGGGCGACATGCATCTATTAAAAGAATTTCTAGATGAACAAAATATTAGCGACGTAGTGGAACTAGTGAATGAGTTCCCTGAAAACGAGGCTACTATTGTTGACAACATGACTGTGCACAGAGCTGTAAGTGTTTTTAAGATACTTGATATTAATCAGCAAAAAGATATCATTAAAGAATTACCTGCACGCAAAACGGCTAAAATCTTAAATGAGCTTCCTCCCGATGACCGTACCGACTTTTTAGAAGAATTACCTAAGGCAGCCATACGTGATTTAATAAAATTACTCGACCCAGAAGAAAGAAAAATTACTTTATCGCTTTTAGGATACCCTGAGGATAGTGTAGGTCGTTTGATGACACCGGACTATGTGTATGTATATCCTCATTATACAGTGGCACAAGTTTTAGATAACATACGCAAGTATGGCAAGAATTCTGAAACCATTGATGTTATTTATATCATAGATGAAAAAGGAGGCTTAATTGATGATATCAGAATTAGAGATTTATTATTAGCAAAGCCAGATGATGTTATTTCAGATATTATTGATGGTCGTTTTGTTGCCTTAAATGTTTACGACGATCAGGAACATGCCAGTCAGGTATTCAAAATGAATAACCGCACTGCCATTCCGGTTGTGGATGATAACGATGTTTTATTAGGTATTGTAACCATTGATGATATCTTATGGGTAACCAATGAAGAGTTTTCCGAGGATATGCAGAAAATGGGAGGTATGGAAGCATTGAATGAGCCTTACTTGGATATTTCAATATTTAAACTCTTCAAAAAAAGAATAACTTGGTTGGTAATTTTATTTATTGGAGAATTATTCACCGCCACTGCGATGGGTTATTTTGAAGACGAGTTAGCAAAAGTATTAGTACTAGCAAGTTTTATTCCATTGATTTTATCTACAGGTGGTAATTCTGGATCACAGTCGTCTACACTTATTATTCAAGCAATAGCTGTGGGCGAAATTACCATTGCCGATTGGTGGAAAATATTAAAAAGAGAAATTATTGGTGGTTTTTTATTAGGTATTTTATTAGGTATACTCGGATTTTTTAGAGTAGTTGTATGGCATATGATTGCTCCAGGATTTTACGGTGTTCATTGGTTTTTAATTGGTATAACCATTGGGTTCACCATTTTAGGTGTGGTTATTTGGGGAACCATTACAGGATCTATGTTACCCATTGTACTCAAAAGACTAGGCGCTGACCCAGCTGTATCTTCTGCACCTTTTGTGGCCACTTTAGTAGACGTAACCGCCATACTTATTTATTTTAGTTTGGCTTACCTATTCTTGCAAGGCACTTTACTTTAATTATTTTAAAAGTGAATTATTTTTTTAATTAAGCTTTTAATTGAGCTGCTAAAGACTGCTTCAATGAAGCATTCCATTCTTCTTTTAATATACTAAGTACAATGGAGTCTCTTCTTTTGCCAGTGTGCATAGGTAAATGATTTCTTAATACACCTTCTATAGTACAGCCAATTTTTTGCATAGCCGCAATACTTCTTTTATTATTATTGTCGGCTCTAAACTCAACTCTTTCAAAAGCCATTTTATCAAAGGCAAATTCTAATAATAAATATTTACAATTTGCATTAAGTTTCGTTCCCCAACATTTTTTACTGTACCAAGTATACCCTAATTGTGTAGTTTGATAAGCTAGCTGCATATCATAAAATCGAGTGCAGCCCACATATTCATTTAATAATTTATCAAATACAATAAATGCATAACTGGTCTTCTGCGCCCTTGCCTCTATGGCCGTTTGAATATAGTTTTCTAAGTCGGTGCTATTATAAATAGCCACTAATGAGTAGTTCCATAATTCGGGCTCTTCTTCAACAAAATGAGCTAAAATGGAAAAATCGCTTAGCACTAATGGTCTTAATAAGACACGTTCATTTTCTAAAATAATATCGGACTCAAAGTTAAAAGTTTTCAAAGCTAACATCCATTCAAAATTTAAAGTCTAATTTCGCATAAATTTCGAATAAATAGCTAAATAAATAATATATGTGTGGCATAGTAGGATATATAGGGAAAAGTGAAGCATACCCCATCGTTATCAAAGGTTTAAGACGTTTAGAATACCGTGGCTATGACAGTACCGGTGTGGCCATTATCCAAGACGGTAAATTACTGGTGCATAAGAAAAAAGGGAAAGTAGCTGAACTAGAAGAAGCCGTGCTTGGTAAAAATATGCACTCACATATTGCTATTGGACATACGCGTTGGGCTACCCATGGAGAACCTTCGGACAGAAACGCACACCCCCATTTATCTAATAATGGACGCTTGGCCATGTTACACAATGGTATTATTGAAAACTATGCGCCTATTAAAAAAGAATTGATATCTAAAGGCTATACTTTTAAAAGTGATACCGATACAGAAGTACTATTGAATTTTATTCAAGATATTCAAGACAATAATAAATGTGATTTAGAAGAAGCCTTAAGAATTGCCTTAAAAAGAATTGTGGGTGCTTACTGTATTTTATTAATTGATCAAGACGATCCTGAAACTATTATTGCAGCTAGAAAAGGAAGTCCCTTGGTGATTGGTATTGGAAAAGAGGCGCACTATTTAGCAAGCGATGCCTCTCCTATTATAGAATACACTAAAGAAGTAGTGTATGTAAACGATTATGAAATTGCCATTGTAAGAAAAGATGAATTGATCTTAAAAAATTTAGGCAATGAAAAGCAAACACCTTTTATTCAAAAATTAGATATGGAATTAGCAGCTATTGAAAAAGGCGGCTATGAACATTTTATGTTAAAAGAAATTTTCGAACAACCCGATACTATATATGATTGTTTAAGAGGAAGGCTACTACATGAGCAATTAGAAATTGTAATGGCAGGTGTAGATAATAATATAGAAGCGTTGACCAAGGCCTCTCGTATTATTATTGTAGCCTGTGGTACCAGCTGGCATGCAGGTTTGTATGCAGAATATTTAATAGAAGAATTATGTCGTATACCGGTGGAAGTAGAATATGCATCTGAATTTAGATACCGCAATCCCGTGATACATGCAGGTGATGTTATTATTGCTATTTCACAAAGTGGAGAAACTGCTGACACATTAGTGGCTTTAGAAAGTGCCAAAGAAAAAGGAGCCTTTATATTCGGCATCGTAAATGCAGTGGGTAGTAGTATTGCTAGGTTAAGTAATGCGGGCGCCTATACCCATGCAGGGCCTGAAATTGGGGTGGCTAGCACAAAGGCCTTTACCGGTCAATTAACGGTCATTGCTATGATGGCACTTAAAATGGCGAAAGCAAAATCAAGTATTACGGAAGAAAGATATGTGCATTTGGTAAATGAATTAGCATCGGTTCCAGAAAAAGTAAAAGAAATTTTAGCTGACACTTCTGTTATAGAAAAAATTGCGCTGAAATTTAAAGACGCTAAAGACTTTTTATATTTAGGCAGAGGGTATAATTTTCCCATTGCATTAGAAGGAGCTTTAAAATTAAAAGAGATTACTTATATACATGCAGAAGGTTATCCAGCAGCAGAAATGAAACATGGCCCCATTGCACTAGTAGATGAAAACTTACCGGTAGTATTTGTGGCCACCAAGGATATGTATTATGATAAAGTAGTTTCTAATATTCAAGAAATTAAAGCCAGAAAAGGACAAATTATTGCAGTAGCTAGTGTGGGCGATCAAGTATTACCCACTATGTCAGATAATATTATGTTTGTTCCCGAAATAGACGAAGTTATTGCCCCCTTATTAAGTGTTATACCTATGCAACTTTTAAGTTATTATGTAGGTGTTGCCAAAGGCATTGATGTAGACAAACCTCGTAATCTTGCCAAAAGTGTAACCGTGGAATAATTGCACTACCTTGCAGTCTATTATGAACACGAATTTTCAGGACTTAGGTCTTATAGAGCCCTTATTAAAGGCCATTCAGGAAGAAGGGTACACGACCCCCACGCCCATACAAGCAGAATCTATACCCATTGTCTTAGAAGGCAAAGATTTATTGGGTTGCGCCCAAACAGGCACAGGTAAAACCGCTGCCTTTACATTACCTATTTTACAATTATTAGTTAAAAGCAAAACGCAAGAGAGAAGAAAAAAAATTAGAAGTTTAATTGTAACACCTACAAGAGAATTAGCCATACAAATTGGAGAAAGCTTTAATGCATATGGCAGACATACAGGTTTAAACTGCACTGTTATATTTGGAGGTGTTGGACAAGGCCCACAAGTCACTGCCTTAAAAAACGGAGTGGATGTAGTCATTGCAACACCGGGTCGATTACTAGACTTAATGAATCAAGGGCATTTAAATATTAGAGAGGTTGAAATATTTGTACTAGATGAAGCGGATAGAATGTTAGATATGGGTTTTGTGCATGACGTCAAAAAATTATTAGCCGTACTTCCTAAAAAAAGGCAATCGCTATTTTTCTCCGCTACCATGCCTCCTGAAATTGTAAACCTTGCCAATAGCATTTTATTTCATCCATTAAAAGTAAGTGTTACACCAGTATCTTCTACGGTAGATATTATTGAACAATCGGTTTACTTTGTAGATAAAGTAAATAAGAATGCCTTACTTATTGAAATTCTAAAAAACACAGCTATTAAAACAGCCTTAGTTTTTACAAGAACAAAACATGGAGCTGACAAAGTAGTCAACCTACTTTTAAAAAATAATATTAAAGCAGAAGCCATTCATGGCAATAAAGCGCAGAATGCAAGGCAAAGGGCATTAACGAATTTTAAAGCACAAACTACGCGTGTATTAGTAGCCACCGATATTGCCGCTAGAGGCATTGATGTAGATGAACTTGCCTTTGTGGTGAATTATGAAATTCCGAATATTCCAGAAACCTATGTGCACCGTATTGGAAGAACAGGTCGTGCGGGTGCGAATGGAACAGCCATATCTTTCTGCGATGCGGAAGAAAGAGCATTTTTAAAAGATATTGAAAAGTTAATTGCTAAAAAAGTACCCGTTATTGAAAACCACCCCTTCCCGATGACCAACTTTAATCCTATTAAAGAGGCCAAACAACAAGGAAGAGGCAACGCTGGACAGAAAAGACGTTTTAGTCGCCCAAAACCAAATAGGTAATATTATCTTTGCTTTATGAATATCATAAAGAAATTGCCCGTGCATCAATTGGGCTATGGTTTTATAAAAGAGCTTCCGAAGGGAAAGGACGAATTCTATTTACGCAACCAACAAAATAGAAGCGGTATCCAATATCGCCACCTATCTGCCTTAGAAATTGAGCAGTTAGTTCGAAATAGAAATTCAAGTGATAACTGGAATGATATCTTAGTTTCTGATGCCTTTAGTCCAGAGCTTGTCAAAAATTGTTCCTTCTTTGGTTTAGTAAGAATTGGTAAACTAGAAGCCAATTGTTTAATATTTAGTGACCTCGTGGTACCCGTGGGCATTTACAATTCTACAATCATTAGTTGCGACCTGGGTAATAATGTAGCCATTCATAATGTGAACTATATGTCACATTATATTATTGGCAATGATGTTATAATTACGAATGTCAATGAAATTGTTACCACCAACCACTCTAAATTTGGTAATGGTATTATTAAAAAAGGAGAAGACGAATCGGTTAGAATATGGATGGAGATTTGTAACGAAAATACAGGCAGAAAAGTAATGCCCTTCAATGGCATGACTTCCGGCGATGCTTATTTATGGACACGCAACAGACAGGATACAGTTTTACAAAAAAAGTTTAAAGAATTAACAGAAAAGCGTTTTGATAATAAACTGGGCTACTACGGAAAAGTAGGTGACCGAACAGTAATAAAAAATTGTAAAATTATTAAGGATGTATGGATTGGAACAGACGCTTATTTAAAAGGGGCCAATAAAATTAAAAATGTAACCATCAACTCTTCTGCTGAAGCTAGCACACAAATTGGGGAAGGTTGTGAATTAGTGAATGGTATTATTGGTTTTGGTTGTAGAATATTTTATGGCATTAAAGCTGTGCGTTTTATTTTATCGGACCACTCTCAATTAAAATATGGAGCTCGATTGATTAACTCCTTCTTAGGACCTAATGCTACTATTTCTTGTTGCGAGGTATTGAACTCATTAATTTTTCCAGCACATGAGCAACACCATAATAATTCTTTTTTATGTGCAGCCCTCGTCATGGGACAAAGCAATATAGCAGCGGGTGCAACCCTTGGCTCTAATCATAATAGTCGTGGCGCCGATGGAGAAGTGATTATGGGAAGAGGCTTTTGGCCGGGCTTATGTGTTAGTGTAAAACATAATTCCGTATTTGCCAGCTTTGCCTTACTTAACAAAGGCGATTATAACTATGAATTAAATATTCCTATTCCTTTTTCGCTTATTAGTAACGACACGCTCAAAGATGAATTAATTATTATGCCGGGCTATTGGTTTTTGTATAATTTTTATGCCTTGGCTAGAAATGCTTGGAAATATATAGATAGAGACAAGAGAATTGAAAAGACTCCCATTTTTGAATACAATTATTTAGCACCAGATTCCGTTAATGAACTTTTGAATGCTAGAAAAATAATGGCGGCGGCAGTAGCGAAGGCTTTTTTACTAAACACAAAAAAATCGTCCGACTTACCCAATGAAAAATTAATAGCATTGGGCCATAACTTACTTACTACAAAAACAAAAAAAGAAATAGATGCGCTTTCAGTATTCGCAGATGATATTGAAAACAGTAAACGCAAAACAAGGCTCATTAAAACATACGAGGCCTACTCTATTTTTGAGAAAATGATTTTCATGTATGGTATGGAGTCCTTGGTAGATATTATCAACAGCAAAAATAATGGGAAGAAGGGCGGCCAAAGCCTATTAACGCATATAAAAACATTAAAACCTACTACATCGGAATTAGCATGGGTAAATGTGGGGGGTCAATTAATGCCGCAAAAAACAGTCAATAGTTTACTCACTAAAATTAAAACAGGTAGCATTGATAGCTGGGATAAAGTGCATCAATTTTACGAAGATGCTTCAAGTACCTATACTGCAAAAAAAAGAAACCACGCCTTACTTGTACTGGAGTTAATTACTAAAAAGAAACTCTCGACACTTACTAATAAACAATTAAACAGTTGGTTAGATAGCTATCTTGAAATAAAAACCGATGTAACTTCTCGCATAGAAAAAACAAGGGCCAAGGATTATAGCAATCCATTTAGAAAAATGGTCTATGAAAATGAAGCCGAAATGATAGCAGTAGTGGGTGATATAAAAGATAATAGTTTTATTAAAGAACAAAAAGAAGCGCTAAAAATTATTTTATCAAATATTGAAAACATTAAGCAGCAGCTCCATTAGACTAATTCAATAAGTGTTATTTCTGGTAAAATACCTACCCTGCCTGGATAGCCTATAAACCCAAAGCCTCGGTTAACATATAATTGTTGGTCTTTATTGTCATAAATACCTGCCCATTGTTTATATACCCATTGCACAGGGCTCCATTTAAAATAAGGGTTTTCTAGTCCAAACTGCATACCATGTGTATGGCCCGATAAGGTTAATTGAATGCTTGAATATTTTGGAATCACTTCTGCCTCCCAATGACTTGGGTCATGACTTAATAGGATGGCCACATCGTCATTATTTACCCCTTGCATTGCAAGATCCATTTTGCCATATTTTGGAAAACGCGCTTTCGCACCCCAATTCTCAATACCTACTATTTTAATCTTTTCACCATTTTTTTCAATACTTATATTTTCATTCATAAGTAAGCGCCATCCTAAATTATGATGCACTTTTTTTAAGGCTTCTAAATTTTGCTTTTTTTCTTCCGCCGTATCCCATTTTACATAATCACCATAATCGTGGTTACCCAAAGTACTATATACACCATGCGGGGCTTTAATATAACTAAATACATCCATCCAATCATTCATTTCTGAGGCACGGTCATTGACTAAGTCGCCCGTAAATAAAACCATATCAGCACTTTGTTTTTCAATTAATTCAATGCCTTTTAATACTGCTGCTTTATCTTTTAAACTGCCGCTATGTATATCACTGATATGAATAATTTTAAAACCTTTAAAAGAAATGGGCAAATTTTTTAAAGCAATCTTCTTTTTAATTAGCTTATAATTATACTTATTCCCAAATCCATATAAAAGTGTAAAAAATAAAGTAGAAGATAAACCCACTCCCATCCAACTTAAAAAAGTAGACCTTGGAATACCCTTTTCAGTATTTAAAAATTTAGCGCCTGTAATAGACGCCGCCTGACCCATTGTCCAAAAAGCCCCTCTTCTTAGATCATCTAACAGGAAGAATAAAACCATAAAAACTTGAGCTATTACCCAACCCATGGCAATAGAAAAAATATACTGCTTAAAGTAAGGGTTCGTGATATAAGGAAATAGCAAAAAAGAACCAAGGCTCATAACACATAAAGCCCAGTAAATTAGGCCCACTGTGGTCCTAGTACCTAGAGATGCCCCCTGCATCAAGATTTTCAATACATGATAGATATAAAAGTCAATGAGAATCAATACAGTGATGAGAACGACTAGAAATAAGGGGTTGCGCATATTAAAATTTAAAGCACAAAATTAAGGCCAAATTGTTAGCATTTATGCCTTATTTTTGGCAGAAATTAAGGATATCCAGTTTATGGCTAGAATAATAGGAATAGCGAATCAAAAAGGGGGTGTGGGTAAAACCACTTCTGCCATAAATATTGCGGCAAGTTTGGCCGTATTGGAATACAGAACGCTATTAATTGATGCCGATCCTCAAGCAAATAGTACTACAGGTGTTGGATTTGATTTACATAATATCACAACCAGCTTATATGATGGTATGATTAATCAAACACCTCTTTCCGATATTATTTTAAAATCAGAAATTCCTCATTTAGACGTCATCCCCTCTCATATCGATTTAGTGGGTGCTGAAATTGAATTAGTGAACCTGCCTAATAGAGAGAATGTTTTAAAAGAATTAATTGCCCCTATTTCCGACCAATACGACTTCATTATTATCGACTGTTTACCTTCTTTAGGTTTAATTACCGTCAATGCATTAGTAGCTGCCGATAGTGTCATTGTGCCTGTTCAATGCGAGTTTTTTGCATTAGAGGGTTTAGGTAAATTATTAAATACAATTAAAATTGTTCAAAGCAGATTAAATCCTGAATTGCAAATTGAAGGTATCTTAATGACCATGTACGATGGAAGACTTCGTTTAAGCAATCAAGTCGTAAGTGAAGTAAGAAAACATTTTGATGAAATGGTTTTCTCTACCATCATTCATAGAAACACACGTTTAAGTGAAGCCCCTAGTGTAGGCAAGCCTGTTATTTTATATGATGCAGATAGTAAGGGTACTGTTAACTACTTAAACCTAGCAAAAGAAATTTTACAAAAAAATGGCATGACGAATATGAGTAATGCCGAGCGTATAATAGATTAATTATGAGTAAGAGCACCCCTAATAAAGACCTCATTGGAAAAGGACTTCGCTCTCTATTGCAAAATATAGACGCGGATTACAAGAACCCAGCTGGAAGAGTTCAACCTGCGGTGATAGAAAAAGCAGTAGCTAGTAATCGTGTACTCTTAGCTGACATTGTTGTCAATCCAAAGAATCCTAGAAAAGATTTTGACGAAAAAGCATTGAAAGAATTAGCAAGCTCTATTCAAATACATGATCTAATACAACCTATTACAGTTGCACAACTAGCCAATGGCAAATACCAATTAATAGCAGGTGAGCGTCGTTTTCGTGCAGCAAAAATAGCAGGCCTAATCGATTTACCAGCCTATATTAGAACTGGCAACGATAAAGAATTATTAGAATTAGCCTTACTTGAGAACTTACAAAGAGTAGACCTTAATGAAATAGAAATTGCATTAAGCTATCAGCGCATGATGGAAGAATTAAGTTATACGCAAGAAAAAGTAGCAGAAAGAATGGGTGTGGATAGGTCTACTATTTCAAACTACATAAGATTATTAGAACTTCCACCTAGCTTACAAGCATCACTTCGTAACGGTAGCTTAAGTATAAGTTTAGCCAAATTATTATTAGGCAAAGAAATTGAAAAGCAATTATTTTTATTCAAAGAAATTACAGAGAAAGGTTTAACCGTAAAGCAAACAGAGGAATTAATTCGTAAGATGAATTTAGCGGGTAAAACTTTTAAGCCATCTGTGAATATTGGGACTGCTGCAAAAAACCAATTGTCTCCAGTATATAAAAAATTAGAAGATAAATTAACTAGTCATTTATCAACCAAGGTTATTTTACAACACCAAAAAAATGGTAGTGGAAAAATTACGATTGAATACTCTGATCTTAATGGTTTAAATAAAATACTAGAAGCAATGCAACTAAGCATTAGCTAGTAACATTTTTTAAAAGGAATTTATTCAGGATGCGGCTACTCACCATTATACTGCTGCTGCTAATGATGCAGCCATCTGCCTATAGCCAAGATAGTGCCTATCTCCAAAAAACAGATACCGTAAAACATCATAATCCTCGTCTTGCTACTAGAAGGTCGGCCATAGTGCCAGGTTGGGGACAGCTATACAATAAACAATATTGGAAAGTTCCATTAGTATATGGTGTATTAGCTATACCCGCTTCCACTTATGTCTACAATAATGATATGTACCTGAAAACAAAGTTTGCTTACGAAGCAAAGTTTAAAGCAGAGAAGGGCGATAAATCTGACCTCCCCTATATTGACTCAAAATTGCAATATTTAAGTATTGGTTCATTGCAGAGCTACCGTAATATATTTAGAAGAGATAGAGACTACTCCATTATGTGGTTTATACTTGCCTGGGGCGTGAATGTAGTGGACGCTACAGTATCAGGTCAGTTAAAAGAATTTGATGTAAGTAATAATTTATCATTTAGAATGGTGCCTTATGTACAACCTCAACAGCAACAAACGGGACTGTCCTTACAATTTCATTTTAAAAGCAACCATTCAAAATAATTTAAAACTAAGGGTATGAAAATAGCAATTATAGGATATGGTAAAATGGGTAAAGCCATTGAAGAAATTGCAATAGCAAAGGGACACGAAATAGTATTAAAAATCGATGCTTCTACTACAGCTGATTTCACCAAAGAAAATGTACAAAAGGCCCATGTTGCTATTGAATTTACCGGACCCTATTCTGCTTTTGAAAATATTACTAAATGTATTGAGTGGGGTGTGCCTGTTATAAGTGGCTCTACTGGATGGTTAGACAATTTTGAAAAAGCTAAAATGCTTTGTGA
>Ga0209401_1000573_pt1 | contig 24862 bp, 18 predicted proteins | sample M_140807_MF_Meta_FD_187318 | JGI IMG/M metagenome (GOLD analysis project Ga0209401, IMG submission 187318) | Freshwater microbial communities from Lake Montjoie, Canada to study carbon cycling - M_140807_MF_MetaG (SPAdes) (version 2) | ecosystem: Environmental > Aquatic > Freshwater > Lake... | reverse complement strand
ACGTTCGTTATTAATTGAACAATAAAAAATGGTTAGTAAAATTATTGCCATTCAATAATAATAAATCCTTGTTTTTTCGTAATTTTCAATGAACCGCTAAACTAAGTGGGTTTCCCTATAAATAACTGGTTGTAAATGACGAAAAAAGAACAATTTGGATTGTACGATCCTGCTTATGAACACGACGCTTGTGGTATTGGATTTGTTGCTAATATCAAAGGTGTAAAATCACATCAAAATGTAATTGATGGATTAACTATTTTAGAAAATATGGAACACCGTGGTGCCTGCGGTTGTGAAGTTAATACTGGCGATGGCGCAGGTATTATGATTCAAATTCCACATGAATTTTTCTTCGATGAATTATTACAAAAAGGAATTCACCTACCCGACTTAAATGAATATGGTGTTGGATTTATATTCTTCCCTTCCGATAAATCAATGGTGACAGCCTGTAAAGAAATTTTTGCAAGAGCTGCTGAAAAGTTAGGCATTGAAATTATTGGTTATAGAAAAGTACCTGTTAATAGAAATACAATTGGGCCTTCTGCTTTATCCGTAGAGCCTATAATGGAACAAGTATTTTTAAAAAAACCTGACCATATCAGCGACCCAGAAGATTTTGAAAGAAAACTTTTTGTTTTAAAAAATTACGCTTCTCATACTATTAATAATTCTATCAAAAAAGAAGCCATTGGTTTTTATATGGCCTCTTTATCTCAAAGAGTACTAGTGTATAAAGGTCAATTAACTAGTCATCAAGTAAGAGAATACTTTCCCGATTTAAGCGACAAGCGAGTAGTGTCTGCTTTTGGATTAGTACACTCTCGATTTGCCACCAATACTTTTCCTTCTTGGAAATTGGCACAGCCTTTCAGATACATTGCACATAATGGAGAAATTAACACTTTACAAGGAAACTTAAATTGGTTAAGATCCAATGAGTCTAGTTTTTTCTCACCCTATTTTTCTAAGGAAGAATTAGAAATGATTTTACCTGTTGTCACTGCTGGTCAATCAGACTCTGCTTGTTTAGATAATATGATTGAGCTTCTTACTTTATCAGGCCGCTCTTTACCACATGTTATGATGATGCTTATTCCAGAAGCTTGGGATGGTAATGAATTAATGGATCCTGTGAAAAAAGCTTTCTACGAATTTCATGCTGCCTTTATGGAACCCTGGGATGGTCCCGCTTCTATTTCCTTTACTGATGGAAAAATAATAGGTGCTACTTTAGATAGAAATGGTTTAAGGCCTTCTCGTTACTGTGTTACCAATGACGACCGTGTTATCATGGCTTCCGAAACAGGGGTCTTGCCCATTGACCCTTCTACCATCATTGAAAAAGGTCGTTTACAACCCGGTAAAATGTTTGTGGTAGACATGGAAGCAGGTAAAATTATTAGCGATACCGATTTAAAACAAAATATTTGTGCGCAAGAACCCTATGCAGATTGGTTGAATAAATATAAAATTCGTTTGGAAGAATTACCTGAACCAAGAATTCAATTCACCCATTTAGAACACGATCAAATTTTTAAATACCAAAAAGCATTTGGTTATACAAAAGAAGATTTAGAGAATATTATTACACCCATGGCCACCGATGGCAAAGAACCGATTGGTTCGATGGGCACCGATACGCCTTTAGCTGTATTAAGTGATCAACCTCAACATATTACTAGTTACTTCAAGCAATTATTTGCACAAGTAACCAACCCACCCATTGATCCTATTCGTGAAAGAATGGTCATGTCTCTTGCGACTTTTGTGGGAAGCCAAGGAAATTTATTGACGGAAGACCCCATGGCTAGTCACTGTGTTGCTTTAAGACATCCTATTTTAAACAACCACGAATTAGAGAAAATTAGAAGTATTGATACAGGTGTGTTCCAAGCAAAAACATTACAATGTTATTTTAGAGCAGACGGCAAAGAAGGTTCTTTGAAAAAAGGATTAGATCGTTTATGCCGTTATGCAGTGGACGCCGTAGAAGATGGATTTGAAGTAATTGTTTTAACAGACCGCTCTATCGATTCTGAACACGCTGCCATTCCAACACTACTTGCTTGTGCGAGTGTGCATCATCATTTAATTAGAAAAGGATTAAGAGGTAAAGTAGGTATTATCGTGGAAGGAGGTGATGTTTGGGAAGTACATCATTATGCTTGTTTGATTGGCTTTGGTGCCACGGCTATTAACCCTTATATGGCCCTGTCTACTATTCGCGATATGAAATTGCACGATAAAATTAAATCAGAATACGACGCAGAAAAATTAAAGAAGAATTATATTAAAGCGGTGAATGAAGGATTGTATAAAGTATTCTCTAAAATGGGTATCTCTACTTTACAATCTTATCAAGGGGCACAAATTTTTGAAATTATTGGCATTAATAAAGAAGTAGTGAATCGTCATTTTACAGGCGCCACTTCTCGTATAGATGGAATGGGCTTAGATGAAATAGCTAAAGAAATTTTAGCCAAGCATGAATTAGCCTTTGCAAAAAAATCTTCTCCAGTGGACAGGCTTACTGAAGGCGGAGTTTATCAATGGAAGCGTCGTGGTGAATTTCATTTATTCAACCCACAAACCATTCATTTATTACAACACTCTACTAAAATGAATGATTATCCTAGCTTTAAAAAATATTCAAAGTTAGTCAATGATCAAACGCAGAAAGCTTGCACACTAAGAGGCTTATTTGATTTCAAACCGACACGCCCATCAATTTCTATTGAAGAAGTAGAACCAGCAAGCTCTATTTACAAACGTTTTGCAACAGGGGCTATGTCTTTTGGATCAATCTCTTGGGAAGCGCATACTACCCTTGCTATTGCCATGAACCGCTTAGGTGGAAAATCAAATACGGGTGAAGGGGGTGAAGATGAAATCCGTTATCAAAAATTACCGAATGGCGATTCTATGCGCAGCTCCATTAAACAAGTAGCCAGTGCAAGATTTGGTGTAACAAGTTATTATTTAGCTGAAGCAGATGAATTACAAATAAAAATGGCGCAGGGTGCAAAACCTGGCGAAGGCGGACAACTCCCTGGTGATAAAGTAGATGACTGGATTGGTAAAACAAGACATGCCACGCCAGGTGTGGGATTAATTTCTCCTCCACCACATCACGATATTTATTCTATCGAAGATTTATCACAATTAATTTTTGATTTAAAAAACGCCAACCGTGCTGCAAGAATTAATGTGAAATTAGTTTCTAAAGCAGGCGTAGGAACCATTGCTGCAGGTGTAACGAAAGCAAAAGCAGATGTAGTTTTAATAGCTGGCTTTGATGGAGGTACAGGCGCTTCTCCTTTAAGTTCCATTAAGCATGCCGGCCTACCTTGGGAATTAGGATTAGCTGAAACACATCAAACCTTGGTAAAAAATAAATTAAGAAGTCGTGTAGTGGTGCAAGCCGATGGTCAAATGAAAACAGGTCGCGATATTGCCATTGCTACTTTATTAGGTGCAGAAGAATGGGGAGTGGCCACTGCTGCCTTAATAGTAGAAGGATGTATTATGATGCGTAAATGTCATATGAATACTTGCCCAGTGGGTGTGGCAACGCAAGACCCTGAATTACGTAAACGTTTTAAAGGCGACCCCGACCATGTGGTGCGCTTCTTTGAATTTATTACCCAAGAGCTGCGTGAAATTATGGCGGAATTAGGCTATCGTACTATTAATGAAATGGTGGGTCAAGTAGACGCTTTAACCATGCGTGAAAATATAAACCATTGGAAGTATAAGAATTTAGATTTAAGCGATGTATTATATAAAGAGCCAGCTGAAGAAAGTGTGGGTTTATATCAAACAGAAACACAGGATCATTTAATGTCTGAAGTCTTGGATTGGCAATTACTAGCAGCTGCTAAACCTGCTATTGAAAAGAAAGAAAAAGTAAAGGCTTCTTTCCCTATTAAAAATACCGATCGAACAACAGGTACCATTGTATCTAATGAAATAACCAAAGTATATAAAGCTGAAGGTTTACCAGAAGATACCATTCATTTTAATTTTAAAGGAACGGCAGGACAAAGTTTCGGCGCTTTTAATACAAAGGGTGTAACCTTAGAATTAGAAGGTGATGCCAACGATTATTTTGGAAAAGGATTAAGTGGTGCGCAGTTAATTATTTACCCAGATAAAAAAGCAAGTTTTATTCCAGAAGAAAATATCATAATTGGTAATGTTGCCCTATACGGTGCTACTAGTGGTATTGCCTTTATAAGAGGCAAGGCCGGTGAAAGATTTGCTGTGCGCAATTCTGGCGCCAGCGTGGTGGTAGAAGGAATAGGTGATCATGGATGCGAGTATATGACAGGGGGCGTGGCTGTTATTTTAGGTAAAACGGGAAGGAACTTTGGAGCAGGCATGAGTGGAGGAATTGCTTTTGTTTATGATGTCGAAAATAATTTTGAAGTTCTGTGTAATAATGAAATGGTAGAATTAGAAGCCCCTGACAAAGAAGATGAAGTTTTGCTTAAAAAATTAATTCAAGCGCATTTTGATAAAACAGGAAGCGGCGTGGCTAAATTTATTTTAGCAGACTTTGAGAATCAATTAAAACAATTTGTAAAAGTGTTTCCTTCTGATTACAAAAAGGCATTGGCAAAACAAAAATCAAAATTAGTAGCAAGTAAATAAAGTATATGGGCAAGCCAACAGGATTTAAAGAATTTACGAGAGAACTCCCTACTAAAATTTCAGTAACGGAGCGCAAAAAGAATTACAACGAGTTTATTAACTTACTACCTGAGCAAAAGTTAAACGAACAGTCGGCACGTTGTATGAATTGCGGTGTTCCCTTCTGTCACAATGGATGTCCTTTAGGTAATATTATTCCTGAATTCAATGATGCAGTCTACCGTAAAGAATGGAAAGATGCTTATGAGATTTTAATTTCCACCAATAATTTTCCAGAATTCACTGGAAGAATTTGCCCAGCCCCTTGCGAAAGCGCCTGTGTATTAGGTATTAATCAGCCAGCAGTCACCATTGAAGAAATTGAAAAACATATTATTGAGATAGCTTTTGAAAAAGGTTTTGTAACGGCGCGTAAACCTAATATTCGTTCTGGAAAAAAAGTAGCTGTCATTGGCTCTGGCCCTGCAGGCCTTGCCTCTGCTGCACAATTAAACTATGCAGGGCATGAAGTAACTGTGTATGAGCGTGATCCAAAACCAGGGGGTTTATTACGCTTTGGTATCCCCGATTTTAAATTAGAAAAAAATGTAGTAGAAAGACGCATTAGTTTACTAGAAGAAGAAGGCGTTCGTTTTATTTGTAATGCCAATGTGGGTGTGAATATAAGAGTGAATGATATTATGCGCGACTATCATGCGGTGGTATTGGCTGGTGGCTCCACTATTCCAAGAGATTTAACCATTCCAGGAAGAAATTTAAAAGGCGTGCATTATGCCATGGATTTTTTAAAGCAGCAAAATAAAAGAGTGAGCACTATTGAAATTGAGGAAGAAGATTTAATGGCAAGTTCAAAAAATGTAATTGTTATTGGTGGTGGTGATACAGGAAGTGATTGTGTAGGAACTTCTAATAGACATAATGCAAAATCGGTGACTCAATTTGAATTATTACCTAAGCCTCCTGAAGCAAGAGCCGATTATATGCCTTGGCCTACCTACCCTATGTTATTAAAAACAACTACTTCGCATGAAGAAGGGGCAGAAAGAATTTGGGGAGTAGCCACTAAAGCATTCATTGGCGATGATAAAGGAAATTTAAAAGCATTGCAAATTGTAGATTTAGAGTGGAGTGCAAGTGCAGATGGAAGTCCTTCAAAATTTATCGAAAAAATTGGAAGTGAAAGAGAAATTCCTTGTGAACTCGCTTTACTTGCCATGGGCTTTTTACATCCCGACCCTAGCGGCATCATTGATGATTTAGGTGTTGAATTAGACGAAAGAGGAAATGTTAAAGCAACAGAACAACAATATCAAACCAATATAGCTAAGGTTTTTACTGCTGGAGATATGCGACGAGGACAATCATTAGTGGTTTGGGCTATTAGTGAAGGCCGTGAATGTGCCCGTAAAGTAGATATCTTCTTAACTGGCTCCTCTCTATTAGAGTCCAAGGATAGTAGTTTGTTTTTTCAGCAAGCATAATTGATGATATTACTGAAGATATTACCTAAGATATTCAGTTTTTTTCCACATCTCTCTTTTTAATCAAGCTAAGATAATTATCTAAAAGTGAATGCCAGTAGTGCTTTTAGTTAAATTTATGCTTTTTCATTTTATATTATAAATATTAATATATATGTATTAGAATTTATTAGATATAATATTTAAGTACTTTTAACATATAATTTATATATATATTATTTTATAATACTAACCCCTTTTGAATGAATAATAAAGTTGTACAAAAATCAGCTCCATTTATTGTTTTACTAATTGTAGCCATATTAGCCTTATTTGAACCGCAGCTTCCTAGCTTTCAAGGAGATCCTAGTACTTATAATGGAGCAGATATTGCCTGGATTTTAGTCGCAACAGCACTTGTATTTATTATGACACCAGGTCTTGCCTTTTTCTATGGTGGAATGGTACACCGTAAGAATATTATCTCTACCATGATCAAAAGTATGGTATCGGCAGGTGTAGTATCGGTAATTTGGATAAGCTTTGGTTATAGTTTGAGTTTTGGCGAAAGTTTGAATGGAATTATTGGCAATCCAATGACACATTTATTTTTCAAAGATGTAGTGAATGGAGCGCCTAATTTACAAGGCGGAACGGCTATGACTATTCCTTTATTATTATTTGCGATATTCCAATTAATGTTTGCCATTATCACACCAGGACTTATAGTTGGTGCGGTGGCAGAGCGTATTAAATTCACTTCTTATATTTTATTTATAGTGTTGTTTATTATATTAGTTTATGCACCATTAGCACATTGGTCTTGGCATCCTAACGGCTTTTTATTAAAAATGGGTGCCCTCGATTTTGCTGGCGGAACAGTGGTTCATATTAGTGCAGGTTGTGCTGCCTTAGCAGGTGCGATTGTATTAAAATCTCGTCGCTCTAAATTAGAACAACATGAAATTCCTCCAGCCAATATTCCTTATGTATTAATTGGCACGGGCTTACTTTGGTTTGGTTGGTTTGGATTTAATGGAGGCTCTGCATTAGCTGCGAATAACTTAGCCATTAATGCATTTGCTACTACCAATACTGCAGCAGCGGCTGCTGGTTTAGCATGGATGTTTTTTGATGTAATGAAAGGAAGAAAACCATCAGTACTTGGCTTCTGTATTGGTGCTGTGGTAGGCTTAGTAGCCATCACGCCTGCGGCTGGTTTTGTGGGTATTCCTCAAAGTATTTTTATAGGATTAATAGCCTCTATTATTTCTAATGTAGCTAGTCATGTATTTAAATTATCAAGAGTTGATGACACTTTAGATGTATTTCCTTGTCATGGTATTGGGGGAATGGTGGGTATGTTAATGACTGGTATTTTTGCATCAAAAAGTGTGAATGCAGCGGGCAATGATGGTTTATTTTATGGTAACCCTGCTTTTTTCTTGACTCAATTAAAAGCAATGTTAATAGTGGTAACCTATAGCTTTACAGTTTCATTTTTAATATTCAAATTTATAAGTATTATCATGCCACTTCGTGTAACTGAAGAAGATGAAGAATTAGGATTAGATGCAACACAGCATGATGAAAAGTATGGTAGAAACCCCCTAAAGGCCTAGTTTCTTTAGTTTTCGGGGCTTTTTTATTATATTAGCAGACAGATGAAAATCCTTAAAAGAGCCCTTCAGCTTATATACTGCCTTTATGTTATTGTATTGTTTTCAATACTCACTATCCTATCAGTGACAGCCATGTTTTTAGTCCTTCCCTTCGGCAAAGAAAAACTAAGTGAGCATGTCTATTTTATCTGCAGGTATTGGAGTAAAATTTTATACTTTTTTATGGGCGTTCGACACGCTGAAATTTTTGAAGCACCTCATGATTTTAATCGCGCACATATTTTTGTAGGTAACCATAATTCTTATATGGATATCCCCTCTATTGTTCAACTAAAGCATCAACCCATTCGACCCTTAGGTAAATTTGAATCCTCTAAAATTCCTTTGTTTGGTTTAATATATCGACATGCGGTGGTCTTGGTAGACAGGGGCAATCCTGAAAAAAGAGCCCAAAGTTTACTCAATTTAAAAGCGGCCTTAGAAAAACATATTTCCATTTTTATATTTCCCGAAGGTACTTTTAGCATGACAGAAGAATATCCCTTAAAATCTTTTTTTAATGGTGCTTTTAAATTAGCTATTGAAATGAATACCCCCATTCAGCCACTACTCATGATTGATTCCGTTGATCGTATGCATTTTTCTAGCATGCTTACACTTACCCCAGGTAAGCATAGAGTAGTGTATTTAGAAACGGTGGAGGTAAGTGGCTATACACTTGATCAAATGGACGTCTTAAAAGACCTTGTTTTCAAAAAAATGGAAGAAGGTATGAGAAGATATAGAAAGTATCCAAATTCATAGTGTATTTTTGCAACCCTATATCATGTACGCAGAAATAATTATACCCTTAGCGCTTCCCAAAAATTATACTTGGATGATTCCTGCATCTATGCAGGATGAAGTAGCTATTGGCATGCGCGTGGAAGTAATGTTAGGTGCCAATAAAAGATATGCGGGTATTATAAAAAATATAAGTAGCAAAGCACCAGAAGCCTTTACCCCTAAACCCATACTTTCTGTTTTAGACGATGCACCTATTGTGTATGAGCATCAATTGGCCCTTTGGGAGTGGATGGCCGAATATTATATGTGTACCGAAGGAGAAGTGATGCAAGCTGCCATCCCTAGTCATTTAAAAATATCTAGTGAAAGTGTTTTTGTATTAAATGAACAGCAAGAAGAAGATATCAAAAATTTAAGCGACGCTGAATATATTATTTCAGAAGCTTTAGAAATTAAAAAAACCTTAAGCTTATTAGAAATTCAAAAACTACTAGATAAAAAATCGGTCTACCCTGTTATTAATAAACTCATTCAAAAAGGAATTTGTTATGTACAGGAAAATATGAAAGATAAATATACTAGTAAAGTAGAAATATTTTTAAGCTTGCATGCTCATTATAAAAACGAGGCCGCCTTAGAAAAATTATTGAATGAATGGACAAGAGCGCCTAAACAATTAGATTTATTACTATCATTTTTACATTTTGAAAAAACAGAAGGCAGTGTTCAACAAAAATCTATTTTAGAAAAAGCCAATGCTACCCATGCGCAATTAAAAGCCTTAATTGATAAAGGCATATTAGTGGCTGAGAAAAGAAAAATAGATAGACTAGCCAGTGACCCCCTTACAGGCAATACCGCACTGCATAGTTTATCCGAAAAACAAAAAGAAGCTTTCGCTTCTGTCAAAGAGCAATTACTTGTACATCCTGTTGGACTTTTGCATGGTATTACAGGTAGTGGAAAGACACAAATATATGTAGCGCTCATTAATGAAGTGATTCAGCAAAATAAGCAGGCCTTATATATGCTCCCTGAAATTGCACTCACTGCGCAAATGATTAGAAGGTTGAAGCAATATTTTGGTGGGTCCATTGCTATATATCATTCCAAGTTCAATCCCAATGAAAGAGTAGAAATTTGGAATAAAGTGAAATCTGGAGAAATTAAAATTGTCTTAGGTGCACGTTCAGCACTTTTTCTTCCTTATAAAAATTTATCACTCATTGTAATTGATGAAGAGCACGACCCTTCTTACAAACAACAAGAACCTGCCCCAAGATACCAAGCAAGAGATACTGCCATTTATTATGCCAACCAATTAAAAGCAAAAGTGGTGCTTGGTTCTGCTACCCCTTCAGTGGAAACCTATTTCAATGCTATATCAAAGAAATTTGGCTATACTTATTTAAATGAAAGATTCAGCACAGGAGCACTTCCAAAAATTGAATTAATAGATACGAAAAAACAACCAGCTGGAACAGCCATTCTTACCCCTCAGCTATTGGCTTCCATTTCAAAAACAATTGCAAATAAAAAGCAGGTTATTTTATTTCAAAATAGAAGAGGCTATGCCCCCTATTTAATTTGTGAAACCTGTGGATGGATACCTCATTGCGAACATTGTGATGTAACCCTTACCTATCATAAAGCCAAGAACTTACTTTCTTGTCATTATTGTGGCGCTTCTTATCCCATTATCAATACCTGTAAAGCTTGTGGCAAACAAAATTTTAAACAAAAAAGTTTTGGCACAGAACAGATTGAAGAAAAATTGAACCAATCTTTACCAGGGGTGATTGTGGCAAGAATGGACTTAGACAATGTAAAAGGAAAAAACGAGCATGACCAGCTCATTCAAAAATTTGAACAAAGACAAATTGATATTTTAGTAGGTACCCAAATGGTGGTGAAAGGACTTGATTTTGAAAATGTAGACTTAGTAGGAATTGTAGATGCAGACAGCTTGCTTAACTTTAATCATTATAGAGTGAATGAACGTGCCTTTCAAATGATGGAACAGGTTAGTGGTAGAGCGGGCAGAAAAAATGATAATGGTACAGTCATTATTCAAGTCAGTCAATTACAGCACCCTATTGTACAACTCGTTCAACAACATGATTATTTTGGCTTTTATAATTTTGAAATTCAAAACAGAAAACATTTCTCTTATCCTCCCTTTAGTAGGCTCATGAGTTTACTTTTCAAACACAAAGAAAATATTATTGCAGAAGAAGCCGCAAACCACTTTCTGCATTCACTTACCCCTGAGATTCAAAAAACAGTATTAGGCCCAGCTCAACCTATCGTGAACAGGGTGCGTAATAAATATATCTGGGAACTCGCCATTAAAATTTCTAAACAACCACAACAATTACAACTAGCTAAGAAACAGCTACTGCATTATATAAAATTATTACAAGTACATCCTAGATATAAATCGGTTAGTATTATTATAGATATTGACCCTAATTAAAACAATATGGAAACTACCCAAAATATTTCTCTTCAAAATTTACATAGCTTTGGTAGCAATGAAAAAGCAAATTATTTTGCTATCATTGATTCCATAGAAGCTATTGAAAAAAGTATTCAATGGGCCAAAGAAAAAAATATTCCTTATTTAATTCTTGGATCTGGCACAAATATACTTTTTACGAAAGCTTTTGAGGGCTTAGTATTGAAGATGGAAATTATGGGTATTAAAAAATTAAAAGAAACTGCCTCCGAAGTTTTTTTAGAAGTAGGTGCGGGTGAAAACTGGCATCATTTTGTAATTTACTGCGTTCAAAAAGGTTGGGGTGGCGTAGAAAATTTAAGTTTAATCCCAGGCACTGTAGGAGCTGCTCCTATTCAAAATATTGGTGCCTATGGAGTAGAAGCGAAAGATTCTATAGAATCGGTTACAGCCTATGATACCCAAACTGCCCAATTTATCACACTTCAAAATAGTGAATGTGGTTTTGGATATAGGACTAGCTTATTTAAAATAGAAAAATCAAGGTATATCATTAGCTCCGTGCAATTTGTTTTACAAAAACAACCCATTTTTAGAACGGATTACGGTGCTATTAAAGAAGTATTACATCAAAAAAATAATAAGCAGCCTAGTGTAGAAGCTATTTCGAATGCAGTCATTCAAATTAGATCAGAAAAACTACCCGATCCTAAAAAACTAGGCAACGCTGGAAGCTTTTTTAAAAACCCTACTATCACTAAGGATTTCTTTGAAGTATTGATTGCAAAATACCCTAAAATAATTGCCTACCCTATCACAGATGACACTTATAAAATAGCTGCAGGTTGGTTAATTGAAGCTTGTGGTTGGAAGGGGATTCAAAAAGGCAATGTGGGTTGCTATGAAAAACAATCCTTAGTCATTGTGCATTACAATAATGGGCCAGGTATTGAAATATATAATTTCTCGGAAGAAATTATTCAATCGGTACTTTCAAAATTTGAAATCTTACTAGAAAGAGAAGTGGTTATTTACTAGTTAAAGAACTGACTAATTAAATTATTAGTTAGTTAGTTAGTTATTCACTAATAGACTACTTCAATATCTACTCTTCTATTTAGTGCTCTTCCCTTCAATGTTTTATTATCAGCAATGGGTCTTGTATCTGCAAATCCTATTTGACTTATTCTTTTTTTATCTATCCCCTTTTTAATTAAATAATTTGTTACCACCATGGCTCTTTGTAGCGATAGTTTTTGATTTATTTTCAGCGTACCCGTATTATCAGTATGACCACTAATAACTAAGCTGGTATTGGGATTCTCTTGCATGAAGACAACTAGACTATCCACCCCTAGATATATTTTTTTTCTGAGATTCACCTTACCTGACTCAAACTTTAATTGAGAAGAAATTTCATTGACGAACGGTTGTGCATCAGCACATCCATTATTACCTATAATACCTGGAATACTAGGACATTTATCCTGTTCATCATTCACTCCATCTTTATCTGTATCAGGAATTGGGCAGCCTTGATATCTTGACAATCCTTCCGCAGTAGGACATTTGTCAGCTTCGTCATTGATGCCATCTTTATCAACATCGGGTATAGGACATCCTTTATATTTTACTAAACCCTCTGCAGTAGGACATTTATCATTTTCGTCATTAATACCATCACTATCGGTATCTGGTACTGGGCATCCATGGTATTTTACCAAGCCAGATGCATTAGGACAATCATCTTCACTCCCCACTACGCCATCATCATCATTTTCAGCAACGACAGGGGATGATGGAATCATGACAGGTCTTTTCTCTCTTAATTTTAAAGGTAGGGAATAACTTATTGAATGATTATAATGCATCTTAGTAAGTGTAGATGCTTCTGCCCTATACGTACTAAGTATATTAATAAATGATCCTTGTTTCGCTTTTATTTGAATACCCACTCCTACAGGTACATAAGCTGTATAATAAGCATTATTAATAGAAGCTACTCCTACACCTGCAGTCAAATAAGGCACTAATTTATTTTCATCTGTCAATAGCTTGTAATTGGCACTTGCATCAAATGCAATATACATTTCACTGGTTTTAGCAATGCCTATTTTAGAAGAAGTATAAAAAGGATATTTCAATTTAGTAAAATCTAGATTTACCATTAGATCAAGGTGCTGTGTGATACCTTTAAAATATTGTAAGCCACCTTGCATAACCGTTTGACTTGCATTCTCAGTCAACGGTGTTTTTTTAAAACTAAATAAGCCTATTTTAAAAGCAATAGAAGAAGGTTTGATACTTGCTGTATCTTGACCCATAAGAGTTAAACTAGATACAAATGTTAAGGCAGCTAAGATTATTTTTTTCATACGATAGTGTAAATTAAAGAATATCCTTGAATAGTCTACTGCTTTTTAGGGTTGATTTTTGAATACCCCACCGCATCAAGCGAGACTTTCACAATTCCTTTAGAGCCTAAATTTATTTTATGAGCAGCCGTTCTACTCAGATCTATTACTCTTCCCAATTTTAACATATTAGGATGCATATGGTCATTAATTCTAACAAGTACAGACCTCCCATTGCGCATATTGGTTACACGCACTAGTGTATTTAACTTATACAAATTACAAGCAGCTGTATACTTACTATTTTTAAAAATCTCACCTGTAGAAGTTAAAGTACCATCTAAATTGGCACTGTAAAAACTTGCAATACCTGTAATATGATTTAATTCAATTTTAATACGATGAGTATCTATTTTTTTATGATACTTTTTTACAGCAGCACTGTCCAAATAGTTAATAGTGGTTAAACTAGTAGGATAAATTTTTTGTGAATTATTTTGAGCAAGAAGCTGAATGAAACTTAGTAGAGGGAATACTAAAATATATAAAAAACTTAATTTAATATTCATGATATATGTTTTATAAACTCTTAAAAAAAGACTTTATAGATGTTTAAATAAGTTATTAACTAATAGCAATTACTTCCACTACACTATCTATGTTTAAGGGCCCATAAATATGTGGAAACAATTCATCTAAATCCTCTGCCAGTTCAAATAAAACAGGTCTTTGTACTTTTTCTTTTTCTATTTTTAATTTTACCAATCCTGTTTGACCTTTATAAAAACGGTCTAGTACACCTGGAATTTGTTTTTCAACAGAACAGTGTATAAAACCATCCTGCTCATAATTAGCAGGCTTGTATTCATTTTTTAATTTGGTCGCTTCCCACTCTTTTAAAGTTGTTATATGGTATATATATTCGCTTTCCATACATAATTATTTTTTAAGGATTCTTGGAATTTTTTGATCTATTAACATTAAATCAGCAAGCACAATAGCGGTAACTGCTTCCAAAACTACAGGCACTCTAAGGGCTATACATAAATCATGTCTTCCTTTTACTGAAAATATTTCTTGCTCATTAGTTTCCCAATTAAGTGTATTTTGTTCTTTGGGTGTTGAAGAAGTTGGTTTCACTGCAATTCTAAACACTAAATCATTTCCGTTTGTATAACCACCCACCACACCACCGGCATGATTGGTTTTAGTTTTCCCAGTGGCATCTAGAAGGGCATCATTATGATCCACGCCAAACATAGAAGCGGCAGCAAAGCCTGTTCCAAATTCAATACCTCGAATGGCAGGTATTGCAAAAACAGCATGGCTAATTAAAGATTCCACTGAATTGAAAAAATGCTCTCCAAGTCCAATAGGTAATCCTTTTACTACACATTCAACAATACCTCCTACGCTATCTTTTTGCTCAATCGCTTTCTGTATTCCTTTTTCTACATCTGATTCACCACCAATACTTATAATGGTTGCTTCTACTTTAATTTTTTCTTCTAAATGGCCTGCATTTAATATTTTTTTCGCCACTACACCTGCACCCACTAAGGCTGCCGTTAACCTTCCGCTGAAATGTCCACCTCCTCTGTAATCTTCAAAACCTCCAAATTTATGATGAGCTGTAAAATCTGCATGGCCCGGTCTTGGCACTGCACGTTGCTTTTCATAATCTCCACTTCTAGTATTATTATTTTCAAAAAGCATCATGATAGGTGCTCCTGTAGTAGTATCATTGAATAAACCTGCTTTAAAAATAGGAATATCATCTTCCTGACGAGGTGTAGTTCCTTTTTGTTTACCCCCTTTGCGGCGCTCCATATCTTCCACAAAATCAGTGGCTTGTAAGGGTAAGCCTGCTGGACAACCATCAATAGTAATGCCCACACAAGCGCCATGCGACTCACCAAAAATTTGTACTGTAAATAAGGTTCCGAATTTGTTCATGTCTTTATTTCGTTATTACAAGGTAAGAAATTTATTGTATATCCACTTTTGCCCCCAGTTCTTGCAAATGGGTAAAGAAATCGGTATAAGATTTATTAATAGCCTCTGCCTCTGTTATTTCAATGGGACCATTCGCAACTAATGCAACTACTCCGCAAGCCATCGCAATTCGATGATCGTGCTGAGAGAAAACTGTAGCTGATTGAATAACAGTTCCACCATGAATATGCATCTCATCTCCTACTAAATCAATTTGAATACCCATTTTCGCAAATTCAATTTGCAAGGTAAGTCCTCGATCACTTTCTTTATGCGCTAGTCTGCTTACTCCTTTTATTTTAGTAACCCCATTACAAACACTTGCAAGTGCCACTAGTGGAGGAAATAAATCGGGGCAATCGGTGGCATCAAATTCAAATGCGATTAAGCCATTTGAATTAGTCTGCTCATTAAAAGATGCAGGGCCTATCAAAATACCCTCTTGCTCTTGTATCATATTTACCTTTGCACTATGAAGCGCTTCCATTATTTTTTTATCGGCCTGAGTAGAATTTAATTGTAAACCTTTTACTTTAATGGGCCCAGCAATAGCACCTGCTACTAATAAAAAAGCAGCACCACTCCAATCTCCTTCCACGGTATATTCAATAATAGGTTGTAAAGGTGCATGCCCTAAAAAACGGAAACTTTCATAGTTGGTATGTTCTACCTTCCAACCAAATGCATTCAATACGGCTAAGGTTAAATCAATGTAGGGTTTGCTTTTTAAATCAATGACCCTTATTTCAACATCTTGCACATCGGTGGCTGCATAGGCCATTAACATACCTGTTAAAAATTGAGAACTTAAAGAGCCATCAATAGTAATAGTAGTGGGTACTAATGGACCTTGAATTTGTATAGGCAAAAAACCTTTCTGTGAAATTACTTTTACGCCTACTAATGGTAAAATCTCATCAAAAAAATGCATGGGTCTTTTAACCAAGCTTCCTTTGCCTTCAATATTTATTAATTCATTACTTAAAGCTGCAATAGGTGTAAACATTCTAATACCTAGTCCACTTTCCCCACAGTTCATTGAAGACCCAATAGGTTTTACACCATTGGAGTTCACTTCAATAAGACTTGGATGTATTTTTTCGCCAGCTGTTTTTTCGCTTATTACAGTTGCTCCTAATTTTTGAATCACCTCTAAAGCTGCAAGGTCATCATTAGAATGACCAGGATTATGAATAATCGTTTTTCCAATATGTAGTAATGCTGCAGCACAAGCCCTTTGCATAGAGCTTTTACTGGCAGGTGCTATTTGCGAACCACTTAGTTTACTTGGATGAACTATCGCAACCATTTTAGGAGTACAATTTTATTAATTTTTCTAATGACTTCATAGGAACGCTTTGATACACCGCCTTGCCTATTTTTTTCAGTAGTACATATTGCATAGTGGCTCCCGTCTTTTTCTTATCCTTCTGCATAATTTGCATAGCCTGATGAATATCAAAATGCATACTAGTAGGTAACCCGTATTTTTTCAAAGTATCAACTAATAAACCTGTATCATTAAAGCCTTCCATTACTTGTGAAATTTTAGCAGCATAGACCATACCAATACTAATGGCATGCCCATGCAATAAAGCATGTTGGTTTTCAATGGCATGTCCAAGGGTATGTCCAAAGTTTAGCAATTTGCGATCCCCTTTTTCGAATTCATCTTGTTGAACCACTTTCACTTTTAGCTGCACATTCTTTTCTATTAAAAGCTGTAAGGCTTTTTTATTTTTCTGGTAATAAGTTAAGTCATGACTTGCTAATGCCTTCATCATAGCTGCATCTTTAATGGCAGCATGCTTAATTATTTCAGCAAAGCCATTTTCCCACTGATGTTTGGGTAAGGTTTTTAAAAAATCAATATCAAATACTAAAAAAGAGGGTTGTCTTATTAATCCCACCATATTTTTATACAATCCAATATCAATTCCATTTTTTCCTCCAATAGAAGCGTCCACCATGGCTAAAATAGTAGTAGGCACAAAACCTACCGCTAGGCCACGCATATAAATGCCTGCTACATAGCCTACCATATCTGTTACCACGCCGCCACCTACACCAATTAATACCGCCTCTCTTGTGGCGCCTAAATTAAATAAGGCTTCAATGATAAAATCTACAGTCGCTTGTTGCTTGTGTTCTTCACCAGCAGGAATGATAATAGTTTTCTTCCCTTTAAATTTTTTTTGATGTAAGGCGTAAACATTTTCATCTGTAATATAAAAAGCATTCGACTTGTCCACCATACTATTAATGGCAGCAAACTTACCCTCTAAGAAAAAAGATACTGTCTGAGACGAAAACTTTACTTTCCAGTTTTTCATTGAATGATGCTTTAAATTTTGGACGCTTTACATTTAATAATTAGCAAAAGTTTGACTTGAACTGCAAAAAACACAGAGACAAACTAGCTATTCATTATTTTATTTTGATGATTGATACTTTCCATATGCACCGCGTCCATGTACTTTGTTATGAAGTCTTCACTTAAGCCTACTTTACTTCCTTTGCCTACAGCACGTTCTAAAATTTCATTCCAACGATTGGTTTGCAAAATAGTGATATCATTATTTTTCTTATACTCACCAATTTTTTCAGCTACTTTCATACGCGTTGATAAAACTTGTAACAACTCATCATCTAACTGATTAATTTGTTGACGTAATTTTTCTAGCGCTGCATGATATTCTGCAGAAGCCACGTCTTCTTTTCTCCAACGAATAGCTTCTAACATTGTTTTCAATACCTCAGGGGTGATTTGTTGTTTCGCATCACTCCATGCATTGTCTGGATCGATATGTGATTCAATAATTAAACCATCAAAGTCTAAGTCAATAGCTTGTTGCGCTACTTCTTGTAAAATATCACGACGACCACAAATATGAGAAGGATCATTGATCATAGGAATACCCGGATAACGACGTTTCATTTCAATAGCCAAATGCCACATAGGTGCATTTCTATACTCCGTATTTCCATAAGAGCTAAATCCACGGTGGATTAATCCTAATTCTTCAATACCTGCTTTAGCAATACGCTCCATACCTCCAATCCATAATTCTAAATCTGGATTAATGGGATTCTTAATTAATACAGGCACTTTCACTCCTTTTAATGAGTCTGCAATTTCTTGCACACTAAAAGGGTTCACAGTAGTTCGCGCCCCTATCCATAAAACATCCACTCCAAAATGCAAGGCATCTTCTACTTGTTTAGCAGTCGCAACTTCTATAGCAATAGGCAAACCGGTTTCTTTTTTAGCTTGTTGCATCCATGGTAAACCTTTTGTTCCAATCCCTTCAAAACTGCCGGGTCTGGTTCTTGGCTTCCATATACCTGCACGCATAATATCTACTCTACCCGTAGCGGCTAAACGAATAGCGGTTTGCATCACTTGTTCTTCGGTCTCTGCACTACAAGGGCCAGAAATAATCAAGGGTGATTTTTTCAATAAAATGCTTACTTTTTGTTGTTGCTCAGTTAAGTCTCCCATTTTTCGAATTTTAATATTTGAATATTTATTTTACTTTTTCGAACCTGTTTTTTTGAACCTATTTTTTTTATTTTTCTAATTAACCTTCTCTTTTAGAAAAACCTTTGGGTCCACCGCTATCTGCATCATTCATTCTAATGCGACGGCCTTTATAGTTTTTACCATCTACTGCATTAATCATTTGTTGTGCAGCACCCGATTCAATTTCTACCCAGCTATTCATATCACGCATATCTATTTTACCTAAAGCTTCTTTTCTTAAGTCGCTCATGTCTAAAATAAATTGTAAAAAACTAGCCTTGTAAAAACCATCCTTGGTACCTAAGTTTACAAACAAACGCGTATAACCGCTAGCACCTCTTTCAGCACCACGACTTCCACGATCTGATGAACTACGCTCCATACCACGATCATTGCTTCTTATGCGACCACGATCGGCACCGCCAAACTCTTGACGACCTCTATCACGATTACGATCTTGCTGTTGCATAGGTTCACGACGACCTTTTTCTGCTGTACGAATATTTAAATCTTGTGCATTCTCATAATAACTTAAAAAACGGTTGAACTCTAAGGCAGCCACACGCTTTAAGATTTCTTCCTTGCTCATGTCTGCAAATTTTTCTGCAAGCATAGGTACATAAGTTTCATAATCGCCATGGCTTACATCGGTAGACATTAACTTATCCATTACATGGAAAAATTGTTTTCTACAAACATCTTTACCACTAGGAATATCTAATTTATGAAAAGTACATTTATTCATGTTTTCAATCTGACGCAAACGGTATGATTCACGCGCATGTACAATAGATATACAAATACCTTGACTACCTGCACGACCCGTACGACCACTTCTATGTGTGTACACTTCTACATCATCTGGTAATTCAAAATTGATAACGTGTGTGATACCTTTTACATCAATACCTCTTGCAGCAACGTCAGTGGCTATTAATAGTTGCAAACTCTTATCACGGAACTGACCCATCACTCTATCACGCTGTTGTTGGGTTAAATCACCATGAATGGCATCTATATCATACCCTTCGCGTGTTAAACGCTGTGCTACTTCTTGTGCATCGGCTTTAGTTCTTGTAAAGATGATACCATAAATACCTGGGTTAAAATCGATGATTCTTTTTAATGTTTCATAACGATGTTGTGCAGAGGTTAAATAGTACTGATGATCAATACTCTTATTGGTTGCATTCACTTTACCAATAGTTACTTCTACTGGTTCTTTCATGTAACGCTTACTTACTTTTCTAATTTCAGCAGGCATGGTAGCACTAAATAACCAAATACTTTCTCTATTAGGTGTATTTTTTAAAATAAACTCAATGTCGTCTTGAAAACCCATATTTAACATTTCATCGGCTTCATCTAAAACAACATATTCAATTTTTTCTAAATTAATCGCCTTTCTTTCAATTAAGTCAATTAAACGTCCTGGAGTGGCAACCACTACTTGCACGCCTCTTTTTAAATCTTTGATTTGTAAACCAATAGAGGTTCCGCCATATACGGCTAATACTTGTAAACCTGGAATATGTTTTTTAAACAAATTCATTTCGTTTACAATTTGCATACACAATTCTCTTGTTGGACAAACCACCAAGGCTTGAGGGAATTTATCGGCTGTTTTAATTAATTGTAATAAAGGCAAACCAAAGGCAGCTGTTTTTCCAGTACCTGTTTGCGCTAAACCAATAAAATCTTTAGTACCACTTATTAAAACCGGAATAGAACGCTCTTGAATTTCTGTGGCATGTGTATAACCTAATTCAGTCACCGCTTTCACTAATTGGTCATTAATGCCAATTTCAGCAAAAGTTTTTTTCGACTTTACAGCTTCTATTAAATCATTTTTAATTTCTACTTCTTCTTTCTTCTTCATTTTTTTATATTTTTTGCTTGGTCACTTAAAGTGCTTTGCTTTTTTAATTATTTTAAAATCCTTTTTATTTGATTGGCATTTTGAATCAATTCCAAGAGATAGGCTGGATTTTCTTTTTCCAAACTTGCCTTGAACTTTTTTAATTGACTAATATGCTCATTCAAAACATCTAATACATTTTCTTTATTTTGCATAAAAATGGGCACCCACATTTCCGCATTGGACTTAGCCAAACGAACAGTGCTTTCAAAACCACTACTTGCTAACTCAAAAATAGCATCAGACTCTTTTTCCTTCTCTAGCACCGTATTAGCTAGTGCAAAAGAAGTAATATGTGAGATATGACTTACATAAGCTACATGCATGTCATGTTTAATGGCATCCATATATAGCATATGCATACCTAAAGCTTGATAGGTTTTTTCTACCAATGCTAGTGCATCTGTATCCACCTGCTCCTTGTTACAAATAATCGTAGCCTTGTCCATAAATGCATCTGCTTGTGCTGCTGCAGGACCACTAAATTCTGTTCCCCACATTGGATGGGTGGGAACAAAACGACCTTTGTTTACATGCGCTTTGGCTATGTTTACAATACTTTCTTTGGTAGAACCTAAATCAAAAACAACTTGCTTGTTCACTAAGTTTAAAATAGTGGGCAATAAATTTTCTGCTACATTAATAGGTGTTGCAATGGCAATCAAATCAGAAGCAGCTATCGCCTCTTCTAATGACATGATCTCATCTACAATACCTAATTGTAAAGCCAGGTTTTGGTGTTCAATGTTCTGATCCACTCCAATGACATTGGATACCATGCCTTTCTTTTTCAAAGACAAAGCCAGTGAACCTCCCATTAAACCAATTCCAATGACTGCTAAACGCATGCTTCAATTCTTTTAATAGCTTCACTAAATTTTTCTATGGAACCACATAAACTTACTCTGATGTACTCATTACCAGCGGTGCCAAAAATGCCTCCTGGGGTAATAAAAACATTTGCATCGTATAATACTTTATCACTTAATGCATATCCATCTTTGTAAGTTGCGGGAATTTTGGCCCATACAAACATGCCTACTTGTTGTTTAGTGTAGACACATTTTAAAACATCTAATAACTCGAATACTTTTTCGCGTCGTGCTGTATATATTTTATTCACGGAGTCATACCAACTTTGATCTAGACTTAATGCTTTAGCAGCTGCTAATTGCACGGGTAAAAACATACCACTGTCCATGTTGGATTTAAACCTAAGTATTTCATTGATTCTGTCTTCGGCAGCAATTAACATGCCTACCCTCCATCCTGCCATATTCTGGCTTTTACTTAGAGAGTTTAATTCTATCACTACCTCTTTGGCCCTATCAATAGACAATAAGCTTTCTGGCTTATCATTTAAAATGAAGGCATAAGGATTATCATGACAAATCAATATTTGATGCTTTATTCCAAAGGCGACTATTTTTTCAAATAGTTCTTTCGTAGGCCTTTGGCCTGTTGGCATATGTGGATAGTTCACCCACATTAACTTGACTTTTGATAAATCTGATTTTTCTAAATTTTCAAAGTCAGGCGCCCAACTGTTATCGGCAGTCAACTCATAGTATAACGGGGTCCCACCCGCTAATTTAACTGCACTTGTATATGTAGGATAACCAGGATTTGGAATTAATACCTGATCTCCTTCATTTAAATAGGTCATACATATATGCATGATCCCTTCTTTACTTCCTAATAAAGGAAGTATTTCAGTAGCAGGATTTATATCCGCTACTTTGAAATATTTTTTATACCAATTCGCTACCGCTTCTCTTAAAATAGGTGACCCTTTATAAGATTGATAACCATGGACATTTTCTTTAGTCGCTTCTTCGTGTAAAGTTTGCACCACATCAGGATGTGGAGGTAAATCGGGACTTCCAATTCCTAAATTAAGAATCCCCTTACCGGCCTTATTGAGTTCGTCAATTTCGCGCAGTTTGGTAGAAAAATAATATTCTCCAATACCCTCTAATCTATTTGATACAGTCCAATTCATTTTTATCCTTTTACAACTTTACCTTTTTGATACATACCGAATATCCTAATACTATTGGTTAAGCCTTTCAAAGCTTCTAATACTTTTTCAATTTGTTTTTTATTATCAAATTCTAAGTCGGCATAAAACCCGTATTTAAAAGTACTGCCTGGTATGGGCATGCTTTGCAGCTTACTTAAATTCACATTACCTTGCGCTATTTTGGCAAGCACCTTAGCAAGTATGCCTTTAGAGTGATCGGTTTGAAAATAAATAGATGCTTTGTTCGCATTCTCCACCAAAGTTTTAGAACTTACTGGACCTACTATTAAAAAACGAGTGATATTATTTTTTAAGGTATGAATATCTGGTGTGATGATATTTAAATCAAACATTTGCGCCGCTAGCTTACTAGCAATGGCTGCTGTATGCTTGCTTTTATTTTGATATACCACTTTAGCACTTAAGGCCGTATCTTCTGATTCTACTAATTTCCAATTATACTTTTCTAAATAATCTAAACATTGTAAGATAGCCATTGGGTGACTATGCACTTCTTTAATATCTTCTAATTTCACGCCCGGATAAGTAAGTAAGTTTTGGCTAATCGATAAATACACTTCCCCAATAACTTGCAACTTACTTTTTTGCAATAAATTATAATTGGGCAAAATACTACCCGCAATAGAATTTTCAATGGCCATCACCGCCCCATCCGATAATTTAGCGTCAGCACCCAGTTGAACCACTTGTCTAAATGTATCGCAAGTAATAACCTCCACATTTTTGCCGAAAAAATGCCTAGCTGCCACTTGGTGGAAACTTCCTTCGTACCCTTGTATTGCTACTTTTTTATTCATTCTATTTAGTTCCTATTCTTTATACCTGTTTTAGTTTCACCCACTATGCTCTTATCCGCTTTTAAACAAAAATCCCGGCTGTTGGGCCGGGACTGTATATTTAGTTTTTTCGTTTACGCTTTTACAAATACAACCCGGCTACTTTGATTAAAGTAGAAATAAAAGAAACAGTAAAACCAATTGTTGCTATTTACTCTCATAGTTGAACGAAGGTAAGCAAAATAAGACAAAATATCAAAACAGTTTGGGTTTTCAGCTCTATAAACTAACAGATATTCGTTTTTAAAGCCGCTCCATATGAGCAAAAAAAAGCCCCTGGTCGAAACCAAGGGCTCAGAAATTTTGCTTGACTATCTAAAAAGCTAAATTGTTAGATAATTTAACCTTCTAGCAGGAAGCGAATAATTTATTTTGCTTTTACTGTAGTATCCATTGCAGCAGGAGCAGCAGTATCAACAGTTGCAGTAGCAGCTGTATCAACAGTTGCAACAGCAGTATCAGTTTTAGCTTCAGTTGCAGCACCACCACATGCAGCTAATGCAGCGATAGCGAAAATTGCGATTACTTTTTTCATTTGGGTTTGTTTTTATATTAATTAATACTATTAATACCCCTACATAGAAAAGGTAACCCCCTTCTCCCAAAAAAATTAAAAAAGAGCCTATTTTGGGTTACTTTTGATCAAAATAAGTATTAATCTCTTGAAAGCTGAACTGAACGAACAAGCCCTTTTAAAAGGACTAGCTAGTAATGACTCCAAGGCGGTGGAAACCCTCTATAAAAGTCATTTCAGTTCTATTCAGCACTTTGTTCTAAACAACAATGGCTCTTTTGATGACGCAAGGGATGTTTTTCAGGAAGCGATGATTAATTTATATGAAAAGGTGCAATCCGATTCATTTGTTCTTACCTGTCAAATCAAAACCTATCTTTTCTCTATTTGCAAGCATTTATGGTTAAAGCGCCTGCATCAATTAGGAAAGTATAGCGGTCCATTAAGTAGTCAAGAAGAAAACATTTCAGTAGAACAAGACATGCGGGAGTTTGATAAGAAAGAAGCTTCTTTTGAAATAATGCATAGGGCTTTACATAGTTTGGGAGAGCCCTGTAAAAGTTTATTAGAAGGTTATTATTTGAATAAAAAAGGAATGCAGGAATTGGCCGTCGATTTTGGATACACGAATGCCGACAATGCAAAGAATCAGAAATATAAATGTTTAATGCGTCTAAAGAAGTTATTTTTTGC
>Ga0209401_1000571_pt1 | contig 24900 bp, 20 predicted proteins | sample M_140807_MF_Meta_FD_187318 | JGI IMG/M metagenome (GOLD analysis project Ga0209401, IMG submission 187318) | Freshwater microbial communities from Lake Montjoie, Canada to study carbon cycling - M_140807_MF_MetaG (SPAdes) (version 2) | ecosystem: Environmental > Aquatic > Freshwater > Lake... | reverse complement strand
GCTCGGACGGCTCTGGTGCTTCTTCGACCAGAGCCTCGGCTATTTCGACGGCCGCGCCGGCGATTTTTTCATCCGCTGCGACGATCCCGACGCGGCCGAGCCCACCTGGACGCCGCCGGTGCGGATCGCCGACGGCTGCACGCTCAACAAGCCGACGGTGCTCGACAATGGCGACTGGCTGCTGCCGGTCTCGCTTTGGACCAGAGACTGGATGGGCGGCCCGGGCGTGGATAAGGAGGCCCACAAGGATCTCGACGCGATCCGCATGGCCAACCTGTTCGCCTCGACCGACCAGGGGAAGACATGGTCGCGCCGCGGTGGCGTGGCGTTTCCGGGCACCGAATTCGACGAGCACATGATCGTAGAATTGAAGGACGGCCGCCTCTGGATGCTCGCCCGGACGAAGCAGGGCATCAGCGAGAGCTTTTCGGCCGACAAGGGCCGCAGTTGGAGCGAGCCGGCGGCGTCCGCCATCCAGAACACGAGCGCCCGGTTCTTCATCCGCCGGCTTGCCTCGGGCAATTTGCTGCTGGTGAAGAACGGTCCGATCGACGTGCGGCTGCCACGGCGGTCGAGCCTCACGGCGTTCCTGAGCACCGACGACGGCAGGACCTGGCCGCACGCGCTCCTGATCGACGATCGGGCGCAGGTCTCGTATCCGGACGGCTTCCAGGCCCCCGACGGCACGATCCACGTGCTCTACGACTGGAACCGGCACACCGACGCCGAGATCCTGCTCGCGAGGTTTCGCGAGGAGGACGTGCTCGCCGGGAGCGTTGCCGGCGATCCGGCCGTGCCCTGGCAGCGGCGGCTCGTGCAGCGGGGCCTGCCGCGACGGACTGTGAATAAGGCTTTCGCCCCGCGGACGCCGGCGGCGATCGTGCCCGACCCGCGATGGACCGCGCAGGCCGCCGAGGACGCGCGGGAGGATTTTTCGAGCATCCCCTATGACGGCGTCTCGCCACACAAGCTGGTCTGCGACACGACGCTGCGGGAACTCCCCGACGGATCGTGGGCCCTCTTCATGCTGGCCGGCGACGATTTCGAGCCGTCCCCCGGCAACTACACCGGCGTGACCCGCAGTCGCGACCGCGGCACGACCTGGACACCGCTCGAGCCGGTCGCCCTGGGCCTGCCCCGCGATGGCGCCACCCGCGGCCAGGGGCCGACGGAGCTCATGGTCCGCGGCCACACCTGCACGCTCTTCTTCAGCACGCACTCGCAGACCTGGGGCCGTGACTGGCGGAGCTGGATGATCACCAGCTCCGACAACTGCCGCACCTGGTCGCCGCCGCAGCCGGTGCCGGGGCGGCTGGGACGGTTCACGTTCATCCGCAACTCGATCGTCACCCGCGACGGCCGGATCCTGCTTCCGTTCCAGCACTACGAGGGCCCGCCGGCGGGCACGCCGCCGCCGCCAAACGAGGAGAAGCCGTGGCACGGTGAGATCTTTCACTTCGTCAGCAATCCCCGGAATGGTGTCCTTGCCAGCGCCGACGGCGGACACACCTGGACAGAGCATGGCGACATCCGGCTCACGCCCGACGACCGCTACCACGGCTGGGCGGAGAACAACGTCGTGGAACTCGCCGGCGGCCGGATCGCGATGATCATCCGGGCCGACCGGCTCGGGGGCGTGCTCTTCAAAGCGGAGTCGACCGATGGCGGCCGCACCTGGCCACGGTTCGCTTCGGCCACGGAGATCCCCAATCCCGGCAGCAAGGCGACGCTCTATCCGCTCGGCGGCGACGCGGTGGCGCTGCTCCACAACCCCAACAGCCGCCACCGCAGCCCGCTGGCGCTCTGGATCAGCTTCGATGGCATGAAGACCTGGCCCTACCAGCGGGTGCTCCGGGCCGAGAGCTGCGACGGGCCGAAGGGGGCGATGAACTACCCCGACGGCTTTGTCAGCGCCGACCGCGAGTGGCTGCATTTCGCGTTCGATGACGCTCGCCACCGGGCCGTACACTACTCGGCGAAGCTTCCCCCGCTGCCGCCGTCGGCCGCTTCTGGAGCCACCCGATGACGATCTCCCGCCGTAGATTTCTCCACGGCTCGCTCGCGACCGCAGCACTCGCCGCGGGCACCGGCGGCCAGGCCGCCGACATCGCCCGGGCCGCCGCTGACCCGCGATACCGCATCCGCAACGCCGGCATCCGCCACTCGCTCATGGGCTGGTGCTTCAAGCCGATGGACACGCTCGAGCTGGCCCGGCACGCGAAGGAGATCGGCCTCGTCGGCATCGAGGGAATCGACCGCAAGCACTACGCCGACGTGCGGAAGCTCGGGCTCGACATCTCGCTCGTCGGCAGCCACGGCTTCTCCCGCGGCCCCTGCAACCCCGAGTATCGCGACGAGGTGGTCGCCACGCTTGAGGACGCGATCGACGTGGCCGCCGGCGTGGGCAGCCGCAAGGTGATCACGTTCACCGGCATGCGGTTCGATGGCATGGACCCGGACCGTGCAGCCGACGACTGCGTGGCGGTGTGGAAGCAGGTGCTGCCGCGGGCGGAGCGGCAGGGGATCACCCTCGTGCTCGAGCACCTGAATTCGCGCGATGCCTCGCATCCCATGAAGGGACATCCGGGCTACTTCGGCGACGACGTCGAGTTGTGCGTGCGGCTCATCGAGCGGGTCGGCTCCCCCAACCTCAAGCTGCTCTTCGACATCTACCACGTCTCGATCATGAACGGCGACGTGATCCGCCGGCTGCGGCTGCATCGCGACGTGATCGGCCACCTCCACACTGCCGGCAACCCGGGCCGCGGCGAGCTCGACGAGACGCAGGAGATCAACTACCCGGCGGTGATGCGGGCCGTCACGGAGATCGGCTACCACGACTTCGTGGCGCACGAGTTCATCCCCACCTGGGACGACCCGATCCTGGCCCTGCGGCATGCGGCGATGGTGTGCGACGTGTGACGTCGCGGGGCCGACATGAACAGCGTCAGGCGGGGCCGAGGCCCGCCATCCGGCGCCAGCCGCTCATCTGGCCGAGGTGCATCATCATGTGGCCGCCGCAGTAGAAGGCCTGCACCGAGCCGAGTGTCGGAAAGAGTTCCTTCATCCGGCCCTCGGCCGGATTGGGCCGGTCGAGGGCCGCGTCCGGCGTGCTCCGCAGCGCGCCGGAGAGCATCCGGTGGGCCTCGAGGAAGAAGGCGACGATCTCGTCCATCGGCGGGTAGAGATCACCCTCGGCGTCGTCGCGGCAGGTGGCGTCCTTCGAAAAAAGATCCTCGAAGTGGTCGGGCACCCGCGGGGCGGGGTGGTCGAGCTGCTGGAGCACACGGGGCGCGTAGAGGCTCAGGTGGCCGTAGATGAAGGCGGGGTGGTTCGATTCCACCACCGTGCCGCCGACCTGCGCGAACCGGCCGAACCGGTCTGCCGGCACGTCCTTGAGCAGCTTTTCCCCGTAGCCCATGGAGACCTGCAGGCTGTCGGCGATGACGTTTCCAATCGAGCGGGGCATGGGGAGCTCCTGGCGGCATGGGGCGGATCTGGTGACGGCGGTCGCCATGATAGCGCCGCCCGCCGAACGGCGGCAATCGGCACTGCCTTTCGCTGGTACCCAGGGCACAGCGGTGCGCGGACCGTTGACGGCCGCCGCCGAGCGGGGCAATCTGCGGGCAGGCTGAGCCCGGGGCAGAAATCCGCACGCTCGGGATCAGCGAGCGGACGTGGCCACTTCAACTCGGATCAGCCGGGGCCGCCACCGGAGAAGGCACGACGTTTACCGAGATCGTCGTTGCCAAGCGGCCGTCCGCCGTAGTGATCATGAGTTCTCCCGATGCGGGCCCGTCGAGCGTGACCACCGTCGCGCGGGCCTGCACGAGCGAATCGGTCCACTTCTCGATCGGGCAGTCGAGCGCTACCGGACCGATCTTCAGCGTCACCCTCCCTGGCTGGCTGCCGATGCCCTGTGCGGGCAGGACGAACGCCGCGCCGACCTGCAGGTCCGGCTTTCCGGGCACTGAGGCAGGCGCGGGCAACTCGTTCCGGCGGACGGTGGGGAGGCGTTCGGCACCACCGCGGACCGTGATCACCAGACCGTCGACGACAAGCCACCGGCCATCGCCTGCTGGATCGATTTCCACCGTGAGGACGTCGCGGCCATTCCGGAGGCCCTGCACGTAGAATCTGCGGAACGTTCCTGCCGTGAACGTGTAGTCTGCCGCCGCGTATTCCCGCCCCAGGTCGATCCGGCGTGCGGCGGCGTTCGCCACGGGGTCGCTCGAGTAGATCGTCAGGTCTGCGCTGTCGGCCCGAAAACGCAGCCTCGTGGCCGGCCCGACGTCGTTGAGTTTTACGTCGAGCGGCGTGGCCCGACTGCCCGCCTCGCTACCGGCATCGACGATCAAGCCGGCATCGACATCCTCCGCCGACTCCTCGGCGACGGAGTGGTCCGGTTCGGCTACTGGACTGGAGTTGTCGCTGTCGGCATCGACGTCTCCCACATCGGCCACGAGCACCGATCGCTCACGCGGCTGCTCCACCGAAGTGACCGCCGTTTCGTCGGCGACCACTGCGTTGCCAGCGGCGGGCAACGGCTCTCCTTGGTTGTTGAGAGGGCCGCCGCCCGCCACCGGCCCGCCGACGGGAATTCCGCCGAGGCGTGGTACAGGCATGGGAATCGGGAACGGGATCGGGATCGGGAAGAGGACCGCGGGCCCGCCGCCACCGGCGACATCGCCATCGTCGGGGGCGGCAGGCAGGTCGCCGCATGGCGTGGCGTCATTGAAGTTCACAAGGCCGTCGCCATCGAAGTCAGCCAGGAACTCTTCGAAGGTATTCAGGATCCCGTCACCATCGTCATCGCGAAGGGGAGCGATTCCGGCAGCAGATTGGATGACCTCACGAGCGAAGAGGAAATCTTCGATGTCGGTGACTCCGTTGCCGTCGGCATCGAGCGAGCCCACGTCGATCTGGCCATCGGCATCGGCATCCACTTCGGCAGGATTCGGCATGAAGCCAAAGTTCTCGACAAAGACGTAGTCAGGGATGCCGTTGTTGTTGACGTCGGGAGAGCCGCCAAACTGAAGGCAGTCGGCACGTGGCTGCCATCGCCGTTGCATGGCCATGACCTGCCCGTGGCTCAAGCCAACGTGGGGGGCAGTTTCCGGTACGTGCCGGGCGGAGATCACCGGCAGCCTCGCTGGCACTGGCGTGACGCTCACCGCGGGGGTGATCGTGACGGCCGCGGCGACCGCAGGCTGCACGGGTGTCGTCACGGTGGAAGGCCGTACGGGCAGTGAGGGCGTCGTGTGTGGCGTCGATCCCACCAAGATCGGCACGGGGATCACGGTTGGCAGCCTCTGTGTGGTCGTTGGTGGCACATCTGCGTGGCCAGTCGGTGGTGTGGCTGTGCGGCCAGTTGGACTGGTCCCGGATGAGGGAGCAGTGCCCGTGAGCGGCATCCATGTGGGCTGTACCGGGACGCGAACGATCGGCTCGATGAGTCGGGGCCGTGACACTGTCGGGGTCGACGCCGTTGCCTGCCGCTTCGGTTCGGTGTGAGTGGGCGACTGCTGCGGCACGGATTGTGGCACGTGCGTGCGGAGAGGTTGGGCCGGCAGCCACGGAGTCTGCACCGCCCGCGGCTGACGGGTCGGCAGGGGCGTCGCGGGAGCCGCTTGCCACGGTCTGGATTGCGGACTCTGCGCCCTCGTCGCCGGCTGGGGCGCAGGTCTCTGCGTCGGCATGGAGGGTGCCCTGAATGCGGGCTGCGATGCTGGCAGCTTGAATGTCGGAGCGGTGAACTTCGGGGCGGTGTGACCGCCGGCCGGCTGTGCGGCGAGGACCGTGGTCGAGGCGTGTGCGAGCACTGCCGCGGCGACCGCGGCGGCCCACCGGCATCGGGAACGGATGATTGGCTTCATGGCATCGGCCTCCTGAGGATGGTCGATGCAACCGCAAACCGCGTGCCAGACCGGTTGGCGATCACCTCAGCGCGTTTGTTTTGCAGGAGTACCGGAGAAAAGCCGCCCGTCTCAGATCGTGGGAACCCCGCGGTCGTGATCGAGACGTGGCACATGCGCAGCAAAATGCAGCGCATCGGGGAAGCAGGGGACGGCTGACGGCACTTTGGCGAGCGTTGGCTGGCGGAGAGCGACTGGAGAAGCAACAGCCGGTGGTGCGACGACGTTTACCGTCCAATCGTCGGTACCTGGGGGAAGGTCAGTCAGGCGGGGGCGGCGGAGGCGATGCGGTTGATCGCCTCCGGCAGGGCGATGCACTCGGCGGCGAAGACGCGGGCAGCCAGCGAGTCGGCGGTGTCGTCGGCGAGCACGGGCACCGTGCGCTGCAGGAGCACCCGGCCGTGGTCGTACTCGTTGTCGACCAGGTGCACGGTGCAGCCCGACACCGTGCAGCCCCGCGCGAGCACCGCCCGGTGCACGTGCATGCCGTGGAATCCCCTGCCGCCAAAGGCGGGCAGCAGGGCGGGGTGGATGTTGATCACCCGGCCGGTGAAGTCGGCCGGGATCTCGACCAGGTGCAGGAAGCCGGCCATCACCACGAGATCGGCGCCGGCGGCCCGGCAGCGGTCGAAGATCGTCGCGCTCCACGCGGCCACCGTGGCGTCGGCCCGCGGCAGCACGTGGACGGTGATGCCCGCCCGCTCGGCGATCAGAATGCCGCGGACATCGCTGCGGCTCGACACGACCGTCTCGACACGGCCGGCGAGCCGTCCGGCGGCGATCCAGTCGAGCAGATTGTCGAGTGTGCGGCCGGAACCGGAGAGGAGCACCGCCAGCCGCAGCGACCGCGGGACGGCGGAAGACGAGGCGGCCGTCACGCGTCACCTCGGGACCGTGGCTGCACCGCCGCGCGGCGGATCGCGATCGTGAGCGGATGGCCGTCGACGTCGGTCGTCTCGGCCGCAGTGGCGGCGAGCGTCCCGAACGTGGCCGATGCCGCGAGGGTCTCCGAGGCGACGTAGTCAAGGTGCCGCTCCAGCGCGGTCCGCAGGTCCGACGACGACGTCTCGAACGCCAGGTCGATCCGGTCTGTGAATTCGAGGTCGAGCGACTTGCGCTGCGACTGCACGGCGTGGACCACCTCGCGGACGAGCCCCTCGGCGACGAGCTCCGGCGTCAGCTGACTCGCCACGACGACGACGGCGTGCGGGCTCTCCGCCGCCGCCCAGCCCTCGCGGGCGGTGGTCCGCACCATCACGTCGTCCTTCTCGATGACCGCCGTGCCGCCGCCGGCCAGCGGGAGCGTGGCCGTGCCGTCACGGTGCAGGGCGGCGAGCAGGGCGGCGGCATCGGCCTTGGCGATGGCGTCGCGGGCCTTCGGCAGGTCCTTGCCCAGCCGTGGCCCGAGCTTCTTGAGGTCGGGCAGCACCGCGCGGGTGATGTAGCGGTCGGGCTCGCGGCAGATCTCGAACTGCTTCACGTTGAGCTCGTCACAGACGAGGTCGGCGTGGGCTTCGAGCCAGGCGGCGTCGGCGGGAGACGCGTCGGCCAGGATCACCTCCACCTTCGACAGCGGCTGCCGCACCTTGAGCTTCTCGGCGGCCCGCGCCGCCCGGCCCAGCGACGAGACGTCGCGGACCAGCGCCATGCGGCGGACGAGGTCGCGGTCGACGAGGGCCGCCATGCCTGAAGGGTAGTCGGTGAGGTGCACGCTCTCGACGGACCTCCCCCCGAATGCCGCGACGGCAAGGTTCTGCCAGATCGCCTCGCTGACGAAGGGGACGAACGGAGCCGCGAGCTTCGCGACGGTGACGAGCGTCTCGTAGAGCGTCCAATAGGCGTCGAGCTTCTCACGATTCGTATCGGGGCCGCCGTCAGCCCGGCCCGCCGCCCAGAAGCGGTCGCGGCTGCGGCGGACGAACCAGTTGCTCACCGCCTCGACGAGCCCCGAGAGCGCCTGGGCCGCACCGAAGTGGTCGTAGGCGTCGAGCTTCGCCGTCATCGAGGCCGCAACGGAGTTGAGCTCGGAGAGCATCCAACGGTCGAGCTCGCCACGGTCGGCCACCGACCGCCAGCCGCGGGCCCGGGCCAGGTGGGCGTGGTCGAGCGGCCCGGGATCGTCGAGCACCGCGGCGGGGTCGAAGCCGTCGATACGGGCGTAGATCACGAAGAAGGAATAGACGTTCCAGAGACGCAGCAGGAACTCGGGCACGCTCTCGCGGATCGCCCGCTCGCTGTAGCGGATGCTCGTCCAGGGAGGCTGGCCGGCGAGGAAGAACCAGCGCAGGGCGTCGGCACCGTACTTGTCGAAGATCTCGGCCGGCTCGCGGTAGTTCCGCTTGCTCTTGCTCATCTTCTGCCCGTCTTCGCCGAGCATGTGGCCGAGGACGATGCAGGTCTTGAACGGATGCGGATAGGGGGGCGTGTGTGCGCCGCGCTGAGCGAGTTCGGGCGTTCGGCCGAACAGGAGCGTGCTGATCGCCAGCTGGCTGTAGAACCAGCCACGGGTCTGGTCGATCGCCTCCGAGATGAAGTCGGCTGGGAACTGCGCTTCGAATTCCGCCTGACCCTCGTGCGGCCAGCCCCACTGGGCGAAGGGCATCGCGCCCGAGTCGAACCAGCAGTCGATCACCTCGGTCACGCGGCGCATCCGCGCCCCGGCGGCGAACGGCGAGTCGTAGGTGACGGCGTCGATGTAGGGCTTGTGGACGCGGAGATCGTCGGACAGCTTCGGGTTGGCGGCCTTCGCCCTCGTGAAGACGTCGACCCCCTCGACGCCCGGCTTGGCGAGGAGCGCGGCGTACGAAGGCACCGCCTCGGCCTTGCCGGTCTCGGAGCAGACCCAGATCGGCAGCGGCGTGCCCCAGTACCGCTCGCGGGACAGTGCCCAGTCGACGTTGGTCTCGAGGAAGTTGCCGAACCGGCCGGTCTTGATGTGCTCGGGAAGCCAATCGATCTTCGCGTTATTGGCGAGCATCTCCTCGCGGAACTGGCTCGTGCGGATGAACCAGCTCTGCCGGGGATACTGGATGAGCGGGTCGTTGTCGGCCCGCCAGCAGAACGGATAGTCGTGGACGTACTGCTCCTGGTGGACGAGCAGGCCGCGGGCCCGCAGGTCGCGGGTCACGTCGCGGTCGCAGTCCTTCACGAACCGGCCGCTCCCCATTCCGAAAGCGTCGGTGAACGTGCCGTCGGGCGCGACGGCGTTGATGAGCGCCGGCCCCTTGCCCGCGGCGAACCGGGCCTGCTCGGCGACGAGGACGGTGTAGTCGACCTCGCCGAAGGCCGGCGCGACGTGGACCACACCGGTGCCGGAGTCGGTGGTGACGAAGTCGGCCGCCACGACCCGCCAGGCGATCGCGTCGCTCCCCCCGGCGGCGAGCGGCCCTGTCTGCGGCGGGCCGGCGGGCCGATAGGTGTCGAACGGCGGCAGGTAGGACCGGCCGACCAGGGCGGTTCCCTTCATCGTCGCGATGATGTCGAACTGCTTCTTCATCTTCTCGCCGAGGGCTGCCGCGAGTGGCTCGGCGACGATGTATTCCGGGGCGTCGGCCACGCCGGCCTCGCGGAGGGCGACGTAGTCGAGATCGGCTTTCACGGCGGCGAACTGGTTGGAGGGCAGCGTCCAGGGCGTGGTCGTCCAGGCGACGAGGTTCTGCCGCGTGGGGGTGCCGGCGTCGTCGAGCAGCGGGAAGGCGACGTAGACGCTCGGGTCGGCGACCTCGCGGTAGCCCTGGCCGACCTCGCCGCTGGAGAGGGCCGTGCCCCCCTGGGCCCACCACCAGACGATCTTGTGCCCCTGGTAGAGCAGGCCGCGGTTGAACAGCTCGGCCAGCGCCCACCAGACGCTCTCCACGAACGACTGGTGGTAGGTGACGTAGGCCTGGGAGAGGTCGATCCAGAAGCCGATCCGTTCGGTGAGCGTCTCCCACTCCTTCATGTACCGCCAGACGCTCTCCTGGCACTTGTGGATGAAGGGCTCGACGCCGTAGGCCTCGATCTCGGCCTTCGAGTGGATGCCGAGCTCCTTGCAGACCTCGACCTCGACCGGCAGGCCGTGGGTGTCCCAGCCCGCCTTTCGCTCGCAGAACTGCCCGCGCATCGTGCGGTAGCGGGGGTAGAGGTCCTTGATGGTCCGCGTGAGGCAGTGGCCGGGATGCGGCATGCCGTTGGCGGTGGGCGGCCCCTCGAAGAACACGAACCGCGGCGCGCCGCGACGCTGGTCGAGCGATTGTCGATACGTGTCGCGATCCCGCCAGAGGGCGGCGATCGAGGCCTCGATGGCGGGGAGGTCTGGTTTGCCGCGGACGGGATCGAACATGGATGCAGAGGCTGAGAAACGGATGCGGGAGGCTGGATGCCGGTGCCGGGGAGGCCACGGAAACCGGCAATCCTACCGTGGCCGTGGAGGCGGCCACAGGGGAGGTTTCACGCCGGCCGGCGGACGGCCAGGGCTCGCTGCCGCGGACCCCGCCGCCGGGTACGCTGGCGGCGTCATCCGCCTGTGCCTCCACCTGTTTCGAGTGCATCCTGCGACAGGATCACCCGCAGCCGCCGCCCCGGGCCGTCGAGTTCCTCGTCACGAAGCTGCGGGCGCCGATCGACGGAAGAACAAAGATCGCTGACCAGGCCCCGCGAGACCTCCCGAGCCATGTCCCGACGACATAGCCATCAGTGGACTACGACGATCGCCCTGCCCGTCATTCTGCTCTTTGCCGCCGCCGGCTCCGCGACGGCGTTCGCCCAGGCACAGACCGCCGAGCGTCGGCACAAGAGCCTGCAGACGGAGCCCGGCGAGGGGGACGGCGGCGAGAGCGAGCAGGTCGACGAGGCGGCCGACGCGAAGCCGCACGACGGGCCCTACACGAGCCCGTACCGGATCCACTTCAAGGTGCCGATCCAGCAGTTGTTGTTCGACGTCAACGAGCAGCGAGGCAGCCCCGCGGAGCAGAGTTCGTTGCCGTTGCATGAGTGGTACAGCCCGGGCGTCCGGCGGGAGTATGGCTCATGGGGCGCGCCGGCCCGGATGTTCGACTGTCCGCCGGCGGTCCGCGACGCGCCGGTCGAGTGGAAGCGGGAGCGGGTCGTCGCCGCCGCGGCACGGTTCATCGGCTACCAGTACCAGCACCACCACATCCCCGACTGGGACCCGCCGCGCGATTGGCCGTGGCAGCATTGCTGCGCAGGCCGCAACGGCAAGGGAGTCGACTGCAGCAACTTCAGCGGCTGGAACTACAACTGGGCGGTCGGCATCCACCTCAACACCGACATCCACAAGCAGGCGGAGCGGGCCACGGTGCGCACGGCCCACGGCGAGCTGCACGCGAAGGTGATCCACCGGCCGGCCGGCACGCCGTCGGAATGGTATGACGTGCTCGTCGCCGAGTTCCGGCCAGGCGATCTCCTCTACATCGCCAACAAGTCGCGATCGCACGTCACGCATGTGATCATGTGGGTCGGCGAGTGCGCGTCGAGCCCGGACGGCGTGCCGCTCGTCATCGATTCGACGGGCGGCCGCATCAAGGATGCCAGCGGCCACGCCATCCCCTGCGGCATCCACCTGCGGCCCTTCAAGAAGGGGAGCTGGTATCACGGCAGCTTTGACCACGCACACCGCTGGCTGCAGTGACGGCCGGGCGCATCGATCAGGGCCGCGAACGATGCAGGTCGGGCACGCGGCGACGGTCACGGAAGGGATATCCCGCCGCGGCGCCGGCAGCGGGCTCTGTTGCGTGCGGTGCCGCGTGGCGTAGGCTCTGCGGCGAACCGGCGCCGGCACGCGACCTCGCGCGGGCATTCGCCGGCCGCCGTCGAGGAGATTCTGCCGATGTTGCGTCGACGCGTGCTCGTCACCCTGCTGCTGTGCCTGCCCGCCGCCGCCCCGGCCGTGGAGCTCGTCACGATCACGCCGGAGTGGCTGGCGGGCCTCGGCGCCGCCGACGCCGGCGGGCCGCCCGTCGGCAAGGAGGCGGACTGGATCCACGGCGACCACGTGCTGCGGAACGATAGGATCGCGGCGGTGATCGCCGATCCGGTTCCGACAAGGCACGCGAACATGACCGTCCGCAACGTCGGCGGATGCGTGATTGACCTGACGCTCGTCGACCGCTCCAACGATCAGCTCTCCTGCTGGTATCCAGGGGATGGCACCGTCGCGTATTCGTTCGCCGGAGCTGAAGCGGACGGTGTGGCCGCGACGCGGCCGTTCGCGGTGCGGGGCAGGACGGCCACGCTGCGGGTCGCCGCGGCGGCGAAGGGTCAGTCGCCTCGCCTCGAGGTCACCTACACGCTCGCCGACGGCGATGACTTCCTGACGGTCACCACCCGGATGCACAACGACGGCAACGCTCCGATCACGGTCGAGCCGCGCGATCTCGTGCGGGCCGACAAGACGTTCGTCGCGGGGATCGACGCCGCCGCGAACTGCGCCTGGTGGGACGACGAATGGTTTGGTCAGGCTTACGGGATCGTGCCGGAGGGCCGGAGCGTGTCGGACAACGGCCAGTCGGCGGCGACGCGGCCGGTCCGCGATCCCTTCCGTTCGTTCGCCGCCGGAAAGGCTGGCATCGAGATCCCGCCGGGCGGCACCGCGCAGTACGTCCGCCGGGTGTTTCCCGCGGCCAATCTGCCGGCAGTCAGGGCGATCGCGACGCGGCTGTCGGGTCGGCCGACGACGCCGGCCTCCATCACGGTGAAGGACGCCGCCGGGCCGGTGGCCGGCTGCGTGGTCGAGCTGTTCGAGGGCGACCGCAGGCACGGCGGCGGCCGCACTGGGACCGACGGCCGGCTGGCGACGCTTGTGCCCGCCGGCTCCGGCGGCTGGCGGCTGGCGGCGTCGACGGTGGGCCGCGGCCGCGTCGAACTGCCTCTGGATTCGGTCGGCGAGCGGCTCGAGGCAGTCGTGGAGCTGCCGCTGCCCGGCTTGGTCGTGGCAAAGATCGGCGACGAGCGTGGCGAACCGATCCCCTGCAAGGTTCAGTTTCGCAGGAAGGCCGCCGAGGGAGAGACGGCCGCCGATCCGGACTTCGGACCCGACAGCGGCGATACGGCGGTCAAGAATCTCGTCTACTCGCACGACGGCCGGTTTCGCCAGGAGCTGCCTCCGGGCGTCTACGATGCCATCGTGAGCCTGGGGCCGGAGTACGACGCCGTCACGCTGCCGCTCGCCGTCGAGCGGGGCCGCGACACGCCGCTCGTGGCCACACTGCGGCGGGTGGTCGACACCACGGGCTGGGTGAGCAGCGACTTTCACAGCCATGCGAGCCCGTCGGGCGACAACACGACCAGCCAGCTCGGTCGCGTGCAGAACCTGCTCTGCGAGCACATCGAGTTCGCCCCGTGCACGGAGCACAACCGGATCTCGACCTACGTGCCGCACCTCGAGCGGCTCGGCGCGACGGCCCGCATGGCCACCTGCAGCGGGATGGAACTCACCGGCTCGCTGCTGCCGGTCAATCACCAGAACGCGTTTCCCCTGAAGGAGCGGCCGCGAACGCAGGACGGCGGCGGGCCGGTGGTCGACAACGACAACCCGGTCGCGCAGGTCGAGCGGCTGGCGCTGTGGGACGACGGGGCCGAGAAGCTCGTGCAGATGAACCATCCCGACCTCGTGCAGGTGCTCGGTGACCGGAACACCGACGGCGCGGCGGACGGCGGATTCGAGGGCATGTTCGGCTTCGTCGACGTGGTCGAGGTGCACCCGCCTCACGAGATCTTCCTGACGCCTTCTCCGCGGGACGACCCGCGCAAGAAGACCAGCACGATCTTCGTCTGGATGCAGATGCTGAACCTCGGCTACCGCGTGCCCGGCGTCGTGAACACCGACGCGCACTACGCGTTCCACGGCTCCGGCTGGCTGCGGAACTACGTGAAGAGCCCGATCGACGACCCGGCGCGGATCGCGGTCGGCGACGTTGTGCAGGCCTGCGAGCACGGCCGGGTGGTGATGACCAACGGGCCGTTCCTCGAGGTGAAGGCGGTCGGTGCGCGGGGCGGCGCGGAGGCGACCGTGGGCCCGGGTGACGGCCTCGTCGACGACGACGGCGGCGTGAGCCTCCGGGTGCGGGTGCAGTGTCCGAACTGGTTCGACATCGACCGCGTGCAGGTGTTCGTGAATGGGCGGCCTGACCCGGCCCTGAACATCACCCGGCGGGAGCGTCCGGAAGCGTTCTCGCGAGACGTCGTCCGGTTCTCGCAGGAAATTCCGGTGAAGCTTGATCGCGACGCGCACCTGATCGTCGCCACGATCGGCGAGGGCTCGTCGCTCGGCGCGGTGATGGGGCCGGAGCACGCGGCCGACAAGCCGGTGGCGGTCGCCAATCCCATCTTCGTGGACGTGGGCGGAGACGGCTACACGGCCAACGGCGACCTGCTCGGGCTGCCGATCCCCCACCAGGAAAAGCCCACGCATCGCCGGCACGTGCACCCGCATGCCCATCCGCACGGGAAGCACGAGTGAGCGGGGTGGCACACCGCGCTCCAGCGCAGTGTCACGGTCTCGGTGCCTTGAGCCGGGGTTCGCAACAGGTCGTTGCTGCCGCGGGTGGCGGCCGTGTGGCGGCCGAACGTGGCCACCCTCGTGAACTCGCCGGTCGGGAGTACGTTGCCATCGCGGTCGACCGCGATGCCGCGGGCCCTGTCATGCTTGTCGCCGCCTGCCGTCATCACCGATTCGACCTCGAGCGGCTGCTCTCTGCGGCGGGCCGCACCGAGGCAGTTGCCGGGAGGGACGCGAGGACGAGGAGAACGAGGCGGTTCATGGACGCACCGGCAAAGCACCTGGCGACTGTGATTGCGACTGCCACTGTGGTCGATAACGGTGCCGTCTGGGCCGGGTGGCGGGCGTCAGAATAGCATGAGGGCGTCGCCGGCCGTCGGTCTCATGCGGCGTAGCAGCGACCTGAGTGCCGCATCGATCGAAAGGGCGTCCAGTGCATGCGATGATCCGTCTGTTCGTCGTGTGCGGGCTGCTGTGTGCACCGCTGCCGCTCGCCCGGGCCGACGATGGCAGGCCGCCGAACGTGGTCGTCATCCTCGCCGATGATCTCGGGTATGCCGACGTCGGCTGCTTCGGTGCCGCGGGCATCCGCACGCCGCACATCGACCGGCTCGCCCGCGAGGGCACGCGGTTCACGAGCTTCTACGTCGGGCAGGCCGTCTGCACGGCCTCGCGGGCGGCACTCCTCACCGGCTGCTATCCGAACCGGATCGGCATGAGCGGCGCGCTCAACCACACGAGCACCACCGGCATCCATCCCGACGAAACGCTGCTGAGCGAAGTGCTCGTGGCACGCGGCTACACTGCCGCCGCCTTCGGCAAGTGGCACCTCGGGCTGCAGCAGCCGTTCTGGCCCACCCAGCGCGGTTTCGGCGAGTTCCTCGGCATCCCCTATTCCAACGACAACGGCCCGCTGCATCCGACGGTGCGGGGCATGCCGCCGCTGCCGCTCTTCGACGACGAGCGGGTCGTGGAGACCGATCCGGATCAGTCGCAGTTCACGCGGCGATTCACGGAACGTGCCGTGACGTTCATCGAGGCGCATCGCGACCGGCCTTTTTTCCTCTACGTCCCGCACGTGATGCCGCACGTGCCGATCTTCGCCTCGGCCGACTGGAGGGGGACGAGCGGCCGCGGTCTCTATGGCGACGTCGTGGAGGAACTCGACTGGTCTGTCGGGCGCATTCTGGAGGCGATCCGCGCGGCCGGCATTGACGAGCACACGCTCGTCGTCTTCGCATCCGACAACGGCCCCTTCCTGTCGTACGGCGACCACGCGGGATCGGCGGTGCCCCTACGCGAGGGAAAGCTGACGACGTTCGAGGGGGGGATGCGGGTGCCGGGCATCGTCCGCTGGCCGGGGCGGGTGCCGGCGGGGCGGGTGTGCGACGAGGTCGTGAGCACGCTCGACCTCTATCCGACGGTCGCATCGCTGGCAGGGGCGGCGCCCACGTCGCGGCGGATCGACGGCATCGACATGCGGCCGCTCCTGTTCGGCGCGGAGGGGGCGCGGGGCCGGGAAACGTTCTGGTTCTATTCCGGCGACGAGCTGCAGGCTGTGCGCCTGGGCGATTGGAAGCTGCACCTCCCGCACGAATATCTCACCGTGGCGGGCGAGCCGGGCCAGGGCGGCAGTCCCGCGAACGTCGGCCGGATGCAGCCGAAGTCGATCGCGGAATCGGGGATTCGCGGCATCGCGAGCCGTCACGGCTACACGGTGGCAAGCCAGCCGCGGGCGCTCTACAACCTCCGCGCCGATCCGGGCGAGAGCCGCGACGTTGCCGCCGAGCATCCCGACGTGGTCGCGCGGCTCGAGACGGTGGTCGCCGCCGCCCGTGCCGAGCTGGGGGACAGCCTGACAGGTGCTCGAGGCGCGGGGGTCCGCGAGAGCGGCAGCGCGCGCCAGTCGCCCGCAGGGCGGGGCGCAGCCTCGCCACATTGATTGTGACGGGGACCGGCAGTCGTCTGGCAGACCAGCCCGGGTCAGCCCGCCTCGCGGACCGCCGCGGTGATGATCGCCCGGAGCTTGGGCTCCGCCGATCGGGCGACTCCCAGGATCTTCTCCACGGTCGCCACCTCCAGGGCGTCGGGGAGGCACATGTCGGTGATCACGGACAGCCCGAGCACCCTGAGCCCGCAGTGCACGGCGACGATCACCTCGGGCACCGTCGACATGCCGACGACGTCGGCGCCGATCATCCGCAGGAAGCGGTACTCGGCCCGCGTCTCGAGATTCGGTCCGGTCACCGCGACGTAGACGCCGCGATGGGCGGCGAAGTTCTCCCGTCTGGCCACCTCGAGCGCCCGATCGATCAGTTCCGGCGTGTACGGGGCCGACATGTCCGGGAACCGCGGTCCCAGACGGTCGTCGTTGATGCCGACGAGCGGGTTGTCGCTCATCAGGTTGATGTGGTCGTCGATCACCATGATGTCGCCGGTGCGGAACTGGGGGTTCAGCCCGCCGCAGGCGTTGGTCACGATGAGCAGGCCGGCGCCGAGCCGCTGGAGCACACGCACGGGGAACGTGATCTGGGCGAGCGGATAGCCCTCGTAGGCGTGCATCCGCCCCTCCATCACCACCACCGGCACGCCCTCGAGCCGCCCGCAGACGAGCTGGCCGACGTGGCCGTGCGCGGTCGACTTGGCGAAGTGGGGGATCGACTCGTAGGGGACCGTCACCGTGTCGGCCAGGGCCGAGGCGGCGGCGCCTAGGCCGCTGCCGAGGATCAGACCGACGCGCGGGGAGTGCGGCCAGCGGGCCGTGATCGCCTCGCAGGCGGCCGTGATCTTGTCGAATTGATCGAGCATGGGTGTCGCCGTCCGTGCCGTCACGCCGTCCGGCCGGGGCGGAGCAGCTCCCGGAAGTCGGGGAGATCGCGCAGGGAATCGAGGTCGGAATCTGTTTCGAGGTGGGCGAGGTCGTCGTATCCGAGCAGGATCGCCCGCGTCAGCGAGTCGATCGCCTCGGCGGGCAGTCCCGCCCGCGCCAACGAGCAGGCCAGATTGTAGCGGGCGAGGAAATCGTTCGGCACAGCCGCCACCAGCCTGCGGTCCAGCTCGACGGCACGATCGAGGAGTCCCTTCTGCGAGACGAGCTCGGCGAGCACCCGCAACACCTCGATCGACGACGGGTTGCGGGTGAGCAGGCTCTCGTAAAAGTCGATGTCGAAGTCGAGCTGCCCAAGCGTGCCGAACCACTCTCCGGCCGCGTCCTGCGTGGCCGCCTCGGCGGCCGACGGATCGTGCGACGCCGACTGAACGCGCGACGGATCAGCGGCGGGGCCGCGGCCCGGCGCTGCGTCGTTGGGTTCGGCGTCCGCGTCGTCCTTCGGGTTGTCGCGGCCGGTCATGGCGGCTCCGGTATGGATCGGACGTCGCGAGAGGATGCCCGTGGGGAATGTCACCGCCGTCGCACGGTTCGGATCACTTCTTCCGGCCGGGGGCCTTGCCCGGCGGCGGCTCCGCATCGCCGTCGTCAGGGTGGTCCCAGTCGGGGTCGTTCTCCTCCTCCTCGAAATCGTCGTCGAACTCGTCGTCGAAATCGTCGAAGGTCGACTCGTCGTCGGCTGCGGGTTGGGTGACGGCGAGATCCTCCTCGTCGCCGATGTCGTCCTCCTCGTCCTCGGGGTCGACGGCCGCCACGACGGCCACGCCGGTGTGGTACCAGGGGCTGCCGACGACGTCACCCCAGACGGCGGGGCGGACATCTGCCACGACGTCGGGGAGGAGCGACGGCGCGGCCGGCAGCCCGGGAGCGAAGTGGGTCGGGAAGGAAATGGCGTGCATCATGGCGGTCGAGTGAGAGGTCGCGAGTGGGGCGTGCACCGGGCAGAGAAAAACGATTTCGCCGGACGGCGTCAAGCCGGGCGAAACCGCCGCGGGAACTATAGGGGATGCGGAAGTCGCGTGTCAGGAGCACACGGCATCCGGCCGGCGAATCGCCCCGGCGGGCGGGTTTTTCACGGTTTCGGCGGTCCGCCGGGCGGCCGCCGGGTCACGTGTGGTAGTCGGCGTTGAGCCTGACGTACTCCGCCGTCAGGTCGCTGGAGTAGAAGCGGATCGACGCGGGGCCGGCGTTGAAGTCGAGCTCGATGAGCGTCTCGCGGGCTGCCTGGATCGAAGCGGAGACGGCATCCGCGTCGAATGCCACCGGTGCGCCACGCTGGAACAACAGCGTGCCGTTGAGCCTCAGCGCGAGCGTGTCGGGATCGAACGGGACTCCGGCGTAGCCGGCGGCCGATACGATCCGGCCCCAGTTGGGATCGGCGCCGCAGACGGCGGTCTTCACGAGCGGGCTGTCGGCGACGGACCGCGCAAGCTGACGGGCCTGATCCCTCGTCTGGCAGCCCCGGACCTCGATCCGCAGCACGTGCGTGGCGCCCTCGCCGTCGTCGGCGATCTCGCGGGCGAGCGACTCGCAGGCGTCGTGCAGGGCCCGGCCGAAGGCATCGAGGCCCGCACCCGTGAGCGGCTCGCCCCCGCCCGCGCCGTTGGCCAGGAGCAGCACCGTGTCGTTGGTGCTGGTGTGGCCGTCGACGCTGACGCAGTTGAAGGTCTGGTCGGTGACGTCGCGGAGCAGCCGCTGGGCGTCGGCTGCACGGACCGGGGCGTCGGTGAGGACGACGCCCAGCATCGTCGCCATCCGCGGTCCGATCATGGCGGCGCCCTTCGCCATGCCGAAGAGCGTGTAGCCGCGGCCGCCCGCCGTGAACGACGATCCCGAGAGCTTGGGACGGGTGTCGGTCGTCATCATGCCGCGGGCCGCAGTCACGGCGGCGTCGGCGTCGGTGCCCAGCTTCGCGGCGACCGTGCCGATGCCGGCGCGAATCTTCTCCAGCGGCAGGAACTCGCCGATGATGCCGGTCGAGAGCACGAGCACGCCGGACTCGTCGGCGCCGACCGCCCGCGCCGCGGCTTCAGCCATCGCCCGGGCGTCGTCGAGACCGCGGCGGCCGGTGCAGGCGTTGGCGTTGCCGGAGTTGATGGCGATGGCGCGGAAGCCGTCGCCGGGGGTCCGGGCCCGATCGAAGGCCACCGGGGCGGCGAAGACCAGGTTCGTGGTGTAGACGCCCGCCGCGGTTGCGGGCACGTCCGAGACGACCAGCGCGATGTCCTCGCGGGTGGGGTTCCGCTTCAGGCCGGCATGGGTGCCGGCGGCACGGAAGCCCCGCGGGAGCGGAGGAATCGGGAGACGGACGGGTGTTTCGGCGATCGCCATGACGTGTGGTGGGCCTCGGCTGCTGTCGAGGCTGTTCAGAGGAGCCCCGTGGTTTCCGGGTGGCCGTAGAGCACGTTGAAATTCTGCACGGCGGCGCCGGCGGCGCCCTTCACGAGGTTGTCCTCGCAGCTGATGAGCAGGACGCGGCCGCGGACGACGCGGGCGGTGATGTCGATGAAGTTCGTGCCGACCGTGTCCTTGGTGCCGGGCAGGTGGTCGACGATCCGCACGAACCGCTCGCCCGCATAGGCATCGCGCAGGAGTTTCATGACGTCGGCCTCGGCGATCGGCCGTCGCGGGCGGATGTAGATCGTGGAGAGGATGCCGCGATCCATCGGTGCCAATTGGGGCGTGAAGATGACCTGCGGGCGGACGCCGGCGAAGCGGGCGACGATCTGTTCGATCTCGGGCGTGTGCCGGTGCCGTCCGACGTTGTAGGCCGACATGCTCTCGTTGCACTCCGGGAAGTGCGTCATCAGCTTCGGCGACCGTCCGGCCCCGCTGACGCCGCTCTTGGAGTCGACGATGATGTCGTCGGTGTCGAACAGGCCGCTCTTGATCAACGGGGCGAGGGGGAGAATCGCCGACGTGGCGTAGCAGCCCGGGTTGGCCACCAGGCTCGCTCCGGCGATCTGTTTTCTGAACAGCTCCGGCAGCCCGTAGACCGTACCGCCGAGGCGACCGGCGTCAGGATGCTCGTGGCCATACCATTCCAGGTAGGTCGCGGCATCGTCGAGCCGGTAGTCGGCACTGAAGTCGATGACCTTGGCGCCGGCGGCGAGCACGCGGGGAATGATCTCGGCGCTGGCGCAGTGCGGCAGGCAGCTGAACACGCACTCGGCCCGGCCGCCAACCTGCTCCGGGGAGAGATCCTCCAGCGGCATGTCGAGCCGGCCCACGAGGCTCGGGTGCACGCTCGAGATCGGCGTGCTGCCCTCCTGCCGGCTGGTGACGGCGACGATCTCCGCATGCGGATGCCGCAGCAGGATCTTCAGGGCTTCGAGCGCCGTGTAGCCGGTGGCGCCGAGGACGGCGACGGTGGTCATCGGTGGGGCCTGCGGGGGTGATCGGCGGCAGTTATAGCGGGAGGGGCCGGAATCCTCCACCTGCCGCCGTCGGGGAAACACTCGCGCCGCCGTCGCCGGCTCACGCCGGCATGAGCCGCCGTTCAATGAGCCGCAGGAGCCAGCCGGCGACGGCCCGCTTCGTGCCCGCCTTCTCGCCGACGAGCTCGTGTTGGGAGTCGTAGACGGCCACGGCGTTCCTCGTGGCCTCGAGTGCCGCCAGGTCGTTCACCACGATCAGGTCGCACTGCTTGGCAGTCACCTTCGCGCAGGCCCGGCTCCGGTCGGCGCCGGGCTCGAGGGCGAAGGCGACGCACCAGGCCGGCCGGCGCCGGCCGGGCACGCCCCGCCTCACCCGGGCGGCGAGCGTGGCGATCACGTCGGTCGTGGCCTTGAGCTCGAGGACGAGACCGGCCGACGTGCGTGGAATCTTGCCCCGGACCGGTCGCACCGGCTCGAAGTCGCAGGGCGCGGCGGCTGCGATGATGCCGTCGACGCGGGGCAGCTCGGCCAGCGCCGCAGCGAGCATCTCGGCCGTCGTCTGCACTGGGATCACCCGTGCCCCCTTCGGGTAGCCGACGGGTACCGGGCCGCTCACGATCGTGACGTCGTGCCCGCGGGAGAGGGCCGCCTGGGCCAGCGCGGCGGCCATCCGGCCGCTGGAGGCGTTGGTGAGGTAGCGGACCTCGTCGATGTAGGCCCGTGTCGGTCCGGCGGTCAGCAGGATCTTCGCCATCGCCGTCGGGGCCCCGGCCCCGTCGTTAGGGTGTCGGTTTGCGGTGTGTGTGGACGGGGGGCACGTCGGCCAGCGCGTCCGCGATCGCGGCGGCGATCTGCTCCGGCTCCGCCATCCTTCCGGTGCCCTGCTGCCGGCAGGAGAGCCAGCCTGTGCCGGGATCGACGAACCGGACGCCATCCTCCCGGAGCCGGCTGACGTTCCGCTGGACGGCCGGCTTGGCCCACATCGCAGCGTTCATGGCCGGCGCCAGCAGCACGGGGCATTCCGCACACAAAAGCAGCGTCGTCAGCAGGTCGTCGGCCGCCCCCGACGCCGCCTTCGCGAGGAGGTCGGCGGTGGCGGGTGCGACGACCACGAGGTGCGCGCGGGCCGCCAGTTCGATGTGTCCACCGAGTGGATGCACCGCCGGGTCGAAGCTCCGCGTGGCGACCGGACGGCCCGTGAGGGCCGCGAACGTGGCGGCCCCGACGAACCGCCGGGCGTTCCGCGTGAGCACGGCGGTCACGCCCGCGCCGCGTTGCACGAGGAGGCTCGTCAGCGCCGCCGCCTTGTAGGCCGCGATCCCTCCCGAGACGCCCAGCACGATCTCGCGTCCGTCGAGCATGGATGGCTTCACGTGTCGATCCTGATGAACCCGATCCAGACGAGCCTTCTCGGGGACGGGGCGAATCAGCCTCAGATGGCGCGATCCAGCCTCACAGGATCGTCGCGTCGAAGTCGAGCGGCCCTCCCGCCTCGGGCGACTCGCCGGTGATGCGGAGGTTGAGCGAAGTGTCGAGGTAGATCTTGTCCTGCTTGATCTCCTCGATGACGATCTGCATCTTGTCGTCGGTGTCGACGTCGACAAGCGGCCGGCTGCCGGCGTTGAGGGCGACCATCCGCTTCTGGATGAGCGTGGACAGCTTGAAGCGTCCGCCGACCTTGTTGACGATCTCTTCTTCGCGCAGGTCGTCGATCATGTTCGAACTCCTTGGCCGCGGGGCCGCGTGGGGTGGGGGTGTGCAGGGGAAGGCGTGCGGGGGCTGGTTTTCCGGGGCTAGTTTTGCGGGGGCTAGGTTTGCGAATGCTGGCGGGCGGTGTGGGCCGGCGGCGCTGCTGCCGGACGGGGCAGTCCCGACGCGAACAAAATCTCCTCGATCTTCGAAACCGCAGCCGCCGGGCCGTCGTCGTTGACGACCCGGTGCCTGTAGTGGTGCGACTGCAGCAGTTCCCGGTGGGCGACCTCGAGCCGCCGGGCCATCGCCTCGGCCGACTCGGTGCCCCGTCCCAGCAGCCGTTGGCGGAGCTGGTCGGGGTGGCTCGGCTCCACGAAGATCGTGACCGCCTCGGGATACTTCTGCAGCACCGAGAGTGTACCCTCGACATCGATCTCGAGCACCACCCAGCTGCCGGCGGCCAGGCGGGGGGCGACCTCGGCCAGGAGCGTGCCGTACCAGTGCTGCCGGCCGTACACCCGGCAGCATTCGAGAAACTCCCCGGCATCCCGCCGGCGGTCGAACTCCCCCTGCGGGATGAAGTGGTAGTCGACGCCATCCTGCTCGCCGGCCCGCGGCGGCCGCGTGGTGGCCGAGATGCTGGGCAGCAGGTGCGGCAGGTCGGTCAGCAGGGAGCGGAGGATCGTCGTCTTGCCGACGCCGGACGGTCCGGAAATGACGACGAGTTTGCCCGGGCTGGTTGCCATCCCGATGTTCTAACCCGCTCCCCACCCCCTTGAAAAGCCTGCGGATCACTCGATGTTCTGGGCCTGCTCGCGGAGCCGCTCGATCCGGGATTTCAGCTCCACGACCATGTGGGCGATCGTCACGTCGAGCGACTTCGACGCGATGGTGTTGGCCTCGCGGGCCAGCTCCTGCGAGAGGAAGTCGAGCTGCCGTCCGGGCGAGTCGTCGTCGAGCAGCCGGTCGTACTGGGCCACGTGGCTTTCGAGACGGACCAGCTCCTCGGCGACGTCCGACCGGTCGGCGATGAGGGCCACCTCGCGGGCGACGTCTGTGTCGGCGAGCCGTGCACCGCTCTGCTCCAGCAGTTTCGCCACCCTGTCACGCAGACGGGCGTGGTGCTCGACGAGGACGGCGGGAACCCGCGCACGGATGGCCGTGATCGACCGACCGATCTCGCCGCAGCAGGACCGCATGTCGCGGGTGAGCGCGGCCCCCTCGTCGCGACGCATGCGGTCGAGGCCGTCGAGGGCGGACGCCAGGGCCCGCGACACCAGCGGCCAGGTCTGCTCGATGGCCTCGGGCGAGGGTGGCGTCTCGACGAGGATGCCCGGCAGCCCGAGGATCCCGTCGATCGTCTTCGGCATCGGTATGCGGTGCGTGGCCGAGAAGTCCTCGAGGTCGTCGAGGTAGGTCGCCAGCTGCGCCCTGTCGAACCTGCGTCCGGCCGGCGCCGCCGGACCCGCGACGTCGAGCGTCATCTGCACCGCTCCCCGCCGGACGCGGTCACGCACGGTCGCCTCGATCCGCGGCTCGAACATCGTGAACGCGTCACGTGCCCGCATCGCGAGCTTGAAGAAGCGGTTGTTGACCACCCGCACTTCGATGCGGCAGGTGCTCGGGCCGTCGGAGGCGATTCCCTCCCCGCAGCCGGTCATGCTGATCGCCATGGTCGCGGCCCCGAATGCCTGTGGCTCGTGCGTGCGGCTACTTGGCGGGAGCCGAGGGCTGCTCGGGGCTGGCCGGCTTTTCCACTGCGGGCTTTTCCACGGCCGGCTTCTCCGCGGCGGGAGGCTGTTCGGCCGGCTTCTCGGCGGCCGGCTTCTCGGCAGCGGGGCTGGCGGACGGCTGCGCCGACGCGGGCGCGGATGTGGCCGCGTCGGGCGTGGCCTGCGGCGCGGCAGGAACAACGCCCGGTGCGGCACCGCCGGCGCCCGGTGCGGTGGGGACGACCGGGCCGCCGGGCTGCGTCATCGGCTGTGCGGGTGTCATCGGCACCGTGGCCTGCGGCACCGCCCCGCCAAGGTCGCTCGAAATCAGCGATTGCTGCCGGCCGAGCAGGTTGTTGGCGAGGATGCACAGCACGATCCAGAAGGCGGCCACGCCGACGGTGATCTTCGTGAACAGGTCGCCGGCCTTCGTGCCGAAGGCGCTCTGGCCTCCCATGCCGCCGAGCGCGCCCGCCAGACCGCCGCCACGGCCCCGCTGCAAGAGCACGAGCATGATCAGGAACAGCGCCGTGAAGACGAGCGTGAATCCCAGCAGGAAGCGGACGAGCGTGATCATGGGGACGGGCTACTCCGTGTTGCTCCGGCGGGGCTCCGCCGGTGGTGGGCCGATCCTGATCAGGGACCGGGATGAGAAACCGAAAGTGAATGGGGACGGGGCGTGAAGGGGACTGGGTGGCGTAGGGAAAAGAGTATCTTCCCGCGGGCCGGCGGCCTACCCCATCTGCGTTGCGGGCGTGGATGCGTTGGTGACGAAGATCAGCCGAACGCCTTGGCGATGCCCAGGAAGTCATCGGCCTTC